>OFMK01000869.1_pt1 | contig 26821 bp, 24 predicted proteins | sample 1541781 | NCBI WGS metagenome assembly OFMK01 (sample SAMN04209250, study PRJEB22552) | human gut metagenome | biome: gut; material: feces | host: Homo sapiens | place: USA: Oklahoma
CAGGAGATCTTTTTCGCGGGCCTCTGCATACACCTCGCGTGCGGCGATAGCAACCTCTTGCGCGGCATTTGCGAGGCGGTGCAGATAGTCGTCATTATCTTTGCCGATTGCAAGCCGTTTGGATAATTCATTCAATTTGTGCAGGGCGGACTCGTATGCCGCTCTTGTGGGATCGTTCATTTGACGCTCCTCCTTCCGTGTGTTTTTGTTCATGTCAAGTAAGAACAGTACCGCCCCGGTTGTATAGCAAACGAACCGGTAAAGAGGAATCGCGCATATATGCCAAAACCAGAATCCTGTTACTTTTCTGTGACGTTGGAATACCGGGTAGGACTGTTCCGGTAATGTTTTTGCAATTACCGTTCGGTTTTGTAGAATTTCGAAAGTGAACCTTTTCAGCGATTTTCATTTTTTGACGAAAAGGTGCGCTTTCTGCGAAATTACCGTCCGGTTTTGCAGCAGTACCGTATGCCCGAAACGGCTGGAAAAGTTTCGATTTTCGGGCATTCTCAGAATGTGTCATCGTTCGGTCTGGCGGTCGATCCATGCAAGAACCTTATCCTTGGGTGCCAGTTTCCGTTTGCCGATGCAGAGTGTAGGAAAGTCTGCACGGTTCATCAGCTGGTACGCACCGGCACGCGAAATACCCAGCATGGATGCGAGCTGCTCGGCGTTCAGCACGTCGGGGTAGTCCTCATACGCCGTCCGTTTCATATTTATCTCCCCCTTTTTTAGGAATTGACAAATTAGAATGTTTGGTTTATTATAGAAACATAATTCTATAGAATCATAATAACATCTTGAAAAGATTTGTCAATAGATTTATAATTATTTTACAAATAGTATTTCTATATGGGAGTGTATGATTTCCATGGAACTGCAGTTTTCATCTCAGGGATATCTTCGCATTTATGTCACAGCAAAGCAGGAGGTCTTTGAATTTGTTGACAGTGCTGTACAAAGGCATGTGCGGTATACATTTTCTTATGGGGAAATTTTAGCTCTTTTTGCAGAGGATTGGGAAAAGGATGACGAACAATTTTTACAGCAGTTTATTGACTACTTGAATGAAAGGGAGCAGGATGACGAAGCGGATGAATTTGAGATGCGAAAATTCATCCAGCCCAGTTTCCAGCTTGTCCGGAACCCGTTTCTCTATTTACTGGCCATGACCCTTGCGCCGCTTCCAGCGGTATACGGCCGTCTGGCGTCCGTCGTAGCAGATTTCCGCGAACAGCTGCGCAAGGCAAGGGAGGATGCGCGCGTGTTGCTGTCTGATTGTTTAAGTGAAGAAACAAAGAGCGTTAGCCGCCGGTACTGGGAACTTTGGAAAGATGAGCCGATCTGCCTTTCCCATATTCGCACGGAGTTGATCCCGGCTCATATATCGGGAGATGCGGACGGATGGGTCATGCCGGTCATGCATACGGATGCGGAATCCCTGTATCATACCGGAAGCCCGATGATACTGCACGAGGTCTGCTATCCGGAGACGGTGCAGGAGCTATACGGTTTCCTAAAATCTGTTTACCTGCGCCGGGCGATACACTTTAAGCATTGCCGCTTATGCGGTAAGCTGTTCGCGGCGGTTGACGGTGACCGTACCGAATATTGCAGCCGCGAAATTGAGGACAAGAAAACCTGCCGGGATATCGGAGCTGCGCGTGTCTACCAGAAAAAGCTGCTTGGCAACCCGATCACCCGCGCCTATAACCGCGCCTACAAGACCCACAATGCCCGTATCCGTTACGGTACCATGACGCGCGAGGAATTCAATGCATGGACGGAAGAGGCAAAAAAACACCGGGATGCGTGTCAGAATGGGGAGATATCGCTGGATGCCTTTGAAGAGTGGTTGAAAAAATGACGATGGATATCGGGGAGGCGGTCACGCTTCCGGGGGATACGAAAAGATGCGAACTGTCGACAGCTGGCTAAATTGCATATAGGCAGATAATACGCTGGAAAGGGTTATCTGTTTGGTGATGCGTCTGTACCCGATTTGTTGAATGGGGGGCAGCAGAAAACAGTTTATGCCATTGCGGATGAAAATATATTTCGATGAGGAGGAAAACCAATATCCCTGTTTGCGTATTTTGTGTTGTAAGCAGGGACGTTGTGCGATGCAATATGGAGCCAATGGAGTGCCAGCCCAGTGTAAAAACACATTTTACCGCAATGCATTTAGTGCGATCGCGTGGATGGACGTATGCCCTTATTCGCGATCTGTTGCCACCTGCTGCGCAGCGAACAGATTTCAAAAGCCCGGTAAGATATTTCCTGAAAGAAACGGTTAGGAAAGCAGAACAGACGGATATATTCCAAAACCTGCATTCGCGGCCAAGGGCAAAGAAATACGATGGCGGAAAGGAAAAGAAAACTGTTCAGCCGAAGGCGAAAACGCATTTTACGGAAGCGCGTTTACTGAATAAACGAGGATGGACTTCCGAATTGATAGAAGATTTGCTGCCGTCTGCAATTCTGCGAACCGATAACAAGAATGAAGAAAGATACTTTCCTAAGAGGACTGTTTTAGAAGCAGGGCGCACGGATGCGTTCAAAAGAATGTATCGTATTTTTGAACAGAGGAAAGCGGCAACAGATCAATTCAAGAAAAGCATTGCACCAACGTTGCAGGCGGCTTATCAGGCGCATACTGTTGAAGCCCAAGGGCGCTTTAGTGCGAATCTGATTTCATGCCTTTCTGATATGTTGCACCGAAGTATTTTGAAGTCATTATGCGAATCAAAATACGATACCGAAGCGCGGGCCGGAGTTCAATACATTACGCCGCAAAAAGTTTGGGAAAACCTGTACGATTTTCGGATTGGTACAAAAGAGGAGTCTTTTCTGTATACCAAAATGATTCGTTGGTGCATTGGTGATGTTGCGAATGCTGAACGTGATATCAGGGGAGAAGCACTGAAGCTGTTTTCAGAAAATTATCCGAAGTTTGTTCAAAGGAACGCGATTGCGTATGCAGAGACGCTTTCCCTTCAGGCATCAGAACAAGATATCATGGAATTCCTTGGTGCTTTCGTTTCTGGCGCTGTTCAGCTGCTGGATGTAACGTTGAATTCAATCTTAGAAACGGAGTACCTGCCATATAAAATCAAAAGGGAGATGCTGCGTGTTGTGAAAGCGGAACCCAAAGAGGATTTTCCGCTTGCACGTGCGTTGCATCGGAAATTTTATATTCATGTCGGCCCGACCAATTCTGGTAAGACATACGACAGCCTATCGTCAGCGGTTTGCGGGAGCGCAAGATACCTCTCACAAAAGAGCAGGAAGTTTTCGCTGCACATATTCCGTTTGATGAGGAGAACGGTGCTATACTAGGGTATTTTTGGGATTGCTGTGAAGGTGTTGTGCAGGGGACTCTTCCGCAGTGCGTGGCAGATCCGGCAGGAAAACTGGATGATTGGGAGGAGTACTGCAAACGCTTGGATGTGCATTATTCCTTCTCAAGAGTGTATCATTTTCCGGTTGATATGGATTTTTATCATCAGGAAAGAGAACGAGCAAGCCGAGAGATTCATAAAATTCTGTTAGGTTCAAACCGGCGAAACAGAATCCTTGCGCCGGTAAACCGTGAGCGTACCTGATTGGTTGAAACGTGCAGGATGAGAGCATGCTGGATCCAAGATATGGAATTTGCCTGAAGCGTTAAAGGCGTGCAGAGATAAAAAACTAAGCAAGAAAAATGCGGCGGAGTGTCAGTTTAAGCACATTTTGTACTTAGACGATCTTCCGCCGCTTATTTTATCGCTTTGAATGTGGGAGACGTTATGCTATAAGGGTAGCACTGGAAAAATAAGAAGTGCATAGCGAAGTGAGTAGGAATTAAATTAAAATGGAAAGAGGGGGGACTGAGAAACCCATTTCACAGCCCTTTTATGGGGGAAAATACCGAGCTTAAACTACATAAGTACAACATTGCAGATACTTGTGTTCAGCCTAATCACAGCTCATAAACCTTCTGCATTGCATTCTTCCATCAGCATATCGTGCGATGGGGCGGGACGAGACTGTCCGGAGCTAACAGCTCCTATAAGCGTTTCTTGTTTTAACGTTTCGAGCAATTTCTGTTGGTTGGGGTTGAGATTGAGATGGTCAATGTCAATATTCGAACTGTCATCAGTAAGCGGAAGTGTGATGTGAATGAGTTGCGTTATCGGAAGATTGTCTGGTTGGCTTGGAAAGATGAATGTGATATACTCTGTTAATGGATAGATAAAAGTGCTAATGTTGATATAGAAAAATTTCTTTGTTGTTTGGCTAAATAAATTTGGCAGAGAATAAAGGTGAATTGAATGAAAAGAAGAATGCAGCCGCTGTTCCGGATTATTTTTATTCGGGTATTTTGTGTTGCAATTTTTATGGTTATCGTTGGGATGACAATTGTAGCAGTCATTTTATCTCAATATGTTTTAGAGCAATTGGGAAAAAATCGTTTAGATGTACTTAGTCAAATTGCATCGCAAAATCAAGTTGTGAAGAATGTAACTGCGCGAGTAACTGATGAGTTGACAGAAAAGATTGCTAGCAGGATTGCTGCTGGAGAAGCAATTCAAGATATTATCACGATAGAAATGGAAAAGTCTCAGGAGCTATTTGATGCATATGGTATGAATACTTCGGTTGATATTGTATTAACGAGCAGCAAACAGCGTTTTACAACGAGTCGTGATATCGCAAAAGAACCAATTAGGCAATTAACTGCATCGTATTGGTATATCAATTTAGCTGCACGTAATCAGGATAAAACATGGAATTTAAGATTATTAAATGTGGATGATGCACAAAGTTCTGTACTTTCTTACGGCCGGATAATTAAAAATGATAGTGGACGGGTTGTGTGCGTTATCATGGCTAATACAGCGCAAAGGATGTTGTATGATAATTATCAAGCTTTGACAGATAAGGATAACTTGATTTATATTGTGGATGAAAAGGGCACCATTATAAGCCATACGAATCCCAGTCTGGTTGGATTCTCTATGTATCATATGGAGTCTCAAAAAGAAAAGTTGCAGCAAAGCGGCACTAGTATTTTGAAAAAACGTGATGGATCTTATGTGGTTACACAATACTATGACCATGATACAGGTTGGACAATTATAGAAGAGTTAAAGGTTAATTTAATTCTACTGAGCTATAAAGATATTTTGTTGCAGGTAACAGGCATTATTTTCTTGTTCGTACTGATTGCAATGCTTATATCATATATTACTTCTCGAAAAATCAGTCAACCACTTATGGCTTTGGAGGTGAGAATGGAACAGATTCATAAAGAAAACATGGAGGAGATTGTAGAGCAAAATGCGTATGTGGAGGTTAATAGATTAAGCAAAACATTTAACGAGATGATTGTTCGAATTCGAGAGTTGATAGAAAGCGTTAAAATACAAGAAAGGCATAAAAATGCAATTGAATTTGATTTTTTACAAGCTCAAATCAATCCTCATTTTTTGCATAATACATTGATTGGTATTAAAACATTGATATTAACCGGGAAGAAAGAACGTGCTCAGCAAATGATTTCTGCGTTGATTGCGTTGTTGAAAACTCCTATTCACGCTGATGGTGCATTGAGACCTCTAAAATGTGAAATTGATTATGTGCGACAGTACGTTACTTTGATGGAATGTCGGTATGCGCGCGAATTTAACTTGGTATGCTATGTTGCTCAGGATTTATATGATTTTTTAGTTCCACCAATGATTTTGCAGCCGATTGTCGAAAACGCGATTTTTCATGGTCTTGCAATGAAAGAGGGGGAAGCCTTGCTGACAATTGATGCTTTCAAAATGCCCGGAAAAATTGTTATACAAGTATCTGATAATGGGGATGGCATGACAGCACAGCAGCTGGATAATATTTGGAAGCGGACAGAAAGCAATAGGGGCATGAATCAAGTGAGCATGAAGAATGTGCGGAGTAGGATTCAGTATATTTACGGAGCAGGTTCCAATGTGGAAGTGGAGAGCGCAGTGCATGAAGGAACAGTTGTGCGGATTGTTATGACACCAACGGAAAGGAGAGAGCAGTATGAAGCTAATGATCGTTGATGACGAAGCTTTGATACGGGAATATATTGCCTGCACAATAGCGGCCTGTAAGGTTCGGTGTGAAATAGTCAGTAGTGTTTCCAATGCCGCTGATGCGCTGCGACTAATGGAAGATGAGTGGATAGATGTAGTGTTTGCCGATATTACCATGCCAAAGATGAATGGCTTAGAGTTGCTTGAACAAATTTCAAAAAAATGGCCACAAACACAGGTGGTTATGTTGACGTGTCATGACGATTTTTCATTTGTTCGCACAGCGATGCAGAACAACGCGGCTGATTATGTGTTGAAAGATGAATTATCGACAGAAAGTATGGAATGTTTACTAAAGAAACTGGAAGAGAAAAAACGGCAGGCTGTTGAAGAAACTCGGTGCGAAATTGATTTTTCACATTATATACGTGGCATTATGGCAAATAACGCGATTGATCGCATTGACCCGGATGAGCTAAATGTATACTTGGGGGGAGCGGCACTGCGAAATTATGCTATATTAATGTTTGTGTACCATAAAAATATACTAGATTGGTTAGCAGAACATCAAATGGCTTGGATCAAGCAAAACTGGATGGTACCGTACGAAGAAAGAATGGTTTTGGTGGTTGTTGAGATAGTTCCACAATTAAGTGAACATGACTCCTTTCAACTATTAACAACGCTGCGTAATGGCATGCTGACACTGCCGATGTGTCAACTGGGAATTAGCAGAATTTATCATGAGGCTTCATTGTTTAAACAAGCAATTTGGGAAGCGCGTATGGATATGAATAGAAGTTTTTATGCAGGTGGATATATTACTGGTGGTGATGTGTTGCAGGATGAGGAACCGCTAAAAAAGATATTTATTTTGCGCAATAATGCAGTCTCAGCTTTAACGAAAGGAAATTATACAGAGTATAGGGGGCAGTTAAAGCAGCTCTTTGTGTTTGCTAAACAACAATCGGTCGATGTCGACAGATTAAAACGTATGATGCGTTTTATAGCCGAAACAGCTTTTGGACATATGCTTTTATCAGATGCAAATATGTTTCGTGGGATTTCGGAAGCAATACATATTACTCAATTAGAAAAAATAATGTGCAATTTAACCGATTATGTTCAGAGACCATTATATTCTGAGGGAATAGCAGCAGCTGTGCGTTACTTGGATGAACATTTTCGTGAAGACTTGACGTTGCAGCAATTATCAGATGTTGCCTGTTTGAACTACGAGTATTTTAGTCGGAGATTTAAGAAAGAAGTTGGTATGAATTATTCAGAGTATTTGTTGCAGAGAAGATTAGAAGAAGGCATGCATCTGTTGAGTACGACAGATGCTTTGGTCGGTGATATTGCAGCGGAGGTAGGCTTATCAAACGGGAGCTATTTTTCAAGTGCATTCAAAAAAACATATGGCCTCTCTCCTAATGAATTTCGCAAGAAACAATAAACGCTGATAATACCGGCACTCTGTATAATGCAGGGTTGCCGGTATTTTTCGTTTTTATGCAAAAAGTCAAATGTATGATAAAAGAAGTAAAATTAGCGATGGTTTGGAAAATTGAAATCGGGTATTATAAATGCATAAAAAGCAGAACCCCAAAAGTGAAAAAAGGAGTGTATACAGAGATGAAAAAACTTCAAAGAGGGATTAGTACAGTTGTAGCGGCGGCTTTGATGGTTGGCAGTTTAGCTGGTTGTGGAACAAATCCTTCATCAAACGGAAAGGATGAAGGATCAACCGGAAGTTCATCAGAAACACTGAATGTGGGTGTTTTGGTTTCTACGGTGGGTATTCCTGCATTATACGCAGAGGATCAGGGCTGGTTTGAAGAAGCGGGGCTTGATGTGAATCTTATCACGTTTCCGACTGGCGCGCCGGTAAATGAAGCAATTGCAGCCCAAGAATTGGATATTGCCTGCTCGGGATTTGCCTCGGTGTATTCGCTTGCAAATGCAGGGTGTGTATGGCTGGCAGATATCAATTCCACTGGAGGCATGGGAATTTATGCCCGTGAAGATTCTGATATTGTTAAGGCAGGAAAAAATCTAACTGATTATCCTGAAGTTTACGGTTCGGCAGAAGCTCTTAAGGGAGTACAGATTTTGGAGCCGCTTGGAACCTCGGCGCAGTTTGCGACGGAAAGCTATCTTGCGAAGTTTGGGTTAACGGGTGATGATGTGGAGCAAGTGCATATGGAGTATGCACCTGCATTCCAAGCGTTTGAAACTGGCGAAGGTGATTTGAACTCCTGTTCGCCTCCGTATTCTTATGATATGGTAGATGCCGGATATGTGGAAGTATGTTCGTTTGAAGATGCTACAGATGTTTCGATGTGTGATGGCTGCTTCGCTCGTGGTGAAGTGGTAGAAAATCGCGCGGATGATGTGCAGAAATTTGTGGATGTATTGGTACGTGCTATGGATGCATTACAGGATGAGCAGCTTCGTTTTGATTACACGATTGAACGATATGCTTCTAATGCGCAAGATTTTACAGATGATCAGATGCGGCGCGAAATTGAAGACCGTAAGTATTATGGCAAAGACCTGTTGAGCAAGCAGGATTATGTATTTGGAGAATGCTGGGGTGCAATTACTGATTTTTTGGTGAAGGTAGAAAAAATTACTGAAGACAACGCACCCAATGTTATTTCTTCGTTGGATCCCTCTTTTGTGGAATCGGCAACAGGCTTAACAGTGCAGCGATTTGAAAAATAATATATAATCTTGCAAATATTGTTATGTTTGATCCACACGGTTTGTCGTTTGACAGCCGTGTGGATTTCTAAAAAGTAAGCGGAAATTGAGGAAATTATTATGAAGAAACAAAAACAATGGCTTTATCCATTGATCTCTGTTTTGTCTATTATGGGATTTTTGGGATTGTGGTGGATTGTAACAGATGGATTGGGGATTTTTCAACCTTCAGTTCTGCCGAGTCCGATAAAGGTAGCTGAGACATTTTTCAAAAAAATGACATCGACTGCGCCTGATGGTGCAACCTTGCCGCAGCATATTGCATCTTCGTTGAAGGTAGCACTGTTAGGTTATTTGGCTGGGGTAGTAATTGGCACACCGTTAGGTATTTTGATGGCATGGTATAAGCGGGTAGATTTATTCGCACGCCCGGTTTTTGACTTACTTCGTCCAATTCCTGGAATTGCGTGGATCCCGCTTATGATTATCATGTTTGGCATTGGCATTACATCAAAAATTGTTACTATTTTCCTATCTGCTTTTGTGCCGTGTGTTTTGAATTCCTACACAGGAATACGGCAAACAAAGGATGTCCATTTATGGGTTGGACAAACATTTGGTGCATCGAATTTTCAGATGCTGTGCCATATTGCGATTCCCACGGCATTACCACTAATTATGACAGGCGTACGCGTGGCGTTGGGCGCTTCATGGACAACGATTGTTGCAGCAGAACTTTTGGCATCTACCAGAGGATTGGGCTTTATGATTCAGCAAGCTCGCGGCATTTATCGTCCTGATGTGATTATTGCGGGTATGATTGCGATTGGTGTAATCGGAGCGTTGCTGGCATGGATTCTGCAGAAAATTGAGGATCAGGTTGTGAAGGGGGTAAAGCGTCAATGAAGACTCGTTTTCGCGGCGCATCTCGATATGAGAAAACAATATGTGCGGTTGTATCGATAGTGGCGTTTTTATTGATTTGGGAGGTTGCTGTTCGATTTTCGTCCATTGGAGAAATTATTAGTGGCCCCTTTACAGTGTTAGATAAGACCTTTGAAAGTATCATCGAACCGATTGGCACCCATACCATTCAGGGACATGTTTTGTGGAGCTTGTCCCGGGTGCTCGTAGGTTTTGCCGCAGGTTCTCTGTTGGGCATTGTATTGGGTGTTACTATGGGGTGGTATAAACCTGTTGAGGCTTTTTTTAGACCACTGTTTGAGATGATTCGACCGATTCCGCCTATCGCCTGGATTCCACTTGCAATCCTTTGGTTTGGCTTGGGCGAGATGACAAAGTATTTTCTGATTTTTTTGGCAGTATTTTGTAATGTAACGATGAATGCATATTCGGGTGCAAAATCTGTAGATCCGGAACTCGTGGGTGCAGCTAAAATGCTTGGCGCCAATGATCGACAAGTATTTACTTCTATTGTGTTGCCGGCTTGCGTGCCGCATATTTTTGCGGGATTGCAAATTGGCATTGGTTCTGGTTGGGCAACGGTTGTAGCAGCAGAAATGGTGCGGTCATCTGAAGGTGTAGGATGGGTGATCGTAAAAGGGCAGGATTTAAATAACCCGCTTCAAATTTTGGTAGGAATCGTGGGAATAGGTGTAATTGGATATATTTTGGCTATTGTGATGCGAGCAATAGAAGCTAAATTGTGTGTGTGGAGTGAGCGAGGCAAATGAACAATAATATTATTGTATGTGATAATGTATCTAAACGCTTCGAAACAGAGCGGGGTGTTGTTGATGTTATCGGTAAAATTGATTTAACTGTTCGTGAAAATGAGCTTCTTGTTTTGTTCGGGCCCGGACAATGTGGAAAGTCGACACTTTTAAACTGTATGTCGGGTTTGGAAATTGCAACAGGAGGCGAAGTTCGAGTACATAATCGTAAGGTTGAACGTCCTGGGCCGGACCGTGGTGTGGTGTACCAACGTATGGCGCTGTTCCCGTGGCTGACAGTAATGGGAAATGTGGAATACGGATTAAAATGTAAAGGGGTGCCAAAGGCGGAGCGGCGAAAAAAGGCGCAGTATTATATTGACTTAGTTGGACTACAAGGATTTGAAAATGCGTATCCGTCAAAATTATCTGGTGGTATGCAGCAACGCGTAGGTATTGCACGAGCTTATTGCATTGAGCCTGAAGTGCTCTTCATGGACGAACCTTTTGGTCATTTGGATGCGCAGACTCGCTATCTAATGCAGGAAGAGCTGATGCGAATTTGGGAAACCGAAAAACGTACTATCGTCTTTGTTACAAACAATATTGAAGAGGCTATTTATTTGGCAGATCGTATTGTAGTTATGACAAATTGCCCGACAACCATAAAAAAGGAGTATGTGATTGATTTACCGCGCCCGCGTGATTATGTCGATCAAGCATTTCTAGATTTGCGCGAAGAGATTTCTGCGGTTGTTGATAAATCCCTGTAAGGAAGGAATAAAGTATGAAAGATGCAGTGAAACAAAGTGATATTAAAGTCAAAGTAGATCATATGACAAAGCGGTTTGGTGATTTACTTGTCTTAAATGATATCTCGTTTGATGTACATAAAGGAGAGTTTCTTTGTATTGTAGGTCCGACAGGTTGTGGAAAAACAACTTTTCTTAACTGCATTACAAAATTATATGAGCCGAGTGCTGGAGAGATTTTGATTAATGGAGAACCGGTTGATTTAAAAAAGCATAATGTGGCTTATATTTTTCAGGAGTATTCTACTATGTCTTGGCTGACTGTAGAACAAAATGTGGCATTTGGTCTGGAAATGAAAAAAAGGCCAAAGGATGAGATCGCACGTGAAGTTGCAGAGGTTTTGGACATCGTAGGGTTAACGAAATACAAGGACTATTATCCTGTGGAGCTTTCCACTTCGATGTTGCAGCGCGTTGTGATTGCAAGAGCTTTTGCTACAAAACCGGAACTGCTGTTGATGGATGAACCTTATGGTCAGTTGGATGTAGAATTACGATTTAAATTGGAGGATGAGTTGCTCAAGCTGTGGAAGGCAACAGGAACAACCGTTATTTTTATTACACATAATATAGAAGAAGCAGTCTATCTAAGTGAGAATATTTTGGTATTGACTAATAAGCCAACAAGTGTAAAAGAGAGACTGCACAATGATTTGCCGCGTCCACGAAATGTTGTTGAGCCTGCTTTTATTGAAATGCGTAACCGAGTGACTGACTTAATCAAGTGGTGGTAAGGGGGCAGAGTAATGCGAACGCTTTTTATCCTGATCGATAGTTTAAATCGTCGCTTTTTAAATTGTTACGGTTCGCAAGAAAAAGCGATTACGCCAAATATCGATCGGTTAGCATCGCGTTCAGTGGTGTTTGATGAGCATTGGTGCGGTTCGTCACCGTGTATGCCTGCGCGACGCGATATTATGACCGGGCGGTTGAACTTTATGGAAAGACCTTGGGGAGGAATTGAGCCTTATGATCATACTTTAGGTGCGTTGTTGAAAGAAAAGAATGTTTACACACATATGGAGACAGATCATTTTCATTATGCAGAACGTGGTGGCGAAAATTATTGGGGACATTTTACTTCATGGCAACTGCATCGAGGAACGGAGCATGACACAATTTATTGGGGACCGGATAAAACCGGAATTCCGAATTGTACGGTACCAAGCGATTATTGTGGATTGTATTCAGCTTCATATGAAGCGTCAAGAAAATATTGGAAGGGGGATGGCGATAAGTATCCCACTCCACGAACTTTTAAAGCTGCTGCGGAGTGGTTAGAGCGGAATAGTGATGCAGACAATTTTATGTTGTGGACAGAAGCATTTGATCCGCATGAGCCGTTTGATGTTCCGCAAGAATTCTTAGATCAATATCCGGAAGATGAACAGAATCCTGGACCGGGAGATCCGTATTGGCCTGATTATGTTACAGCTGATAATTATTCAGAAGAGCAAATAAAGTATTTTCGGCGAAGATACAAAGCTTTGCTCACAATGACGGATCATTATTTGGGTTTATTATTGGATGTTTTAGACCGGCATGATATGTGGAAAGATACTTTGGTGATTTTAACAACCGATCATGGATATTTGTTGGGCGAGCATGGATATATGGCAAAATGTTATATGCCTGACTACAATGAAATTCATCATATTCCGCTTATGATTGCAATGCCGGGAGTGAAGCATCGGCATTGTAGTGCATTGACAGAGAACATAGATTTATTCCCCACCTTATTAGCTTATTTTGAAGTGCCATTAGAACGGTGCCGAAATCCAATACATGGTAAAAACTTAATTCCCGTTTTGCGTGGAGAGAAGGAAAAAATCCGCGACGAGTTACTCTTTGGTGTTTTTGGGAAAACAATTGGATTGTATGATGGACGTTATGTATATCTCCGCGCCAAGGCGCAAGAGAAAAATGAACCACTGTATATTTATGGATCTAATATGGCTGTTCTAAATGCATACATTGGGTATGATACTATGTCGCAGGCTGAAATAGATTCAATCGAAATGGGTCGGTTTTTGTCATGGACCAATTTCCCGGTTTATCGGGTGCCAGCATCAAAATGCCATTGGAATAATAATGGGTGTGGTTTTTCACGGCTGTATAAGTATATACAAGGTAATGAGATTTATGATCTTCAAGTGGATTATGAGCAGAAACATATAATAAAAGATGTTGAACTTGAAAAACGATTAGAGAAACGCTTGGTCCATGCGATGAAGATACATGATGCACCGACTGATCAATTTGTGAGACTGGGATTGATGGAGGAAGTCGAATGAAAACGATTGTTGTACTGATGGACAGCTTGAATCGACGCTGCTTATCTATGTATGGTGGGAATTGGGCTTTCACCCCGAATATGGAACGTCTTGCAGCAAAAAGCTGTATATTTGACAACCATTTTGTTGGTTCAGCCCCTTGTATGCCAGCCAGACATGATTTTTTGACAGGCAGATTGGATTTTTTAGAGCACAACTGGGCACCAGTGCAGCCTTTTGATTGTACCCTTCCGAGTGTTTTGCAACAGCACGATGTATTTACACATATGGTAACAGATCATTATCATTATTTCCATTTGGGTGGAGAAAATTATTATCCTCTTTTTTCTTCATGGGAGTTTATTCGAGGACAGGAGCACGACACGATGGTATCCAATTTGGGTACTCCTATTCAAAAACCGCATATTGGAAATTATGATGAGCAATATGAACGTAATCGGACTGTATTTTATACCGAGGCAGATTATCCATCGCCTAAAACCTTGCAACACGCTGCGGAGTGGGTAGAACAGCACTGCAGCGATGATCAATGGATGTTGTTTGTTGATTCATTTGATCCACATGAACCATTCGATTTCCCTGATGATATTTCAATTGATGATGATTATCAGGAAGATCTGTTTTATTGGCCTTTGTATGATAATATCGACTCGCTTCCAGAAGGGGCAGTAGAGCATGCCAAAAAGCGCTACGCAAAAGTTGTGGAGATGAGCGATCGTTGGTTAGGACGACTGCTGGATGTGTTGGATAAGCATGATATGTGGGATGACACTATGGTAGTTTTGACAACCGATCATGGATATATGTTTGGAGAAAAAAATGTTATTGGGAAAAACTTCATGCCCTGTTACAACGAAATATATCAAATTCCTATGATGATACATCTTCCGCATGGGCCTGAGGGGACACGGTGCGATGCGTTAACTCAAAATATCGACCTTTTCCCGACGATTTTAGAGGTACATGACATACCAGAATCTGCGTGTCGATATCCGCTGCATGGACACAGTCTGATTCCTCTGTTAACAGGGGCAAGTGAAAAGGTTCGTGATAGTGTCATTTACGGCATGTTTGGACGACATGTGAATATATGCGATGGTAGGTATACGTATTTCCGGGCGGCAGTTCGGGAGGATAACCAGCCACTGTATGTATATACGGCCATGCCGAGTACCATTGGGCATTATTGGGATCATGCGCATGTATCAGATATGTCGCAGATTACTGCGGGACAATTTCTGAGTTATACAGATTATCCGGTATTCCGAATTCCTAATACGATTGTAAATATGCAGGACTTTTCTCATGCATTTGACAAACGGTATGAAGCGGTAAATCAAAATATGTTGTTTGATTTACAAACGGATCCACGGCAGGAGCATCCCTTGTGCGATGAAAGAATTGAAGAGGAAATGTGTGACAAGTTGCGTCAGGCTATGCGGTTGCATGACAGCCCGTCGGAACAGTTTATCAGATTGGGATTATGAAAGGCGAGATATAGTTGAAAACCATATTTATTATGTGTGACACTTTGAGTAGACGCGCTTTATCTGCCTACGGCAGTCTTGATCCTGCTTTTACACCTAATATTAACCGATTGGTTCAGCGCGGAGTTACTTTTGACAATCATTTTGTTGGTTCAGCACCTTGTATGCCTGCCAGACGGGATATGTTGACGGGACGCCTAAACTTTCTTGAAAAACCGTGGGGTGGTATGGAAGCATTTGATTTTTCAATGCCGGCAGTATTAGCACTACACAAGAACGTACATAGCATGATGTTTAGTGATCATTCCCATTATTTAATTCCAGGTGGAGAAAATTATACAAAAGGATTTACCGCGTTTCAGGTGTTTCGCGGACAAGAGGGGGATCCTGTGTGGGTTCGTCCGGATAAAAATGGGATTAGAGAAGAGAAACGTCCCCCGTGGTTTAAGGGTGTATACAGCGAAGCGGAGTGTGAAAATCGTTCCCATTTTCAACAGGAAGAGGATTATCCTTCTGTTAAAACATTGCGCCATGCTGCGGACTGGCTTGAAGATAATCACGGTGCAGACAATTTCTTGTTATGGGCGGAGACTTTTGATCCACATGAACCGTATGATGCGCCACGACATTATTTGGATTTGTATGAAACACCGGAACAGTATGATGGGTATGATTTTACACATCCAAGTTATCAGGAGAATGAGTTTAGCGAGGATGAGACGGCGCATTTGATGCGGCGGTATAAAGCTTTAATTACGATGACAGATCGACATATCGGTGACATGCTGGATGTGATGGATAAATATAACATGTGGGAAGATACACTTGTTATTTTTACAACGGATCATGGATATCACTTAGGGGAACATGGTTTTATGGCTAAAAACTATATGCCGCCATATAATGAGGTTTTCCATATTCCAATGATTATTTGTCATCCAGAGATTAAAGGCGGACAACGCTGTGATGCCTTAACACAGAATATTGATATTTTGCCAACAGTTATGGATTTCTTTGGAATTGATGAAGAAGTAATCCCCTATCCGCTTCATGGTCATAGCCTGTTGCCTCTATTGCGTGAAGAAATAAATGCAGTACGGCAAGATGCGATTTTCGGTTATTTTGGAAAACAAGTAGGCTATACAGATGGAGAGTATATATATTTTCGCGCAGCAAAGGATCCATCCAATCGACCGCTATACATGTATTGTACTACACCTTCTCTACTACGGCAGCTGTTAGGGGCAAATGATGGTGTAGATATAAAGGATTATAACAAAATTGAATGCGGAAGATTCCTTTCGTGGACAGACTATCCGGTTTATCGTTTTCCGGCAGATATCATTCATTTTAATAATCCGTCACAGGAGTTTAAATGTCGTTCCAAATATAATGCCGAATCACTATTGTTTGATCAGAGAAAGGATTATGCACAACAATTTCCGATTAAGGATAGTGGGTTGGAGAAGAAAATATGTAGTCGCTTGCGTGATTGTATGATCAGGCACGATGCCCCAGCAGAACAGTTTGAACGACTTGGACTGTGAACCTTTCTTTCTCTCTCTTTTTGAAGGGCTGCCTGTGGGCAGCTCTTCTCTGTATGGTGTGAATTGAAAAGGGGTAATGCATGTGTATATAGTGTATTTTTTAATTGCAATTGGAGCAACAACTATTGGGGCGCTAACAGGTATGGGGGGAGGCGTGATTATTAAACCGCTTTGCGATATCATGGGACATTATGATCCGCAAACGATAGGTGTGTTATCTTGTGTAACTGTATTCGCTATGGCCTTGGTATCGTTAGCAAAGCAAATACGCCAGAAAGCAAATTTAGAGTTTACAATTTCCCTTCCACTCAGCATCGGATCTGTAGCAGGTGGTATGTTTGGACAACGGATTTTGGAGTGGATTGCAGCAGATGCGCTGGATTCCTGCATTACGGTGATTCAGAATATAGTGCTGGCTGTTATCATTGGAGTTGTGTTTTGGTATATGCTGCATAAAGAAAAAATACCAAAACTTCACTTAAAAGGTTTGGCGGCTTCGGTATTGTCCGGCGGAGGATTGGGGTTTATTTCATCTTTCTTGGGGATTGGAGGCGGGCCAATTAATGTAGCACTAATTATTTTTTTGTTTTCGGTTTCCACCAAAACGGCTACGATTTGCTCGATTTTTACTATTCTATTTGCACAGGTTGCAAAGCTGGGCACGATTGCGGCTGGAGGAGGATTCGCAGGATATGATTTGTCCGTTATGCCTGTTATGATAGCTGGTGCGGTATTAGGTGGGTTCATAGGTGCGAAATTAAATAAAGAATTAGATGAAAAAAGCATAGAACGTTCTTTTAATGCAGTGCAGTTGTTGGTTTTAAGTATGTGCGTATTAAATATCGTTCGCAATTTATAAGAATAGAAAACATACCCGATTGATTTCAATATGGTGTAATGAGGTGTAGTGTTATGCCGCCAGTTAATATTTTAATTAAGCCTGCTTCGTCTGCATGCAATATGGCATGTCGGTATTGCTTTTATAGAGATGTAGCAGCACATAGAGAACAGGCATTTGAAGGAATGCTGACAATAGAAGATATGGAAGAGGTGATTCGTACTGGGATGGAGTATGCAGAAAATGTGTGCTCATTTGCATTTCAGGGTGGAGAACCGACAATGGCAGGAATCGATTTTTACCGTCAGGTTATCGAGATCCAGCAGCGTTATGCAAAGCCGGGAATAGAAATCCGGAATGCTATACAAACGAATGGCTATTTGATCAATGACGAATGGGCGGAATTTCTTGCAGAAAATCATTTTTTGGTTGGTTTATCATTGGATGGACCCGCTGACATACATAATTATAATCGAATAGATGCTGCGCAAAAAGGAACTTTTAATCAAGTTATGCATGCTGTGCAGTTGTTTAAAAGGCGCAAAGTCGAATTTAATATTTTGTGTGTTGTGACAGGGAGAAACGCAAGATTTGTAGAAAAAATTTATCGATTTTACGGAAGACAAGGGTTTAGATGGTTGCAGTTTATTCCCTGCTTGGAACCATTGGAACAGGAACGTGGAGAAGCAACATATCATTTATCCGCACAGGCGTATGGTGAATTTTTAATTCGACTCTTCGACTTATGGTATGAAGACTTAAAGCGGGGAAATTATATTAGCATCCGACATTTGGATAACTGGCTTGCAATTATGCTGGGTGAACGTCCGGAGGCCTGCAATATGGCGGGGCAATGTTCGGTGCAATTTGTAGTGGAAGGAGATGGCGGAGTCTATCCGTGCGACTTTTACGTGCTGGATGAGTGGCGTATGGGTAAGATCGGAGAGAAGAGTTTTGCAGAAATGCAGATGGGTGATACGGCAAAGCAGTTTATCCAATCTTCTTTAGACGTTCCGAAACAGTGTCGGTCGTGCCGCTGGTATGCGTTGTGTCGTAATGGCTGCCGAAGAGATCGTGTTGTTTTATCAAATGAAATGATAGGGATAAACGTTTACTGTAGTTCTTATAACTTGTTTTTTAACGCGCGTTATGAGCGGATGCAGCATGCCTTGCAAATGATTCTGCAATTACGCGTTGCTAATAAATGAATGCATATAGAAAGTGTTTGACTTCGGTTGAAATAGCTCCATAGTGTTATTTATTTCATTAACGCTATTCTATCTTAACTCCAGCGGGGAATTAGTTGCTGTTTAGAAGGGGAAATTACCGTATTTATGCAGTTTGTGGCGTTTCGCAAATGTTTATTATTGAGAGCGGAAAATGGGATGATGTATGTCGGAAGATGCCCGTGCTGTATTGACGACAACTGTGACGACGATCAAAATAGAGTCAGCGGAATCCAATTGGCCACATTGTCACGAATATTTGATGAAAGCGGATGGAATGCGTTTATATTGTAAAAACTATTATAAAAAATGGGATTTGGGCAATTCAAATCCCTGACTCTCCGCCATGAAGTACCGAAATCTTGTGGTTTCGGTGCTTTTTATTTACATACATTGAAAGTTGAGCAAGATATTTATAAGTAGAACGGCATTTTTTTGCCGATTGGCTCCAAAATGGATCGATTTTTCAAAAAATTCCCCGACGCGCTGTGGATGTGCAGATGTGCCGGGGCGTTTTTTATTTTTCGGCGATTCTTTCTGCTCAAGAAGCGCAATTGAACCGGCGGCGTTGGCGTTTCGTGATGCACTCGGGGCGGGAAATGCACACAAATGGAAAAACTATGCAGCTGGCATATTGCTATTTGACTAGGTTCCGGATATCATATATGCAAAAAGAGGTGAACAAAATGAAAAAATGGTCGCATTGATGCTTGCGCTTGCAATAATGTTTACATTAGGCGCTTGCGGAGGGGGAAGGAAGGATCTCGTTGAGAACGCAGAAATATGGTCTGAAGCACTTACAGCGAAGCTGTTGGAGGCTATCTCCATTAATGATGATATAACAATCGCTGGTACGATTGCCATTGTCAAAACAGAAAATGATGGAATCGGCATTGGCGTTACGCCATGCTATTTGGTAGAAAACAGAGGAACAAACGCTGCGTGGGTAAGCGTAAACTAAATTTCAGTGTGAAGCAGAAAGGAGAAGATAAAAATGATGTACCTCTTCTTTTTTTGGCTGTTGCAGCAATACTCACAAGTTGGGCTGTAAACCGCTACTGGAGAGAGACAAGCATCGTCAAGGGCAATCCGGTCAACAAAATGCCGGTGAAATGGGCTTTGCTCGGTATTGTAATCGGCTTTTATGCTTACTCGCCGTTTTTCGTTCCGCTGCTTTTTATGGTTATGGAAGTGCCGACAGTTGTGTGGAGTGTTTCATCAGCTGTAAAGACAATCATTTCCCTTCTTTTGCTGGTGTTTGCAATATCCAAGCTGATTGAGCAGATCAAAACAAAGAAAAGCGTTCCGGGAGCGGTTCCGCTGTATGGATTTGTCATCGGGACATATATGCTGCAAATTTTTGCGCTGCCTTTTAGCATGATGGCACAGAAATTGCTGATTCCCAGCGTTTTGGTAACGGTTTTTGTTATTTGCAAAATAGTTGCGCACAAAAAGAAATATCAGCGCTGGGTCACGGCGGCAATCGTGGCTGTCGGCATCAGCGCAGCCTGCAATATTGGCTTCTTCTTTCAACTGCCGAATGCGGGCATTGTAACGCGGCGCGAGAATCATATTACTGATATTACCTACGTATATAATGAAGACGGCACAATCAAGCACAATAAAGATGGCAGCAAGGTGACGGATACAGAATATGAACGCCGCACAGTACGTAGCGCAGGCAATAACTGGGCGATCCTGCTGTTTCCGCTTGGGGGTCTCATCACTGCTTGGGCTGCAACCGTGTATCTGGAGGACGATTTGAAGGAGAAAAAGCAGTAAATCCTATGCAGCTGGCATATTGATAATTGTGTAAAAAATGGTATCATCAAATAAATGAGAGCAGATGCAGGCGTTCATGTGCGCAGAATGTTTTCTTTTGCTATCAAAATAGAGAAAACATAAGGATCAAGGGGGCATAATAATGTTTTGCAGAAATTGCGGTACCGAAATGAACGAAAATGCGGTGGTTTGTGTAAAGTGTGGCTGTGACAAGGAGAAAGGGACGTCTTTCTGTCCGCATTGCGGAAAGGAGACGAACGCGAATGCCGATGTGCGCCTGAGCTGCGGCTGTTCGCTCAAAAAAGAAGGATCGAAATCCAAGATGGTTGCCGGACTGCTGGGCATCTTTTTGGGTAGTCTCGGTATCCACAACTTTTACCTTGGCTACACCACGAAGGCGATCATTCAGGTGCTGCTTGGAACCGTGGGCTGGGCTCTTTTCTTCATGGGGCCAATTGTTTCAGGGATCTGGGGTCTTGTCGAGGGCATCCTGCTTCTGATTGGCAAGATCAATGTTGATGGAAAGGGTAATGCGCTGAAGGATTAAGTGCTGTTTTTAAGCAATCATAGCAGACGGGGCTTCGCAAGGGCGGAGACCCGTCTCAGTTTGTCGAAAAAGTATTTTGTCAATATGGATGCCCATAATACGCGCGGCAGCGCGCGTAAAACAGCATTTGCAGCGTAAATGCATAAAAAGTCAGGACATGTGCCTGACTTTTTATACTTTAAGAGAGAAAAAGTTTCTGCATAGGAACTTTTTACTCGTTCATGTTTGGCGAAGTCCAAACATAGATTGTCGGAAAAACGAAGTTTTTCGACAGTCTCAGACGGGTCTTCGCAAGGGCGGAGACCCGTCTTTTCATTTGTGCAAAAGCTGCCCGCCATTTGGGGGAGAAAATATTGCCATAAGCGATCGGACGGCTGCGCCGATGGTGCGTTGTTTGCATGCCGTGCGGCTGCTGCAATGGGAAAGAGGAATTGCCGGTCAGGACGGCGTAACAGTTGAAACCAGATGTTGTTCGTAGTATGCTAAAGATATCATTCGGATACAACATATCACATACCGCAGGAGGTTTTGACTTGATTATTACCGTAACGCTCAACCCCGCGCTGGATAAAACCGTGGAAATCCCCCATTTTTCTTTGGATACGGTTAACCGTATTACCGCTTGGCGCATCGATCCGGGCGGCAAGGGACTGAATGTTTCTAAGGCTCTTGCCAAGCTTGGGGGTGTCAGCACGGCGGTCGGCGTGCTGGGCGGTGCGTCCGGACGGCGCATCGCGGATGCGATACAGGAACTGGGCGTCGAGGGACGCTTCACTTTTACCGAGGGGGAGACACGTACCAATATCAAGGCAGTCGATCCGGAAAATCATACCAATACCGAATTGAATGAGCCGGGGCTGACGGTGTCATCTGCCGTGCTCGACCGGATGCGTGCCGATCTGGTGGAGATGCTCTGTCCGGGCGATCTGGTGGTGCTGGCGGGCAGCCTGCCGCAAGGAGCGCCGGCAGATACCTATGGTGTATGGACAGCAGCTTGCCGTGCTGCCGGGGCACGGGTTTTTCTGGATGCTGATGGGGAGGCGTTGGCACATGGCCTTGCGGCTAAACCCTATCTGGTCAAGCCAAACGACCATGAGCTTTCCCGTTTGGTGGGGCGCACGCTCACCACGGCGGATGAATTGCTGGCTGCCGCGCGGGAGCTGATCGCGGGCGGTGTGGAGCGTGTGGTTGTTTCCATGGGCAGGGATGGTGCTTTGTTTGTCAGAGCGGACAGCGCTTACCGTGCAGAGGGGATATCCGTTCCGGTCGGCAGTACGGTTGGCGCGGGTGACAGCATGGTCGCAGCGTTGGTCTTTGCAGCGGAGCAGGGCATGAGTGAAGCGGATACCATCCGTCTGGCGATTGCGGCCAGCGCAGCCAATGTAATGTGCAGCGGCTCGCAAGCTGCCGAACGCAGTGCAGTGGACGCCCTGCTGCCGCGTGTGCTCTTTCGCCGTATCGATACAGGTATTCACTGATTTGTTATATGACGTAAAATGGCGGCACAGTATGTGACACGGCAGCAGAAAACCTTCCGAAAGGCGGGATATCATCCGGGCGGTTGGGGTATCTGTATGGTACGGGCAGTCCGGCGGCGATCAAGACTGTCGGGTGCAGTGGAGAAAATGCGTGCAAAAGTGCACGCAAATACGGGGGAGGCGCAGGCGAAATATACAAATGCATCACTCAGTATTTGATGAAAATGACGTTTTTATCAAACGCCTTGAATTTGTCCCCCTTGATGTAAAGAATAGCCCTTTTGGAATCGGCAGGAGTTTGATAAAATAATCTCAAAGAAGAAAGTGCAAGGAGGGAAGCAAAGCATGGAGTATATACTGGAAATGAAAGATATCAGCAAAACCTTTCCGGGTGTCAAAGCGCTTGACCATGTGCAGCTACAGGTCAGGCCCGGCGAAGTCCATGCGCTGATGGGGGAAAACGGCGCAGGCAAGTCCACCCTGATGAAGATACTGATGGGGATCTATACCAAGGATGAGGGCGGCGAGATCCTGTTTGACGGCAAACCCTATCGCGCCTCCAGTCCGAAGGAAGCGATGGACCAAGGCGTGGCAATGATCCATCAGGAGCTGAATCCGATTCTGGATATGACCGTGTTTGAGAATATCTTTGTCGGACGAGAGCTGAAGAAAAACGGGTTGGTGGATACCAAAGCGGAGATACAGGAGGCACAGCGCCTGATTGCGGAATGCGGCCTGCATGTTTCGCCTAAAGAGCGGCTGCGCAACCTGACCGTTGCCCAGTGCCAGCTGATCGAGATCATCAAGGCGATTTCGCTGAATGCAAAGGTTATCATTATGGACGAACCGACAGCCGCCATCACCGACCGTGAAGTTGAGCTGTTATTTGGCCACATCCGCCGGCTGACGGCGCAGGGCGTAGCGGTGATTTATATCTCGCATCGTATGGATGAGATTTTTTCGATCTGCGATCGCGTCAGCGTCTACCGGGACGGACAATATATCGGTTCGGGCGATACCAAGGATATGGATGAGGCACAGCTCATTAAGATGATGGTTGGCCGTGAGATCACCGATGTGTTCCCTAAGCTCGAAGCTGAGATCGGCGATGTGGTGTTCGAAGCGAAAAATATTGTGCGCGAAGACAACAAGGTCAAGGGTGTGAGTTTTGCGGTCCGCAAGGGCGAGATCCTCGGCATCGGCGGACTGGTCGGCGCGGGACGCAGCGAGCTGGTCGAAGGTATTTTCGGCATGCACAAGCTGTCCGAAGGTGAGATTTTTGTCAAGGGCAAGCGGGTACAGGTACATTCGCCCAAGGATATCATCAAGGAGGGCGTTGCACTGATTACCGAGGACCGTAAGGTCACCGGCCTGAACCTGAGCGGCAGCGTTAATGACAATATCGCCATGGTAGCAATCGAAAAGCTGCTGACGGGCGGCCTGTACAACAAAAACAAGGCGCGCAGCGCATCGCAGGAGTATATCGAAAAGCTGAATATCAAAACGCCTTCCGGCGATCAGATCGTCGGCAACCTGTCCGGCGGCAACCAGCAGAAGGTCGTTATTGCCAAGTGGCTGCTGAACGATCCGGACATTATCATTTTGGATGAACCGACCCGCGGCATCGACGTTGGCGCCAAGCGCGATATTTACCTGCTGCTCGGCAAGCTGGTGCAGCAGGGCAAGGCGGTCGTGATGATCTCGTCCGAGATCCCGGAGCTGATGGGCGTGTGCGACCGCATTATGGTCATGTGTGAGGGCAATCTCTCCGGCGAGGTTGCACGCGATGAATTCACGCAGGAGCGTATCATGACGCTGGCCTCTGCAATCGAGGTATAAAGGAAGGGGTACATATGAAACAGAAGAAAAGTGTAAAGTCGCTGATCAGCGAATACTTCATCTTCGTGATTTTTATCGCGCTGGTGATTGTGCTGACCTGTTTGAAGCCGAGCTTCATCCAGCCGAGCAACCTGGTCAATATTCTCAAACAGGCGTCCATCAATGGCATCCTGTCTTTCGGCATGATGTTTGTCATCATTGCGGGCGGGTTTGATATGTCGGTCGGCTCTACGGTGGCATTTACCGGCATTGTTGCCGCGCTGCTGGGACAGGGTCAGTATCCGCTGATCGTACCGCTGGTTATTGCCATGCTGGCTGGTTTGGCGGTTGGCGTGATCAACGGCGTGGGTGTATCGATCGGCGATCTGCCGCCGTTCATCATGACGCTCGGCACCATGACGGCGGTGCGCGGACTGGCGCTGCTGCTGTGCAACGGCAAGCCGGTTACCGGCATCAGTCAGGAATATCGTGCGGTTGCCGCGCAGTCGTTCTTCGGTGTGCCGATGCTTGCGGTATTTTTGGTCATCGTCATTGCGATCTGCTCGTTTGTGCTGGCGAAAACCGTTTACGGCCGCCGGGTCTATGCCTGTGGCGGTAATTTGCAGGCGGCGCGCGTTTCCGGTATCAATACCACGCTGATCCGCATTTCCACCTTTTCCATTGCGGGCCTGCTGGCCGGCCTGTGCGGCTTCCTGATGACCTCGCGCGTCACGATCGGACAGCCGACCGCAGCGGAAAGCTACGAGATGGATGCGATTACAGCCTGCGTTGTCGGTGGTGTTTCCATGTCGGGCGGTGTCGGCAAGCCGTGGGGTGTTGTGGTCGGCTGCCTGCTGATCACGGTCATCGCCAACGGTTTGGATATCATGGGCGTATCGTCCCACTGGCAGAAGATCGTCAAGGGCGCAATCATTGTGCTGGCTGTTTTGATCGATGTCAAGGGCAAACGCAAAAAGGATTAAACCGATTATCATGGTGTTACGGGGGAACGGCTGTTTCCGGCTGCTCGCCCTGACATAGAAAGCTTCTTTAAGGAGGAAGAAAACGATGAGTAAGAAAAGATTTTTGGCTATGCTGATGGCCGGCGCGATGGCACTGACCATGACGGCATGCGGCAGCAAGCCGGCGGATGAGGGCGGTGCTGCCGACGGCGGCGACGATGCGTCGGCTGGCGGTGCGCACAAGATCGCGCTGATCGCTCAGCACCAGACCAATGCATTCCAGATCGCGATCGCTGAGGCGGCGGAAGCCAAGGCAAAGGAAATGGGCGTAGAGCTGACCATCCTGAGCGCAGATCAGGATGCGGCGACCCAGATCTCGCAGATCGAGCAGTGCGTCTCCGAAGGCTACGAGGCGATCCTGTTTGAGCCGGTCGATCCGGACGGCCTGCGTGACGCAGCCAAGAGCGCGGCTGACGCCGGTGTTGTGATGATCAACATCGTATCTGCCTGCACGGATTGGCAGAACTGCGGTATTTCCGCGGTTTCCTATGGCAACAACGTCAAGGCCGGTGAAACCGAGATGCAGCAGGTTGCTGAACTGCTCGGCGGCAAGGGCAATATCGCCATCCTGACCGGTCCGTCCGGCGACGCAGGCGGCCTGCAGCGCATGGAAGGCTATGAGAACGTGCTCAAGAACTACCCGGATATCAAGCAGGTGGTTGCTCCGGCAGACTGCCAGTGGGATACGGCACAGGCACAGGCTACCGTGGAGAGCTGGCTCTCTGCGTATGATCTGGACGCGATCGTTTGCCAGAACGACGGCATGGCGGTTGGCGCAGGCAACGCAGCCGGTGCAAACAGCGGCATCGTGATCGCGGGCGTTGACGGCACGCCGGACGGCTTTGAGGCCATCAAGGACGGCCGCATCACCGGTACGGTTTCGCAGAACGGCGCGGATATGGCTGCCAACGGCATCGAAGCGGCGGTAACGCTGCTCGACGGCGGCAAGCTCGAAACTACCGAGATCATCACCGACAATACCTGGATCGACGCGAACAATCTGGCGGATTACGAGTGATTTGATTCGTTTGCCGCGGCGGCAGCCGGTTGGCAAACCATCCGAAATATGTTATTATGAATAGGGGAAAAGGGAAAGCGGTGACGTTTTCCCTTTTCTTATCCGGCATAACAGCCACCGGGGGTATGAAATATGGTAAAGGTCGTTTTAGCGGACGACGAAAATAAAATCATTCTGCTGATGCGCAAGCTGATCGACTGGGATAAGCTGGGCTACGAGATCGTCGGTACTGCAAACGACGGCCTGCGGGCGTTGGAGATGGTGCAGGAGCTGCAGCCGCAGCTGCTGATCACGGATATCCGTATGCCCGGCCTGAACGGCCTGCAGCTTTTGGAGAAGATCAGAGAGAAAGGGTTGGATGTGAAAGTGATCTTCATCAGCGGGTACGCGGAATTTGAGTATGCGCAGTCTGCCATCAGAATGGGGACCTTTGACTATCTGCTGAAACCTGTGGAGCAGGAAAAGCTCAATCAGGTCCTGGAACGGCTGCTTGGGGCATTTCGGACAGAGCGGGGGGAAGAAGAGGAAG
>OFMK01000872.1_pt1 | contig 26753 bp, 30 predicted proteins | sample 1541781 | NCBI WGS metagenome assembly OFMK01 (sample SAMN04209250, study PRJEB22552) | human gut metagenome | biome: gut; material: feces | host: Homo sapiens | place: USA: Oklahoma
TTGAAATCAACGGTGTTGGTTACAGAGCACAGAAAAAAGGAAAAGAAATCACTTTTAACCTTGGTTTCTCACATCCAGTTGTTATGACTGATCCAGAAGGAATTGAAACAGTCATGGAAGGTCAGAATGTCATTATTGTAAAAGGTATTGACAAAGAAAAAGTTGGACAGTACGCTGCTGAAATCAGAGAACTTAGAAAACCGGAACCTTATAAAGGAAAAGGTATTAAGTATGCTGATGAAGTTATTAGACGTAAAGTTGGTAAAACCGGGGCAAAATAAAGGAGTGATATAGGATGATTAAAAAAGAATCAAGAAGTAAGATTCGCGCGAAAAAACATTACAAACTTCGCAATCGAATCAATGGAACAAGCGAGAGACCTCGTTTAAGTGTATTTAGAAGTAATGATCATATGTACGCTCAGATTATTGACGACACTGTTGGAAATACATTAGTATCTGCTTCAACAACTCAGAAAGACGTAAAAGCGGAACTTGAGAAAACAAATGATGTTGCCGCAGCCAGCTTCTTAGGAAAAGTAATTGCTGAGAGAGCATTGGCAAAAGGTATTACAGAAGTTGTCTTTGACAGAGGCGGATTTATTTATCATGGTAAAATTGAAGCATTAGCAGATGCAGCTCGTGAAGCTGGTCTGAAATTCTAATAGGAGGAAGTCAAATGAAGCATACACTTATCGATCCTAGTCAGTTAGAGCTGGAAGAAAAAGTTGTATCCATCAAACGTGTCACCAAAGTTGTAAAAGGTGGACGTAATATGAGATTTGCAGCACTGGTTGTTGTAGGAGATAAAAATGGTCATGTAGGTGCCGGGTTAGGAAAAGCTGCTGAAATTCCGGAAGCAATCCGCAAAGGAAGAGAAGCAGCGGCAAAAAGCCTGGTAGAAGTACCGATTGATGAAAAAGGAACAACACCACACGATTTTACCGGTCATTTCGGCGGAGCATCTGTATTATTGAAGACATCTCCAGAAGGTACTGGTATTATCGCCGGAGGACCTTCTCGTGTCGTTCTGGAACTTGCAGGATATACAAACATCCGTTCAAAATCTTTAGGTTCTAACAACAAACAGAATGTTGTATTAGCAACAATCGAAGGATTAAAGAACTTAAAGACTCCGGAACAGGTAGCAAAACTACGTGGTAAATCTGTAGAAGAGCTCTTAGGATAGGAGGAATTTTGAAATGGCAGATAAATTAAAAATTACTTTAGTAAAATCAACAATTGGTGCAATTCCAAAACATAAAAAGACCGTGGAAGCTTTGGGACTTAAAAAGCTTCATAAGTCAGTTGAGCTGCCGGATAATGCAGCAACACGCGGAATGATTCACCAGGTACAGCATTTAGTAAAAGTAGAAGAAATTTAATATATTCGGCAAGGAGGTGTAACGGAATGGAATTATCAAACTTACGCCCTGCAGAAGGATCTAAGCACAGCGATATGTTTAGAAGAGGCCGTGGACATGGTTCAGGAAACGGAAAGACTGCAGGTAAAGGACATAAAGGACAGAAAGCTCGTTCAGGCGGCGGAGTAAGACCTGGATTTGAAGGCGGACAGATGCCTTTATACAGACGTATTCCAAAGAGAGGTTTCACATGCAGAAATTCTAAAGAAATCATTGGAATCAATGTGTCTGCATTGGAAAGATTTGAAGACGGAGCAGAAGTAACGGTAGAAGCTTTAATCGAAGCGGGAATCGTAAAAAATGCCAAAGATGGTGTGAAGATCTTAGGAAATGGTGAATTAACTAAGAAATTAAATGTAAAAGCAAATGCGTTTAGTGCTAGTGCCAAAGAGAAAATCGAAGCACTTGGAGGAAAAGCTGAGGTGATCTAGTATGTCAAACGCTGTAGTTAATGCGTTTAAAAACAAGCAATTAAGAAAAAAGCTGATATTTACGACACTGGTTTTAATTGTTGTACGTTTTGGATCACAGTTGCCGATTCCGGGGATTGACAGCGCTCAGATCAGCGCCTATCTAAAGAGTACATTAGGTGATTCATTTAACCTTCTGAACTCTTTTACCGGAGGCTCCTTCATGCAAATGTCCGTGTTTGCATTAAGTGTTACTCCGTATATTACATCTTCCATTATTATGCAGTTGATGACGATCGTGATTCCTGCATTGGAAGAAATGCAGAAGGACGGAGAAGACGGCCGAAAAAGAATGGCAAAAATTACTCGCTATGTCACGGTTATCCTTGCGGTTATTGAGGGAGCCGGACTGGCGGTCGGTTTTGCCAGACAGGGTGCTTTAGGCACCGATTATACAACGTTTTCCATTGTGACTATGATAATTGCTTTGACCGCAGGAGCAGTCTTAGTTATGTGGCTTGGAGAGCGAATTACAGAGAGTGGAGTTGGAAATGGTATTTCCATCATACTGCTTGTAAATATTGTTTCCGGAATGCCGGGAGACTTTACTTCCCTTTATAATCAATTTATGAAAGGGAAGCAGATTGGTCCCGCATTGATCGCAGGCTGTGTAATTGCGGCGATCATTTTGGCGATGGTATTGTTTGTTATTGTATTATCTGATGCAGAGAGACATATTCCGGTGCAATATTCAAAGAAGATGCAGGGGAGAAAGCTGGTAGGCGGACAATCCAGTAAGATTCCGCTGAAAGTTAACACAGCAGGTGTGATTCCGATCATCTTCGCTTCATCCATTATGCAGTTTCCGATTATGCTGCAAAATGTGCTGAATTATGAGAATAATGGATTTTTCGGAAAAGTATTGACAAGTTTAAACTCATCGACCTGGTTTGATGCATCTCATCCGAAGAGATCTCTGGGACTTTTGATTTATATTGTTCTGGTTGTTCTGTTTGCATATTTCTATACATCGATTACATTTAATCCATTGGAAATCTCAAACAACATGAAAAAGCAGGGAGGCTTTATCCCAGGAATCCGACCGGGAAAACCTACAGTTGATTACTTGAATAAAATATTAAAATATATTATATTTATAGGAGCTGCAGGGCTGACAATTGTGGCGGTTGTACCATTCTTCTTTAACGGAGTATTTGGTGCCAGTGTTTCATTTGGTGGAACTTCAATTATCATCGTAGTTGGAGTTATTCTTGAGACAATTAAGCAAATTAAATCACAGTTGTTGGTACAGAATTATTCTGGTTTTTTAAGTGAGTAAGTATAAGAAAAGCTGTAGTCTGACTACAGCTTTTCTCGCTTATTGCCATAACAATATAATAAATATTCATAAAAGGAGGATTTGTAATGAAAATTATTATGTTAGGAGCTCCGGGAGCCGGGAAAGGCACTCAGGCAAAGCAAATCGCGACAGCCTATCATATTCCGCATATTTCCACAGGTGATATTTTCAGAGCAAATATCAAAGAAGGAACGGAATTAGGGAAAAAGGCTCAGGAATATATGGATCAGGGACTCTTGGTGCCGGATGAACTGGTTTGTGATTTGGTTGTAGACCGCATTCAGAAAGAGGACTGCAAAGAAGGATATATTCTGGATGGTTTTCCGCGTACAATTCCACAGGCCAATGCATTGGATAAGGCGCTTGAAGAAAATGGAGAAAAAATTGAATTTGCAATTGATATTGAAGTTCCGGATGAACATATTATTAAGAGAATGTCCGGGAGACGTTCCTGCAAGGACTGCGGATCAATTTTCCATATTGTATACAATCCTCCGAAGAAAGAAAACCATTGCGATGCCTGCGGCGGAGAACTAGTTTTGCGGGATGACGATAAGGAAGAGACGGTAAAGAAAAGACTGGATGTCTACCATGAGCAGACAGCTCCGTTGATTCAGCATTACAAAGAAGCAGGCTCTTTATATGAGATTGACGGAACACAGGATATTGATGTTGTTTTTGAAAAGATTAAAAATATTTTAGAGGCATAAAAATGGCAGTGACAATAAAATCAAAAAAAGAAATTCAATTCATGCGTGAAGCTGGAAAGATGTTAGAGGATGTGCACAACCGATTGGCAGAGATCATTCAGCCGGGAATTTCTACTTTAGAGATTGATCAGTTTGGGGAGAAGGCAATCCGCGATTTGGGCTGTATTCCGAATTTTTTAAATTACAATGGATATCCGGCGTCAATCTGTGTGTCTGTAAACGATGAAGTCGTACATGGAATTCCTAAGAAAGACCGTATTTTACAGGAAGGCGATATCGTAAGTCTGGATGCAGGACTGATTCATGAGGGATATCACTCCGATGCGGCGAGAACCCATGCGGTTGGAAAGGTATCTGCGGAAGCAGAGCGATTGATTCAAATTACCAGAGAAAGTTTTTTTGAGGGGATTAAGTTTGCCCAGCCTGGAAATCATTTATTTGATATCTCAGAGGCAATTCAAAAGTATGTAGAAAGTCATGGTTATTCTGTGGTAAGAGACTTGGTTGGACATGGAATTGGAACACAGCTCCATGAAGATCCGCAGATTCCAAACTTTAAACAAAGGCGGAAAGGAATCAAGTTAAGACCCGGTATGACGCTTGCCATTGAACCGATGGTAAATGAAGGGGCATATGATGTGGTATGGCTGGACGATGATTGGACCGTTGTTACAGAAGACGGAAGTCTGGCGGCTCATTATGAAAATACGATTGTAATTACAGAAGATGGTTGTGAAATATTGACATTATCTGAATAGGAGGATGAAAATGGCAAAATCAGAGGCAATTGAAGTGGAAGGAATTGTATTGGAGAAACTCCCCAATGCAATGTTTAAAGTAGAAATTGAGGGAGGACACGTGATTTTAGCTCATATCAGCGGGAAACTGAGAATGAACTATATTAAGATTCTTCCTGGGGACAAAGTAACGCTGGCCCTGTCACCGTATGATTTATCCAAAGGAAGAATTATTTGGAGAGATAAGTAAAAAAGTCTTGAAAAATATGAAATAGAGTGATATAATCATATCCGAACGTTTTTTGAAAGGAGATATTCAAGTGAAGGTTAGAGCATCTGTAAAACCAATTTGCGAAAAATGCAAGGTTATTAAAAGAAAAGGATCTATCAGAGTAATCTGTGAAAATCCGAAGCACAAACAGAGACAGGGATAATCACAATATCTTGAATTCAAGAGGACTGTGATGATCCTTTGTTTTGTGTATTGACCTGTTTGTCCAGAGACAAATCAGGTGTGACTTATGGTGTCTGCACATCATAAGCTTATTTTGGCGGCTGCAGTGTGAGTACAGGTACGCTCATGCTGATTATTTATAGATAGAAAAGACAGTTTAAGGGAGAGACATATATATCATTTCACCGTACGCGGATATATGGATTAACCTTAAGAAGCAATGTAATTATTTATTTTGGAGGAAGAAAAAACATGGCTCGTATTTCAGGTGTTGATTTACCAAGAGAAAAGCGTGTAGAGATTGGTCTTACTTATATTTATGGAATCGGTCTTTCCAGCGCAAAACGTATTTTGGCAGAGGCAAATGTAAACCCTGATACCCGTGTTCGCGATTTGACAGATGACGAAGTAAAAAGACTGAGCGCAGTCATCAACGAAACACAGGTTGTAGAAGGTGATTTAAGAAGAGAAATTGCTCTTAATATCAAGAGATTAAAAGAAATTGGATGCTACAGAGGAAAGCGTCATAGACAGGGACTTCCTTGCCGTGGACAGAAAACAAAGACAAATGCAAGAACACGCAAAGGACCGAAGAAAACAGTAGCGAACAAGAAAAAATAAGATAATATATGATACGCCCGGCTGTATGGACAGTCTGGCGGCATAAGATTCGCAGTATCGGCAATCTTTTTGGAATTGAAATGAAGAAAGAAAGGTATACGTAATTATGGCTAAAGTTACAAAGAAAAGTGCAAAAAAACGTGTAAAGAAGAATGTACAGCACGGACAGGCACATATTCAGTCATCTTTTAATAATACAATCGTTACATTAACAGATGCACAGGGAAATGCTCTTTCTTGGGCAAGTGCAGGTGGATTGGGATTCAGAGGATCTAAAAAATCTACACCATATGCAGCGCAGATGGCAGCTGAAACTGCAACAAAAGCAGCATTGGTGCATGGTTTAAAATCCGTCGATGTTATGGTAAAAGGTCCTGGTTCAGGAAGAGAAGCAGCAATCCGCGCTTTATCAGCAGCAGGATTGGAAGTTACAAGCATCAGTGATGTAACACCTGTTCCACATAACGGATGTCGCCCGCCAAAACGCAGAAGAGTCTAATTGAGGAGGATATATAAAGATGGCAGTAGATAGAACTCCAGTCTTAAAGAGATGCAGATCCTTAGGTTTAGATCCTGTCTTTTTAGGAATTGATAAAAAATCAAATAGAAGTTTAAATAGAGCAAACAGAAAGAAAAGTGAGTACGGACTTCAGCTTTGTGAAAAGCAGAAAGCGAAATTTATCTATGGTGTATTAGAGAAACCTTTCCGTAACTACTATGCAAAAGCAGAAAGAATGAAAGGTCAGACTGGTACAAACCTGATGACGTTATTAGAGCTGCGTCTGGATAATGTGTTGTTCCGTCTCGGATATGGAAGAACAAGAAAAGAATGCAGACAGATTGTTGACCATAAGCATGTATTGGTAAATGGAAAACAGGTAAACATCCCTTCTTATCAGGTAAAAGCAGGCGATGTTATTGAAATCAAAGAAAAACACAGAACTTCTCCGAGATACAAAGAGATTTTAGAAGTCACAGACGGAAGAATGGTTCCATCTTGGTTGGAAGCAGATCACGATAATTTTACAGGAACAGTGAAAGAGCTCCCTACAAGAGATGAAATCGACGTACCGGTAAATGAAACATTAATCGTCGAGTTATATTCTAAATAATCATAACCCTCAAGTCAAAACTAAGCCAAAAGGAGGGCACGCATGTTTGAATTTGAAAAACCAAATATTGAGATTAATGAGATTTCAGAAGATAATCGTTATGGACGTTTTGTTGTAGAACCTTTGGAAAGAGGATATGGTACAACTTTGGGCAATTCCCTGAGACGTATCATGCTTTCTTCTCTGCCGGGAGCAGCAGTAAGTTCAGTGAAGATCAAAGGTGTTCTGCATGAATTCAGTTCCATTCCGGGTGTAAAGGAAGATGTACCTGAGATCATCATGAATATCAAATCACTGGCAATTAAAAACAACAGCTCATCCGCTGAATCAAAGCAGGCTTATATTGAGTTTTCAGGAAAGGGTGTTGTTACTGCCGGCGATATCAAAGCGGACAGTGATATTGAGATTTTAAATCCGGAACTTGTAATTGCGACATTAAGCGATGACAGCAGCAAGCTGGATATGGAATTGACGATCACAAATGGACGCGGATATGTGGGCGCCGACAAAGCAGACAAAGAAGGAAAAGCGATTGATGAGATTGCAGTGGATGCAATCTATACGCCGGTAGAACGTGTAAATCTGAAAGTTGAAAATACTCGTGTCGGACAGATCACAGATTATGACAAGCTGACACTGGATGTTTTCACCAATGGAACGCTAACTCCGGATGAGTCTGTCAGTCTGGCAGCAAAAGTATTGTGTGAGCATTTGAACTTATTTGTCGATCTCTCTGAGAATGCCAAAACTGCAGAGGTTATGGTAGAAAAAGAAGATGACGAAAAAGAAAAAGTTCTGGAGATGAGCATTGATGAGCTGGAATTATCCGTTCGCTCTTATAACTGCTTAAAAAGAGCTGGCATTAATACAGTAGAAGAATTAACCAATAAGACATCAGAAGATATGATGAAAGTTCGAAATCTGGGACGTAAGTCTTTAGAAGAAGTATTGGCAAAATTAAGCGAACTGGGATTATCCTTAAGTTCGGGAGACGAATAAATATAGACCCGCCTAGGCTGAAGGAAGAAGTAGGCAAGGCGAAAAAACACAGGAGGTCATTGAAATGGCAAAGTATAGAAAATTAGGAAGAACATCTTCTCAGAGAAAAGCACTGATTCGCGCTGAGGTAACAAATCTTTTGCACTATGGAAAGATTGTTACAACAGAAGCAAAAGCGAAAGAAATCCGCAAAGTTGCTGAAAAACTGATTGCGTTGGCAGTGAGAGAAAAAGATAATTTTGAAACTGTTACAGTAGATGCAAAGGTTGCAAAAAAAGACAGTGATGGAAAACGCGTGAAAGAAGTTGTAGATGGAAAGAAAGTGACTGTATATGAGACAGTTCAGAAAGAAATCAAAAAAGATTTACCATCCCGCTTACATGCAAGAAGACAGATGTTAAAGGTATTATATCCTGTAACAGAAGTTCCTACAGAGATTGCTGGCAAGAAAGCAAATACAAAGAAAATCGACTTAACAGCAAAATTATTTGATGAGTATGCACCAAAATATGCAGAGCGCAACGGTGGCTACACAAGAATCGTTAAAATTGCTCAGCGCAAAGGTGATGCAGCATTAAAAGTTGTTCTTGAGTTAGTATAGGAATGAAACATTCACTCAGAACAAGGAAAAAATATTTCGCAAAATAGAATTCCAAATCGACAACAACAAAAGAAGTCATTTTTCAGAGAAAATATTCTGAAAAATGGCTTTTCTTTTGTTTCTTGCCTGTTGATGTGATTCTTGCTATAATAAGACACAATGAATGGAGGAGCAAGAGCGATGTCCATATTGGAGATAAAAAATTTAATACATAAATATGTTACTTATGATGGCGCGGAAGAAAAAGGGCGGGAGATTGCGGCAATTGATGATTTGAATTTATCTGTGGAAAAAGGTGAGTTTGTCGCAATTCTCGGGAAAAATGGTTCCGGGAAATCGTCTTTGGCAAAACATATCAATGGTTTGTTGATGCCTACGGAGGGAACGGTTTATATCAAAGGGCTGGACACGAAAGATCAAAGAAATCTTCTGAAAATTCGTCAAAGTGCAGGAATTGTTTTTCAAAATCCCGACAATCAGATTGTAGGAACAACCGTAGAAGAAGATACAGCCTTCGGGCCGGAGAATCTGGGAATGGAATCAAAAGATATTTGGGAGCGGATAACCCGGGCATTGGCAGGGGTTAAAATGACAGCGTACCGGCAAGCAAGTCCGAACCATTTATCCGGCGGACAGAAGCAGAGAGTGGCGATTGCGGGGATTCTTGCAATGGAACCGGAATGTATCGTGCTGGATGAACCTACGGCGATGCTGGATCCGGAAGGACGCAGACATGTGTTGTCTCTGGTAAAAGAGCTTCATAAAGAAAAGCATATTACAATCTTAATGGTAACTCATCATATGGAGGAAGTTGTTTTGGCTGACCGGATTATCGTAATGGATCAAGGGAAAATTGTAATGGACGGAGAACCAAAGATGATTTTTTCCAGAGTGAAAGAAATGAAGAACCTGGGACTGGAGGTTCCCTATGCTGCGGAATTGGCTTCAGAGCTTCGGGAAGAGGGGATCAATCTCTCAGACACAATTACAACAAAGGAAGAGCTGGTGAAAGAATTATGTCGATTCGTTTAGAGCATGTGAGCTATGTTTATGAAGATAATTCAAAACAAAAAAATTATGCATTAAAAGATGTGAGTTTGGAAATCAAAAGAAATCAATTTATTGCCATCGTGGGACATACGGGTTCTGGAAAATCCACATTAATTCAGCATTTGAATGCTTTGATTCAGCCGACGTCAGGACATGTATTTTTTAATGAAGAAGATATTTATAAAGACGGATATCCTCTTAGGGAGCTTCGTGGGAAAGTAGGGATCTGTTTTCAATATCCGGAACATCAGTTATTTGAGACAACCATTTTGGACGATGTATGCTTCGGACCAATGAATTTTGGGAAAACAAAGGAAGAGGCGCAGATTCTTGCCCAAAAAGCCTTAGAAGAGGTGGGAATTGAGGAGAGTTTATTTGAAAAATCTCCTTTTGAATTGTCCGGCGGCCAGAAAAGGAGAGTGGCAATTGCAGGGATTCTTGCGATGGAACCGGAGTATTTTATTTTGGATGAGCCAACCGCTGGGCTGGACCCGGCGGGAAAAGACCAGATCCTTTTGCTTTTAAAAAAATTGCATGAAGAAAGGGAAATGACAATTCTTCTTGTATCGCACAGTATGGAAGATACGGCGCAGTATGCGCAGAGAATCATTGTAATGAATCATGGAGAAGTCATGTATGACGGAACTCCAAAAGAAGTTTTTGCCCATGAAAAAGAACTTTACGGAGCAGGATTATCGACGCCGTTTTATTGTCAGCTGGCAGAAGAACTTTCCGATCGGGGCTTTCCGATACGAAAAGATTTATTGACATTGGAGGAAACTAAGGAAGCAATTTTACATGTTTTGAAAAGGAAATCAGACGATGCTTAGAGATATTACAATCGGACAATACTACAAAGAAGATTCCGTGATTCACAGACTGGATCCAAGAGTCAAGTTATTTGCAGTGCTTGTTTATGTTATAACGCTGTTTATGCACAAAGCGCCTGCAACCTACATAATGTCATTGCTGTTTTTGATTTTGACGGTTGGCTTATCAAAAGTTCCGCTGTCTTATATTGTACGAGGATTAAAATCAGTGGCAGTCATTTTACTATTCTCTGTTTTCATCAATATGCTGTTTATTCCGGGGGATCCTTTGATTGAAATTGGATGGATTTCCATTTCAAAAGAAGGAATTATTACTACTGTCTATCTTGGAAGCCGATTGATTATGTTGGTATTGGGAACTTCTTTATTAACTTTTACAACGACACCAAATGAATTAACCGATGGATTGGATAAATCTTTAGGATTTTTAAATAAAGTAAAAGTTCCTGTTCATGAAATTGCTATGATGATGTCCATAGCACTTCGGTTTATTCCGATTTTAACAGAGGAATTAGAAAAAATAATGAAAGCTCAGACAGCGAGGGGGATTGATTTTGAGTCCGGCGGGCTGTTAAAGCGAGTTCGGAGCATGGTACCGATCATCGTTCCTTTGTTTGTTGCGGCGATTCGACGAGCCAGCGATTTGGCAATGGCGATGGAATCCAGATGCTATCATGGCGGTGAAGGCAGGACAAAGCTTTATCCGCTGCGCTATGAAACGAGAGATGTGTGCGCTTATATTTTTTTGATTCTATTTTTTGCAGTGATGGTGTATCTCTCATTTTTCTGTTCTTGGAGGTTTTCATGAAGCGAATGAAACTGGTGGTTGCCTATGACGGGACAAATTATTGCGGATGGCAGATACAGCCTCAGGCAGTTACCATTGAAGGGGTTTTAAATCGGGAGCTGTCTGCGCTTTTGGGGGAAGAGATTCAGGTGATTGGAGCCAGCAGGACCGATTCCGGAGTCCATGCGCTTGGAAATGTAGCAGTTTTTGACACAGAAAGCAGGATTCCGGGAGAAAAAATGGCGAAAGCTCTCAATGCACGTCTTCCGAAAGATATTGTCATTCAAAGTTCAATGGAAGTGCCTCCGGATTATCATCCAAGATTTCAGGATACGAAAAAGATCTACGAGTACACTTTTTATAATGCGCCTTACGACAATCCGGTGACCAGCCGTTATCATCATTTCGTATATGTTCCGCTGGATGTGGATCGCATGAATGAAGCCGCAAAGTATTTTGAGGGAGAGCATTGTTTTATCAGTATGTGCAGCAGTAAGGCTCAGGTTACATCGTATGTGCGGGAGATCTATGAATGTTCTGTGACTCGGCAGAAAAATTATCTTATCATGAGGGTTATGGGAAGCGGATTTCTTTATAATATGGTTCGGTTGATGGCAGGAACACTTTTGGAGATTGGACGGGGAAAAAAAGATCCCATATGGGTAAAACAAATTTTAGACTCCAGGGAGAGAGTAACACCGGGACCGAAGCTTCCCGCAAAAGGATTAACTTTAATACAAATTCAATATCCGGAGGATATGCGAGATGGAGAATAGCTGGATTATTTTTCAAAAACTATTAGTACTGTTCGGATTTATGCTGATTGGGAGTTTTAGTTATCGAAAAAAATGGATTACGGATGCAGGTGCAGGTCAGATATCGGGATTGATTGTGAATATATTTAATCCGGCTTTGATTATATCCGGCGTTACCGGTGCAGAGGGAAAAGGGGACTGGGAGTTGGTTTTAATGAATTTGCTGATGGCAGTTATTTTATTTCTGATTTTGATTGTACTAAGCCCGGTCTTTGTGAGAGTGCTGGGAGTGAAAGAGAATCAAAAAAACATATATTCTGTTATGTTCATTTTCTCTAACCTGGGATTTATGGGGATTCCGTTGATACAGGAATTATACGGAAAAGGAGCTGTTTTTTATGTAGCGTTGTATACTCTGGTTTATAATGTATTATTTTATACTTACGGAATTTATTTATTTGAAAAGGAAAAAGCTTGTCAGGCGGGAGTTGCAGTCAAAATCTCTTTTCAGTGGAGAAAACTGCAAAATCCGGGAGTGGCTGCCTGTTTATTTTCTCTGATTTTATTTGCATCCGGAATTTCGATTCCGGCGCCGGCAGTGGATTTTTTTGATAATCTGGGAAATGCAGCAGTACCGTTGTCTATGATTATGACCGGAGTATCTTTGGCACAGATGCCTTTTCAAACAGTAGTGACAGATTGGAAAATGTATCGGTTTAGTTTTCTGAAAATGCTGGTCATTCCCGCCGGCGCTGCTCTCATTCTCGGACAGATGAATCTTCCTCCTGTATTGTCGGGAATTATGGTGCTGATGTTTGGAATGCCCAATGGAAGTATGCCTGTGATGCTGGCAGTGGATTATGGTCTGGACAGCTCAATATGCAGTCGAGGGATCGCACTGACAACCCTGCTTTCCCTGATTACCCTGCCAGTTGTGACATACCTGATCTGACAGAAAAAAACGATAAAATTCGATGGATTGTATCTTGACACACCCGACTGCGTGTTATATAATATAAAACTGTGACATAAGAGAGAATACTACCCCAAAGCCCCGGTGGGAGTATTTTATATAGACACATTGATTGAGAGAATTTTAAGGAGGAACACCATGAAAAGTTTTATGGCCAGCCCATCAACAATTGAAAGAGAATGGTATGTAGTTGATGCTACAGGACATACATTAGGACGTTTAGCATCTGAGATTGCAAAAATCTTAAGAGGAAAGAATAAACCGATTTACACACCTCATATGGATGCAGGTGATCATGTGATCGTAGTGAATGCTGATAAGATCAAAGTGACAGGAAAGAAAATGGATCAGAAGATCTATTATCATCATTCAGATTATGTTGGCGGAATGAAAGAGCAGACATTAAAAGAAAAATTAGCTAAGAAACCTGAAGATGTTATTTATCTTGCTGTAAAGGGTATGCTTCCAAAAGGTCCTTTAGGAAGAAAGATGATTAAGAAGCTTCATGTATATGCAGGTCCGGAGCATAAGAATCAGGCTCAGCAGCCGAAAGCATTAGAGATCAAATATTAATTTTAGAAGGAGGACGAAGAAGTGGCTACAGCAAAATATTATGGAACTGGTAGAAGAAAACATAGTGTTGCCAGAGTATATTTAGTACCTGGAACAGGTAAAATCACAATCAATAAGAGAGATATTGATGAATATCTTGGATTAGAGACATTAAAAGTAGTAGTACGTCAGCCATTGGTTGCTACAGATACTCTTGATAAATATGATGTGTTGGTAAATGTTCATGGTGGTGGATTTACAGGACAGGCAGGAGCGATCCGTCATGGTATTTCCAGAGCTTTATTACAGGTAGACGGAGATTTCCGTTTAACACTGAAAAAAGCAGGATTCTTAACAAGAGATCCGAGAATGAAAGAAAGAAAGAAACCGGGTCTCAGAAAAGCACGTCGTGCACCACAGTTCTCTAAACGTTAATGCTGCGTTTCGGAACGTACAATTTCAAAAAGAATTTTCCACTCCTCAGGACTTCGGTTCTGGGGAGCTTTGTTATGTAAACCAGAAAACGAATCTATGAGGAATGGAGAGTCATAGCGTGGATGAAGAGAAAATCAGTGGCATTTTCCTTCTGTGTCTTTCTTTTAACAATAACTGTATTTTGTACACGGACAATTGAGGAATATAATGTGGGAATCTATGGAAAAGTTATAAAATTATAAAAATTTTGTACTTTTCTTTGAGCATTGTAGAGAAAAAGATTTTTTTTTGTTATAATGCAGATAGATAAAAAAATAACAATGTGTTAGGCGCGCATAAAAGGAAGGGTAAACATTATGTACGACAAAACAAGTATCAACAGTTTGAAAAAAGATGTATTGTATCTTGTGGCAAGAATGGCTTTTGCCGGAATTCTGGAAGAGGAGCGGGATTTCATTCCGGAACAGATGATTCCAGGACCGACACCGACATTTCGCTGCTGTATTTACAAAGAACGAGAGATTATTCGTCAGAGAATCCGGCTTGCAGAGGGAAAAGCTCCGGGAGCAGAAGATGATGGAAATATTATTCAAGTCATTAAATCTGCCTGTGCAGACTGTCCGATTTCCAGTTATGTTGTAACAAATAATTGTCAGAATTGTCTTGGAAAAGATTGTATCAAGGCCTGCCGCTTTGGCGCAATTGAAGCCGGAAATAAAAAGTCTGAGATTGACGCAGCAAAATGTAAAGAGTGCGGTATGTGTGCAAAGGCTTGTCCGTATCATGCCATTGCGCATCTGTCCAGACCTTGTAAAGACAGTTGCCCGGTAGATGCAATTTCTTATGATGAATACGGTATTACGGTGATTGATGAAGAAAAATGTATTCGCTGTGGGCAGTGTGCGTTAAAATGTCCGTTTGGTGCAATTGGAACAAAGTCATGGATTGTTGATGTTGTGAATGCGCTGAAAGATGGGAAAAGGGTATATGGAATCTTGGCGCCGGCAACAGAGGGACAGTTTGGAAAAGATATTACCATGGAAAGCTGGAGACAGGCTGTGAAAAAAGTAGGATTTGAGGATCTGGTAGAAGCAGGGCTCGGAGGAGATATGACAACCTGCAGTGAAGCAGAAGAATGGCTGGAAGCCTACAGAGCCGGAGAGAAAAAGACAACATCTTGCTGTCCGGGCTTTGTTAACATGATTCGTAAGCATTATCCGGAATTGGCAGATCAGATTTCCACAACCGTATCTCCAATGTGTGCAGTATCCAGAATGATAAAAGCAAAAGATCCGGAAGCAGTTACTGTATTTATCGGACCATGTGTGGCAAAAAAATCCGAAGTTGCGGATCAGAAGATCGAAGGAAATGCAGACTATGCTTTAAATTACAATGAAATTCAGGCAATTTTCCGTGCAAAAGAGGTTGAGTTGGAACCGGCAGAAAATACATATCAGGATTCCAGTATTTTTGGAAAATTCTATGGAAATTCCGGCGGAGTGACAGATTCTGTTTTAGAGTACCTGAAAGAAACCCAACAGGAAGAGGACATAAAAGTGTGCAAAGCTAACGGAGCAGCAGAATGCAAAAAAGCGTTAATGTTCTTAAAGGCAGGAAGACTTCCGGAAGACTTTATTGAAGGAATGGCATGTGAAGGCGGTTGTGTTGGAGGACCGAGCCGGCATGCAGAAATCATAAAATCCAAAAAAGTTCGTGAAAATCTGATTAAGTCTGCCGATGACCGAAAGATCACAGAGAATTTAAAACGTTATGATATGGATAGTTTTTCTATGCATAGATAATATGGAAAGTAAGATCCGCATTGCATAGTAAAAACAATGCGGGTTCTTTTTTGTACAAAAAACAGTAATGATTCCTGCTAGCGTAATCAGAAAAAATATGTTATAGTGAATTTTAGTTGAAAAAAGATAAACAGTGAAGTTGGAGGTATTGAGATGAAAGATCTTATCATTACAGATACAATTAAATATATTGGTACAGATGATCATGACATTGATTTATTTGAGAGCCAGTACATTGTACCAAATGGTGTGTCTTATAATTCCTATGTGATTTTAGATGAAAAAGTAGCCGTGATGGATACGGTTGATAAAAGAAAAACAGACGAATGGATCGGAAACCTTGAGAATGCTTTGGATGGACGGGCAGTAGATTATATTGTAGTTTCTCATATGGAACCGGATCATGCGTCAAGTCTTCAGGTTCTTGCAGAGAAATATCCTGAGGCGCAGATTGTCGGAAATGCTAAAACGTTCCAGATGATTCCGCAGTTTTTTACTTTTGATCTGGAGGAACGCAAGGTTGTCGTAAAAGAAGGAGATACTTTGTCTCTTGGAGAGCATACGCTTCAGTTTTTCATGGCTCCGATGGTTCACTGGCCGGAAGTTATGGTTGCCTACGAGCAGTCAGAGAAAGTTCTTTTTTCTGCCGACGGATTCGGAAAATTTGGTGCTCTGGATGCTGAGGAAGATTGGGCATGCGAGGCAAGACGTTATTATTTCAATATTTGCGGAAAATATGGAGTCCAGGTACAGGCACTGCTGAAAAAGGCAGCGACGCTGGATATTCAGACGATTTGTCCGCTTCATGGACCGATTTTGAAAGAAAATCTTGGGTACTATATCGGATTGTATGATACGTGGAGCAAATATGAGCCGGAAAATGAAGGAATTTTAGTTGCATACGCCTCCATTCATGGAAATACAGCGGAGGCTGCGAAAAAGCTGGCGGCAATTTTAGAAGAAAAAGGTGCGCCGAAAGTTGTGGTTGCCGATTTGTCAAGAGATGATATGGCAGAAGTAATTGAAGATGCATTCCGCTATGACCGTCTGGTTTTGGCAGCGGCAACTTATGATGGAGGAATATTCCCGTGCATGGAAGATTTCTTGCATCATTTGAAAGCAAAGAATTATCAGAAACGAAAAGTTGCGTTCATGGAAAATGGTTCATGGGCTCCGACTGCAGCGAAACAGATGAAGGCTTTGGTGGAAGGCCTGAAACAGATGGAAATTATAGATCCTGTTGTCACAATCAAATCTACAATGAAGGATGACACAGTAAAGGTGATGGAAGAATTAGCCGAAAATCTTCTGGCATAGTTTTTGGGGCTGAATAAAATATAGAAAAAGATGTATCCTTTCAAGAGAAATGGTACATCTTTTTCTCATTTTAAGTAGGAAAGGAGATTTTATGTTTACATTGATAGATCAGGAACAATGGGAAAGAAAGAAGCATTTTGAATATTATAGGGATTGCCTTCCGTGTGGATATACGGTAACGGTACGTTTAGATGTGGAAGATTTATATCAGAAAACAAAAGAGCGTGGGTTAAAATTTTATCCTGCATTTATTTACTGTACAGGCAAGGCAGTCAATGGGATGAAAGAATTTCGCATGGGGCTGGACGATCAGGGAAATCCGGGATTTTATGATGTTATGCATCCCAATTATACGATTTTTCATGAAGATGACAATACCTTTTCGGATCTTTGGAGTTATTTTGAGGAAGATTTTGAGCGATGTTATCAAAATATTGTGACTGATATGGAAACTTACAAAAACTGTAAGGGACCGAAAATAAAAGATGGACAGCCGCCGAATTTCTTTTGCATTTCCTGTGTGCCATGGATGGACTTTACGGGATATAGTACATGGACGACCGAGGGCAGTCCGAACCTATTTCCCATTCTTACTTTTGGAAAATATACAAAGGAGGGGGGAAGAAGAAAACTGTCAGCGGCGCTGACAATTTCTCATGCGGCGGCAGACGGATATCATACCAGTCAGTTCTTTCAGCAGCTTCAGGATATCTTATGTAACACTATTTTTTAAAAAACCATAGACGGTAAGAGAGGAGAGATTTTCCAGAACCTGGGAGATCTCTCTTTCAGATTGTTGAAAGTCCTGAAGAATCCATTGCTCAATAATGGCAATACATCCGCTGACGATATAAGTATGCAGAGCGTCCAGTTTGAAGGAGGAATAGTCTGGATATTTATGCCGCAAAAGAGGAAGTGTCCATTTTCGTGAGGCGGCAATGAGTTTGTTTAAAAAGCCGGGATCACCGTGGGAAGAAAAAAGCAGTCGGATGAGGTCTTTATGGTTTCCGATGTAAGCAATAATGGATGACATAAGCTGTGACAGAGAGTTTTCTTTTTCAAATTGCTGGAGCTCTTGTTCAAGAGTATCTAAAATTTCATCTTCAATGGATTCCAGAAGATCCAGCGTATTTGAGTAATAAGTATAAAATGTACTGCGGTTAATATCAGCTGTTTCACACAGGCGGGAGACGGATATTTTTTGGATTGGATGATCTCGAAGCAGCAGCAGCAGGTTTTCTTTTAACATGCGTTTGGTTCGTAAAATGCGTCGGTCAATTTTTTTTTCAGTCATAAGATTCCCCATTTCTACAAAAAATAAAAGAGTGTTGGATAACCATCAAGACAAGCAGTTTTGGTGGTTGTTCTCTGTTTTTATATTTATTATAATATACATATGAACGAAAAACAACAGTTGTAGGATAAAGGGGGACAAAACACATGAATCGGCAAGAATTTTATGATGGGAAAATGTTTGATGCTTACCGGTATTTAGGCGCACACAGACAGGGAGAACAGATGCGTTTTGTTACCTACGCACCTCGGGCATCGAGTGTTTCTGTGATTGGAGAATTTAATGGATGGAAAGAAGAATTTTTGGAGCAGGATGGTCAGAGTGGATTTTTTTCCTTTGTTTCAGAGAAGGCGCAAGAAGGTCAGATGTATAAGTACTGCATTTATGGACCGGATGGGAGAATGCAGGAGCATTGTGATCCCTATGGATTTGAAATGGAATTGAGACCTGGAGCATGTTCCGTTCTTCGGGATCTGGGCAAGTATGAATTTCATGATGCGGCGTGGATGGAAAGGCGCAGTACGGGGATTTGCGATGCCGTTAATATTTATGAGATGCACATGGGATCTTGGAGAAAAAATCCCAAAGATCAAAATGGATGGTATTCTTATGATGAAATTGCCAAGATGCTTGTTCCGTATTTAAAAGAAAATCATTATACACATGTTGAATTAATGCCTTTGTCGGAACATCCTTTTGACGGGTCATGGGGATATCAGAGCACCGGATTTTTTGCGCCTACCAAACGATATGGGACACCGGATCAATTAAGGGAATTTGTGGATATGCTGCATCAGGAAAATATTGGAGTAATTATGGATTTTGTTCCGGTTCATTTTGCTGTGGATGGATATGGACTAAAGCTTTATGATGGAACACCATTATATGAATATGATCACCGTGATACCGGAGAAAGTGAGTGGGGAAGCTGTAATTTCATTCATTCCAGACGGGAGGTTCAAAGCTTCCTACAGTCAGCTGCAAATTACTGGCTGGAGGAATATCATTTTGATGGAATTCGAGTTGACGCAGTCAGTCGATTGATTTACTGGCAGGGAGATGAACAACGGGGAGTGAATGATGCGGCGATCAAGTTTTTGAAAGATTTGAATTTAGGACTCAAGCAGCGCCACCCGACGGCGATGCTCATCGCGGAGGATTCAACTTCATATCCTGACGTTACAAAGCCAGTGTGGAAGGGCGGACTTGGGTTTGATTATAAATGGGATCTTGGATGGATGCATGATACTCTGGAATATTTTCAGTCTGCTCCAGAATATCGAACCAGAGATTATCACAAGTTAACCTTTTCAATGATGTATTTTTGGAAGGAACACTATCTGTTGGAATTTTCCCATGATGAGGTCGTGCATGGCAAAGCAACGATTTTGCAGAAGATGTATGGAGATTATGAAGATAAGTTTCCGCAGGCAAGAGCCATGTACCTTTATATGATGATGCATCCGGGAAAGAAATTGAATTTTATGGGAAATGAATTTGGACAACTGAGGGAATGGACAGAGAAACAGGAGCAGGACTGGATGATATTGAAATATCCGATTCATGATGCCTTTCATAAATATATGATCCGGCTGAATACAATTTATGAGAGAAAAAAAGAGCTCCATTATGATTATGATCCTCAAAATTTTCAGTGGCTGGATTGTCATCAGGAAGAGCGTTGTATTTATGTGATTGGAAGAAAAAGTGAGGAGCGGATGTTGGCAGGCGTGTTTCATTTTTCAGATCAGGAATGGCAGAATTATGAATTGGAACTGCCGGGTCGGTGGCATCAGACTGTTTTACTTCATACAGACTGGCAGGAATTTGGAGGAAAAGTAGAAAAAGGCAAAGAATTGTGTGAATGGACCATAGAAGGAGATAAAAGTAAATTATCTCTTGTGATTCCGAGATACAGTGGAATTCTTCTGGAATTGAAAAAACTGTCATTGCTTTGCTGACAAAGAAATTATGAGAAAGATCCTCTCTTTTGTTTTCAGGTGAAGAAAACAAAAGAGAGGATCTTAATTTTTTCGATCAGAAAGCTCTTTGTGAACAGAGGAGATCGGGAGAACAAGACGAAGGTGTCCGTTTGGCTTACATTCGATAGATTCGATAGGAATAAAAAATCGGAAGAACCATTAAAAGAATAACAATGATGGAAAATACAATCACGTTGAAATATTTCGGAAGGAACGCAGAGAATGCCATGATCAAACCTCCGGCAAACCAAAGCTTTCCGGCAAGCCGGTGTGTTTTAAACCATACCGTGTCATTGGCGATGGTCCATGGAGTTTTAATTCCAATAAAATAATTTGGTTTGAATTTTGGCATCATATTTCCAATAAATGTGAAAAAAATTCCAACGAGGAAAGGAATCCATCGATCCATTTTAAATTCTATGCCAAAGGCGGCAGATAAAGTAAAAATTTGTATTACCAGTAAAAAGACACAAAAGCCTGTTTTAAAAAGTCGGTATTCCCGGTCAAACATTGCGTAAAATGAACGTCTCGGATCTATCTTTTTCAGCAGATCCATAAGAAACCAGAGAATCAAAATCAAGGCTGGTTCCAGAAAAACCCAAAATTTACTGCCATATCCATCAATGGTGCCGCTTGCATTCCAGTGGATTGGGATCTTAGGATCCAGAAAAGGAAAGGAAGCAATGGCAAGAATGAGTGATAATATAAAAATGATAAGTAATTCTTTATTTTTGATCTTCATAGCGATCCTCCTCCTTGAAATTAGAAAGCCAACTGATGATTTCTTCAAAAACGGAGAGATTCAGTTCATAGTAAAGATATTTCCCCTCTCTGGAAACTGTGATCAAATTGGCTTCTTTTAAAATGTTTAAATGATGAGAAATTGTGGCGGCAGTCATATCAAAATGCTGACCGATCTCTCCGGCAGATAAACGTCCATCTTTTAATAAGTTTAAAATCTGTCTTCGGGTAGAATCAGAGAGTGCCTTAAATGTCTTCTGAAATCCCAAAACACCACCTTCTTTCAAAATAAGATACATCATGAAAAAACAATTAGAAGTTTATCTAAATATAACACTGAAAAAACCAGATGTCAATGAGAGAATGAAAAAATTTCAGGAAAGAAAAATAAAATTAGGATTGCTGTGTTATAATAATACAAAAAGGAGTTTATTATGAAGATTTATGATTTGGCAATTATTGGATCAGGGCCGGCAGGAATGACTGCGGCAATTTATGCGAAACGGGCGATGTTGGACTGTGTTTTATTGGAAAAAGAATATTTGCCGGGAGGACAGGTCATTAAGACTTATGAAGTTGATAATTATCCGGGCATTCCAAAAACCAATGGAATGGAGTTAAGCAGCAAATTTTCAGAGCATGCAAAAGAATTAGGTGTGGAGCGCATTACAGGTGAGGTGCGAAAGATTCAGGCAGATGGTGAAATCAAAGAAATTGAGCTTGGAAGCGGAGAAATCATCCGCACCAGGACCATAATTCTTGCGACAGGAGCCATACATCGGACTCTGGAGGTTCCCGGAGAAGAAAGGCTTACCGGAATGGGAGTGTCTTACTGTGCAACATGCGACGGTGCATTCTTCCGTGATAAAGTAACAGCTGTAGTGGGCGGAGGAGATGTGGCATTGGAAGATGCATTATTTTTAAGCCGAATGTGTAAAAAAGTCTATTTGATCCATCGAAGAGACCAGCTGCGGGGAGCTAAGATCCTTCAGGATCAGGTAAAAAAGAGTGAGAATATAGAGATTCTCTGGGATACGGTGGTAACAGAAATCGAAGGAGAAACAACGGTGGAAAAGGTTCATATAAAAAATGTGAATAACCATGTGGATAACATTTTAAATGTGGACGGAATCTTTGTTGCGGTTGGAACAAAACCGGCGTCAGAATTGTTAAAAGGTCAGCTTGAAATGGATGAGCAGGGATATATTGTTGCCGGGGAAGATGGAATTACAAATATTCCCGGAATTTTCGCCGGTGGAGACGGACGAAGAAAAAAGCTGCGTCAAGTGGTGACAGCTGTTGCGGATGGAGCCAATTGTGTACAGTCAGTGGAGCGGTATCTTCAAAAAATATAATTTTCAGACAATTCGACAAAGTTTTTATTGGTGACTAAAAAAAGAAAAAGCAAGTGTTTTTGTACGATTTGTACGAGTTGTCTAACATTTTTGAATGCAAGTATTTTTTGTAGAAATTTGAAAAAAATACCCACAAAATACTCACAAAGTTATCCACATACCAAAATGGCAGAATTAAGCCAAAAAGTACTTACCCACAGACTTATCCACATTATCCACAATTAATTTGCATAGAGAAACATGAAAAAAAGTTTGTGAAAAACAGGAAAACAAAACGTATGTTTTGTGTAATATTTCTAAAAAGATTTTGTTTCCTTCAAGAATATTATGTGTTATAATGAATACACATAAAAAAGTAAAGGAGATGGGAGCCATGAAATTCATTATTAGTGGAAAGAACATTGAGATCACAGAAGGAATTAGGGCTGCGGTAGAAGAGAAGTTGGGACGTCTCGACAAATATTTGGTCGATGATACGATTGTGAACGTGACTCTTAGTGTTCAGAAGGGAAGACAGAAGATAGAAGTTACCATTCCTATGAAAGGGCACATTATCCGTGCAGAAGAAGGCAGTGAAGACATGTATGTATCCATTGATCTGGTTGTGGATGTCATTGAACGCCAGATCCGCAGATATAAGACAAGGCTTTTGAATCAAAAACATGAAGGAACCAGTTTTCGGCAGGAATTCATGGAGATGGAGGATGAAGTGGAGGATGATGAGATCCGCATTATCCGAAGCAAGAAGTTTGCGATTAAACCGATGGATGTAGAGGAAGCATGTATCCAGATGGAATTGCTAGGACATGACTTTTTTGTATTCCGCAATGCTGATACTTTTGAAGTCAACGTTGTATATAAGAGAAAAGGGAATACATACGGACTGATTGAGCCGGAATTTTAAAAATGCAGAATTTGGGGAAGCCTTTCGGGGTTTCCTTTTTTTGTTTGGCAAAAAATCTTCGATCGAACAAAAACGCTTTGTTTTAATTCATAAGATATGAACAGGAAGGCTGCAATCGCAGACGAGGCGCGGTGGAGAGAAGAGAATATATTTTGAGAAATTTTACAGGCAGTTAACTTGCGCCAATGATTTAGAAGTGTTACAATATCAAAGTCTATAGAAAAATGGGGGATTTCTCCCAGTTCATTATAAATGCAGGAGAATAAGTTATGGGTTTATTTGATAAAGTGTTTGGTTCTCATAGTGACAAAGAGATTAAGAGAATCAGTAAAATTGTAGATAAGATCGAGGCAATGGATGATGATATGCAGAAATTGTCCGATGATGAGTTAAAACAAAAAACAGAAGAGTTTAAAAAACGTCTGGCAGATGGCGAGACGCTGGATGATCTCTTGCCGGAAGCTTTTGCAGTTGTCCGTGAAGCCAGCAGCCGTACGATTGGATTAAAGCATTACCGGGTACAGCTGATTGGAGGAATTATTCTTCATCAGGGACGAATTGCCGAGATGAGAACCGGTGAAGGAAAAACTTTGGTATCTACGCTTCCGGCGTATTTGAACGCTCTGGAAGGAAAGGGTGTTCATATCGTAACGGTCAATGACTACTTGGCAACGCGTGATGCTGAGTGGATGGGAGCGATTCATAATTTTCTTGGAGTTACAGTGGGGGTAGTAACCAATGATATGGAAAATGACGAACGCCGCAGGGCATATCAGTGTGATATTACCTATATTACAAACAACGAGCTTGGATTTGATTATCTGAGAGATAATATGGTGATTGATAAAGAAGATTTGGTGCAGAGAGATCTGCATTATGCCATTGTGGATGAGGTGGACTCCGTTTTGATTGACGAGGCGAGAACTCCTTTGATTATTTCAGGGGAAAGCGGAAAATCTACGGAACTTTATCGTGCCTGTGATATTCTGGCACGTCAGATGGAGAGGGGAAGTTCCGACGGAGAGCTGTCAAAAATGGATATCTTAATGAATGAAGATATTAAAGAGGACGGAGATTTCCTTGTAAATGAAAAGGATAAGCACATCATGCTGACAGCGGAAGGCGTTCAGAAAGTAGAGAAATTCTTCCATATTGAGAACCTTGCAGATCCGGAGAATCTGGCAATTCAGCATAATATTATTCTGGCGCTGCGCGCACATAATTTAATGTTTAAAGATAAAGATTATGTAGTCAAGGACGATGAGGTTTTGATTGTGGATGAATTCACAGGTCGTATTATGCCGGGAAGACGGTATTCGGACGGGCTTCATCAGGCGATTGAGGCGAAGGAACATGTTAAGGTAAAAAGAGAATCCAAAACGCTTGCAACCATTACATTTCAGAATTTCTTTAATAAATATGCCAAAAAGGCAGGTATGACGGGTACTGCACAGACAGAAGAGCAGGAGTTCCGTGAAATTTACGGCATGGACGTTGTTGTGATTCCGACCAATAAACCGGTGATCCGTATCGATCACAATGATGCAATTTACAAAACAAAACATGAGAAGATGAATGCGGTTGTCAATGATATTATAGAATCCCATGAGAAGGGGCAGCCGGTACTGGTTGGTACCATTACCATTGAAATGTCTGAGGAATTAAGCGCCATGCTGAAGAAACGCCGTATCAAACATAATGTATTGAACGCGAAATTCCATGAAAAAGAAGCGGAGATTATTTCTCACGCCGGAGAAATCGGAGCAGTCACCATTGCTACGAATATGGCGGGGCGTGGTACAGACATTGTTTTAGAAGATGGAGTGGCAGATCTTGGAGGTCTGAAAATTATTGGTACAGAGCGTCATGAATCCAGACGTATTGATAACCAGCTTCGCGGACGTGCGGGCCGTCAGGGAGATCCGGGAGAATCAAAATTTTATCTGTCTTTGGAAGACGATTTGATGCGTTTGTTCGGATCTGAAAGAATGATCAGTGTCTATAATGCGCTGGGAATTCCGGAAGGCGAAGAAATTCAGCATAAGACAATTAGTAAAACCATTGAAAGAGCTCAGAAGAAGATTGAAAATAATAACTTTGGAATTCGTAAAAATCTTCTGGATTATGACCGTGTAAATAACGATCAGAGAGAGGTAATCTATAAAGAAAGAAGAAGGGTTCTGGACGGAGATAATATGAAGGGATCTGTTCTGTCTATGATGAAAGAGACAGTAGCAGCCCATGTCAATCAGGTGATCAGTGATGAGCTGCCTCCGGAAGAATGGGATCTGGATACGTTAAATGCAGAACTGCTTCCGATTATACCATTGAAACAGATCAAACTGGAAGAGGGGGAAAAGGCATCCGGAAAAGTGGAAGATCTGATAGAACGTCTTCAAAATGAAACCGTAGCATTGTACGAAGCAAAAGAGGTGGAATTTGAAGATTTTGATCTTCGAGAGATTGAACGAATCATTCTCTTAAAGGTGATTGACCGTAAGTGGATGGATCATATTGATGATATGGATCAGCTGCGGGAAGGAATCGGGTTGCAGGCGTATGGTCAGAGAGATCCGGTGGTTGAGTATCGTATGATTGGATTTGATATGTTTCATGAAATGACCAATGCGATTCAGGAAGAAACAACCGGGGCTTTATTCCATGTTCAGCTTGAGCAAAAAATTGAAAAGGAACAAGTAGCGAAGGTAACAGGAACAAATAAAGACGAAAGCAGTGCAAAGACACCGTACGTAAGAAAAGGGGCAAAGATCGGAAGAAATGACCCATGTCCATGTGGAAGCGGAAAGAAGTATAAAAACTGCTGCGGAAGAAAATAAGGAGTTTCATAGTGATTGAATTAGAACAATTAAAGTATACTTTGAACTCTTTTCAGGAACCACTGGAGAATCTCAGTGGTTCTCTTGCATTAGAGGCAAAGCGTGAGCGGATTGCTCAACTGGAGTTAAATATGGAGGAGCCCGGATTCTGGGATCATGTAGAAACATCTCAGAATGTGATGAAAGAAGTCAAGGGGCTTAAGACCGTTGTAGAAGAATATGAGAGTTTAAAAACGAAATATGAAGATGTGGAGACGCTGCTTGCCATGGCGGAAGAGGACAGCGATGATGAGTTGGTGCAGGAAGCTTGTGATATCATGGAAGAATTTGAAGCGCAATATGATAAGCTGCGGATTTCCACACTGCTGACCGGTGAATACGATCAAAATGATGCAATTTTGACTCTGCATGCGGGAGCAGGAGGAACAGAATCCTGTGACTGGGCGGGGATGTTGTATCGAATGTTTACTCGCTGGGCAAATAAAAAAGGATATGCAACAGAGGTTTTAGACTATCTGGACGGAGATGAGGCGGGAATTAAATCAGTCACGGTAAAAGTAAAAGGAACCAATGCTTTTGGGTATCTCCGCTCAGAAAAAGGAGTTCACCGTTTGGTACGAATTTCACCGTTTAATGCGGCAGGAAAGCGGCAGACTTCGTTTGCATCCTGTGATGTTATGCCGGAGATCGAGGATGATTTGGAAGTTGAAAT
>OFMK01000876.1_pt1 | contig 26650 bp, 22 predicted proteins | sample 1541781 | NCBI WGS metagenome assembly OFMK01 (sample SAMN04209250, study PRJEB22552) | human gut metagenome | biome: gut; material: feces | host: Homo sapiens | place: USA: Oklahoma
AAGAATCGGGGTGAGATTGTGGATAGCATTTTGACAGAATGGGATGAAGATGAGTATCGTGAATTTTTGAAAGAAGAATCCTGGAAAGAAGGAATTAAGCTTGGAGAAGAGCGTGGAAAGATTGCTGGGAAGATTGAAGCGTATCGGGAATTTCAACTTTCAAAAGAAAGCACATTGGAGAGAATCCTAAAAGAATTTTCTTTAGAAGAAGAGGAAGCTAAGAAGTATATGGAAGAATACTGGAAGTAAAGAATAGGCATTTTATAAGGTGTAAAGGAGCATATCAAAGTGTGATAGCTCCTTTTCATTTCATAAAAGTATTGTTTAAAGAGTTGCAGATTCTAAAAGCGTTAAGGTTTTTGCATTTGCATCTAACCTACAGTTAATCCCATAAGGAATAATTCCGATTGGCTCTGCATGGCCGAAATTTACATTGAACATAATTGGAAGTTCAGGATGTTTCGATTCTTTTCCTACAACCTTTTTAAAAACATCCTTATATGGTTCGTATTTACTTCTTCTGGCAGGCTTTCCAACAATAATGCCATTAATTACGTCAAAAATCCCCTGAGCGGAAAGATTGCGGAGAATCGAGGTTAAATAAGTGCAGTTCATATCCTCTTGGCTAGTTTCAAGAAACATAATTTTTCCTCTCCATTCATTAAGAGAGGGCCAGATTGGTGTTCCGAGAAGGTCAATAAACACATCTACGCAGCCACCAAGAAGCTGCCCCTCAACAACACCACTTCCTTGAATAATTTCATATCCGATTTTTTCAGGGTGGTATTGCTTTAGAACATTCATATTTTCTTCTTTCCACCATATTTTTTCATCTTCATCATCATACCAATAAGGGGATGATGGAATTTCTAATGTCGGTTGAGGTGCAAAAAGTGTATCGTGAATCATTTTTTTCGTATAATCATTTATTTTTACGTATTCTGAAAAATTTGTTAAGATACTAGCGCCATAGTATGAAATTAATCCGGCTTTATACATCATAAAATGGTTGGATGTGGTGTCGGAAAATCCTGTAAATATTTTAGGGTTTTCCTGGATAATTTTAAAATCGATATAAGGCAATAGAAGAATCGCATCGTTTCCTCCGATTGCATTGAAAATGGCTTTGACTTCTCTATCTTGAAAAGCATCCATCAAGTCTTGAGCTCTTAATTCTGGATGGTCGGTCAAATAGGAGCAGCCTTTTAATGCATGAGGCATAACTTTGACATGTAGGTGATAGTCCTTTTCAAGTCTTTCTGTAGCGATATGAAGTTTGTGTATTGCCCAAGGTTCACCTAATGTTCCGGCAGATAAACTGACGATAGCAACGGTATCGCCTTGTTGTAAATGCGATGGTTTTATCATAGAACTCTTCCTTTCATTGTTTGTCTATGTTATGACAAGAATTAATGTATAATAAACTTTATTATATGTTTACAACAAGAATATTGCAAGCATACTGCACAAAAAAAAACAAAGAACAAGTAAGTTTTTGTAAGATATCACATATCGGCAGATTGGGAGAAAAAATACTTGTTATTTTATTAACAATATCTTATAGTAGAAGAAGATACACAAAATTTAAATGTAAAAGGAGACAAATCTATGAGTAGCAAGGTTACAATTATTGGAGCAGGAAGCGTTGGTTCAACAATCGCATATACATTATCAGGACAGGATATCGCATCAGAACTTGTTCTTATTGATATCAACAAAGAAAAAGTAGAAGGCGAAGTCATGGATATTGAGCAGGGAACATGTTTCAGAGACCCAATCTCCGTTGTTGCGGGAGATTATGCAGATGCGGCAGGTTCAGATATCGTAATCATTACATCCGGAATGCCACGTAAGCCGGGACAGACTCGTATCGAATTGACTCAGACAAATGTAAATATTTTAAAAGAGATTACGCCTGAGATTGTAAAAGCAGCGCCGAACGCTCTTTACATTATTGTAAGTAATCCGGTGGATATTATGACTTATGTGTTTACGAAGATTTCCGGTCTTCCTGAGAACCAGATTATCGGTTCCGGAACAATCTTGGACTCTGCAAGACTCCGCTGTGGACTTTCCGAACATTTCAAAGTAGCGCAGAGAAATATCCACGCATACGTTTTCGGTGAGCATGGTGACACTTCATTTATTCCTTGGTCAGCAGCGCGTATCGCCGGTGTAAATGTAGATGACTACTATGAGATGATGCCTCACTTTGGAAAAGAAGTAGAGCCTCTTGACAAAGACGAGATGCTTACTTATGTACAGAAGTCCGGTGGACAGATTATCGCCAATAAGGGAGCTACATTCTATGCGGTGACGAGAGGTGTTGTAAGATTATGTGGATTCCTTCTTTCCGCATCAGAATCTATCACAACCGTTTCTTCTATGATGCATGGAGAATATGGAATTGAAGACGTATGCTTAAGTACACTTGCGCTCGTAGGACCGAAGGGAATCCAGGGTAAGGTTCCTATGAAGTTGACAGAGGAAGAAATCGGGAAATTAAAAGCAAGTGCCGATGCTTTAAAAGCAGTGATTGCTCAGATTGATTTATAAACGAATTGAGAATTAGAAAGGACAGCGTAGACTATGAAGTACAGCTATTATCCGGGATGCACGTTGAGAACGAAAGCAAAAGACTTGGATGCGTATGCAAGAGTTTCTGCCAGAGCGTTAGGTGTGGAACTGGAAGAGATAGAAGACTGGCAGTGTTGCGGCGGAGTTTATCCAATGGGCTCCGATGAGATTGCGACAAAACTATCTTCTGTGCGTGCTCTGAATGAAGCAAAAGAAAAAGGGCAGTCTCTCGTAACGATGTGTTCCGCATGCCATCATGTTATCAAGCGTGTCAATGATGATATGAAACATGTGGAGGATATCTGCACAAGGGCGAATAATTATATGGGACTTTCCGAACCTTATAGAGGGGAAACGGAAGTCCTGCATTTCCTGGAAGTGTTGAGAGATAAAATCGGATTTGACGAATTGAAGAAGAGAGTCGTGAATCCATTAACGGGAAAAAAGATTGGCGCCTATTATGGCTGCCTTCTCCTTCGTCCGGGCAAGATTCTGGGATTTGACGACCCTGAGAATCCGACGATTATTGAAGATTTTATCCGGGCGCTTGGAGCGGAACCGGTCATTTATCCATATAGAAACGAATGTTGCGGCGGATATATTTCACTGAAGGAAAAAGAAATGGCGCGGACGATGTGCGATAAGATTATGGAAAGCGCGGAAGGATTTGGAGCCGAGATGTTGATTACGGCATGTCCGCTTTGTATGTATAACTTAAACAAGAGCGGAAAACTTCCGGTTGTATATTTTACAGAGATTCTTGCGGAAGCGCTTGGAGTTCTGGAAGAAGGGAAGAAGGAGGTGCAGGCATAGTGAGTTCTGAGAAAAAACTTGCAGAAGAGATACAGGAAATCAGTGGCGTGAATCCGCTCAAGTGTATGAAATGTGGAAAATGCTCTGCCACATGTCCTTCTTATAATGAGATGGATATTAAGCCGCACCAGTTTGTATCCTATGTAATTAATGAAGATATTGAGAGTCTTGTGAATTCAAAATCACTTTGGAAATGTCTGTCCTGCATGGCGTGTGTACAGAGATGCCCTCGTGATGTGAAGCCGGGGAAATTAATCGATGCGGCAAGACAGATGGTTGTCCGTCAAAGAGGCGGAAATTATCTGAAGCCGGAAGAGATTCCGGAATTACTGGATGAGGACGTTCCACAGCAGCTTTTGGTCAGCGCATTCCGAAGATACAGGAGGTAAGCTTAAGTGCAGAGGATAGGAGTATTTGTCTGCCACTGCGGAAGTAATATTGCCGCGACGGTAGATGTGGAAAAAGTAGTAGAGATGGCGCTTATGGAGCCGGGAGTCGTCCATGCGGAAGATTACCAGTATATGTGTTCCGAAGCAGGTCAGGCGAAAATTGCCGATGCCATTCATGAGAAGAATTTGACAGGGATTGTGGTATGTTCCTGCTCACCGCGTATGCACGAAGCAACATTCCGGAAAGCGGCTGAGCGCGCAGGACTCAACCCTTATATGGTCGAGATTGCCAATATTCGTGAGCATTGTTCATGGATTCATAAAGATATCGAAGAGGCGACAAAGAAGGCAGTTATCCTGATGAGAGCCGCAATTGCCAAGGTGAACTTGAACGTGCCGCTAAAAGAGGGCGAAAGCCGGGTGACAAAGAGAGCCTTGATTATCGGAGGCGGTATCGCAGGAATCCAGACAGCGCTCGATATCGCAGACGCGGGATATGAGGTAGATATCGTAGAGAAGACGCCGAGTATCGGAGGAAGAATGTCTCAGCTTGATAAGACGTTCCCGACGCTTGACTGTTCCGCATGTATTCTCACACCGAAGATGGTGGAAGCAGCAGCCCATGAGAAGATTAAGATTTATACATATAGTGAAGTAGAACATGTCAGTGGTTTTGTCGGAGACTTTACCGTTGATATCCGTAAGAAAGCAAGAAGCGTGGATGCGGATAAATGTACGGGATGCGGACTTTGCCAGGAGAAATGTCCATCTAAAAAATCATTGAATGAATTTAACAGAGGCTTGAACACAAGAAGTGCGATTTACACACCGTTTGCCCAGGCTATCCCGAACGTTCCGGTTATTGACAGAGAAGCATGCATTAAGTTCAAAACCGGAAAATGCGGAATCTGTTCGAAAGTGTGTCAGGCAGGAGCCATCGACTATGAACAGAAAGATGAGATTATTACAGAAAAATATGGTGCAATTGTCGTTGCAACCGGATTTGATACGATTAAATTAGACAAATATGATGAGTATGCATACAATCAGAGCAAAGACGTTATCACATCTTTAGAATTGGAACGTATTATGAATGCGGCAGGACCGACTCATGGTCATCTGGAGAGACTGTCCGATGGAAAAGTGCCAAAAGAAATGGTATTTATCCAGTGCGTGGGAAGCCGTTGCTCCGATGATAGAGGAAAACCATATTGCTCCAAAATCTGTTGTATGTACACCGCAAAACATGCAATGTTGATTCGTGATAAATATCCGGACGTCAACGTGACTGTTTTCTATATTGATGTGCGTACACCGGGGAAAAACTTTGACGAGTTCTATCGAAGAGCAGTCGAGCAGTATGGAGTCAATTATATCAAAGGACAGGTTGGAAAAGTCATTCCACAGCCGAATGGAAAACTATTAGTACAAGGTTCTGACCTTCTGGATAACAAACAGATTCTAAAAGAAGCGGATATGGTTGTGCTTGCGACAGCAATCGAGCCAAATCCTGACGTGAGAAAGATTGCGACGATGCTGACTGCAAGTATCGATACGAATAACTTTTTGACAGAAGCGCATGCCAAGCTTCGTCCGGTGGAATCACCAACAGCAGGAATCTTCCTATCCGGTGTCTGCCAGGGACCGAAGGATATTCCGGAGACAGTTGCGCAGGCAGGAGCGGCAGCAGTGAAAGCAATTGGGCTTTTGGCAAAAGATAAACTGATGACGAACCCTTGTACTGCAAAATCCGATGAACTGTTGTGTAACGGATGTTCTTCTTGTGCAAATGTATGTCCGTACGGAGCGATTACTTATGAAGATAAAGAAGTGAACGACCATGGTATCCGCGAAGTGAGAAGAATTGCGGTTGTCAACAGCGCACTTTGCCAGGGATGTGGAGCATGTACGGTAACATGTCCATCCGGAGCTATGGACTTACAAGGATTTTCCAATAGACAGATTATAGCGGAGGTGGATGCAATATGTCGATAGAAAAGAAAGAATTCAAACCGAAGATTGTAGCGTTCTGCTGTAACTGGTGCAGTTATGCGGGTGCAGACCTTGCAGGAAGCAGTCGTCTCAGTTATCCGGCAGATGTGAAGATTATCCGCGTGCCTTGTTCCTGTCGTGTGAACCCGATGTTTATCTTAAGGGCATTTGAACGTGGAGCAGACGGCGTTATCTTGTGTGGATGCCATCCGGGAGACTGTCATTACAGTACAGGAAATTATTATGCAAGAAGACGTATGACATTGTTATTCTCCATGCTGGATTATATCGGTGTGGAAAACGGTCGTACAAGAGTCGAGTGGGTATCCGCGGCGGAAGGTGTAAAATTTTCCGATACAATGAACAGTTTTGTTGAGAAGATTTATTCTCTTGGAGAGAATGTGAGATTGGAGGATTTAAGATGCAAGCAATAGTTGAGCGGGCGAAAGAACTGTTGGCAGATGGGACTGTAGCGCGTGTTCTTGGCTGGAAAGCCGGAGACTTGCCTTACAATCCGGAACCGGCATATTTTGAAACAGCCGAGTCGCTTGCAGACTTCGTATATAACGGATTCTGCGGAGCGAATTTAAGTAAATATATGATAGAAGCTTCCAAGATGGAAGGAAAAACAATGGTTTGTCTGAAACCATGCGATACGTACAGCTTTAACCAGTTATTGAAGGAACACAGGATTGACAGGGAGAAAGCGTACATTGTAGGTGTAGGCTGTAAAGGGAAACTGGATATCGAGAAAATCCGGGCAAAAGGAATCAAAGGAATTGAGTCCATCCAGGGAGCCGAGATAACAGACGAGGCGGACACTCTTACGATTCAGACCATTTATGGAGAAAAAACATGTTCTTACGCAGATGTGATGTTGGAAAGATGTCATGTGTGTAAGGGAAAAGAACATAAGATTTATGATGAATTAATCGGGGAATCCAAGGAGACGAAAGATGCAGACCGATTTGCGGAAGTAGAAAGAATCGAAGCAATGAGTCCGGAAGAAAAATTTGCCTTCTTCCAACAAGAATTAAGCAAATGCATCCGCTGTAATGCGTGCCGCAATGTTTGTCCGGCATGCAGCTGCAGGAAATGTGTATTCGACAGCAATAAGTTTGACAGCGCCCAGAAAGCCAATGTGGATTCTTTTGAAGAGAAGATGTTTCACATTATCCGCGCGTTCCACGTGGCAGGAAGATGTACGGACTGCGGAGAATGCAGCCGCGTATGTCCACAGGGCATTCCGCTTCATTTATTTAACAGGAAGTTTATCAAAGATATCGACGAATTATATGGAGAATATCAGGCAGGTGAAGACACAGAATCCAAATCACCGCTTACGGATTTCACCTTTGGTGATGCAGAGCCAAGTATCGTAGGAAAGAGAGGATAAGAGATGTATAAGATAGCAAAAGAAAATCTTTCCCAATTATTTCAACGGATTGCCGGCAATCAGGAGTTATATCTTCCGGTCAGAACTGCAGGGCAGACGAACTATGCTGCCTGGAGCGAAGAGGCAGAAGTGGACCTTGATACGTTAAAAACAGTAAAATCGCCAAAGGACGCTTTCTTTCCACAGAGTGAAAACTTATACACTGTGAAAAAAGAAGGAAAGAAACTTCATGTAGAACCGGAACAATTACAATCACAGGATTTTGTTGTGTTTGGAATGAAAGCCTGTGACATCAAGGGCGTAGAAGTTCTGGACAGAGTCTTTTTATCAGAACCAATTGATACGTTTTATGCGGCAAGAAGAGACCATGGAACGATAGTTGCCCTTGCCTGCCATGAGCCGGAGGAATCTTGTTTTTGTAAAGTGTTTGGAATCGATGCAGCCAATCCGACGGCAGATGTTGCCACATGGATGATTGAAGAAGAGCTTTACTGGAAAGCGCTGACTGAAAAAGGCGAGGCGCTTACCGAGCTTGTGAAAGACCTTCTGACAGTGGTGGAAGAAGAGCGTGTGGAGGCAGAAAAAGAAGCGATTCATGAAATCATTGAGAAACTCCCATATATGCATCTTTCTCTAGAAGGATGGGGCGGAGATGTATTGACGGAAAAATTTGATTCGAAGCTTTGGGAGGAATTATATAAGCCATGTCTTGCGTGTGGCACTTGTACCTTTGTATGTCCGACATGCCAGTGTTACGACATCAAAGATTACACAACCTCGAACGGTGTGTCCCGGTATCGCTGTTGGGATTCCTGCATGTATTCGGACTTCACGATGATGGCTCATGGTAATAACCGTACGAGTCAGATGCAGAGATTCCGTCAGAGATTCATGCATAAGCTTGTCTATTATCCGGCGAATAACGACGGAATGTACTCTTGTGTAGGATGCGGACGATGCGTGGAAAAATGTCCGGCATCCCTCAACATTGTGAAAGTAATCAAGGCATTTCAGAATCAGGGAGGGGAACAGTAATGTGCGAATGTAAATGTCATGAAAATTATACATTGGATACGCTGATTCCGAAAGTCGGCGTGATTACAGATATCAGAGAAGAGACGCCGGATGTGAAAACATTTCGCGTCAACGCTCCGGAAGGTGGAAAACTTTTTGAACATATGCCGGGACAATGCGCGATGCTTTGCGCGCCTGGGGTAAGCGAAGGAATGTTTTCCATCACATCTTCCCCGACAAACCATGAATTTCAGGAGTTCAGTATTAAGAAATGCGGAGTTCTGACGGAATATCTTCACAGTCTGGAAGTCGGAGATGAGATTACGGTTCGCGGTCCTTATGGAAATTATTTTCCGGTAGAAACGGAACTGAAAGGAAAAAACCTGTTATTTATCGCCGGAGGTATCGGTCTTGCGCCGCTTCGCTCTGTGATTGATTATGTACTGGATAACCGCGAGAACTACGGAACAGTCGATATTGTTTACGGTTCCCGTTCTGCGGATGATCTGGTACAGTTAAAGGAGATTCAGGAAGTCTGGATGAATGCGGAAAACGTCAACGTATACCTTACGATTGACAGGGAGCAGGAAGGCTGGGACGGCCATGTTGGATTTGTTCCAAACTATGTAAAAGAATTAGGATTTGATACAGATAGAACAGCGCTTGTCTGCGGGCCGCCGATTATGATTAAATTCGTGCTGGCAGGTTTGACAGAACTTGGATTTACAAACGAACAGGTTTATACGACATTGGAACTTCGTATGAAATGCGGAGTTGGGAAATGTGGACGTTGCAACATTGGCTCAAAATATGTGTGCAAAGACGGTCCCGTATTCCGCTTCGACGAAATCGACGAACTACCAAATGAGTATTAAAGAAAGGACACAATCACATGGAAAATATGGTTAATGTATATTTTTTTGGTAAGAGATACAGCGTTCCTGCAGACCTTACAATCATGACTGCTATGGAATATGCAGGCTACACATTGAAAAGAGGATGTGGATGCCGTCATGGTTTCTGTGGAGCCTGTGCAACAATCTACCGAATCAAAGGAGACAATGAGTTAAAAACATGTCTTGCCTGTCAGACACAGGTGCAGGAAGGAATGTATGTGGCAAGTATTCCGTTCTTCCCAACAGACAAGAGAACTTATACAATCGACGATATCCGTCCAAATCAGCAGATTATGATGGAACTTTATCCGGAGATTTACAGCTGCATCGGATGTAACGCATGTACAAAAGCGTGTACGCAGGATTTGAATGTGATGCAGTACATTGCTTATGCACAGAGAGGCGAATTTGAGAAATGTGCGGAGGCATCGTTTGACTGCGTAGGATGCGGATGTTGTTCCGTAAGATGTCCGGCAGGAATTTCCCATCCGCAGGTAGGACTTCTTGCGAGAAGACTGACAGGAAAATACATTGCGCCTGAGGCAAAACATTTGACGGAGCGTGTAGAGGAAATCAACCATGGAGCATATGACGAACTAATCGAACAGATTATGCAGAAACCTATCGAAGAGATGCAGGAACTTTATAATACGAGAGAGATTGAGAAATAAGGAGGGCGCAGACTATGTATACACCATATCCAGAGAATATGATGGAATCTATCAAAAAGGTAGAGGCTACAAGAGCGGAACGTATGGCGACAGAACCGAGACGTCTGACTGCGGACGAAAAAGATGCGCTCTTAAAAGAATTTCATCCGGACTATAACCCGGAGGCATTTGCGGAGATTCAGGTAGGGCCGAATAAAGGAGAGAAAGCTCCTCTTGAACTTGTAAAATTATTACATTCAAAAAGCAGAATCTCCAGAGAAGAGATTGACCTGAATAAAATTGATTACGATGTGGATGTGCTTGTCATTGGAGGCGGCGGAGCCGGAGCATCCTGTGCAATCGAGGCGCACAATGCCGGAGCCAATGTCATGATGGTGACAAAACTTCGTATTGGAGATGCCAATACAATGATGGCAGAAGGTGGAATTCAGGCGGCAGATAAAGAAAATGATTCTCCGGTACAGCATTATCTGGATGCATTTGGCGGCGGTCATTTTGCGGCAAAACCGGAACTGGTGAAACGGCTTGTCATGGAAGCGCCAGATGCTATCAAATGGTTAAATGAACTTGGCGTAATGTTCGATAAAGATGAAGAAGGACGCATGGTTACAACCCATGGCGGCGGAACATCCAGAAAGAGAATGCATGCCTGCAAAGACTATTCCGGAGCAGAGATTATGCGTACCGTAAGAGATGAGGTCGTAAACTTAGGAATTCCGGTTGTTGAATTTACATCCGCGGTAGAACTGATTAAAGATGACAAAGGACAGGTAGCGGGAGCAGTTCTCCAGAATATGGAGACGGAAGATTACCTTATCGCAAGAGCGAAGACGGTTGTCATCGCAACAGGGGGAGCGGGAAGAATGCATTATCAAGGATTTCCGACCTCCAACCATTATGGAGCAACTGCGGACGGTCTTATCATGGGCTATCGGGCAGGAGCGCCGCTTCTCTATCAGGATTCCATCCAGTATCACCCAACCGGCGCGGTGTATCCGGCTCAGATTCTCGGCGCGCTTGTAACAGAGAAGGTACGTTCGGTAGGAGCGCAGCTTGTCAATGCAGAAGGAGAAGCATACATTCACCCATTGGAGACGCGTGATGTCAATGCTTCCGGCGTAATTCGTGAATGTCGGGAAGGACGCGGAGTAGAAGCACCAGGAGGACAAAAAGGAGTTTGGCTCGATACTCCAATGATTGAACTGCTCGGAGGAGAAGGAACGATTGAGAAGAGAATCCCGGCTATGTTCCGTATGTATATGAACTATGGAATTGATATGAGAAAAGTTCCGATTCTGATTTATCCAACGCTTCATTATCAGAATGGCGGTTTGGAAATCGACGGGGAAGGATTCACAAAGACAATTCCGAATCTTTTGGCGGCAGGAGAAGCAGCAGGCGGAATCCATGGAAGAAACCGTCTGATGGGTAATTCTCTTCTTGATGTCATCGTATTTGGACGAAATGCAGGAAAGAAAGCCGCTGCGAAAGCGAAAGAAGTGGAATTAGGTGAGATGAATCTGAATCATCTGAAAGCTTATGAAGAAGAACTGAAAGAAGCACAGGTAGATACGCAGGACGTATCACCGTTACTTCTTCCAAAATATGCACGTCACGAGAGATAAGGATGTGCCGTTATAAAAAGTGGAGGTGAATTTTCATGCGTGAAATTCAAGTACAGCAGATTACAGATGTTGTAGAGAAATTATGCATCGAGGCAAACCAGTATCTTCCGGAAGATGTACAGTGTGCAATCAAAAATTGTCGTGCATGTGAAGATTGGGAGATTGCTCAGGGCGTATTAGACAATATTATTACAAATTTTGAGATTGCAAAGGAAGAAAATGTACCAATCTGTCAGGACACAGGTATGGCGTGCGTATTTCTTGAAATCGGACAGGATGTACATCTGACAGGAGGAAATCTTGCAGAAGCGGTTGACGAAGGAGTTCGCCGAGGTTATGATAAAGGATATCTGAGAAAATCAGTCGTAGCCGACCCGATTCGTCGTGGTAATACAGGCGACAATACGCCGGCAATGCTTTATACGGAGATTGTGCCTGGCGACAAAGTGAAAATTACAGTAGGCCCGAAAGGATTCGGAAGTGAAAACATGAGCGCAATCCGCATGTTCAAACCATCAGCAGGTCTTCAGGGAATCAAAGATTTCATTATTGAGACGGTAGAGGCAGCGGGACCAAATCCATGTCCGCCTATGGTTGTAGGCGTAGGAATCGGTGGAACGTTCGATAAAGCGGCGCTTCTTGCGAAGAAAGCGATTATGCGTCCGATTGACTCTTCACATCCGGACCCGTTTTATGCGGACTTGGAAAAAGAAATGCTGGAGAAAATCAATGAGCTTGGAATCGGACCGCAGGGATTTGGCGGTAAGACTACAGCGATTGGTCTGAATATTGAGACATTACCGACTCACATTGCGGGTATGCCATGTGCCATTAATATTAACTGTCATGTGACACGCCATAAGACGGAGGTGATTTAGATGGCAGAAAGAAGAATTACACTCCCGCTTACGGAAGAATTGGCGAAGACACTTCATGCAGGAGACAGCGTTCTTGTAACAGGAACGATTTATACTTCGCGGGATGCGGGACATAAGAGAATGTGTGAAGCGTTGGCGAAGGGAGAACAGATTCCGTTTGACCCGAAGGACGCAACTATCTACTATGTAGGACCGACACCGGCAAAACCGGGGAAAGTGATTGGTTCAGCCGGCCCGACAACGAGTGGGCGTATGGACGCCTACGCACCGACTATGATGTCTGTCGGAGCGAGAGGTATGATTGGGAAAGGAGCCCGTCTCCCGGAAGTGGTAGAGGCGATGAAGAAATATAACGGCGTATATTTCGGAGCAATCGGAGGAGCAGGAGCCTTGCTCGCAAAATGTATCAAAAAGGCAGAATTGATTGCGTATGAAGACTTGGGAGCAGAAGCGCTTCGCAAGTTATATGTAGAGGATATGCCGTTGGTTGTCATCATTGACAGCGAAGGAAACAATCTCTATGAAGATGGAAGAAAGGCATATTTAGAATCAAAATAATGAAAAGCAGGAGACGGGGAGGAGAATTGATTCCCCGTCTTCAAAGTGTAAGGAGATAGAAGATGAAACAGGTAAAACGTCCCATGTCACAATCATATATTGTAGGTCTGATGCTGGCATTTGCCGGAGGATATCTGGATGTCTATACCTATGTGTGCAGAGGAGGTGTCTTTGCCAATGCGCAGACCGGAAATATGGTGTTGCTTGCCATCAATGCGGCGGAACATGATTTGGGAAAAGTCATTCAATATCTGCTCCCAATCCTTGCATTTATGCTTGGGATTCTAATTACGGAATTTGTAAAATCGAGGTATCGTTACAGTACGGCAATCCATTGGCGGCAAATCGTTATCGCAATGGAGTTCTTTGTACTCGGTGTGATTGCATTTGTTCCATCCGGAACACAAGATGATTTGGTCAATATTGCGGTATCATTCGTATGCTCTATGCAGGTAGAAAGTTTCCGAAAATTTGAAGGGAAAAGTGCGTACGCAACGACCATGTGTACCGGAAACTTGCGTTCTGCTACAGAACATTTATTTTTGTCGGGACTCAATAAGAATCGGGAAGAACGCAATACGAGTCTCAAATACTATGGAATCATTGCGATTTTCATTGTGGGGGCATTTATCTCCATGAAGCTTACACAAAATGTCGGGGAAAAATCTGTACTGGTAGCAAGCGTTATGTTATTCATAGTATTTTTACTGATGTTTATTCCGAGCGAACAGACGTCTTAAATTGAAAACGCATAGAAATACTTCCGTATTCATAAAATGGAATGATAAGAAAAAGGGAGTATTTTTATGCGTTTTTTGTTGTACATATCCGATTTCATCGTACCATTCGTCATCCTGTTCATCGTGATACATGGACTTTCTGAACGTGTAAATGTGTATGATGAATTTATCAAGGGAGCCAGAAAAGGGTTTCTTACCGTCATTCGGATTATGCCGACACTTATCGGGCTGATGGTTGCGGTCGGCATTCTTAGGGCTTCCGGTTTTTTGGAATTTCTCGGAGAAGGAATTGGACAATTCACTTCGTATCTTGGATTTCCCGGGGAACTTGTTCCCCTCACCATTGTAAAAATGTTCTCATCTTCTGCGGCGACAGGTCTTGTGCTTGATACGTTCAAGCAATATGGAACGGACTCCTACATCGGTCTAATCGCCTCTATCTCCATGTGTTGCACAGAAACGATATTTTATACCATGAGTGTTTACTTTATGGCAGCAAAAGTGAAAAAGACGCGTTATACGCTGGCTGGAGCTATGATTGCAACGCTTGCAGGATTGGCGGCGAGCGTCATTCTCGCAGGAGTAATGAGGGGATAACATATGAGAAAAAATTGTGCCTTACGACATTTGAAAGCCGCAGGCACAATTGCTATTTTACAATATATTTTTCTAATACATTAAATGGGGCAGGACCGACGTCAAGTACTGCCTTATGAAAATTTTTCTGTGAAAAATCCTTTCCCTCTTTAGCGGCAAATTCTTTTTTTAATTCCAACATTTCCACATAGCCAACGTAATACTTTAAGTAGTTCGCAGGGTCTGAGATAATAAGTTCGTAGATTTCCCGAATCGTATCGGTATCATTGATTCCGTAAGAAGAGAAAAAACGGATGGTATCAGTAAGAGACCAGTTATCGTAATGGATTCCGATATCGGCGAACGCGTACAAGCCCAGGATAAGAGAGCTGTTTTTCTGAGTAAGCATTGCGTCTTGTTTCGAGAGCGGCGTAAGATAATAGGAACACATCTCGGCGTAAGTCGCCCAACCTTCCGTATAGCCGCCAAAATTGAGAAGATTGCGGATAGGGTCCGGATTGCGGGCAGAAAAATAAGTGGTCTGATATAGATGTCCGGGATAACCTTCATGCGCAAGTGTCGTGAATAATTTCAATCCGTCCATCGTATGAGATTGATTGATATAAATGGTATTTTCAGTAGTATTATCAATACAAGGAATAAGGTAAAAGGCAGGACTCAGATAAGGTTCCATTGATTTCGGAACATACTTTACGTTTGTATTTACCGCTTCCGGTGTTGGAAATGCATGCGTAGTTTTATGCTCCAGCCCCCTCAATATTTGTTCGGGATTTGTGTTGAGAGAAAGTGTCGGAAGGCTGGAAGCCTCCGCAAATTGCTGAAGAACCTCCATATCATCTTTCATCTGATTTTGAATCATCGTTTTTAATTCTGATGCAGATTTTTCAGAGCCGGTTTCCCTTTCTATAAGATATTCATAATAGTGTTTTCCATCAGGAAGAGAACAAACGCCTGCCAATTCTTGTCCGGTACCTTTGAACTCCTGCAGGCAATCTACAAGTGATTGGTATGCCGGAAGAAAAGAAGTTTGAATCGTGTCGTGATTCTTTTGAATATACGACTTTTTCTGTTCCGGAGTTATGTTCGGAATAGCAGAGAGTCTTTCTTCAAATGTGGAAAACATATAATTCTTTTCTTCCATATCGAGGAGAGACTGACATTGCTCTAAGACAGTATCAACAACCTCATCGGACAGAAAGAGTCCTTTTTCTGATTTTTCACGCTCAAAATCAATCAAGGATTCAAAATACTGTGGAGTGGTGGAAAGAAGTTCCAAATATGTATTCACGTCTTCCAGGTCAGAAAAACGGTATTCGGCAAGGAGTACAGGAAGCTGTGCCTGAATACCGGTGACGGGACTTAACGGTTCCTCATAGAGAAGATATTTTGTTCCGTCTTTGGATGTCTTGAGATAAGAAGTTAAAATATCGTAAGTCAGCTTGTTTTCTTCCGAGAGGGCATGGTAAGGAAAAGAATTCAACGTAGTCAAGCAGTTCTCAATGGAAGCCATGGCGCTAACGGTATCTGTACTGTAATCTCCAAACGTAACCGGAGGACTTAAGATACCGTAGTCGGATGGATTCTGTAGGGTAAAATGAAGATTCAACGTGCTGGAGGCTGCCTCATCCTGAAAAAGAGCAAGTGTGAACTGTCGAAAAGAATCGTTCACAGATTCATGCTGAGCTGCGGGCAAATATCCGGAGGCTACTGTGAAGCCGAGATATGCAAGCAGGAGTCCGAGAATCAGAAGGATTCCCCGGAGACGCTGCTTCGCAAGTTTTTTTATCGATGTGAGTTTCATGAAATACTCCGTATGTTTTTGATTAGTGTATGATTTTAACAAATGAAATATAACGAGAAAGAAGCAAAAAGAAATAAGACTGATAATAAATGAGTTAAACAAAAAAAGAGGAAAAATATAAAATAAGTTCAAAAAGATATTGACAAATATGAGCGTGAATGCTATTATAAAGATAACAAAAAACCGAAGAGATAACAAATAAGAAATCTGAAAAGGAGATGAAGAACTTAAAGGAAAAGGAAACGTAGTTTCTGACGAGAAAGGAAATTACAGAAGCTTCTAATATAATAAGAATGATTTATATAGGAAGCGGAACCTAAGAAAAGAAGATTTTAGTTTTCAAGTAAGGAATTATAGTTACTCTGAACGGTAGGGAAAATAAACAGAAAAGGAGAACAGACCATTGGACAAAGAGGAGTCATAAATAGCTGTTATAATTATAGAAGATAATTATAACAGCTATTTTAATGCCTTGATTTTACAGACGTTTTAATCTGTTTTTTAAAATAGGTCCAATGATAAGAGCGGCAATGATTTTCACCGCATCACCCGGAAGATAAGGAAGTACTCCGGCTGCTACTGCCTGTAAAAATGAGAAATCCATCTGAACGGCGAGCCAGGCGCTTCCAAAAGCATACGTAATTGCTGTGCCAAGCAGAAGTCCGAGAGTAGAAGGCAGTCTTTTTCCATCGGAAAGTTCTACGGCAAGGCCGCCGATAAGCACGAGGAACAGGTAGCCAATCATATAACCTCCGGTAGGACCAAGCAGACGCCCCACACCACCGCTGAATCCAGAAAATACCGGTAGACCGATGAATCCTAAAAGTAGATAAAGCAGACAACTGATGGTTCCGTATTTTGCGCCGAGGACATAAGAAGTCAGATATAGAATGAAGGTTGCAAAAGAAATCGGCACCGGGCTAAATGGAAGAGGCAGGGAAAATGGCGCAACGATACACAAAATAGCTGTCATGAGCGCCGTAATCGTGAGACACTTGGTTGATAATGTAGAAGTGATTTGTTTTTTCATAATCGAACTCTCCTTATTAAAAATTGATATGTTCATTATATAACAGAAAGAAGTTCTGTCAAATATACTCTTTCATATAAGGAAGCCTCTAGTACTTGTTAATATCAAAAATAGACAGAAAATTCGGAATAAAATATCAATATACAATCAAAGAAAATTTATAAGAAATAAAAACAAAAATAGTGTTGACAAAATGGAACCGTAATGGTATTATAATCTCAACAAAAATAATAAAATTATTTGAATAAACGAATAAGAAAGAAGGAGGCTTCATCCAATGGACACAACAGAACAGCGCATTCAATATATCGGTGGTATGGCAAATGGTTCCTATGATACAAGCCTTAACCATAGAAGATAACCGGTAAAGAATAAAAGCAAATGATAAAAAGATTCGGAGAAGAACATAACCGGATATAGTTGTTAAATTCATATTTGCAGATATATTGAAGAAGAGAAATGAATACCACATGAATTCAAAAGAAGAAAAGATGTGTAAAGAAACATCTGGTCAATGATTCAATCGTAACTAGAATATAAAGAATAGTTATAGAAAGAATAACAGGAAGATGTTATAGATAGAATAATTAGACTTTATATTTACAAAAGACAAAGATATGATGATGAAAAATTTGAATTTCAATTTAAAAAGATACAATAGGCAAATAGGAACAAAGAATTAAAAAGAAAAATCCCTCCGTAATTTATAAAATACAAAAGAAAACTAAATAAGAAAGCAGCCCTTATAGTTAAGAAAATTATAAGGGCTGTTTTTTTTGACATAGACAAAGCTATGTGTTAAACTAAGAAAGTAAAAATTTAAGTATTGTTACGAAAAGTTAAAAAATAATTAATAGAGGTGACAAACATTGGATAAGTACGAATATCGTGTCAAAACAGAGCAGATGCTCGATTACATGGAGAAAAAACAGTACAAAAAAGCAATGGAAATAGCAGATACGATTGACTGGCGAAGAGTGAAAAATTCTACGATGCTTAGTACGGTAAGCGAAATATATGAGTGCAATGGGGAGAACCAGAAAAGCAGAGATATTTTATTCATCGCATATGACCGCGCACCGGAAAGCAGGAAGATTGTATATCGTCTTGGAACTCTGGCAGTGAAATTAAATGATTTGCAGGAAGCAGAAGACTGCTATGAAGAGTTCGTGAAGGTAGCGCCGAAAGACCCGAACCGATTCATTTTGAAATATAAGATACTAAGAGCTGAGAAAGCGCCGATTGGAAAGCAGATTGAAGCTTTGGTTGAATTTAAGAAAATCGAGTATGTGGAGAAATGGGCATATGAACTTGCAAAACTATATCATGAGGCGGGAAAAGTTTCAGAATGTCTGGATGAGTGTGACGACCTTATTTTGTGGTTTAGCGAAGGAAAGTATGTTTTAGAAGCGATGAAGCTGAAGATGCAGCATAAACCGCTTACACCATTACAACAGGAAAAATACAATCATTGTCTGGAATTAGAGAGAAAGACAGAGAATCAGAAGGAAGAGAAAGAACAGGAAGAGATAAAAGAACTGACGGCCGAAGATGCAAAAGAAGATTTGGATAAAACACAGATTTTTGAAATACCAAAAGAAAAGTTAGAAGGTACATCGGAGAAGACTGAGGAAGCTTCGAAAGAAGAAACAGATGAAAGCGAAGATTTTGAAGAAGTAGAAGATACAGAAGACGTAAGCGACTCAGAAGAGGAAATCAATTCGGAAGAATCAGAGGATGCTGAAGAGATAGAAGAGGTTGAGATAGAAGAACAAACAGAATCGGAAGAGGAACCGAGGTTTGGAGCAGGAAGCAAGATTATTCAGACAACAGTAGCGGGAGCTACACTGGCAGAGGCGATTGCAAAAGGCTTTGCAGTAGTGGCGGGAGAAGAAGTAACTGAGACGGAGAAAGAAGAGCAGGTAGAAGAGAATGTAGATGAGCAGGCAGAGATAACCGAACAAGAACCTGCAGAAACTTTACAAGATTCTATTAAGGCATTAGAAGAACCGTCAGAAGAGGAAGAAGAAATTGAAATGCCGGAGGAGGCCCAGATGACGACAGCACAAGAAAAATTAGAAGGAATTCTGCAGAACTGGGAAGAGAAGCAGAGAGAAGTAGAACAGCAGATTGCAGAAAAGAAACAGCAGGCTGAAGCAGAAAAGGCAGCGCGAGAAGAAAGACAGCAGAGAGAGAACCTGTTTAATACAGCCCCGATTATTCCAGATGATATTCAGAAGCTTTTAGATGATTTGGAAAATGGAATTTTAGACAGCGATATGGATTCGGTGGAAGATGAAGAAGAGGCAAGAGTAATTCTGGAAGAATTTGACGACGAAGAGGAATTACACGAAGTCGATTCTGATGACGAAGATGATTTTGACGAAGACGATTTCGACGGGGAAGAGGACTTTGAAGAGGACGACTTCAATGAGGAAGAAGACTTTGAAGAGGACGACTTCGATGAGGAAGAGGACTTTGAAGAGGACGACTTCGATGAGGAAGAAGACTTTGACGAGGATGACTTCGATGAGGAAGAAGACTTTGATGAAGATGACTTCGAGGAAGCTGATTTTGATGAGGCCGATTTTGACGAAGACGATTTCGAGGAAGAAGATTTTGACGAACTCGTAGAAGACGATGATTTTGTTGCGGAAGAATTTGAAATTCCTGAACCGGAAGAGGATGAGTACGACTTCGACGAGGAAGAAGAGGTCGAGGAAGAGCCAGAGAGAGAGAAGACAGCATTAGAGCAGTTGGAAGAAGAAATTGAGGCAGAAGAGAAGAACGTATCGCCTGGAGGAGTTTCTTTCGACACCGGATTCGTTGTACAGGGACGCTATGATTTGGATGTACAGAGTGAAGTTGGAATTAAGGCGGGACTTACAGAAGAACAGAAGAAATTATTCTCTTATTTCGTTCCGGTACGCGGCATGAGCGAACAGCTTGTAGAAGTTCTTGAAAATGATAAAAATTGTAAATCAAGATATGGAACATCCCGTACAGGTAATATCCTGATTGTAGGACGCCCGGGAACAGGTAAGACGGTTCTTGCGGTAAATGTTGTCAAAGCCATTCAGAAAGACCGTAAATTAAAACAGGGAAAAGTTGCAATTGTAACAGGTGATGCTCTGAACAAGAAAGAATTATCCAGCGTAATCAATAAATTAAAAGGCGGAGCCCTTATTATTGAGAAAGCCGGTAAGATGAACACAAGAACGATTCGAGAGTTAAACGACTTGATGGAAGAACAGACAGGAGAATTGTTGTTTGTATTGGAGGAGCAGAGAAGACCGCTTGAGAAAATGCTTTCCGTAAATCCGGAGTTCAAACGTAAGTTTACTTCCAAGCTTGAACTTCCGATTTTCATCAATGATGAACTCGTTACATTCGGTCAGACTTATGCGAAAGAGAACGGATACAAGATTGATGAGATGGGTATTCTCGCACTTTACAGTCGAATTGATATTCTCCAGAAGGAAGACCATGCGGTTACGGTTGCGGAAGTAAAAGACATTTTGGATTCTGCGATTGACCGGGCACAGAGAGCAAATGTGAAGCATTTAATGAAACGTGTGTTTGGAAAACGAAAAGACAATGCGGACCGCGTTATCTTGACAGAACAAGATTTTAAATAAGATTTCAGCGAAGTGCTGATATTTAAGAAAGGGTGTGAAAACCCTTTCTTTTTATGTGGTTCTAAAGTATAATAGGTCATATAGAGCATACGGGAAGGTGAATACATGGGAAATACAAAGAAGACCTATTCATATGAGATTGGGGAATTAGACCATTATTTATTTGGCCAGGGAAATCATTATGAAATTTATAAAAAATTAGGTGCGCATAAGGCAAAAAGAGGACGAGCAGAAGGTGTTTATTTTGCAGTATGGGCTCCGCATGCAGTCTCCGTATCAGTAGTAGGTGAATTTAACGATTGGGATAAGGATAAGAATCCGATGGAGCGAGGAGAGCCGCTGGGAATCTATACTTGTTTTGTGCCGGGAGCTGAGGAAGGAATGCTATACAAGTTCTGTATTCAGACACAGACAGGAAAGTTCTTATATAAGGCAGACCCATTTGCGAATAGTTTCGAGATGCGTCCGGGAACAGCTTCCAAGATTACAGACATCAGTCATCTGCGTTGGACAGATAATGACTGGATGGAGAAGAGAAAAGAATGGAACCACCATGAGAATCCTGTATCCATTTACGAGGTACATATGGGTTCCTGGAAGCGCCATGCAGGCTGCAAAGAAGACGACGGCTTCTATACATACCGCGAATTTGCGGATGAAGTGATTAAATATATGAAAGATATGGGCTATACGCATATCGAACTGATGGGAATAGCGGAGCATCCGTTTGATGGTTCCTGGGGATATCAGGTGACAGGCTACTATGCGCCGACATCCAGGTACGGTACGCCGGAAGATTTTGCATATATGATTAATAAGTTCCATAAGAATAAAATCGGAGTCATTCTCGACTGGGTACCGGCACACTTCCCGAAGGATGAACATGGGCTTGCAGATTTTGACGGAACACCGTTATTCGAATATGGCGACCCGAAGAAGGGGGAACACCCGGACTGGGGAACGAAGATTTTCGACTACGGGAAATCCGAAGTTCGGAACTTCCTGATTGCCAATGCACTATTTTGGATTGAGCATTTTCACATTGACGGACTCCGCGTGGATGCGGTTGCTTCTATGTTATATTTAGACTATGGAAAACAGGATGGACAATGGATTGCGAACGAATACGGCGGAAACCAGAATCTAGATGCGATTGAATTCTTCAAGCATCTAAATTCTGTTGTGCTTGGAAGAAATCATGGCGCGCTTATGATTGCAGAAGAATCGACTGCGTGGCCAAAGGTTACGGATAAACCGGAGAATGATGGGCTTGGATTCAGTTTGAAATGGAATATGGGATGGATGCATGATTTTACAGAATATATGAAACTAGACCCGTATTTCCGAAAACCGAACCATCACCTAATGACATTTGCGATGTCCTATGCGTACAGTGAGAATTACATTCTTGTATTATCCCATGACGAAGTCGTGCACCTGAAATGTTCCATGTTGAATAAGATGCCGGGACTTGGGTTTGACAAGTTTGCCAATTTAAAGGTTGGATATGCTTTTATGATGGGGCATCCGGGTAAGAAGCTTTTATTCATGGGACAAGAGTTCGCTCAGCTTCGTGAATGGAGTGAAGCGAGAGAGTTGGACTGGTTCTTGCTTGAAGAGGAGAATCATCAGGCAATCCAGAACTTTACAAGGGATTTGCTGAAGCTTTACCGTAAGAATAAGGCAATGTACGAGTGTGATAATGAGCCGTCAGGATTTGAATGGATTAATGCCAATGATGCGGATAGAAGCATCTATAGCTTTGTAAGACATTCAAAAGACGGCAAGAAAAATCTGCTGTTCGTATGTAACTTCACTCCGGTGGAACGTCCGGAATATCGGGTAGGCGTTCCGAGAAGGAAACAGTATAAGCTCGTTTTAAATAGCGATGAGAAGTGTTATGGAGGAAGCGGCGAAGAAAGACCAAAGGTCTATAAGGCAGTGAAGAGCGAGTGTGATAGAAGAGATTACTCTTTCGCATATCCATTGCCGGCATATGGCGTTGCGGTATTTGAGTTTTAAAAAGATAGTTTTTCATGGAATAGGATTCTGGAGGAATATCCTATTCGGTGAACAAGGCTGGAAATCATGCTATAATAGCATTCTTTCCAGCCTTGTTTTTTAAGCCTTATATATTTATTAGACTACCTTTATTCATTTAAAATCTTCAATTCCTTTTCTTTTTGGGGAATACAGAATTTTATAAAACAAATTGCCATGATAAGGATAAGAGGGAATATACTTCCCACAAGCATACCAGCTTTCATGTTATCATTTGCATTTTGTGTAATAATACCGATAATGTAAGGTCCTATGGAGGCGCCTAAATCTCCGCCTATTGCAAGTAAAGCAAAAAGTGCCGTTCCGCCTAAAGGTATCTTGCTTGAAGCAATACTGATTGAACCCGGCCACATAATCCCGACCGAAAATCCGCAAATGATACAACCCAATAATCTAAGAATAGGATTGGCAGAAATAGCTGTAAGCAGATAGCAGGCGAGACATAAAATTCCTGAGCCTAACATAAAATTGTTCAGGTTCATTTTATGACCGAATTTTCCGTATATCACACGACTAAGACCCATTGCTACGGCGAACAGACATGGACCGATTAAATCACCGAAATTTTTTGGGAATCCTAAGGTTGATTCCACGTAAGCAGATGCCCATTGTGCCATGGAGGCTTCACTTGCTCCGGCGCCAATCATCAACAGAATGAACAGCCAAAAAGAGGGTTTGCCTAACAACTGTTTGAGAGTCATTCCTTTTCCTTCGTCTGTCAATCGTTCGATTGGACAATACATAAAATTATAGGCATTTAATAATGGAATTATAGCCCATAAGCAGGTCAGAATATGCCAGTTTTCTATTCCGAATAAAGAAAAGAATAGTGTGGAAATAAGAATGACTCCCACAACTCCCCAGCAATAGAATGAATGCAAAAGACTCATGACACTATCCTTATTCTCAAATGGACAAGCTTCTACGATGGGACTGACTAATACTTCTACAAGTCCGCTTCCTATAGCGTATATGACTACGCTGATTAAGATTCCAATAAGTGGGCTTGGAGTTACATTGGGAAGAAATGCTAATGAGATAAGTCCGATAGCAGATGTTACCTGTGATGCAACTACGCTTTTTCTGTAACCTATTTTGTCCACAAAGTTGGCGCAAAATATATCTACAAGAATCTGGATAATGTAAAAAACAGTTGAAATCAACGCAATCTGTCCAAGTGGGATAGCAAATTCAGTATGGAACCTCAAAAATAGAAGAGGTGCAAAATTTGCTACAATTGCCTGAGTAATAAACCCGATATAGCAGGTAATCAGTGTTTTCTTATAATTTTTTTGTTTAGCCATAATAACCTCCTGCAAATTATAAATCTCGAATCGTATTATATCAAAGAAATCATATGAGGTAAAGTCGCAAAATTCCACTGTGGAGCATGATTTCCAGCCTTGTTTTTTTGAATTCTATGTGCTAGACTAATTACATTCACTTGAATTCTTCAAGTATGTTGTAACAATTCATTTTTATCTGAAGAACATTTCGTGGGGATTCCCCAAGAACTTTCAGCAGAGCAATTTTGATATTTCCGGAGAAAATCTTGATATTCCCAGGTGTATTTTCTATACTATAATTATATAGATACTCCTTTTTTCGCGGAAATATCCAAAAGAAAAGGAGGATATTGTATGGAACTAAAAGAAAACAGAGAATGCAAGAATAGTGTGTTTGTGGACTTGTTTTATGAGGATGAGACAGCAGAAGAGAATGATATCTCTCTTTACAATGCACTTCATGATGAGCCGCTTCCACCTGGTACTGCAATTGAGAAAATTCGTGTAGATAATAAACTTTACATGAATTTTAAGAATGATGTGTCATTTGGAATCGGTGGGAAGGTGTTGGTGTTTGGAGAACACCAGTCTACGGTAAATGAAAATATGCCTTTACGGAGTCTTTTGTACCTTGGAAGAGCGTATGAACAGATTGTTCCGGTGAAAGACCGTTATCGTAGAAAGATGGTAAAAATTCCGAAGCCGGAGATTTATACATTCTACAATGGCAAAGAAAAGTGGGAGAAAGAAAAGATATTGAAACTTTCGGACGCGTTTATGGTTCAAGACGAAGAGCCTGATGTCGAATTGAAAGTAAAAGTCATCAATATCAATCTGGGAGAGAAACATGAAATATTAGAGCGTTGTCATGTCTTGAAAGAGTATAGCATTTTTATAGATACGATTCGGAAGTATCAGGATGCGGATGTAGATGAGCCTTATCGGAAAGCTATCGAGGAATGCATTGAGAAAGACATTCTTGCAGACTATCTTAGGAAAAAAGGAAGCGAAGTGGTCAATATGTTGATGTCAGAATATAATTACGAGCAGGATATAGAAGTACAAAGAGAAGAGGCTTATGAGGAAGGGAAAAAGTCTGGGCTTGTTGAAGGTAGATTAGAGGGAGAGAGATTAGGCAGAGAAGAAGGGGAAGCGGCTTTCGCAAAGTTAGTGCAATTTCTAATGAATAACAATCGTTTGGATGATTTGAAGAAAGTAATAGAGGATTCGAAGTATAGGAAAGCGCTGTTAAAGGAAATTCATATTGAATGAAAAGTCTAATTCCCATCTATGTTTAACATCATAAACTTAAGAAAATGGCAATTAGAAATATTGAAAAGTGGGAAAGGGAGATATGTTAGGTATAGGGAAAGAAGAAAAAACATTGCTTAGTGGAAGAATTTTGACAAATATGGGCGACAGCATGTTTTTTATGATGGTGCTCTGGTATTTTAATGAGGAATTTTCTTCACCAATGCTGTTATCTCTGGTATTTGCCATTTCATCTTTGATAGATATGTTATCTTTTTTATTAGGACCAATAGTTGATAGGACAAGCGCGAAATGGAATCTTTTTTTGGTAAGTATGTTACAGACGGTAAGTGTATTTCTGCTGTGGATATTGATAAACTTTTTAAATAAAGATATAAGTAGCTTTCTCTTATTATTTTGTTTAATAATCGTATATACGATATCAATGATAATTTATCCGGCTGGTGAGAAGCTGATTCCGGTTTTTGCAAAAGAGAAGGATTTGCTCAAGGTTAATAGTTTGTTTCAAACAAGTGAGAAGGTATTAGATATTTTGTTTAATGCAGTCTCTACAATTCTTATTAGCTTTTTGGGCTTCAATATTATTTTAATGTTTGTAATTCTATTTTTGGGAGTTGCAACGAAATTGTATCAAGTTGTTTCCATAAGTGTAGAAAAAATAGGGAATATTGAGAGTAATAATAACCTAGAGCATGGATATTCTTTTTACAGGTATATCAATGACCTATCGGATGGAATTAAGGAAATGAAATCCCATTCAGAAATATTGAAGTTATTTTTACCATTGAGTATCTCAAATTTATTTTACGGGATTGCAATAGTCGGGTTACCGATTATATCACAGGTTTATATTAGTACTCAGGCATATGGATATGGAACTCTTTTGATGAGTTCGTCTTTAGGGGGAATGTTAGGAGCAATATTAATTGGAAAATTTGAAAGCAGCATTCAAAATCCAAGAAAGTATGCATGTGTTTTCCTGATGATTGCAGGAGTAGCATGGACGTTGATTCCTATCACAATGCCAAAATGTTTTTTGATTTCTTATATATGTATTTTTATTAGCAATTGTGCTATTAATACGATGAATGTCATGTTTATCTCATTGATGCAGAAACAAATAGAGCAATCGCTTTTAGGAAGAGTATCTACATTTACGGAGAGTTTGGTTTCCATTATGATTCCGTTTGGAAATATGCTTGGGGGATTCTTACTTGTTCATTGTAGTGTATTATTTGTGGTAATTTTATACGGAGTTTCATTGGTACTATGTGCGATTACATATTTGTGTGTTGGAAGATAAGATAGACATATGCAGAAGAGATTTAAAAAGGTTGAAGGAGACTGTAATTTATTCTGTGTTTGCAACATTTACGAAAGAAGGTGCCTCTCGCAAATACTATACATCATTCTGCA
>OFMK01000884.1_pt1 | contig 26431 bp, 39 predicted proteins | sample 1541781 | NCBI WGS metagenome assembly OFMK01 (sample SAMN04209250, study PRJEB22552) | human gut metagenome | biome: gut; material: feces | host: Homo sapiens | place: USA: Oklahoma
ATGCACGGGTTTTCGGCAATGCATGGGTTTCCGGCAATGCACAGGTTTTCGGCGATGCACAGGTTTCCGGCAATGCACGGGTTTCCGGCAATGCACGGGTTTCCGGCGATGCACAGGTTTTCGGCGATGCACGGGTTTCCGGCGATAAGGATTATGCATATGCTCACGGTTTCGGATCTTGTAATCGCACAACCACATTCTTCCGGCTTAAAGATGGAGATGTAGGCGTACGCTGTGGATGTTTCTACGGAACGCTTGCGCAGTTCAGAGATAAGGTCTGCGAAACGCATGGAGAGACAAAGAAAGCACAAGAATATTTAATGTTAGCGGACTTGATGGAGATCAGATTCAAAAACTAAAAAACATTTTAACGAAAGGAATTTGTAAAGATGATTAAATGCAGTAAAGGCAATGTGGAAATAAAAGGAAATTTAATATTATTAGAAGCAGAAACAGTCATGATATTAAGAGGAATAAGAAACATCCTCGAAGAAGAGTACGGAAAAAAACACGCAGAAAAGTCAATGCAAAAAATAGTTAAAACATCCACAATGACGCAAGAAGAAATAGAAGAGGAAATAAAAAAATCAGCACAAGAAATAGCGAGAGAAGCAGCGAAACACCTCATGAAATGAAAGAAGAAGTTATTTTGTGGATCATCCGCTGGGGAGATCCGTACGCATTAGAGTGCAAGACAATGACCAGATCGGAAGTCGAAGCGTATGCGCGCGAAAAGCAAAAAAAGCGCGGCGGTACATATGTAATCAATTAAAAAAAGCGCATCACAGCAACTGATGCGCTTAAAAGATGGCGTTCCCGCCTCTTGTTAGGACAAATATATTGTATCAAATAAGAGGCGGGAAGTCAAGCGATACACGCGGGGACTCCCGCTTTTAAACCTCGATAAAGATATTAAAGTTAGGACAGATAAAAGATGGCAACACGGAGAAAAACGTACAAATTACGGGGCGGAGACGTCTACGACGTAGAGGAATATCCAGATGGAAGATATGGAGCAAAAGGAAAGGCACGGCAAAAGAAAAAGAAACCGACGCCGGAACAGATGGCGGCAGTCAACCAAGCCAACCGAGCGAAGATGTGCAGACGATTACTGATCGAATATTTTGATGCAGGAGACTACTTTGTAACATACACCTACAAAGTTGAGCAAAGACCGAAAGACATGACAGCGGCACTAAAAGACTTACAAAAAGCACTCCGAAAGCTCCGTCCGAAATATAAAAAGGCAAACACTCCGTTTTACTGGATCAGAAACATAGAGCGGGGGACAAAGGGAGCATGGCACATCCATCTAGTTATTAAAAAGATATCGGGGGCGGCAGAATGGATCGAAGACGCGTGGGAACATGGAGCAATCTATATTACGCAGATCAAAAAAAGCCGGTTTTACGATGAGGATTTTACAAAACTGGCAAACTATATGACAAAAAACGAAAAGACAAGAGAAAAGAGATCGGACGGAAGCAAAGGAAAACCGCGATTGAAAGAAGCAAGCTACAACCATGCCCGGAATATGCCGTTACCCGAACCAAAATCCCAAAGACTTGTACGCTGGCAAAAAGAAATAAAACCCAAAAAAGGCTATTACATCGCAAACAGTCACGAGGGGATCAACCCGGCTACGGGGATGAGATACCGCAGATATACCATGATCAGAATCCACAGGAGAATTTAAAATGAAAACAGTAAATATCTACATAGAAACCACCATAAAATCTCCCGTCGTAAAAGATGGGAAATACGCATCCGCCCTAGTATTTACTAGGTCAAACGGAGAAGAAGTATACCGGGTCATGAGTGGCGAAGAGTGCGAATCTACTTACAACAGATTGACGCTGATCGCAATCATAAAATCATTACAAAAATTAAAAGAGCAGTGTCATGTTGTAATTCACACTGATAACGCTTATATCAAAAATATTTCAGAACAAGGAGCGCCGGAGAAGTGGCGGCGATCCGAGTGGAAAAAAGCCACGGGCGCGGAAGTCCAAAATAAAGAATTATGGAAAATGTACCTTGAGGAGGCGGAGAAACACGAAACGGAATTTCGCTTTTGCGCCAGCAATGATTATCAGGGATTGCTAAGAGAAGAACTAACATAAGGAGGACGCCATGAGAATTACAAAAGAAGCAAGATGCGCGAAAAACGCAAGGGAATACATCGGCAACCGCCAAAAACTCATTGAAGGAAAGATATATACGTTGATTTTCCGGCAGCAGCCGGAAAGAAGCGAAAAACACACTGCCATCAAGAAACGGATGCGCTTTTTAAAAGCGTTTCCACACCACGCACTTTTTGAAAACCCTTACGGGATCAAAAGATCGTTTACTTGGTGGGAAGTGGAAAAATTACTGAAAGGAGAGCAGATATGATACAAGATATTGCAATCGAACAGTTAGACATACACCCGCAGAACGTGCGGAAGGTATACACCGACATTGACGAGCTGGCGGAAAGCATAAAAGCTCGTGGCGTAATGCAAAATTTGACTGTAGTACCAAACCCGGACAAAAAAGACCACTATCTTGTAGTGATCGGAAACCGAAGACTGACGGCAGCGAGAAAAGCGGGATTGAAAACAATGCCCTGTTCCGTTGTGGAAATGACGGAAAAAGAGCAAATATCAACGATGTTGTTGGAAAACATGCAGCGCAGCGATCTATCAGTAAGCGAGCAAGCACAAGGATTCCAGCTCATGTTGGATTTGGGAGAAACAGAAACAACAATCGCGGAAAAGACCGGATTTAGCAGAAGTACAGTACGACATAGGTTAAATCTTGCAAAACTGGATCAAGAAACACTTACGAGGCGCGAAGAAAATAAGGACTTCCAACTCACATTAACGGACCTTTACGAGCTGGAGAAGGTACAAGACATCAAAAAAAGGAATGAAATCCTTAAGACTGCAGTATCGTCACGCGAAATCGCATGGAAAGCAAAACAGGCCGTGAAAGAAGAAAAAATAAAGAAAAACGCTCAAATAGTGTTTGAAATACTGGAAGAAAAAGGAGTAAAAGCCGCGCCGAAAAGAGCGAAAGAAGAAAGATGGACCGGAAAATGGAAAGAGATAACAAATATTGATCTATCACAGTGGGAGGATCAAACAAAAATCGATCTGCAAGACACAAAAGATCAGCTCTATTATTATCAATACTACGATAGGATCTATGTAGTAAAAAAGTAATACAAAAAGAGCGGGAAAAAACGGAACAGGAAAAGAAAACGGAGAAAATCAAGGAAAACAAAAGAAAAATAACGGAAATCCTGAAAAGGATGAGAAGGGAAAGGAACGATTTTATTAAAGAACTTGTGTCGGGAAAAATCACAATACCGAAAGAAGTTGATGTAAAAGAAACAGGCTGGAAGATCATGATAAACCGGATAACGGACGGCGGAAGCGTAGCACACATGAACGCGGTGTATGGATTTTACGGGATCGAAAACGCGTACGAAGCGAAAGAAGAGGAAAAAGAACGGATCGAAAAAGAATTTGCAGAAATAAGCCAAGAAAAGCAAATGCTGATCCTCTTGACCCGGACGGCAGAGCCGTACGAAGCAACTGACTATTACGGACACTACGAAAAAGGGATGAAATGCCTAAGAGACTTCTATAGATTACTTCAGCAGATGGGGTTCTCATTTCGATCACTGGAAGAACTAAAGATCCTAAACGGGACTCATGAGTTATACACACAGGAGACGGAAGATGAGCATTGACTATTCGGACATGGCTTTCCCGAAGCCGGGAAAGAAGAAAAAACGGAAAATCCACAAAAAAAGCATTTTAAACAGTCAAAAGGGCATCTGCTACTTATGCGCCCGGTTAAATGGTGACTATTCCGTAAAGCAGACGGAAGAGCATCATATCCTGTTCGGGGCAGGACAAAGAGCAATATCCGAAGAAAACGGGTTAAAAGTAGACCTATGCATTGAACATCACCGGACGGGGCAGCAGGCAGTACACAACAGCCGAGAAATGAGGGAGCTGCTCTGTAAAATCGCACAAACGGAATTTGAAAAGACCCACACCCGAAAAGAATGGGAACAGATCGCAAGGAAGAACTATCTTTAGTACCTCCGCCGTATGGCGATGATACATATAAAATGTCACGCGCAACCAGTAAATACAGGTTTCCCCGCCGTTTTATGCGGCGGGAGAAAGGAGAAAAACGTGAGGATTTTAAAAATTAAAACAAAAACAGGCATCAAGACCGTTTATAACGTGACTGATTGGGGATGGAGCGCCGAAACAGGCGACCTTTATTACAGATCCGGAAAAGAGCTGCATCACGAATACTGCATAAGCGCCGAAGAAATTATAGTATAAAAGGATAGAAAAAAGGATCAATCAAAAACCCGCTATAAACAGTAATTACTGTTTTAAAGTGGGATTTTGACATCTCGAAAAAAAGGATGAAAAAGAGAAAAAACAATGGCAAAAAGAAACGATTACATAACAGGACGGGAAGATGGGTTATTAATGGCACTCGAAATCGTCAAAAATGAGGGTGTCGAAGCGCTGGAAAAAGAAATCGAATTCAGGAATGTCACCGGAATCCGTACCGCCTTAGCAAAAAAAGACATTAACAGGGCGACAATCAAGATCAAAGAACAGACAGTAGACACAGTAACAATCCTTTCCGTGGCAACCTTACATGACGAGTTCGGCTTCGGAACACAAAGATGCGACCGATTTATTAAGAGGTTTAACAAAAAGGCGGAATGCATCATGGATGACATGGCAAGCTGGAACGATTATATAAAAACGATCAAAGAGGAACTAGGGATTGAGCTAGGAATCAGAGAGAACAAGTAAGGGGGCGAAGAGATGGGGAGATTTGAAATTGAGTTTGCACAATTTACCAAAGTTGTGGTGGACGCAGAAACCGAAGAAGAAGCAAAAGATTTAGCGGCGATAATGGACGGAGAAGAAATTGCAGAACACGACACACACGAATACAACATCTGGAACATACGGGAATTAATATAAATTTTTGATGAGGTAGAAGATGAACAGAGAAATACTTTTTAAAGCAAAGAGAAAAGATAATGGTGAATGGATACAAGGTTATTATTATCAAATATGGCAACAAGGCTATATTTTATGGGGAATGATAAACAATATGCCAGATATGGTTGAGGTTAATCCAGACACACTCTGCCAGTGCACAGGACTTACCGACGAGAGAGGTCAGAAGATTTGGGAGAATGATATATGCAATAGAAAAGAAAAATATCCTGAAATCGTGACATACAATAAAGGAGATTGGCAGTTAGATTACAGTTATGTATTTGGAAAAGAGATGCACACAGACGCTTGCAATCTTGGATTTTATGTATGTGAAAGGAACTGTGTTGAAGTAATCGGCAATATTTTTGATAATGCAGATTTGTTGGAGGTGGAGAGATAAATGAAAGCACCTAAAGAAATAGCAAGTAAAGCAGAAAGATATAAGGAGCTAAAAAAAGAAATAGATAAACTTTATGAAGAATTGGAAGAGTTTGCTAATGAAAATGGTTTTGAGGATTTTTGGATAGACGGTTTTGGGGTATCTCAAGAACCAAACGGAGAAGAACAAACAGATGGAGAATATTGTGACCAATGGATGCGCGGGGAAGATTCCGGAGATGGAATATATTACTATCCGATTGAAGGAAGTACGCAATATTTTTGGGTAGCATATTCATTTTGATTGGAGGTGAAGTGATGCTAAAACCAGCGCAATTATACAAAGAGGAATTAGAAAAACTTTTTTTGAGGACATGGTACGACCTTAAATATATGTTCTATAGCGGATGGACAGGGAGCGAACTACCAACAATTCCTGACAATAATTATGACGCTCATCATTTCGCATCAGTTGATAACAATGGAAATGTGATTGGGTACATATCTTATCGTATAAGTTGGATAACAATGAGTGCAGATAACTTCGGAATTATAAGTTTTGGAAATCATATAGAGTTCGCAAGAGATGTTTATAAAGTGATTTGTGATTTATTTGAAAAACACGGCATGAATAGAGTATCATGGAGTGCATTTGTCGAGAACCCAGCAGTTAAAGGATATAGAAATTTTATTAAAAAGCATGGCGGTAGAGAGTGTGCTTATCATAGACAGGTTGCAAAACTACTGGATGGAAAGTTGCATGACGATGTGGAATTCGAGATTTTAGCATGTGAATTTAAGAAATAGTTTGTTGGAGGTGGAGCAATGAAATATAAATGCAAGAAGTCTTTTTGCGTAGATAGATACGACGAAGATGGATTTCTAATCGAAAATAGTTCGATTGTAATCGACGAAGGAAAAGCTTATGAATTAGATGAAAGCGGTCACATGATGATTGGCGGTCAAGACCATGTTCATATTGATGCTGTAGATTATGGTTCGTGGCTGGAAATAACCAAAAAGCATTTTGAAGAATACTTTGAACTGTTGAAGGTGGAGTGATGGAAGATGTAGAAGTTGTAGTTAGGTGTATTCCTACCTCTGTTGTATTTGAATGTCCGTATTGCGAAGAAGAAAATGAATATGATTATTCAGAATTCTGTGATTTATGTGGACACCCGTCAGATTGGGATTATGAAATATTAGAATGTCAAAAATGCGGAAAGAAGTTTGAAATACAAGGTCAAGAATGGAGTTGAGAACATGAACGTACTAGAGAAGATTTTGGAAGAGATAGATAGGTTAGATGATCCGTATTTTGTTGGCTACATAGACAGATACAAGGTAAAAGAAATCATCCGTTCTCACATGGATGACCAAAACGGTGATGTTACCGAGAAACCAAGCGCCGCCGAACTGATCCGAGCGCAGGGGGCAGCAGTTAAGGATGGAATCCGTATTGGAATACTGGAGAAGAACGAGGGGCAATAATAATGCAGAAATGGGAAGAAATCGAACAGAAAAAAGAATACCTCAAGGGATATATAAAAGCAAAGAATAGAGAAACTTTAATAAAAGATCAAATACAACAACTAAGACTCGGAATGATGCTTCCGGCGCTGCAAGGTGATGGAATGCCGCGGGACAGCAGTCAAAAGGATCTATCGGATTGCTACGCAAAAATCGAAAGCCTCACGGATGAGTTGAAAAAAGAATGGATTGAAAGCGTGATCCAGTACGAACGTATCAGGAAAGCAATAAATAAAATGAGCGACGAGCAAGAAAAAGAAGCGCTTACAAGATATTACATACTCAGAGAAAAGTGGAAAGAAATAAAAAATAAGATGGGGGTAAGCGAGGCGAAATTATACAGGATATATGATAGAGCCCTAGAAAACTTTGAAATTTTATAAAAATTTTAGAAAATGAGAGTGAATGAGAGTTCAAAATGTGATATAGTATAAACTGAATTAAAAGACAAAGAGGGAAATAACCCTCTCATAACCACGCGCAAGGACATCCGAAAGGGCGTCCTTTTTTTGAAAACTATTTTGAAAGAGAGTGATGACATGTTTTGCAATTACGATCAATACAAAGATAAAGAGGTAGTTAAAAAGCATGAGCAACTTTTAAAACAACTAGGAGAAAAAGACAGAGTATTTTCGCTGGAATGGAACGGAGAAAACATCACACTGATGGAATGTTGCGACTATTGTTTTGGACATGATTTAACCAAAGAAGAGTGCGAAGAATTGTCGGAAGTATTCCGAGAGTTAGCAGAAGAGCTGGGGAAATAAAGAACAGCGGAAGCACATAAAAGAATCGAGGAAAAGTAAACAGAGAAACACAAAGGGCAGCAGGCGAAAGTCGGCTGCTTTTTGCATACAAAGGAAGAAAGGGAAACGAGAATGGCGAAAGAATTTGCAAGAAGCTTCTACAGCTCCCAAAAATGGAAGAAATGCAGAGAAGCATATATAGCAAAGAGAAGAGCGATCGACGGCGGGTTATGCGAAACATGCAGAGAACGGCCAGGGTATATTGTACATCACAAAATCGAGCTGACGCCAGAGAATATCAATGACGCAAACATAACACTAGGAATTAATAATTTAAAGTACGATTGCCATATTTGCCATCAAAAAGAGGGTGCGAAAGATGGAGAGGCAGAGAGGCTTATACGCTATGAATTTGACAAAGATGGAGATTTGCGCGAACTCCCCCCATAAATTCATAATTTTTTAAAAACCGGCTGACCACAGTCGGAGGTACATCTAACACACAGGAAATTTTGCGCGAAGGGGTGTAGGTAAATGCGCTAAAAGGCGATGAAGAAAAGAAAGGAAAAGGTAAAAGATGGGGTAAATTATAACGAAAAAAGCAAAGATGACATCATAAAGGCGGAGAAAAGAAAACTTGCGGGGATCTACACGAGACTTGATAAAAAAACAAAAAAGTCAGTAGATTCACTCGTGGATGAGGCGGCGTTTATGGCAGCATCTTTATACGAACTAAGAAAAATTATAAACGAAAAAGGATACACAGAAGAATACCAGAACGGAGCGAATCAAAAAGGGATAAAGAAATGCTCGGAGGTCGAAATTTATAACACGATGATAAAAAACTATTCCGCGATCATAAAACAACTTACAGATTTATTACCAAAAGAACAAGAAAAAAACGCACCGCCGCAAGATGATGGTTTTGAAGGTTTTGTAAATGGCAGAGATGATTAAATATCCGCTCGCATATAATCCGATCTTGGAATACTGGGAAGAAATAGAAAAAGGAAATATCAATGTAGGTGACAAGATACGCAGGACATACAAAAAAGTCGTAAAAGATATAAAATACCCTGGAGAATATTTTTATTCCCCCAAGCGAGGAAATCACATATTAGAGTTTGCAGAAAATTTTTGCAGACACTCAAAAGGAAAATGCGGCGGGAAACGCGTAAAACTGGAGTTGTGGGAAAAAGCGCATTTAGCAACAGTGTTTGGCTTTATCGACATCGAAGGCAATCGAAAATACAGAGAATCGATCCTCATTGTAGGGAAAAAGAATGGAAAGTCATTGCTAGCGTCAATCGTAGGTCTGTACATGCTGACGGCAGACGGAGAGATGGGCCCGGAAGTGTACGCAGTGGCAACGAAAAAGGATCAAAGTAAAATTATATGGCTTGAATCAAAAAGGATGGTTAGAAAATCACCGGCTTTAAGTAAAAGAGTTAGATCACTCGTGGCGGAACTGGATACGGATTTTAATGACGGAGTTTTTAAACCGCTGGCATCGGATAGCGACACGCTGGACGGGTTAAATATACATTGCGTACTAATGGACGAGATCCATCAGTGGAAGCAGGGGAAAGCATTATATGACATTATGGCAGACGGAGTGTCAGCGAGGGAACAGCCACTTGTGTATATCACATCGACAGCGGGAACCATCAGAGAAGATATTTACGACCAAAAATACGACGAAGCGGAAATGGTCATCAACGGGTATGATGACCCAGAAGGATACAAAGACGAACACCTCATTGCATTTATTTATGAGATCGACAACAGAAAAGAGTGGACGGATGAGAGTTGCTGGGAAAAAGCAAACCCAGGACTTGGAACGATCAAGAATAAACAAACCCTTAAGGATAAAGTGGAGAAAGCAAAGAAAAACCCGCTGCTTGTAAAAAATCTTTTGTGCAAAGAATTTAACATCCGCGAAACATCGTCGGAAGCATGGCTAACATTTGAACAGGCAAACAACACGGAGACATACAGCATAGAAGACTTAAAACCAAGATATGGAGTCGGAGGAGTAGACCTGTCATCAACAACAGACTTAACAGCGGCGAAAGTGCTGTTTAAGATTCCTGAAAGCGAAAAAATTTATACACTCTCTATGTATTGGATACCGGAAGACCTTGTGGAAAAAAGGATCACAGAGGATAAGATCCCCTATGATATATGGATTGAAAAAGGATATGTAAGAACGTGCAAAGGGAACAAGATATCGTACAAAGATGTCAAAGCTTGGTTTGTAGAGATTCAAGAAAAATATGATATCTACATAAATATGATCGGTTACGATTCATGGAGCGCGGCTTACTTTGTAGAGGATATGCAGGAATACTTTGGAAAAACGGCAATGATCCCGATAATACAAGGGAAAAAGACGCTATCACAGCCGATGAAGAACTTGGGAGCGGATTTGGAAAACAATTTGATCGTATACAATAACAATCCGGTAGACAAGTGGTGTCTTTGCAACACGGCTGTAGATATCGATCGAAACGACAATATTCAGCCGATTAAAACGAGTAAGCCGAGACGAAGGATTGACGGAACGGCGGCGCTGCTCGACGCGTATGTAGTGCTGCAAAATAATTATAACGAATATATGTCATTAATTTAACGCCATAGTAGGCGTTATTTTTATGCAAACGGAGGGAATATGAAACCATTTTGGAAGAGAGAACCAACAGAAAAGACCGCGAAAAAAGAAAAGAATGTGCTGCAGATGGTAACAACTACAGGCGAACTACACTATGCATGGAACGGGAAGTTATACGAGAGTGACATTGTGAGGGCGTGCATACGCCCAAAAGTGAAGGCAATCGGGAAACTTACAGGGAAACACATCCGAGATGATCCGGCGGGAGGGCTGAAAGTCAACCCAGATGCAAACATCCGTTTTTTATTGTCGGAACCAAACCCATATATGACGGCGCAGCAGATGCAGGAGAAAGTAGCAACGCAACTTTGCCTGAACAACAATGCATTTATATTAATTGTACGAGATGAAAACGGGAAAGCGATGCAGATGTACCCGATACCATGCACAATGGTAGAAACAAAGTATAACGATACAGGGGAATTATTTTTAAAATTCCAGTATAGAAACGGAAAAAGCGGAACATTTCCGTACAAAGATATCATTCATTTAAAACAAGATTATAACGAAAATGACATTTTTGGAGAAAGTCCGGTGGAAGCGATTGCGCCTATGATGGATGTAATAGGAACGATCGACAAGGGGATTATAAGGGCAATTAAAAACAGCGGCGTTGTAAGGTGGCTGTTAAATTTCAAAACCTCCATGCGAGACGAAGACATTAAGAGCAATGTAGAAAAATTCGTTAAGAATTATCTAGCGGTTGAAACAGATACATTCGGAGCGGCGGGGGTAGATGCAAAGGCGGACGTACAAAGAATCGAGCCAAAAGACTACGTACCAAATGCGGCACAAACGGACCGGACGATAGAACGGATCTATTCGTTTTTTAACACGAACAAAAAAATCGTGCAAAGCGACTACACGGAAAACGAGTGGACGGCATACTACGAGGCAGAAATAGAGCCCATTGTCGTGCAGATGCATCAAACATATACAGTTGGGATCTTCTCAAGGAAAGAACGAGGGTTTGGGAATCAAATTGTTTTTGAAGCAAATAATCTACAGTGCGCCAGTCTAACGACAAAACTTGCGTTTCAGGCGATGGTAGACCGTGGGGCAATGACCCCGAACGAATGGCGCGAAACGATGAACATGACACCGATACCGGGAGGAGATCAGCCGATCAGGAGACTCGACACGCAAGTTGTAAATCTTTTAAAAGACTGCCTAAACAAAATGAACGCAGAAAACTACGCGGCTATGACACAAGTTATGATCATGTTGTTAAAAGGGAAAGAGGTGAAAGAAGATGAAACATAAGATCGATATAAGAGGCGCAATCATCCCGAATGATTACAAATGGATTTACGACTGGTGGGAAGAAGACAGTACTTGCCCGCGAGATGTACAAAAAGTAATTGACGCAGTACAGCCGGGGGATGAAATTGAGGTATACATTAATTCGCCGGGCGGCGTAATTGATGTTGGATCAGAGATTTACACACTTTTACGGCAGCAGGATAACGTAAAAATTTTTATTACCGGACAAGCTTGCAGTGCGGCGTCGATTATCGCTATGGCCGGACATTGCTCCATGACACCGACGTCCCTTATGATGGTACACTGCGTAAGCACAGGGACGAGGGGGAATCACAGCGACATGGAACATGCCGCGGAAGTGCTAAGAACAGCGGACAAAGCTTTAAGCACGGCATATATTGCAAAAACAGGGATGAGCGAAGAAGATGCCCTTGAAATGATGGAGGCGGAAACATGGCTTACGGCACAACAAGCAAAAGAAAGAGGCTTGATCGATGCAATTATGTTCGAAGAGTCGGAGAGAGAAATATTGGCAGCAGGACACGGCTTTCAATTACCGTCACAAGAAGCGATGGAAAAAGCAAGAAAAGCAATGAAAGAAATGGAGACGTTGAAAGATGAATCCGTTTTTATATTACAGCAAGAACTAAATTTTTTAAAATTAAAAGGAGAAAAACGATGAACAAAAAGCAGTACGAAGAAAAAAGAGTAGAACTGATGAACGCAGCACAGGCTTTACTGGATCAGGGAAAAGCAGTAGAGGCAGAAGTGAAAATGAACGAAGTAAAAGAACTTGATGACGCATGGGATACGATTGCGCAAGCGCAGGCAAATTTCGACGCATTAAACAAAGAACCGCAGGCGATGAGCCCGTTCGGAGTATCCGGCGAAAAAATGAATTTTACAAACACAATAAAAGACCATGAAGAAAATATGTATGATACCGAGGAATACAGGAAAGCGTTTATGAATTATGTGACGAGAGGAATTGCGATCCCGGAGAAATTCACGAATGAGAATGCCAACACAAAAACGACAGATGTAGGCGCGGTTATTTCTCCGACGGTTATTAATCAGATCATTGAAAAAATGGAAACAATCGGCATGATCGTTCCGCTGGTAACAAAAACGGCATACCCGGCAGGGGTGACAATTCCGACATCAAACGTAAAACCGGTTGCGACTTGGGTTGCAGAAGGCGGAACATCGGAGAAACAGAAGAAGACGACGGGGCAGATTGACATCAAGGGATACAAATTAAGATGCGCGATTTCGATGACGCTTGAAACGTCGGTGATGTCTTTGAAAGTCTTTGAAACGGTCTTTGTAAAAAGCGTATCAGAAGCGATGGTGAAAGCGCAGGAGCAGGCATTTATCACAGGAACGGGATCAGGTCAGCCGAAAGGCGTCTTAAAAGAGACGGTTATAACAGGTCAGAACGTGGACATTGCCGCAAAAACAGAGCTGGGGTATAAAACACTGATTGATGCAGAGGCAGCGCTTCCGCTCGCTTACGAAAATGGAGCGGTTTGGAACATGACGAAGAAAACATTTATGAATTTTATAGGAATGGTCGACACGAACGGACAGCCGATTGCAAGAGTAAATTACGGCATTAACGGAACGCCGGAAAGAACGTTACTAGGCAGAAGAGTTGTTTTAAATGAATATATGCCAAGCTTAGACACATCATTAAAAGCGGATACGGTTGTGGCGTTTTTATTTGACTGGTCAGATTATATGTACAATACAAATTACGCAATGCGTGTAAAAACTTACGAGGATGACGACACGGAGGATCAGATCACAAAAGCGGTTATGATTTGTGACGGAAAAGCGATTGATTTGAATTCACTTGTGACTGTAACAAAAAAGTATTCGGCGTGATGGAAAATCACGTTATTTACAAAGAAAGAACTACAGCGGCAGAGTTGAAAGAAGCCGCAAAGCTGGCAGGGATAAAAAGATATAGCAGCATGACGAAAAACGAGCTTTTGGAGGCGCTGAATGAATCGGGAAGTGAATGAGGATTTAATACAAAAACTAAAAGCAAGAGTGCGAGCGATGTCAAAAGCGGCGGAGGATGAGATCAAGGATCTTGTCCTCTCATGCAGAAAAGAACTCGAACTGGTAGGAGTATACGGAGATGAATCAGACCCGACATACTATCAGGCGGTTGTACTGTATTGCAAAGGAAATTACGGATACGACGAAGACACGGATCGCTTCAGAATTGCATTCGGAGCGCTGCGGGACGCAATGAGCTTATCGGGTGACTACGGCAAGGAAAAAGGAGAATAAGGTGAACACGCTTGAATTAGTATGGGAGACAATTACGAAAGATAAAGACGGATTTCCGACGACAAAAAGTCAGAAATACGAGGCGTATTGCCAAGAGAAATCTGTGAAGAGGCAAGAAGCTTATGAGTCCATGAGAGCGGGCGTGAAAGTAGAAGCAGTTTTTGAAATCCGACAGGAAGACTGGGAACAGACAAGACACACCGTAAACGGCAAAACGGAATATGCAAGGAAAGTAGAACACGACGGAAGAGTTTACGAAATAAAGAGGACATATAAGACGGGAAAAGCAAAGATGGAGGTAATTTGCGGGTAATGGGATTTCAGTTAATGGGATTTGATGAATTTGCAAGAGAGTTGGAAAGAGTTGGGAACATTGACGAATACGCGCCGGAGCTTTTAAACGCGGCAGCACCAACACTCGAAAAAGAGTTAAAAAACCAAGTGTCAAAAGCGGCAAACAAAGGGTATGCGACGGGAGACTTAAAAAAAAGCATCAAAGCAAAGAAGCCGGGGAAAAACGTGTACGGTCATTATGTGATGGTAACAGCGGAGGGAAAAGATAAAAAAGGCGTTCGGAACAATGAAAAACTTGCGTATCTAAATTATGGCACCCAGAAACAACAGGCTCGACCCGTCATATCACCTGCGATAAAATCATCCGAAAGCGATTGCTTAAAGATAATGCAGCAGAAATTCAACGAGGTGACAAAGTGAGTGTAAATGAAAAAATAGAACAAGCGATCGGAGAACTATTCGGCGGGAACGTGTGGCCGTTAAAATGCCCGCATGATTCCGCACCGGATACCTATGTTACATATAACCCGGAAATAGAAGAACCGGGATATTATGCAGATGATACAGACAAAGACTGGGTACAACACATGCAAATACATGTTTTTACGAAAGGAAATTACATAGAAATGCGAAAAGAAACCCGAAAAAGGTTAAGGGAGAATGACTTTATCGTTACGGGAATTTACACAAACTACGAGAAAGAAACAGGATACAATCATTTATGCATTGAATGCTACACGGAGGAAGAGCAATGGCGTATGTAGGCTTGACACGCCCGGTGATCGCAGTTTATAAAGAGCAAAACGGAGCGGTGTCATACGAAAACGGAACAAGATTCGGGAAAGCCGTAAAATATGAAATATCGCCGAATTATGAAGACGTAAGCGACTACCAAGACATAAACGAAACAGACCCGGCGGAAGAAATAAGAAGCGTGGAAATAACACTCGAAACAAGCCAAATACCAGAACACGCAGAAGCGGTTATGTTTGGATATGGAATCAATGGCGATGAAACGATAGCGAATCAAAACAATAAGGCAAGCCCGATCGGACTTGGAATCGTAACGAGGGAAGTGATCGCGGGCACGACGTATTACGTTGCATATTGGGTACACAAGGTCTTATTCCGTGAAGAAGGACGGACTCACGAAACGAAAGGGGATACAATCACATACACAACCCCAAGCGTAAAGGGAACGGCGGTCCCGGACTACAACGGAAACTGGAGAACAAAGAAACGCTTTACAAGCAAAGCGGAGGCAGATGCCTGGATTGATGAAAAGGCAGGAATTTAGGAGGAAAAAATAATATGGCATATGTAGGATTAAGAAAACCGATTATTGCAGAAATAACAGGAGTGAAAACATACGGAGAGCCGTTTGCATTTGGAAAGGCAATCGGGCTGCAGGTAACGCCGAACTACGCAGAAGGAAGTTTGAACGCGGACGACGCACAAGTGGAGTATGACAAAGAATTTAATTACGCAGAAGTAACATTGAATACGAGCACAATCCCGAACGAGGCGCACGAAAAAATGTTCGGCCACAAAGTAAATTCAGGAAAAACGGGTGCAACCTTTAATAAAGACGATCAGGCGAAATACGTCGGAATGGGTTGGATATCCGTGGAAAAAGTGGACGGCGTGAGAAAGTTTATCGGAAACGTACTGTATAAAGTAAAGTTTTCAGAACCGTCGGAGGATTACAGTACAAAAGGTGATTCAATCGAATACAAAACCCCGTCAATTACAGGTAGGGCGATTGCGAACGAGGACGGGAACTGGAAAGGTTTCGAGAAATTTGACACAAGCGAGGAAGCAATAGAATGGATCAATACAAAATTCAAAAACGTAGAAGAACCGTAGGAAAAGAAGAGGAGCAGCGACATGTTTGAAAAGATAAAGTACATTGAATTATCAGGAGAAGAATTTCCGATCAAGTGCGATATTCTCGTACTGGAAAAGATACAGGATAAATACGAGGATCTGTCAGAGTTTGAAAACAAACTGAACGGTTTTACTCCGGCGGTGGATGAAAATGGGGAATATAAAAGAAACGAAGAAGGAAGACTCGTCGGATTTTACGGAGAACCGAAAATGGAAGCGCTGCGGGATGCTCTTGAATGGATGGTGGAAGAAGGAATTGAGATCGAGCAGGAAAACGGCAAAGACATCCAGAAGGCTTCCGGAAAAGCATTAATCAGAAAAGCAGATATGACACCAAAGGAATTGGCGGAAATTTTGCACGAAGAATTCGCAAGATGCTTTAGAAGAAAAAACCAGAAAACCACGCAGAGGGAGAAGACAGAGAAAAAATAAACTTTGCGTGGGTCATATTCACGGGAATGCAGATCGGATACACGGAAAAAGAGATTGCCCACATGTATTTTGGAAAGTGGGCGGATCTCTTTAAAGAGTTTAAACGGATGCATAACTACAAAATGAAACGAATGATATTTGAAGAAGAGAAAAAAGTAGAATCCCTCATGGATTTATAAATAAAATTATGTTATGATAAATCCGTGAAGGAGGTGCGAGATGAAGAAAAATAACCCTTATATCATTTTGTTAAGAGCGACGATAAGCTACATGTGGAAAATGCACCCCTACATGATGATATGGTTCACATCGGGAATATTTGCAGGAGTATATACAGCAATAACGGAAATGAAAGCAGAGAGGTTGATTGCTGGGATAGTATTTGGATTAACACCGGTGCTTATAAAAAAGATTTGGATGATGCTTCGTTCCATGGAAAGCCGGGGAAGAATAGAAATTTCAAGATACAAAGAATACCGCCGAGAAGAGTACAAGAAATATGTAAAAGAGTATGCGGAAAAATTGACAAAAAAATAGAATGGAAAAACGAATGATTTTCGGGACAAAAAAACAATTAGAACACTTATTTTCAAATAAGTGTTCTTTTTATATCGCGAAGGAGGTGAGAAAAAATGGCAAAGAAGAATATTGGGGCATACATCACACTAGACGGCGAAAAAGAATTTAGAACCGCGACATCTGCATGTAATAAAAGCGTAGGGGCATTAAGATCAGAGATGAAATTAGTGGAAGCACAGACGGAAGGCAACGCAAACACGCTCGACGCGCTAAAAAAGAAACATGACGTTTTATCACGGACACTGGACGAACACGTAAAGAAAGAAGAAACAATTAAAAAGGGACTGAAAAATTCAGAAGAGCAGTATGAAAAAGTCGGTAACAAATTAGCCGAATACAAAAGTAAGTTACAGCAGACAAAAAGCGCGTTGGAAGAGCTGGAAAACTCGTCAGAGACAACAGAAGAAGCGTTGCAAGAACAACGAGAACTAGTAGAAGGATTAGAAAAAATCGTAAGCAAAGGCGAAGAAACGTATCGAAGAGCCGGAAACCGTGTAAGTGACTGGAAAAAGCAACTAAACAATGCGGAAGCGCAGACGATCCGAGCGACAAAAGCGTTAAACGAAAACGATACATACCTGAAAGAAGCAGAAAAAAGCTGGGATAGATGCGCAAAAAGTATTGACGGATTTGGAAATAAAGCAGACGGCACAGTCGAGAAACTAACGGAAATAAGAACGATATTAAAAGCAAATATCACAAATACAGCGGTCGATATAGGGAAAGACGCGTTTACAAGCGCAATACAAGGAACACTCGAACTGGAAGAAGCGCAGAAACGTCTACAGGCAAGTACCGGAGCAACGGCGGAAGAAACAAAAGCATACAAAGAGGAAATGCAGGAAGTCTATTCTGCGGGGTATGGCGACTCAATTCGCGACGTTGCGGACGCGATGGCGCTTGTAAAGCAATACACAAATGAAACCGACCCATCAAAGCTAAAAGAAATGACAGAAAGCGCCATGGCACTAGACGAGACGTTCGGAATGGATTTAAGCGAATCGATCCGAGGAGCGGACGCGCTCATAGACAACATGGGATTAACGGCAGAGCAGGCGTTTGATTATATCGCAAAAGGCGCGCAGAATGGTCTGGATAAATCCGGGGAACTGACGGACAATCTGGCAGAATATAGTCAATTATGGGGGCAAGCCGGATTTTCGGCAGAGGAAATGTTTTCGATTTTGCAAAACGGATTAGATTCTGGCGCGTACAATCTGGATAAAGTAAATGACTTCGTGAAGGAATTCGGGAACAGCTTGGCAGACGGAAGAATTGCAGAAAACATCAATTCGTTTTCGGGTGATACAAAAACCTTATTTGAACAATGGAAAAACGGGGAAGCCTCCACAAAGCAAGTATTCCAGTCCGTAATATCCGATCTGGCAAACATGGAGAACAAACAACAAGCGCTTACGATCGCAAGCAACACATGGAGCGCGCTCGGTGAAGATAACGCCATGAAAGTGATTACATCTTTAAATAAAGCGAATAACGCCTATAAAGATGTAAGCGGAACGATGCAGGAAATTAAATCGATCCAATATGATAGCGTGGCAAACCAATGGAAAACACTGGGGCGAACATTTCAAACAGATGTAATGACACCGATGCTGGAAAAATTTTTACCGACGGCAAAAAAAGGAATGGAAGTCCTAAGAGACAATATCGGCGCGGTTACGGTATTAGCAAAAGCGGCAGCACCGGTGATCGCCGGAATGTTTGTTGTAAAAAAAGGAAACGAACTTGTAAAACTCTTAGACGATACGCAAAAAGGAATCAAAGGCGGGATCAAATGGCTTGGAGCGCATACAGTGGCAAAAACAGCGGCGACAGCGGCGGAAAACGCATCGACAGCGGCGACTACAGCAAACACAGCGGCGACAGCAGCGGGAACGACGGCGACAACAGCAAATACAGCGGCAACCGGAGCAGCAACAGCGGCGCAGGGAGCTTTTAACGCCGTACTTTCGGCGAATCCGATCGCGCTTGTCGTACTGGGAATAGCGGCCACGACAACGGCAGTCGCTGCCCTTTCGTCTGGTCTGCGAGAAGCGAAAGAAGAAACGAGCGAACTTGCAAAAGAAGCGGACAAGAATATAGAGAAACTCAAAGAGACGTCGAATGCGTTAGAAGAAACAACTAACAGTACAAAAGATTCCGTGCAGACAGTAGAAGCACAGAAGAAGGTTGCCGACGAACTAATCACAAAACTGTACTCGTTAGAATCCCAAACCGGAAAAACAAAGAGTGAAATCGCACGAATGAACGCGATCACGAGTCGATTAAATACGATGTTCCCGGAACTGTCACTGTCAGTTAATGAAAATACAGGGGAACTAAACAGAAATGAAGAACAGGTACGAAGATCGGCAGACGCAGCGCTAGAACTGGCAAAAGCTTCAGCAGTACAAGAAAAAATGATAGAAATATCAGAAAAACTTGTAGATGCAGACATAGCAAGATACGAAGCAGAACAAAATCTGATAGATATCGATAATGAATTAAAAAAACTCGAACAGGATCGGCAAGACCTTTTAAACGGAAACTATGAAACCGTTGAAAAAGGAGCAGAAAAACAGATCAAATTCAATGAAGAGCTGACGGATTATTATACAGCGCTGTCCGATGTAAGCGAAGCAGAGGCGGAGCTAAAAGAAAGACAAAAAGAACAGGCGGAAGCACTTGGAGAGCTGAACGAAAAATACAATGAAACAAACGACAAGTATCAAAGCGCTTACGAGTATATGCAGAAAAATACGGAGGAGGCAGAACGAAACACACAGGCAACCGACGACAACACGGCAGCGAAACAGGCGAATGCGGACGCGGAAACGGAAAAACAGGAAGCGTCAAAAGCAAGCATCGAGCAAGCCGGGGAAGAACTGGCAGCATATCAGGGATTATCAGCGGCACAACAACAACTCGCGACAGATGTAACAAACAGTGTGCTGACAATGCAAGAAAGCGTACAAAGCGCACTGTCATCACAAATGGACATGTTTGAAGCGTTTGACGGCGGCGTAGAAATATCTACACAACAGCTGCTGTCGAACATGCAAAGCCAAGTAGACGGCGTGACACAATGGGAACAGAACCTTTCCGCACTTGCAAACAAAGGAATTAATGAGGGGATCTTGCAAAAACTTGCAGAGATGGGTCCACAGGGATCGGGATATGTCGCTACATTCGCATCCATGACAGATGAAGAGCTCGCAAAAGCGAATGAGCTTTGGAGTCAGAGCGTTGACATAAAAGGCATGACCGATCAATGGGGGCAGCAGCTACTTGAGAGTGGAGCGGCAAATATAGCCGGAGGAATGGAAAATTTAGCCCCGATCATGCAGCAAAGCGGAGCGAATACGGTTGCGGGTCTCGTGAAAGGAATGCAAGATGCTCAAGCGGCAGCAGAAGCGCAAGGGAATGATTTAGGGGTAAAAGTGATCGAATCCGTAGACAGCGGACTCGGCGTACACTCCCCGTCCACAAAAACAACACAATCAGGAATGTATGTGGATCAAGGGCTTGCAAACGGGATGAACCTAGGCAAAGCGACAGTGATGATCGCAAGTATGGGAGTTGCAATGACGATCACAAACCAACTAAACTCTATGCTGACTATAGCACAATTTACAAACATAGGAACGAGGATCACGGAAGGGCTTGCACTTGGAATACAACAGGGAAAATCACAAGTAATATATGCGGTAACAGAAGCGGCAGGGGCGGCCATACGGGCAGCAAACGAAAAACTTGAAATACACTCACCATCACACGTGTTTAGACGCATGGGAAACAATACAATGGAATCTTATGGACTGGGAGTAAAAGACCGCACAGAATCCGTGAAAAACTCTGTTATGGAGTCACTGAACTTTAGCAACATAAATGGGAAAATTGATACGAAAGCAGGGAGAGTCGGAATCGCAGAACAAAACATCCTTCGGAATACAATACTGGAAGGAATGAGCAAAATAAAATTGGTAGCATATATGGAAGGCAGGGAAGTAACAAGGTCGCTGTCTGATATGGGGGTGATGTTCCATGCTCGTGTATAAAAGCGGGAGCACAGGGGAAGAAATAAATCTTTCGGACGATCGGATTAAAACGCAGATTAAAAAAGCGGGACTATATGACTATGAGTGGGAGGTAGACGAAAGCGAATTAAAAATAGGAAGCAAAATAAACGGTTTTGGGAAAAAAGCCAAAAGGTATGAAATGACATTGGACTTTAGAGGAAACAAGGAAGAACGAGCCGAGTCAGCAGAAAGATTGCACAGAATCACAGAAAGAGATATACAGGCGAAATCCCCGGGAAAGCTATACTTTAAAGGGGAATACATCGAATGCTATATAGTAGGAACAAAATACGAAGTGTGCAATTTAGCACGCACCGTAAGGGAAAAAAAGAACGTGTATGCGCCGTATCCGTTTTGGATTACGGAAAACCCGTATACATTCCATAGCTACGGCGTAGCATCATCTGATAATAAACGCTACCCCGGGCGTTACCCATGCCGCTATGCGAATGGGATGAACAACACGTATATCCAAAACCCTCATTTTATGGATGCGAATTTTACACTTGCAATTTACGGACCGGTCGCGAATCCTCAAGTCATCATTGGAGGGAACAGTTATTTAGTTAATATTGTTTTGGAACAAGGGGAACGGCTGGAAATAGACAGCCGTACGAGAACCGTTATAAAAATATCAAAAAACGGCGAACACATTAATGCATTCCATAACCGCGAAAAAGGCAAGACATTTTTTCGGAAGATTCCGCCAGGAAGGCAAACTGTTGTATGGACAGGAAAATTTGATTGGGATCTCATTCTTTACGAAGAAAGGAGTGAGCCGAGATGGAACGGATAAAAGCAACGTTAAACGGGAACACGCAGAATTTACCGAGAATCGGAAAAGATCGCTATCAAGGGAAACTAAACGCACCGACAACGAAGACGAAGGAAGCGGTTTACCCGGTAATGATTACCGCAACCGGGGATAATGGCGGAGTGTCAGAAGAGACGCGAGACTTGATCGTGCGAAATGCAGACCTATTCCCGCTGGAATTTACCATTGCCCGGGAAAACGGGGAAGAGCTGGGATTTTTAGATCAGAGCGTTGCGATCGACATGGACCTCGGAAATACGGACGACTTTGAAATTCGCCTGTCACAGGAAGAGTGGACAAAAGAATGGTACTGGTACGGAAATCGCATTTTTGTACCGGGAACAGAATACGGCGGAATCCTAAACAGTCTTAAAGTAATGACCAAAACAAAAGAAATTGTGTGGCGCGGCACAACATGGAGAGGAGTGCTAAAGCAAAAAATCGTAGAACCGCCGGAGGGAGAAGACCACTTGACGGTGAGCGGAGATTTAAACGATATATTGAGAGAACTTATCAAAGACCGATTCGACGGTCTTTTTTTTGTACCGGAAGAAAAGGCGGGGATCGCCGTCACAAGCTGGCAGATCGACCGATACGTCACGTTATATGATGCAGTTGATAAAATGTTAAGCGCTCAAGGATATCGCTTGCAGATTAGCTACACCGAACCGGAAAACCTTGATTACGGATATGTTTCTATCAGAGCTGTACAGGCTAAAGACTATTCGGAAACACTGGAATACTCACAAGACGGAGAAGTGCAGTTTACCGTAAAAGATTACAGAGGCGGCGTCAATCACTTAATCTGTGCCGGAAAAGGACAAAACGAAGAAAGGATCATCCTGCATTTATACGTCCAAAAGGACGGGAGCATCGGAAAGACCCCATACTACACAGGACTCAAAGAAAACGAAGCAGTTTATGAGTTTTCGAGCGCAGACAAAGAAAAGCTGGAAGAGGATGGAACGAAGCGACTAAAAGAGCTGCAAAACTATAAAAGCATCGACGTCAACGTGGAAGGAATTGACTTGGAAATCGGCGATATTATCGGCGGATATGAAGAAATTACAGGGACAAGACTGCAAAAGCCGATCGTCAGGAAAATCATAAAAACAAAAAACGGAAAAACAACAACAGAATACAAAGTAAAAGGAGATGACTAAATGGGAGAGCTAAAAGGAATTACAATCAACACAGACCCAGCGGCAGAGGCGCACATTTGCGCGGAAGACGACGCGGCGATCTATCAGAGCATTGTCGGATCGGACGGGGTTATGATGATCGGCCAGCAATGCGAAAGTCAAGTAATCAGTAACAACAAAGTACGCGTAAAAGACGGAGTTATCGTAGTAGGCGGACATTTTGCCCGCATCCCGTACGGAGATTATATTGACTGTGAGATTGCCAACGGGCAATCCGGCAGAAACCGAAACGACATCATCATAGCAAAATTTGTCACCACAGGAACAGGCGGCATCGACACATTTACATTAGAGGTCAAACAGGGTGCATCCACAACCGGGTCAGCAACGGATCCGGCACTGACGCAAAACAATCTCTATGAATCCGGGAAAATCCGGGAAATGCCGCTCTATCGAGTGAAAATCGAGGGGTTAAGCATCACAAAAGTAGAAAAGATGTTTGAAAGCGTCCCGACAATCCCTATGTTAAATACATATTTGTCGGAGTTACAGTCGTATCACGATAAAAAGATGCTTACGCCGACTGATTTAGGACTTAATACAGCCACTTGGAAAACCATAGCGAATAACTCGTATAAGATCGGAAAAACCATACACTTAAATATGGAATTATATACAAACGCCATAATCGTTGAAAATAATGTTTACAATAATATTTTTACAATACCATCACAGTATCGACCGTTAATTGATACTGTTGTAAACACAATGGCGTCAGACAGCACATACAAAAATGCGGTTGCCTGCACAGCTATGGTAAAAGCAAATGGCAATCTGTTTATTTGCATACCCAAAGCAACAAACAATTATCTTTTTATCGACGCCGAATGGGAGGTTGGATAGCATTTATCACTTCCAAGCACCTCGCGCGTAATAAGATAAATCAAAACTTGCTGTATTCCATACCGTAGCAGCAAGCAAATGATATGAAAAGCTTGATTTGTAGCCATTTGCAGATCCGTACACCTTGCCCCATATCGCGCCGCCAGCTCCTATTGTGAGCACGATATTACATTTTGTTTTTGATGCAACCGGGAAGTTTAATGTAAATTGTCCGCTTGTGTAAATGCTACCAGCTTTTGTTCCGATCGCGCACGTAAATGGCGAATTGAACCACATTTCAAGAGTTCCGTCGCTCCATTTGCGATATTTACCATTAGCATTGCTACCCTCTTCGACGATGTAGTTTTTCATTTTTGCAAAATTAGATGATAGATCCGACAAATATGCATTATTCAAATAAATAAAAAAGAAAGGAAAAATAAAATGGCCATACAAAAAGTAGAGTACTACCTTAACGGGCAAGTACACCAGATCCCGCTTGACAGCGGGAGAACTTACAGAAAAAAGATCAACGCCCCCGGAAAAACATCGTGGAGCGAAAAAGATCATAAATACGAGACACAGTTAAAAATCACAGATGTAGCCGGGAACGTGACGACAATTAACAAAGACGATCTGACGTTCGGCGACAAAATGATGTTGCGCGTAAAAGAAACGGAAGCGCCGGTTATTACGATTACATCACCGGCACAAGGCGCATACCTCGGAAGCAACAGTGTGAAAGTGGAATTTACCGCAACAGACACGGAATCAGGAGTAAATGAAAACAGCATCTCTATAAAAATCGACTCCGGTGCAGAAATCAAAGAGGGCATCACAAAAGTACCGACCGAAAACGGATATAAATGCAGTTATGCAGCGACGATCCAAAACGGAGCACACACGGTTAGAGTTAATGCATCAGATAATGACGACAACGCGGCGGTCGAAAAAACGGCATCATTTACAGTGGACACGATCGCGCCAACATTAAATATCACGAGTCCTCCGGAAGCGTTGATAACGAACGAAAAGCAGATCACCGTATCCGGTAAAACAAGCCCAGACTGCAAAGTAACGATCAAAGTCGGAAATGCGGATCAGGGAACAGTAACGCTTGACGGCACAGGACAATTTGATAAACAGGTATCGTTGTCACCGGGCGAAAACGTAATCTTAATCACAGCGACAAGTTTGGCCGGAAAAGTAACTACAGTTACAAGAGAGGTAACGTACGACCCGGAAGCTCCGGCGGTAATCAGCATCGAAATTACGCCGAACCCGGTCGGAGTAGGCGAAGAAATCACAATCACTGTCGAGGCAACAGATGAATAGGAAGGAGGCTGCCGGACTTGATACAGGTTACGGATGTACGAATCGAACCGAATCCGGCAGCAGCCGGAGGAGAACTCGAAATCGAAATCACGATAGAAGAGACGTACAGTAATGCGAAACGATACCCGGGAAAGTACCCATACAGATACGCCGGGATCGCGCAAGCAGAAGGTCGAAAATATCCATATAAATATCCGAGAAAATAAAAAAGGAGAAAGACTATGAAAAAAATAGTATTTAACGACAGTAGACAGATCGAAGTACAGTCCGTTACGGAATCAGACGGCGTGCTGCACATCAGAATGATCCTTGTGACGACGGAATCACTAAAGGCGCTTTTTGGTGACACGTTTGCAACGCAAAGAATGACTTACTTTGAAAATCAGCAACAGATAGCCGCGTATGAAAATTACACGCAGTTTAAGTACATCAAAGAAGAAACTGGCGGAGTGTTTGAGGTGGAAATGCGACAAACTGAAGCGGACACAGACGAACGACTTGAAAGCCTGGAAGAAACGACAAGGCAGCAGGCGGAAGAACTGAAAAAAGTGAAAGAAGAGATTGAAAGCGGCAGCGGAAGCCTCCCCGACACTTACATGTCAGTGTTTACAATGGCAAAAATATCTGCGGAAGAGATTACGAATGATGAGCAAGCACTTAAAGTGTCAGATTTATATGATGCGTGGAGCGGAGAAGGTGTGGCGTATAAAGCGGGAAAATATTTACGTTACAATAATATCTTGTATAAAGTACTGCAAAATCACACTTCACAAGCGGACTGGACGCCGGATACTGCCTCAAGCTTATATGCTAAGGTACTTACAGATCCGGCTGGAAAAGTGTTGCCGTGGGAGCAGCCAAACAGCACAAACCCATACAAAAAAGGCGATAGAGTCACCCATAAAGGCTACACATGGGAATCGTTGGTAGATAGTAACGTATGGGAGCCGGGAGCGGTCGGATCGGAAAGCTTGTGGAAGAAGGTGCAGTAAAAAGGAGAAGAACATATGGAAATCAGAGCAAGACCGTAACAGGTCTTATTTTTATGTATAAATTAAAAGAAGG
>OFMK01000891.1_pt1 | contig 26251 bp, 21 predicted proteins | sample 1541781 | NCBI WGS metagenome assembly OFMK01 (sample SAMN04209250, study PRJEB22552) | human gut metagenome | biome: gut; material: feces | host: Homo sapiens | place: USA: Oklahoma
ATGCCCGAAAGCACGTCAGTGCGGAGGGTGTACTCTGCAGCATTTATCTTATGAAAAGCAGCTGGAATACAAATTTCATAAGGTAAAAAATTGTTTGGAGCGAATTGGAGGATTGTCGGCGGTGGAAGAAAAAATGGAGCCTATTTACGGAATGGAGGAGCCTTTTTATTACCGCAACAAAGCTCAGTTTCCGGTAGGAACCAATAAGGATGGAAAGCTGGTGACAGGATTTTACGCAGGAAGAACACATCATATTGTAGATGGCACCCATTGCCTGATTCAGCATCCCGTCAATGAAAAGATTCTGATAACAGTATTAGATTATATGAAAAAATATAAAATTTCCGCCTATGATGAAACCACGCACCGGGGATTGGTGCGCCACATTGTAACGAGAGTGGGATTTGCGACGGGACAAATTATGGTCTGTCTGGTGGTCAATGGCTCTAAAAAGGATCTCAGAAATTTAGATGCTTTGGTTGATTCTCTCAAGGAAATTAAAGGGATGACCAGTATCTGTGTGAATGGAAACAGGGAAAAAACAAATCGTATTCTGGGGAATAAGATTGAAGAGGTGTATGGTCCTGCTTATATTCGGGATGACATTGGCAATGTAAAATATCAAATTGGACCTTTGTCATTTTTTCAGGTAAATCCAAAACAAACGAAGGTACTTTATGAAAAGGCTTTAGAATATGCAGGGCTGACAGGGAATGAGACTGTATGGGATCTGTATTGCGGAATCGGGACGATTTCTCTGTTTTTGGCACAAAAGGCAAAAAAGGTTTATGGTGTGGAAATTGTAAAAGAAGCCATTGACGATGCAAAATTAAATGCCAGAATGAATGGATTTACCAATACAGAATTTTTTGTAGGTAAAGCGGAAGAAGTTTTGCCGCGGGAATATGAAAAAAATGGAATCTATGCAGATGTTATTGTAGTGGACCCTCCGAGAAAAGGGTGTGATGCTTCTTTGCTGGAAACAATGGTAAGGATGGCGCCGAAACGAATTGTATATGTAAGCTGTGATCCGGCGACACTGGCACGAGATCTGAAGCGATTGGGAGAAAGTCAATATCAGGTAGAGAAAATCAGTGTTGTAGACCAATTTGGACATTCTGGGCATGTAGAGACAGTCGCTTTACTGGTGAGAAAAGCGACTGTCTTATGATAAAAAATAAGAGGAGGAAACAATCAAATGAGTGTATATCAAATCATATTTAGCCCCACCGGAGGAACAAAAAAGGCAGCCGATATCTTTGTCAAGGCGCTTCGTAAGCCTTATAAAACTATGGATCTAACAGATTCCACCGTGGACTTTTCAGAAATAACATTTCAGGAAAATGATCTTTGTATCATCGCAGTTCCATCCTTTGGCGGAAGAGTTCCGGCAGCGGCATCTGAGAGAATTCAGAAAATCAAAGGAGAAGGTGCAAAGGCGGTTTTGATTGTAACATATGGAAATCGCGCCTACGAGGATACCCTTCTTGAATTAAAAGATCTTATGGAGGAATGCGGTTTTCGCTGTGCAGCGGCAGCGGCAGTTGTGACAGAGCACTCCATTGTTCATAAGTTTGGAAAGGGAAGACCGGATGAACAAGATGTACAGGAGCTTGAAGGTTTTGCAGAGAGTATTTTGGAAAGAATACAAAATCATAAGATACCGGAAAATTTAGATGTACCGGGAAATCGGCCGTACCGGAAATATGGTGTTGTTCCGATACAGCCCAAGGCAGGAAAGAACTGTAATGAGTGTGGATTATGTGCTCAAAAATGTCCGGTGGAGGCGATTTCAAAAAGTCATCCGAAAGAAACGGATCAGGAGCTATGCATCTCCTGCATGCGCTGTGTGAAGGTTTGTCCAAATCAGGCAAGGAAAGTGAACGCTTTGCTGTTGGCAGCAGTTACAAAGAAAATTCAGAAAGCCTGCGCCTCAAGAAAAGAAAATGAATGGTTTTAAAGGATGAGGCTTTGACAAAACATTCCTTGATTTGTATAAGAGTTCAATGTAATATTCGGATATTTTTTTAAAATACTTTCAACAATAAATAAACCATTTCCGCGTCCCAGTCCTTTGTCAGAAAGGCCTGGGATAACTTTTTGATTTGCGCGAATAGAATTGCAGATTTTAATTTCATAATTACCGGATGCTTCTGCAAAAGAAACTTCCAATTTCTTTTCGGCTGTCTGACGGGCCTCCTCCATGGCATTGTCCAGAAAAATTCCCAGAATACGTACAAAATCTAAAAATTCAATTCCATGAATAAACATATTCTCATTGAAATTTTTTTCCATAGAGAAACGGAGTGTTAAATCGTCATATAACCCGGAGGTCAATTTATAATATAAAAAGGCTTTTAGTTGTTCATCTTCAATTCTTTGCAAATTTGTGTACAAATCATTCTTTTTCAGCTCTTTTTGAAAATATGGATTGACAGTTTTTTGAAAGTATTCTTTTAGCTGCCGATCCTGGCTGTGTTCGATAAAGTGGCTTAGAGTAAACAAAATATTTTTCATATCGTGTTTCAAATTCCGGATTTCGGTCAAATTTTCTTCTAAATTATGGTTATACAAAAGAAGATCTTCTTTGTACCTTCGCTGGGCGTCCAGAGTCAGCCGGTATTTTGAGAATTTCAGCAAAATAATTAAAATAAAAAACTGAAAGAAAATGACGCCGGTGGATAGGACGTTGGTAATGAGCATATAGAGATCAAACATCGTAAGCTGAAAAGCTTCCGCGTCTGCTTTGGCAAGATAGTCTGCCGAGGAATCAAATAAGACATTTAACAATTCAGACTGCACAAAGAAGACCAGAAAAAATATCAGCAGAGATGTCAGTATAAAATATCGGGCAATAGGCGGATAGGAAAGTTCCAGCTGAGATACCTGCTGAAAAAATTTTCCGAAGAAATGGTTTAGGCACCAGACCAGCAGTGCATCCAATGCAAGTACCGCTGCGGAAAGGAAGCCGAACAGGAAAATTTTTATAAAGGAAGATGCAGGAAGCCCACGGGTGAGATCATAGTAAGCAGGCATGGAAAAATGGTAAATGGCAGAGAGAAAAAGCCGGTTGACGATGTAGGAGAGGAACGCCATCCAGGTAAATAATACTTTTCCCTTCTGCAGTTCTCTTCTCCAGAGGCTAATTCCGAAAAAGAGCAAAAATATGAAAAAGTTTGTAGTATTCATCTGAGAAAATGAAGTAGTAATGGAAACAAAGATTCCGCAGAACAAAATACCGTAATCAAAAAAACGAAAGTCAAGGAAATTTAAAATGCGGATGGAGATGACACTGGTAAGACTGATTACGATATTTTGCATAAATGTAGTTCCGGTCATTTTCAAAAGCGGATGATACAGACTGATCCAAATGAGGAAGAACAAAATCAGAAAGTGATACCAGCGTTGTGTATTATTTTTCATCTCCATAGATAACTCCTTTTATTTTATTTCGCAGACGGAATGAGCAGGGGGCCTGTGCCCCGTTCATAAATTGAATGATTCCGTCATTCATTCCGATCATATGATGTTTGTGGACAATGACGGAGCGGTGGCTTTGAATAAAATCATCGCCTAATTGCGATAAAGCATGTTCAATGGATTCTCTGACGGTAATGGAAGAACCGTTGACGGTGTGGTAGCAGATACAATGAGATTTTGTTTTCACAGCCTCTACATACACAATATCAGAGATGGGCAGTAAAATTTCGTCATCAAGTCCCGGCTTTAAGGGAATGCTTTTTTGAGGGGCGCTCTCTTTTGGCGGAGCCAGCATTCTTTGGGCTAAATAAATATACTGGTAACAGGATTGATTCATTTTGGCAAGATCGGTCGTCTTTTCAATAAAACCAAATGGCTCAATGCCGGATTTTAAGACATCCAGAGCAAGTTCATAATGATTGGTTACAAAGACAATTTTAGATGACGGGGAGTTTTTTCTGATTTGTTTGGCAATATCAATGCCATTAAATTCGTTGCTTCCAAAGTCCAAATCCAAAAAAAAGAGAAAATCTCCAGGATGCTTTTTTACATAAATGAATAAATCTTTGTAGTTGGATGTGATACATACAATCTGACCGTCAAGATGATAATTGGATAAAACTTCTTCAATTTGCTGCTGCATGATTTTTAAAATAAAAGGGTCATCATCGCAAAGAATAATTTTTAACATAATACGCTCCTTTGTAGGTATTAGAATATAAACAATCATAAGAAAAAGCAATGGAAAAATCCAGAATAATTCCTGAAAACGAAAGGACTGTCCTGAAAAAACCATCGCTTTCAACGTTTAAGCCAAAAGTTGTTTTTTTAAGGCACAGCCATTGCCTCATAATTTCATTTTTTTTATGATTTAGAACATCGAGGCGGAGAACTCTGTCAACAGAATTCATTTTTATTATATGAGACAAATCATAGAGATGCAATAAGGGGAAGGAGAGTCTTATGAAGAAAGTAAAACGGCTGATTGCAGCTGTCGTTTTTTTGCTTGGAATTACAGCCATCGGGAATTATTTCACAGAAAGAAAATTGGTGTCAAATACATACAGTCGGTATCTTGTATTGATGGAACGTTCCGGACACAAGATCATTGCTTCCAAAAAAGGGGAAGAAAAAATGTATCCCGCGTCTATGACAAAAATTATGACAGCCTTGATTGCGGCAGAAGAAATTTCTGACGATCAAAAAAAAGTAGTAATCCCGGCAGAGCTGGTTTCCAGAGCAAAGAGCCAGAGGGCGTCAACGGCGGGTTTTTTCGGGGGAGAGATTGTGACAATAAAAGACCTGCTTTATGGAATTATGCTGCCTTCCGGCGCAGAGTGCTGCTATCGGATTGCGAAATATCTGGATGGATCGGAATTAAAATTTGCAGAGCGGATGAATCGAAAAGCCAAAGAACTTGGCATGAATCATACGCATTTTTCCAATGCCACAGGACTTTTTGAGGAGAATCATTATACCACGGCAAAAGATATGGCAATCTTGCTGGATTATGCACTAAAAAATGAGAAATTCAGGAAAATTTTTACCAGTATGACATATCAGGTTTCTCAAACGAATTTATCGGCATCGAATCGAACGCTTTATAGTACCTTGTTTCCGTATAGAGAAAAATTGAGGCTGTCCAATGGAAGGTATCTTAGAGGAAAAACGGGATATACCGATGAAGCGGGTCTTTGCCTTGCGAGTCTGGCAAAGATCAAAGGCAGAGAGTATCTTTTGGTTACCGGAAAGGCGGAAGGAAATCATCAGACAAAACCGTATCATATTTTGGATGCCATACGAATTTTTGAAAAATTGTAAAGGCAGAAAGAAATGTAGTAAAAAGCATTCGTCGGTGGTATGATAAAGAATATAGATCATAGCAGAGCGTTGATGGGAGGATGGAAACATAAGGAGGACTTTTTTATGTGTACTGCAATCACGTATCAGACGAAAGATTTTTATTTCGGACGGAATCTTGATTATATGACTTCTTATGGAGAAGAAGTTGTGATAACTCCAAGAAAATTTCCATTAAGATTCCGGCATGAAAAGGATCAGCGAATGCACTATGCAATGATCGGAACAGCCTGTGTGCGTCATGGAGTTCCGCTGTATTATGATGCTGTGAATGAGGCAGGACTTGGAATGGCAGGGCTGAATTTTGTGGGGAATGCAGTGTATCGTCCTTTGAAGAAGGGACATACCAACATTGCATCCTTTGAATTGATTCCGTGGATTTTAGGTCAATGTGACTCTGTTGCCCAGGTCCGAAGCTTATTGTCCGGGCTTCATCTGACCAATGAGTCTTTTGAGGAAACCGTACCTCCCGCGCAGTTACATTGGATTGTGGCAGACCGACAGGAAGCTGCCACCATAGAAGCCGTGAAAGACGGACTGCATTTCTACAGGAATCCGGTGGGCGTTTTGACCAATAATCCTCCGTTTCCAATGCAGCTTACGAACTTCAATCAATATATGCAGCTATCAGCGAAAGATCCGGAGAATCGATTTTCAAAGAGACTCTCCTTTTCAATTCCCAGCCGCGGAATGGGGGCGTTGGGACTGCCAGGAGACCTCTCCTCACAATCAAGATTTGTAAGAGCAGCTTTTATCAAAGAAAATTCTGTTTCAGACTGCTCAGAAGCAGGGAGTGTGGGACAGTTTTTTCATATTTTAGGTGCTGTTGAGTTTCCGAGAGGGTGTTGTGATCTGGGACAGAAGCAATATGATATTACGATGTATTCAAGCTGCTGCAACGCGAATAAGGGAATTTATTACTATACCACATATGGCAATCGACAGATTACGGCGGTGGATATGTACCGGGAAGACTGGAAAGGCAGAGACTTAATTAGAAAACCAATGGAACAAACACAGCAAATCCGATATCAGTAGGGAGGGATAGAAATGGAATGGAAGGATGGAAAAATAAGATGCTGCTGGGCAAATCCCAACAATGAAAATTATATTCGCTATCATGATACAGAGTGGGGAATTCCGGTATATGATGATCAAAAATTATTTGAGATGCTCATATTGGAAGGATTTCAGGCAGGGCTTTCATGGGAATGTGTTTTAAATAAAAGAGAAAATTTCAGAGAGGCTTTTGATGGTTTTGATATAGACCGGGTGAGCTCCTATGATGAGGTTTCTATGGAGAAGCTGAGGCAAAATCCGGGAATTATCCGAAACCGCCGCAAAATTCAGGCGGCGGTTATAAATGCTGGGATTTTTAAGGAAATTCAAAAAGAGTTTGGAAGTTTTTCAAAATATCTTTGGGAATTTACCGACGGGAAGGTCATCCGTGAAACAGGGCTTAGTCACTCTGAACTTTCTGATCGGATATCAAAAGACTTAAAAGCAAGAGGAATGAAATTTGTGGGAACAACGATCATATATGCTTACCTTCAGGCTGTCGGTGTCATTGACTCCCATGAAGACTTATGCTTCTTACGGGCGGCAAATTTTCAGGACGAGAAGGAGAAACTTTAATCCGGCTTACGGTATTTATCTTTGGTGCGTTTCATAAAATCTTTCAGGTTACGGAATTGTTTTTTGTAAATTTGAGGTTTCATTTTCGGAAAGGCTTTCATGAGCCTTTTTGAAGTTCGAGACGGATTTTTTAATAAAGAAATGTATTTTACATAAAGTTCTTCCGGACGCTGTTTTAGGTCATTCATTTTCTGTTTCAAATCATCCACATTCTGTTTCATTTCTTCTATTTTTTCTTTTAATTTATCCTGCGCTTCAAATCCGTCCATCATATTTTGATAAATATTTTCCCCGATCTGATCAGAGATATTGTGAAGTTCTCTGGCAATTTCATCCATCAGGGCAAGTCGTTGATTGAATTTTAAAATTGCCTGAACCGTAATGTATAAATCTGCCAGCAGTGCAGTGCACAAAATCAAAAGAAAAAGCTGTCCTATCCATAAGGGAAACAGAGAAATTAATTTTGTGGTCAGTGGATAAATCAGCTTTACAATCACGACACATCCAGCGCCCCAGATCAGCGAGAAGAGGGGACATACATAACCGCCGATATTCAGCGGCATATCAGAGTAATCCCACCATTTATGGTGAAACAGTTTTTCCAGCAAAATGCCCGTAAGAAGTTCCAAAACGGTTACGAGAACGGCAGACGCAAAATATAGATAAAGCGGATGATGGAGATACGGCTGCAAAGCGGCAACAACCAGTGTTACTCCAATTCCGTAAATGGGGCAGATGGGTCCGTTTAAAAAGCCCCGGTTTACAAAGGTTTGTTGTCGGAAGGCTGCGAATGCAACTTCTGCGCACCATCCGAGAAAGCCATAGATAAAAAAATTAAATAGAATATCATAGAGTGTCATAGGGATCTCCTGTCATAGGCTGTTTCTAAAATTGATGAATCTATCTTAACAAATTCTAAGGCAATTTACCAGTGTTATATGGTATGATATAAACAACAGAGAAACTGCGCATGGGAAGCCAGAAGGGAAACACGGAATGGAAATTAAGAAGTTGGACAAACCAGAAGAAACTTATCAGAGATTAAGAGATGTGGATGAAAGGTTCTATATCAGCATGAAAGCCTTTCAGATTGCCGCCAAGGAATCCGGGAGTCTCGTATTTACTTATGATGTTGAAAAACAGGAAATTTTTGTAGACGAGCAGACTGCGCAGGCTTTTGGAGTTTCAACGGTACAGGCAGGAATTCCTTATGATATGGTGCGCCGCGGAATTGTAACCGAAGACACAAAGGATATCTATATTCAGATCCATGAGGCGATGATGCGCGGAGAGAAAGAAGCCGGAGGCATTGTGAAGCTGGTGCAGGCGGATGGCAGTATTTCGGTCCAGGATTTAAAAATGCAGGCAATTCTAAATAAGGATGGAACTCCAACTCAAATTGCGGTTGGAGTATACCGGGAAATCACAAAACGGTATATGAAAGAATTAAATCAACAGCGGTATCAGCAGGTGATCCTTTCTTCTCAGATGTATACGTTTCAATATGATGCGCTTCAAGACCGGTTTCTTGTTTTTGCGCCGTCAAAAAACGGAACAGAAGAACAGTGTGAAGATTTTGAAAACTTTTTGGAGCGAATTTCCACTGCTGACGTCTGCCCTAAAAAAGACCAGATGATATTACATGAGTTTTTTCAAAACGGTTCCAAGCAGATGGTACAGGTGCAAATGAAGAATGTACATAATCAACAGATGCGCTGGTATGGAATCAGCGGTTCCGTTGTGAAAGAAAACGGCCGGGTGCAAAGTGTTTTTGGGTCAATCTATGATATTACCGATTTAAAGGATCAGGAAATTGCATATCAAAAATTAGAAAGAGTTCTCGGCAGCCTGAAAAATGAATATATCGGAATTTTTGAAATTAATTTTTTAAGTGGACAGTACACAACGCTTTCTTATGATCCAGCTCCATCTTATGAGATTCCGGTCCAGGGATTATACAGCGAGCTGTTAAGAAAGGCGAAGGAAGAGTTGGTTGCGCCGGAATATGCAGAGGAATTTCAGGAGTTTTGTGATATAAAGTATTTGCAGGAAAGATTGAAAACGGAACGCAGAGTAGAATATGAGTTTATGACCTGCGGCAAAAAAAGAAAGTGGCAAAGAAGTACTTTTCAGGTTTCAGAATTTAAAGATGGCATTCCGGTGCGGGTGGTTTTATTTCAGTCGGATATTGATCGGCAAAAGGCGGAGCGGCTGATGCAGCAGCAGGCGCTCAGGGAGGCATACCAGCTGGCGGAACAGGCAAGTTCTGCAAAAACGGATTTTCTGTCCAGAATGAGTCACGACATTCGGACGCCAATGAATGCAATTATCGGAATGACTGCAATTGCAGGGGCAAATTTAGGAGAACCAGATCGTGTCAAAGAATGTCTGGAAAAAATTACGGCGGCGTCCAGACATTTATTGGGATTAATCAATGAAGTCCTGGATATGAGCAAAATTGAATCTGAAAATATAAAGCTGCAGGAGGAAAAGTTCCATCTTGCAGATTTGATGGATGATATGATTACGATGATTCTTCCGCAAATCCAGGGCAAACATCATGACCTGAAAATTGATATCACAGACTTAAATCACGAACACGTGATAGGTGATAGTGTAAGAATTCAGCAGATTTTTGTAAATCTCATTTCCAATGCAATCAAATATACTCCCGATGGGGGAGAAATTAAAATTTCCGTGAAGGAGCGTCTGACTCGGATGAAGCATTACGGAGAATATGAGATTTGCTTTGAAGATAATGGAATCGGAATGAGTGAAGAATTTCAGGAAATTTTATTTGAACCCTTTACGAGAGCAGAAGATCATCGTTTGGAAAATGTGACAGGGACTGGATTAGGTATGGCAATCACAAAAAATTTAGTTCATTTGATGAATGGAAATATTTATGTGGAATCGAAATTGGGAAAAGGGTCTAAATTTACAGTTATTCTTCATCTAAAGATTCAGGAACGGGAAGAAAGAGAGCTTTATCAATGGAAAGATCTTCCTGTTTTGGTGGTAGACAACGATCGAGATGTCTGTATGTGTACCTGTGAGGTCTTGCGAAGTCTTGGAATGCAGGGAGAATGGTGTCAGACCGGAGAAGAAGCTGTAACAAAGGTGTTGTTCAGGAAAAAGCAAAAGGAGAATTATTTTGCAGTAATTTTGGATTGGAAAATGCCGGGAATGGATGGAATTGCAACGGCAAAAGAAATCCGAAAACAGGCGGGAGAAAAGATTCCGATTATTTTCCTGACGGCTTATGACTGGAGCGAAATTGAATCTGAAGCAAGAGCGGCGGGGGTGTCGAAATTTCTTACAAAACCACTGTTTAAAAGCCGATTGGTAACGAGCTTTCTTGAGATTTCAAATCCTGAAAAAGTCGAAATGGAAGATCGGCAGGAGCCGTTGTTTCATTGGGAGAACGACTATAAGGGATGCCGTTTGCTCTTGGCAGAAGACAATGAATTAAATGCAGAGATTGCAATGGAAATTTTTAAAACACTCGGTGCGCATACCGATTGGGTTCAGAATGGGGAAGCAGCTGTAAAGATGATAAGGGAATCGAAAGAAAATGAGTATGATATGATTTTTATGGATATTCAAATGCCGATTATGAACGGCTATCAGGCGGCAAAGGAAATTCGGTGCTTGCAGCGGGAGGACGTGGAGAAGCTTCCCATTGTCGCTATGACGGCAAATGCGTTTGCGGAGGATGTTAAAAATGCAAGGGCGGCGGGGATGAACGATCATATACCAAAGCCGATTGATTTCATGCAGTTGAATAAAATTATGCAGACATATTTAAAAAAGAAAGCGGCCAATTGAGTTTCAAAATGCGGGGAAAAGCGAAGGAGGAAGAGAGATCGTGGCAAAGCAGAGCAATAGAGAAAGAATTTTACAGCTTCTACACGAGAATGATCAAAAAAGAACTGCGGAAGAGATAGCACAAAATCTTGGAATTCAGAGGAATACAGCAAGTGGAATTTTAAATGATCTGGCACGAGAGGGAAAGGTGTGGAAAGAAAAGACCAGACCGGTCCGGTTTTCTTTGCAGCAAAATCGAAGTCGGCAAATCAACGACCCGTTCTACGGACTGATCGGGGCGGATCAGAGTTTAAAGGACGCGGTAGAAAAATGCAAACTGTCCGCCGCATATCCCAAGAGAGGGATGCCGATCTTGATTTTCGGAGACAGCGGCGTCGGAAAGAGTCTTTTGGCAGAGTATATTTACAAATACGCGAAATTTATCGGAGCAATTCCAAAGGATGCGCCGTTTGTTGTATTGAACTGTGCAGATTATGCCAACAATAAAGAACTGCTTTCTTCGGTGTTATTCGGATATAAAAAAGGAACGTTTACCGGAGCAAATAAGGATACAAAAGGGCTGATTGAAGAGGCGGGACGCATGGATGTGCCCGGCCGTCCCATTCTGTACCGGACGACCGAGGCGTTTTTGCGTGTCTTTTCCATCAGCAGTCTGCACGAGCTGCCCGCGCTGCCTGCATTGGAGGAAAATGAGCAGATGGAGCTGGATATGAGCGGCAAAACCGCCGAACAGACGGGAACGGAGTGAAGCGCATATGTCCATGATCCTGTGGATCATTGCGATCCTGCTGGGGCTGGCGCTGCTGCTGCTGGTGGCTGTATGTCTGCTCAGCATCCGCACCGGCGTGGACGCTGTCGGGATAGACGGCGAGGTCAGTGTGGAGGCGCGTTACGGTTCACTGCGCATTCCGGTCTGGCCACCGCCTGCACCGGAGCCAAAAGAGCCGCAGCAGAGCGCAGCAGAGGAACAGCCGAAAAAAAACGAAAAAAAGCGAAAATACCATTATGTGCTAAACCGGGAAGCATTGGATATTGGTGAAATTGCCGATTTGGCGTTGACCATGCTGAGCGAATTGGCAGACGAACTGCGGATCAGCCGTCTGCGGGTGCGGGTGCGCATTGCGACGGCGGATGCGGCCCGTACCGGCATGCTGCTTGGCGGAGCATCCGCGCTGACCGGTATGCTGGTACCGTTTTTGGAGAATACTTTTGAAATGCGGGACTACCATGTGGATGTGGATGCGGATTTCGAGGAAGAACAGACCCATTGGGCATTTACGGTATCCTGTTCGCTGCGCCCGCTGCGGCTGCTTTGGGTGCTGCTGCGGCATGGCAGGGAGCTGTACCGTTTGTATAAACGATTGATCAGGAAAGAAGAGGCGATAGAACATGAGTGAACATCCTATCAGTGAATTGATGACACAAACCATGACCAAGATCAAGGAGATGGTGGATGTCAATACCATCATCGGCACGCCGATCACCACGGCGGACGGAACCACCGTGATCCCGGTTTCCAAGGTGACGTTTGGATTTGGTTCGGGCGGCAGCGATTTTGCGCCCAAACACGCATCCGGGCAGGCGCCGCTGGCGTTTGGCGGCGGCGGTGGCGCAGGGGTAACGGTTTCGCCCGTGTGCTTTTTGATCATCAGCCGGGACGGCAGCGCCAATATCCTCGGTGTGAATGCGCAGGCCTCCACCACGGTGGACCGTCTGGTCGAAATGATTCCGGGTGCGATCAACAGGGTTTCCAGTTTTATGGAAGGCTACAAGGGAAAGGCAGAGCCGAAGACGGCGGCGGAACCGGAGTCGGACGTATAAGGGCGCTTTTCTCCGCAAAACCTACTCATGCAGGAATGAGTAGGTTTTGTTATGCGGGGAAGAGGTGCCGAAGTGAAAAAAACAGTGTGCTGCTTGCTGCTGATGATGCTGTGCATCCCGGTGTCGGATGCGCTGAGTGCGCAAAGCGCAGTGGTGATCGATGCGGATACCGGGGATGTGCTGTTTGAGCACAATGCGGATACACGGCTGCCGATGGCTTCTACCACCAAGATCATGACGGCGCTTGTCGCGCTGGAGACCGGTGGGCTGGAGCGGATGTACACGGTCAAAAAAGAATATGCCGCGGTGGAGGGCTCTTCCATGTATTTACAGGAGGGGGAGCGAATCACCCTGCGGGATACGCTGTATGGGCTGATGCTGGCCTCGGGCAATGACGCGGCGGTGGCGATCGCGGAGGAATGCGGCGGTTATGATGCGTTTGTGGAAAAGATGAACGCGAAGGCGGCAGCTCTCGGCCTGAAAGATACGCATTTTGTCAATCCCAACGGTTTGCCGGATGCATCACATTATACCACGGCGCATGAACTGGCGATGATCACGGCAGCAGCATTGCGAGACCCGGTGTTCCGGCAGATCGTGGCGACACAAAGCTGCACGGCGGGCGGCCATGTCCTGACCAATCATAACCGTCTGCTGCGGATGTATGACGGTGCGATCGGCGTAAAGACCGGATTTACCCGCGCGGCGGGGCGGTGTCTGGTATCGGCGGCGGAGCGCAGCGGCAGAACCTTGATCGCAGTGACCCTGAATGATCCGGATGATTGGAACGATCATATTGCGCTGCTGGATGCGGGATTTGCACAATACGAGCCGGTAACACTGCACGGGGCGGGAGAGACTGTGGTCACCCAACGTGTGTTCGGCGGGGATGTGGAGCAGGTGCCGCTGACGGCACAGCATACGGTAACTGCCTATTTGCGTCCCGGGGAACGCGATAAGTTAAAGACTGTCCGTTACGGCGAAAAAATATGTTATGCGCCGGTCGTGCGCACGGCCAATGCCGGACGGATCGAATACCGGTTAGGTGAGCGGGTGTTGGGGCAGGACACGCTGGTTTACGGCGGCGCGGCACTGCTGCCGCCGGAGGAGAAAAGCATCGGAGAGCGCCTGCTCGACCGTTTATTTGGCGGCGAACAGGCGCAGACGATTGAAAAACAGGATGCAGGAGGAGAACAGTGAAGGAAAGAGTACAAAAGCTGCTCGCGCAGGCGGGTCTGTGCTCCCGCCGGGAGGCGGAGCGGTGGATCGCGGACGGGCGTGTAACGGTGAACGGACGCAGGATTTCGCTCGGCGATCAGGCGGACGCACAGCGTGATAAAATTCTGGTAGACGGCAAGCCGGCCGGCAGCTCGGAAGAGAAAAGATATCTGATGCTGTACAAGCCGCGCGGCTATGTGACGACGATGAAGGATGAGCGCGGACGTAAAACGGTTGCCGATCTGGTGCGGGGCTGCGGCGCACGTGTTGTGCCGGTTGGACGGCTGGACTATAATTCCGAGGGACTGCTGCTGCTGACCAACGATGGTGAGCTGGTGCACGCGCTGACCCATCCGCGGCATGAAGTAGCGAAGCATTATGAGGTGCGTGTGCGTGGTCGGCTGAACCGCATCCCGCAGCTCGGTGAACCGATGACGATTGACGGTTATGCAATTCGTCCGGCGGAAGTTTTCATTTTACAGCAGGATGAGCAGAGCGCCAAGCTGCGTCTGACCATCCATGAGGGACGCAATCGACAGATCCGCAAAATGTGTGAGCAGTGCGGTTTGGAGGTGCGCCGCCTTAAGCGGGTGGCGATCGGCACGCTGCCGCTCGATCCCGGACTGCGTGCCGGCGCATGGCGCGAACTGACCGGGGATGAGGTGGCGTATTTGCAGGAGATTGCTGCAAATTTGCAGGATTGATGCAAAACATCTTGCATTTTTTTGCTGCACCGCGTACAATAAAAGGGATAATATTGCGGGGAGAGACTGGCCATGAACGACCTGATCAATAAAATCCAAAGCGAGCTGCCCGGGTTTTCCAAGGGACAGAAGCAGATCGCGCGTTACATATTGGAGCATTACGACAAGGCCGCGTTTATGACGGCCAGCCGACTGGGAATGACGGTGGGCGTCAGTGAATCCACCGTGGTGCGGTTTGCAACCGAGCTGGGATATAACGGTTATCCGCATTTGCAGCGCGCCTTGCAGGAGATGATTCGCAATAAGCTGACATCGGTGCAGCGCATGGAGGTATCAAGCGACCGCATGGGCGGGCGCGATGTGCTGCAGACCGTGCTGCATGCGGATATGGATATGATCCGCCAAACGCTGGATGAGCTGGACCGGGATGCGTTTCAGGGTGCGGTGGACGCACTGATCGGCGCAAAGCGCATTTACATTCTGGGAGTGCGTTCCTCGAGTGCGCTGTCGAATTTTCTTGGGTTTTATTTTAACCTGCTGTTTGAAAATGTACGGCTGGTACATACCAACAGTGTCAGCGAGATTTTTGAACAGATGCTGCGGATCGGGCCGGGGGATGTGGTATTCGGCGTGAGCTTTCCGCGTTATTCCAAACGCACGCTCAGCGCGATGCAGTATGCCCGTGACCGGGGCGCCCGCGTGATCGCGCTGACCGATTCTCGGCTGTCGCCGCTGGCGCGGGTGGCGGATCACCTGCTGCTGGCCCGCAGTGATATGGCAAGTTTTGTGGATTCGCTGGTGGCGCCCCTGTCGGTGGTTAACGCACTGATCGCTGCGGTAGGGATGAGCCGCCGGGATGAGATCGAGCAGACGTTTAACAAGCTCGAGCGCATCTGGGAGGAATACGACGTATACGAAAAGCTGGAGGACGACACGAATTGAACATCATTGTGATCGGCGGCGGCGCGGCCGGGCTGATGGCAGCGGGAACAGCGACGGAAAACGGCGCGCATGTGACTCTGTTTGAAACAAACGAAAAGGTAGGGCGCAAGCTGTTTATCACAGGCAAGGGCCGGTGCAATGTGTGCAATCATTGCGATACACCGACGGTGCTTCAGAACGTGCCGGTCAATCCGCGTTTTTTGTATTCTGCGCTGGGCTGCTTTGCTCCGGCCGATGTGATGGCGTTTTTTGAGAGCCACGGTGTACCCCTTAAAACCGAGCGCGGCAACCGTGTATTTCCGGTGTCGGATCATGCTGCGGATATCATTGACGCACTTTTTACATGGATCAAACGCAGCGGCGTTATCATAAAACGGGAGACGGTGCAGGAGCTGGTGATACGGGATGGTCACGTTTGCGGCGTGCAGGCAGGCGGAACAGTTTTCTCTGCAGATCGCGTTATTGTAGCAACGGGCGGCGCCTCCTATCCGCAAACCGGCTCCACCGGGGATGGCTACCGCTTTGCCAAAACGGCGGGGCATACGGTCGTACCGCCCAACCCCTCGCTTGTGCCGCTGGTCACGCCCGGCGGCTGTGAAGAGCTGATGGGGCTGAGCCTGCGCAATGTGCAGGTCACCGTGTTTGAGGACAATAAAAAGCTGTGGTCGGATTTTGGTGAAATGCTGTTTACGCATTTCGGCGTGTCCGGGCCGCTGATTCTGTCCGCATCTGCGCACATGCGGCATTTCGGAAGCCGGGCGTACCATCTGGAGATCGACCTCAAGCCTGCATTGGATGAAAAAACGCTGGATAAGCGGCTGCTGTCGGATTTTGACAAGCACAAAAACAGCGATTTTATCAATGCGCTGGGCGATCTGCTGCCGCGTAAGCTTATCCCCGTGGTGGTGCGGTATTCCGAGATCGACCCGCATGCCAAGGTCAATGGGATCACCAAGGCGCAGCGGGCGGCGCTGCTGCACACGCTCAAGCACTTTTTGGTGGTTGTTTCGGGCAAGCGTCCGATTGCAGAGGCGATCGTAACCACTGGCGGGGTCAATGTGCGTGAGGTCAGCCCCAAAACGATGGAGTCGAAAAAATGTGCGGGCCTGTATTTTGCGGGTGAAGTGCTGGACGTGGATGCTTACACGGGCGGCTTTAATTTACAGATCGCGTGGTCGACCGGCCGTTTGGCCGGCTTGTCGGCAGCGCAGCGGGAGGAAGAATGATGGGCTATATTGCAGTAGCGATAGATGGGCCTTCGGGCGCGGGAAAATCCACGGTGGCGCGTGCGGCAGCAGCACGGCTGGGCTATGTATATGTGGATACCGGCGCCATGTACCGGGCAATCGGGCTGGCAGTTTGCCGCCGGGGTATTGCGGAGGAGGATACGGCGGGGATCATTGCGGTTTTGCCGGAGATCCGCCTTGCCATTACATATCAGAACGGTGCGCAGCATGTTGTGCTGAACGGCGAGGATGTATCGGAAGCGATCCGTACCCCGGAGATCGCGCGGTATGCGTCCAAGGTGTCGGCTGTGCCGGCTGTGCGGCAGTTTTTGCTTGATGTGCAGCGCGGCATGGCGGAAAACGGCAATATCCTGATGGATGGCCGCGATATCGGTACGGTGATCCTGCCGCAGGCACAGGTCAAGATTTTTTTGACCGCCTCGGTGGAGGCACGTGCAGAGCGGCGCTATTTGGAGCTGTGTGAAAAAGGACAGGCTGTGACGCGGGAGCAGGTAGCGGCTGATATTGCCGAGCGGGATCGGCAGGATATGACCCGCGCCATCGCTCCGCTGCGGCAGGCGGAGGACGCGGTGCTGCTGGATACAAGCGCACTGACGCTGGAGGAAAGCATTCAGGCCGTGCTGCGCATCATACAGGAAAAAACAGAGGAGTAAACAAATGAAGTTCAAATATCACCGCTGGTTTCAGTGGATCGCCGTGCCGTTTGTGGCGTTGGCGTTTCACATTTATTTTGGTTACAAGGTCATCGGACGGGAAAACATCCCGGAAGGCGGCTGTGTGGTCTGCCCGAATCATGTGCAGCTTTCCGATCCGCCGTTTGCGGCGGTCGCGCTGACCCACCGCACACCGCTGCGCCTGATGGCGAAAAAAGAGCTGTTCCATAAAAAAGCTTTTGCCTGGCTGATCGCGGCGCTTGGCGCGTTCCCGATCGACCGCGAAGGTGCGGATATCACAGCGATCAAAACCGCACTGGGCAGCGTAAGGGCAGGGCAGAAGCTGATCATTTTCCCGCAGGGCACGCGCGGCGCAGCCGAAGGGGAAACCAAGAAGGGGGCGGCGATGCTGGCAGTTAAGACCCGTGCGCCCATCCTGCCGATGTACATCACGGAGAACAAGGGCTTCCGCTGCAAGGCAACGATCGTAATCGGTGAGCCGTTCCGGCCTGATCCGGCGGAAAAGGATTATGCGGTGATCGCGGATGACATCCTGCACCGTATTTATGCCCTGAAGGAGCAGGTATGAGCGTTACAGTAGCGGATACTGCCGGGTTCTGCTTTGGCGTGCGCCGTGCGGTCGATCTGGCGGAACAGCAGGCCGGAAAGCAAGGGATGATTTACGCTTTCGGTGAGATCATCCACAATATGCATGAGATCCGACGGCTGGAGCGCTGTGGTGTGCGCACCGCGTACACACTGGAGGAGATCCCGGAGGGGGCAGCGGTGCTGATCCGCGCCCACGGCGTGCCGCGCACGGTTTACGAAGAACTCGAGCGCAAATCCTGCCGTGTGTTCGATGCGACCTGCCCCTTTGTGCAGAAGATACACCGCATCGTGGACGAGGAAAGCCGGGCAGGCCGGCTGGTGGTTATTCTCGGCAGTGCAGGCCATCCTGAGGTGGTCGGGATCGAAGGGTGGTGCGGTGCATCGGTCGTGCTGGATGGCGAGGAGCAGGCACGCGCCTTTGCTGCACAGCTGACAGACCCGGATCGTCCGATTTCAGTCGTCGCACAAACAACGATCAACCGGGCGATTTGGAATATTTCCGTTGGTCTGATAAAAAAAAGGTGTACAAACCTCAAAATTTTTGATACAATATGTAAAGCGACGGATGAGCGTCAGTCGGAGGCTCGTCTGCTTGCCGGTGCGTCGGATCAAATGATCGTGATCGGCGACAAAAAAAGCTCCAACACCAAGCGGCTGTATGAAATCAGCCGGTCGCTGTGCAGCAATGTGCTTTATATCGAGGACGCCACAGAGCTTACTACGCAGGAGCTCTGCCGGGATGGGCGCGTCGGGATCACAGCAGGGGCATCGACACCGGCATGGATAATTAAGGAGGTCAGTAACATGATGAGCGAAGAAATTAAAATTGAAAATGGCGAAGACTTTGCGGCAATGCTCGAAGAGTCTTTCAAAACTTTGAATACAGGAGAGAAAGTCACCGGCACCGTAGTCGCAGTATCCTCGACCGATGTTCAGGTCGACCTTGGCGTAAAGCACACTGCGTATATTCCGCTGAGCGAGCTTTCCGATGACCCGAACTACGACGTAGCGGCGAACGTTCACCCGGGCGATGAGATCGAAGCGGTTGTTGTTCGCGTAAACGACGGCGAGGGCACGGTTACCCTGTCCAAGAAGCGCGTCGATCAGCTCAAGGGCTGGGAGACCATCGAGAAGGCCTACGAGGAGCATACGGTTGTGGAAGGCACGATCGTGGAAGAGAACCGCGGCGGCGTGGTTGCAACGGCGTTCGGCGTGCGCGTTTTCATCCCGGCCAGCCAGACCGGCGTGCCGAAGGATCAGCCGATGAACCAGCTGGTCAAGACCAAGCAGTCCTTCTATATCACCGAGATCAACCGTCAGCGCAAGCGCGTAGTCGGCTCTATCCGCCAGATCCAGCAGGAGGCCCGCAAGGCTGCTGCAGAGCAGATCTGGGGCACCATCGAGATCGGCAACGAGTACGAGGGCACGGTCAAGTCGCTGACCTCCTACGGCGCGTTTGTTGACATCGGCGGCGTGGACGGCATGGTCCACATCTCCGAGCTGAGCTGGGGTCGCATCAAGCACCCGTCCGAGGTTGTTGCTGTTGGCGACAAGGTCAAGGTGTTTGTGATCGGTCTGGACAAGGAAAACAAGAAGATCTCCCTCGGCTACAAGCGCGAGGAGGACAATCCGTGGAACGTGTTCAAGTCCAAGTACGACATCGGCTCTGTGGCTGAGGTCAAGATCCTCAAGTTCATGCCGTTCGGCGCGTTCGCTGAGATCGTTCCGGGCGTGGACGGCCTGATCCATATTTCTCAGATCGCGGATCACCGCATCGCCAAGCCCGAGGATGTACTCAAGGTTGGCCAGCAGGTGGAGGCCAAGATCATCGACATCAACGATGAAAAGAAGAAGGTTTCCCTGTCGATCCGTGCGCTGCTCCTCGGCGACGATGAGTACGACGACGAATAATTCCTGCATAATAGCGAAGCACCCGAAAGGGTGCTTTGTTTTTTGTGGTCAAATGCCAGTTGACATGGTATAATAAGGCATCGAATACAGAGATAGGGGATAGAAGCGTTATGAAAAGGCAGCTGTAAGGCATTGGGATGATATTATTCGGTATGCTGCTGCTCGTTGAGGAACGCTGACTGCATAAAAGCCATCGCTTCGACATGACGCAGGCTCAGCGGCCGGAGGGATTGGAAGTATGAAAAAACTGGTGATTTATATACATGGCAGGGGCGGCGGTGCGGCTGAGGCCGCGCGGTATCAGCCGCTTTTTCCGGATGCGGATGTGATCGGCTTTGCGTATCAGGCGCAAAACCCGTGGGAAGCAGCGGAAGAGTTCCCGCGTTTTGTGGATACATACCGGCAATTCTACGATGCCGTTTGGCTGATCGCCAACAGCATCGGGGCATTTTTCGCGTTGTCCGCACTGGATCAAAAGCGCATAGACAGGGCGTTTTTGATTTCACCGGTGGTGGATATGGAGCGGCTGATCGGTGATATGATGTGTTGGGCTGACGTGAGTGAAGAAAAGCTGCAAGAACAGCGGGAAATCACGACCGATTTTGGCGAAACACTCTCGTGGGATTACTTGTGCTATGTACGGTCGCATCCGATTGGGTGGGATGTGCCGACCTGCATCTTGTATGGGGAAAAGGATCACTTGACTTCTTGGGAAACGATTTCCGCTTTTGCCGAAAAACATACCGCTCCGCTGACGGTCATGCCGGGCGGCGAGCATTGGTTCCACACGGAGGAACAGATGTGTTTTTTGGATGATTGGCTGAAAAACGCTGCAAAGATCGTGTGATCAATGCGAGAAAGCGTCATCCTTTTTGTCACAGAGATCATTATGAAAGCATTCGGACATAAAAAACTGCGGGGGGACAGAGCGTGATACTCTGTCCCCCTGCGGTTTTTAGCATATGAGAAGTTGTGCCAATCAGTTGGGGATAAACGCACGGATCTGAAAAATATTTTGTAAAAAATCGGACTTTTTTCGGAAAAGGACTTGGAGAAAGATAAAAAGCGTGCTATGATGAAGGAACAATTTGACTTGCGGAGAGGAAGGGATGCCCTATGGAGATCAAGCCGTTCCAAAAAATCATGGTAGCCAATCGCGGAGAAATCGCGCTGCGTATTTTCCGCGCATGTTATGATTTGAACCTGCGGACGGTCGCTGTGTATTCGGCGGAGGATACATACAGCCTGTACCGCACCCGCGCGGATGAGGCATATCTGATCGGAGAGAACAAAAGCCCGCTGGCAGCATATTTGGATATACCGGGGATTATTGATCTGGCCAAGCGGCGCAACGTGGATGCGATCCATCCCGGCTACGGCTTTTTATCGGAAAACGCGGAGTTTGCCCGCGCCTGCCGGGATGCCGGGATCACCTTTATCGGTCCGTCTCCCGAGATACTGGATCAGATGGGGGATAAGCTGGCGGCAAAGACCATTGCACAGGCCTGCGGTGTGCCGACGATCCCCGGATCGACGCGGCCGCTGCGGGATGCAGAGGACGCGGTCGCGCTGGCGGAACAGTACGGTTATCCGGTGCTGCTTAAGGCTGCGGGCGGCGGCGGCGGACGCGGTATGCGCCGCTGCGATACAGCGGAAGAGCTGCGTGTTCATTTCCCGCAGGTGCAGAGCGAAGCGCGCAAGGCCTTCGGCAATGAGGATATTTTCATCGAAAAGTTTCTTGTGGAGCCGAAGCATATTGAGGTGCAGATTCTGGGCGACCGCTACGGCAATATTGTGCATCTGTATGAGCGCGATTGCTCACTGCAGCGGCGCTACCAGAAGGTGGTCGAATTTGCACCGGCGTGGAGCGTACCGGAAGAACTGCGCAACCGCCTGTATGCCGACGCGGTCAAGATCGCGCGGCACGTCGGATATGTGTCTGCGGGTACGATCGAGTTTCTGGTGGACCAGTCGGGCAGCTATTATTTTATCGAGATGAATCCGCGTATTCAGGTGGAGCATACCGTTACCGAAGAGCTGACCGGCATTGATCTTGTGCGTTCGCAGATTTTGATTGCAGAAGGGTATCCGCTGTTTGACGATGCGATCGGCATCCGCCGGCAGGTGGATGTACAGGCGAGGGGCTATGCGCTGCAGTGCCGCATCACGACTGAGGATCCCAAGAACAACTTCCTGCCGGATATCGGCAAAATCACCTCGTACCGGTCTTCAGGCGGCAACGGTGTGCGTCTGGACGGCAGCAACAGCTATGTCGGCGCGGAGGTGTCGCCGTATTACGATTCCCTGCTTGTTAAGATCACCTGCCATGACCAGACCTTTGACGGGCTGTGCCGCAAGGCACTGCGTGCCATCAGTGAGGAGCAGATTCGCGGCGTAAAGACCAATATCCCGTTTATTACAAACATTTTGCAGCATCCGGATTTTCAGGCAGGCCGGTGCCACACTAAGTTTATTGATGAAACGCCCGAGCTGTTCGATTTTGAAGAGGGGAAGGATCGCGCGACCAAGGTGCTGCGCTATATTGCGGAGATTCAGGTTGCCAATCCCTCGGCGGAGCGGGCACAGTATGATGTACCGCGTTTCCCGCGTCCGGAGCACACGGCGCAGCCGGAAGGGCTCAAGCAGTTACTCGACCGGGAAGGCCCGGAAGCAGTGAAAAACTACGTGCTGCATGAAAAACGGCTGCTGATCACCGATACCACCATGCGGGATGCGCATCAGTCCCTGCTTGCGACCCGGATGCGCACCCGTGATATGCTGGGCGCGGCAGAGGGCACCGCGGAGATCCTGAACAACTGCTTTTCGCTGGAGTGCTGGGGTGGCGCGACCTTTGACACGGCTTACCGCTTCCTGCATGAATCCCCGTGGGAGCGGCTTGAACTGCTGCGTGAGAAGATACCGAACATCCCGTTGCAGATGCTGCTGCGCGGCTCAAGTCTGGTCGGCTACGCGAATTACCCGGATAATCTGGTGCGTGCGTTCGTAAAGGAGGCAGCCAAAACCGGTATCGACGTGTTCCGCGTGTTCGACTCACTCAACTGGCTGCCCGGTATGGAGGTCGCGATGGACGAGGTGCTGTGTCAGGGCAAGCTGTGCGAGGCAGCGATCTGCTACACGGGCGACATCCTTGATCCCAAGCGGGATAAGTACACGCTGAACTATTATGTAAATCTCGCCAAGGAAATCGAAAAACGCGGGGCGCACCTGCTGTGCATCAAGGATATGTCCGGCCTGCTCAAGCCCTATGCGGCGAAAAAGTTGGTAACAGCGCTGAAAAACGAGGTCGGTCTGCCGATCCATCTGCACACACACGATACCTCGGGCAATCAGGTGGCGGCGCTGCTGCTCGCGGCCGAGGCGGGTGTGGATATCGTGGACACCGCGATTGATTCGCTGTCTTCGATGACCAGCCAGCCGTCCATGAACGCGGTGGTGGCGGCGCTGCACGGGCAGGAGCGCGATACCGGACTCGATCCGGACGGTTTGCAGAAGCTGAGCAATTATTGGGCGGATGTCCGGCTGCGCTACCGTTCGTTCGACGGCGGCCTGAAAGCGCCTTCAACCGACATTTACCGCTATGAGATGCCCGGCGGGCAGTACACCAATTTACAGTCGCAGGTGGAAGCGCTCGGCCTCGGCAGTCAGTTTGAGGATGTGCGCGAGATGTACCAGCGGGTCAATCTGATGCTGGGCGATATCGTTAAGGTGACGCCGTCCTCGAAAATGGTGGGCGATTTGGCGATTTTTATGGTACAGAACCGTTTGACACCGGAAAATATTTTGGAAAAGGGCGAAGCGCTGACCTTCCCGGATTCGGTGGTATCCTATTTCAAGGGCATGATGGGGCAGCCGGAGGGCGGCTTCCCGCCTGCGCTGCAAAAGCTGGTGCTCAAGGGGGAGGAACCGATCACCTGCCGCCCGGGTTCGCTGCTGGAGCCGGTGGACTTTACCGCTGCACGGCAGGCGGTGGAGCAGTTCTGGCCCGGCGCGAAGGAACGCACCGTGCTTTCATGGTGCCTGTACCCCAAGGTGGTGGAGGAATACTGCCGCCACCGCAAGGAATATGGCTATATCACCCGAATGGGCAGCCATGTGTTTTTTAACGGTATGGCGCTCGGTGAGACCAACCAGATCAACATTGAGGACGGAAAAACGCTGGTGGTCAAATACCTCGGTTTGGGCGACCGGCATGAGGACGGCACGCGCACAGTGCTGTTTGAGCTGAACGGCATGCGCCGCGAAATCACGGTTCGTGATCCGCAGGCCGGTTCGGTTGTGGAGCAGGTGCAGTTGGCAGATCCGCAGGATAAGGGACAGGTTGGTGCGGCGATGCCGGGGCTGGTGTCTCGTGTTCTGGTGCGCGAAGGCGATACGGTCGAGCGCAATCAGGTGCTGCTTGTTCTGGAGGCCATGAAGATGGAGACTTCGGTCGTGGCGCGCATATCCGGCAAGGTGGATCGCCTGCTGGTCAAGGAGGGAGCGGTCGTCAAGGCCGGCGAGCTGCTTGCGGTGATCAAATAATCGAAAATAAAACAGTGCTGCATCGCTCCGTGATGGAACGGTGCAGCATTGTTTTACGGCTCAGTGCTCAATTTCATCGAGCAGTGCACGCATTTTCTGGGCGGAGTCCTGCAGTTTTGTCAGCTCGGCGGGGGAGAGCGGAATATCCAGCACATGCTGCACGCCGCCGCGCCCGACAATGGAGGGCATACCCAAACAGACGTTATCCACGCCATATTGTCCGGTGATCAGGGAGGAGACCGGAAGAACTGAGCGCTCATCGCGTACAATGGCTTCGGCGATCCGGCGCACCGCCATACCGATGCCGTAATAGGTTGCGCCCTTGCTTTGGATGATCGCATAAGCCGCGTCACGCACATGTTCGTAGATCTGCTGCAGTTCGCGTGCGGGATCGGGCATGCCGGAAAGGCGGCAGTAATCATCCAGATCAACACCGGAGATATTGGCGCTGGACCAAACCGCCAGTTCGCTGTCGCCGTGTTCGCCGATGATAAAGGCGTGCACGTTGCGGCTGTCCACCCCGAGCCGCTGTCCCAGCAGGTATTTGAGCCGTGCGGTGTCCAGCACCGTGCCCGAGCCGATCACCTGTCCGGCGGGCAGACCGGATAGCTGCTGCGCCATACAGGTCAGCACATCCACTGGGTTGGAAACGATAAGCAGGACGCCTGCAAAGCCTGCTTCCCGCAGCTGCCCGATAATGGAGGACAGGATCGCGCGGTTGCGCCCTAAAAGCTGAATACGGGTTTCGCCGGGCTTCTGGTTGGCGCCTGCCGCGATGATGACCAGACCGCAGCGGGCAAGATCGGCATATGTCCCGGCACGCACGCGGCAGGGCTTGGCAAAGGCCACGCCGTGGTTGATGTCTGCGGCTTCCCCTTCGGCTTTGGCATGGTTCATATCGATCAGCACAACCTCGGAAAACAGTCCGGAAACCGCAAGTGTATAGGCGCAGGTGGAACCGACAAAGCCGACACCGATGACACCGCAATGCTGGATATTTTCCATATATCCACTTCCTTTCTCGGATAGTATGCCCGTAGAGGACGTTTTTCCATGCACGAAAAAACGGTATCTTATGGTTTGCCGAGTTGCAGTGGCTGTGTTATAATAACACGTAACAGAAAAAACAAGCCGGTTATGTCATTTGCTGCGGCGGTAGTCCGCCGGAGAGCAAGCTGTAATGCAGATGATTACACAGGATGAAGGATGGGAGCGTACCTATGAAAAAGTGGATGCGTATTGCCGGGATCGGCGTGCTGTTGACGGGAATGATGACGGTTTCTTGCTGGGCGGCGGAGTATACGGCCTGCGCGGATCAGATGCAGCGCATGGGGCTGTTTCGCGGTACGGAGCAGGGCGGAGAGCTGGATCGCGCGCCGACCCGTGCGGAAGCGGCGGTCATGCTGGTGCGTCTGCTGGGCGCGGAGGATGAGGCATCTGCATTGGACTATAAGGCGCCGTTTGTTGATTTGAAAGGCTGGGAGCAGCCTTATGTGCAGTATTTGTATGAAAACGGGCTGACAACCGGAGCGGCTTCAGATCGATACGAACCGGAGCAGCCCTGTACCGCGCAGATGTATGCGGCGCTTATGTTGCGTGCACTTGGTTATACCGAGGAGGATGGGGATTTTTCCTATGCCGATGCGCTGACCCGTGCGGAGGAGATCGGCCTGTATGATCCGGCAGTGATCGATACGAAGAATTTTCTGCGTGATGATGCGGTGGCGGCGAGTTATACGGCGCTTTCCCTTATGCCGAAGGGAGAAACGGGTACGCTGCTGGATCGGCTGACTGCGGCAGG
>OFMK01000898.1_pt1 | contig 26122 bp, 30 predicted proteins | sample 1541781 | NCBI WGS metagenome assembly OFMK01 (sample SAMN04209250, study PRJEB22552) | human gut metagenome | biome: gut; material: feces | host: Homo sapiens | place: USA: Oklahoma
TTTCACTCCAAGCTCTTTCAGCCGAGCAAAAGCTTCAAACATCTGCTCTGTTGTCATTCCATATTTTGCATCTCCCGGGTTATCCATAATATCTGTACCGAGAGCAAATACCCCGCCCGGATTATAGCGGCAGGAAATGGTTTCCGGTATTCCTGCCGTTTCCTTTAGGAATTCAATATGTGTAATATCATCTAAATTAATCGTTGCGCCAAGCTGTTTTGCCAGAATAAACTCTTCTGCCGGTGTGTCATTGGAGGAAAACATAATCTCGTCACCCGAAAAACCACATTTGTCAGACATCATCAGTTCTGTCAGAGACGAACAGTCTGTTCCACAGCCTTCTTCTCTTAAAATTCTTAAAATCGTCGGGTTTGGAGTTGCTTTGACCGCAAAATATTCTTTAAATCCTTTATTCCATGAAAATGCCTTGTATAATCCTCTTGCAGTTTCCCGGATCCCCTTCTCATCATATATATGAAACGGAGTCGGGTATTTTTTTGTAATCTCATCTAACTGTTCTTTCGTTACAAATGGTTTCTTTGCCATGTTCATTCTTTCCTTTCATTTTTAATAATTGTATTTCATTGGCTAAAGCATCTTTAAACACTTCCACCAGATTCTGATTACTGGAATATAGACAAGTTGCCTCATATTGATTGGCAATCTCTCCGGTTAAAACATCGCTGGAATCGGTAATCAAACGAATCTGCCCTTTTCGGCATTCCGTTAAATAGACTGTCGCTCCGGACAGCTCGAAAGGTTCGTTGGTAATAATCACAACTTTTTTCCCTTCCCAGGTCATTTTCTCAAGATATTTCCGAAACATTTCCAGCCTTTCATTATAGATCGACACATAAGCCCTCTCTTTTGCATGAGATAACATATCAATAATTTTATCACAGATATGCTCTTCTCCTCTGATTGTCAGATACCCGCCATTATTTTTTCTCTTGGCTGGCAGCTCTGCAAGCAATGCCTTTTTTTGATTTTTCATATGCCGAATCTTATTGCTGCAAAACTCTTCTACCGGAACCGGTATATATTTTACAGTATCTTCTTCCTGCATGCAGGCAGCGCCTTTCTCTGCGAGACCTGCCAATGCGCTGTAGGCATTGGAGCGCGAAATACCGCTTAACTTTGCTGCCTCATAGCCATTCAATGCGCCCTCCAACACAAGAAGAACATAGAGATTTGCCTCATGACGGGTCAGTCCAAACTCCATCAGACGTTCCACATTATCCATAACATCACCTCGTGTTCCTATCTAGGAATACTATAGTTGAGATAAAAAAGAATGTCAAGACATTCTTGACATTCTAAGAAATTTTATCACTTCAATTCTATTCCGCTTTTCCGTCAGATCCGAATAATTTAATCTTTGTAATAACCATATCCTTGATTGCTTCTGTTCCAGGCGCTAATAATTTACGAGGATCAAATCCTTTTCCTTCCTGATCTTTTCCTGCTTCAATATAGTCACGTGTCGCCTCAGCAAATGCAATCTGGCATTCTGTATTTACATTGATTTTAGCTACTCCCAGAGAAATTGCCTTTTTAATCATATCATCCGGAATTCCTGTACCGCCATGTAATACCAACGGCATATCTCCTGTTAATTTCTGAATTGCATCTAAAGTTTCAAAGCTTAAGCCTTCCCAGTTTTCCGGATATTTTCCATGAATGTTTCCGATTCCGGCTGCAAGCATTGTAACACCAAGATCTGCAACAGCTTTACATTCCTCTGGATCTGCGCATTCACCTTTTCCAATGACTCCGTCTTCCTCTCCGCCAATGGATCCGACTTCCGCCTCGATGGACATTCCTTTTCCTCTTGTTACTTTCACAAGCTCTTTTGTTTTTTCAACATTTTCTTCAATTGGATAATGAGATCCGTCAAACATTACAGAAGAAAATCCTGCTTCGATACATTTATAACATCCTTCATAAGATCCATGATCTAAATGAAGCGCTACAGGTACGGAAATGTTCAGCTCTTCTAACATTCCATTTACCATACCTACAACAGTTTTATATCCTGTCATATATTTTCCGGCGCCTTCGGAAACACCAAGAATCACCGGAGATCTTGTCTCTTCTGCTGCTAACAAAATAGCTTTTGTCCATTCCAGGTTATTGATGTTAAACTGTCCAACTGCATAATGTCCGGCTTTCGCCTTATTTAACATTTCTTTTGCTGATACTAACATAGTTTGTCCTCCATATAATTCGTTAACTTTTTCACATCATTCTTATTATACTCTATTTAAAGGTTGGTTGCAAGATCCGGCGCAAGTGTTTTCAGAAGGTATTTTTCCGCTTCCTCGCACCAGACATTGTTGTTTGTCTGGCAAATTTTTGCAAGCTGCGCGAACATCGGCTGCTCCTCTCCCAATGCTTCAAAATCTGTAATTGCAGTCAATGGCATCTTGATATGGGGATAAATAAGCTTCTTTCCTCCAGAAAGCGTTGGAAGGTTCAAAATCGTATCCGGTGCTGCGTCAATCCCCCCAATGTGAGTAATCATGTAGGAAGGATTGATTTTGCCTGCCGCCGATAATTCTAAGGATTCCACCATATCCGCCGGCGCTCCTCCTGAAGTTCCGCAAATATGAGTTCCCTCATAATGAACATTATAGAAATTATAATTTGCCTTGAAATCATTCTCTGTGGGACCCGCAAAGAAATTCAGGCATCCATCATTTCCCAGAAGGTCATCTCCCATCTCGATCAATGCTCTGACCGGTGCAAATACAAAAACCTCATCATAGCCCTTTCCGCCATTTAACTCTTTCATTTCTTCCACTGGATTTTCCTTGTCTGCAGTGTTGATATAATGAAGCTCCACGCCGTATTTTGCCGCATCCTCCAGTGGAATTAAAGCTTTTGCGCGCTGTAATCTTTCTTCGTCGATATCTGTCACAACGATTCTCTTTGAATGATATGGCCCATGCACAGCATAATCAATTGCTCCGATTCCCATCGGTCCCGCGCATCCAAGCAGCGCTACGCTTCCGCCATCTTTCAGCCCCATCTTATGCTCATAAACATAAGGGGTTGTATGATACGTTGCATGAAAAGCTCCAATAATACAAGACATAGGTTCTGCCAGCGAAGCATTGGCAAAATAGTCGCCCTCATACGGAAGTACACAGCCCAAATCAATGGATACTTTGGGTATAATACAGTATGTTGCATTGCCGCCATAGTATTCATAGCTGTATCCGGCAGAATACCCGCTCGGCAGTCCCATTGCCGGCTGTAAAACGAATTTTTCTCCTTCACTGAATTGATCCTTTAATTTTTCTCCCACTCGAACAATATATCCGCCAAATTCATGTCCTGTAATTGTTGGATGCTCCGGACTGATATCATCCGGCACACGTTTGTGGTCTGCCCCGCGGATGGCTGCTTTATAAGTTGACAAACAAACACTATTCGATACGATCTTTACCAAAAGTTCTTCTTCCCCGAGCTCCGGTAATTCTATTTCTTTTACATATACCTGATTTTTCCCTGCTAAGACTGCCGCTGTTGACTTCATAACATTTCCTCCTGAATCATTGAATAATCATTATCCTCCTCTACCTGCATTATGCTGTCTCCATTCATAGATGTATCTAAAACCCTCTTTACATTGATGCGGTCACTTTGAACATACCAGTTTTGTGCTTCTTCTGGCGTAAAACCTCCTTTTATTTTCCGACCGATCAAACGCTCTTTGAGCATTTCCTCGTTGGAGCGAATTAAAATTGTATAATCAGCAAATTTTACCATTGATTTCCATGGCTCTTCCTTTAACAGCAGCCAATTTCCTTCAATCAAAATAATATCTTTTGAAACCTCTACGGCGTCTTCCACAACATCGTGAATTGTTCGATCATAGATCGGCCATAGGACCGTCTCCCGTCCAAGCGCTGCAAGCTTTTTTTGAAGTTTTTTCGTATCATACGTTTCCGGACACCCCTTTACCTTTTTCATCGGAACTTCTTTTCCAAAAACGATCGCACTGTGAGCGCGGATGTAAGCATCATGATAATGAAATCCATCCAGACCAATGGATTGTATCTCTGTCAATTCCTCCCGGTCTCTGGATAAATGCTCTAAAAATTGACATAACGTTGTTTTTCCAACCGCAGGCGGAGCTGCCATAAATACCACCAAACGTCTTTTCTCGGCTTTTTGCATTGCAGTCAGCTTCCGAAGCAAGGGCAGGAATATCTGTTTTATCGTATCCTCATTATATACTGCCTCCATCTCTAATCCATTGACCTTAAATAAATATTTTCTCCAATGTTTCATTGGACCTCCTTTTTCCGTTTTTGTTGCTTTTTTGTTTATGTGTTAGATTTTATGTTTTTATTTTTGTTTTGTCAAGTAATATTTTTGATTTTGTTGTTTTATTTGACTTTTTAAGTTTTTTCCATTAAACTAAATTCCAAACTGTTCAACCGGAGTCTGTCCGCTTTCTTCATCTTTGAATTCACGGCTGCTCCATAGAATATCAAATATTTTACAAAAATTGCGGAGGGAAAAATATGTCCAAACTTCTGGCAAAAGAACGTCAAAAAGAGATTATTGAATATATTCATGTTTCTGGCAGCGCTAAAATTACGGAACTTGCCGAACATTTCCATGTTACAAAAGAAACCATCCGAAGAGATCTGACCCAGCTGCAGAAAACCGGTAAAATTGAGCGAAGCCACGGCGGAGCCACATTAACATCCAGCTTTGCTCCCATTCCAATTGAATCACGAACAGATGAAAACCGCTCTCTCAAACTCGCTCTGTGCGAAAAAGCATTGGAATTCATTCCTGAGCAGGCTGTTATCTACCTGGATGCCGGAAGTACCATCCAGTGCATGGCGCAGCTTCTCAGTCAAAGAAGTGGTTATACCATCGTTACGAATTCTATCAATACCATGTATTTTTTAAATAACAACCGAAATACTGTAATTCTCACCGGAGGACAATTAAATCCCAATAATATGTCCACAGAAGGATTTCAAACGACCAATCTTATCAACAATACCAAAGTTGATATTGCCTTTTTGGGAACCAGCGGATTTGAGGGACACAATGGTCCCGCTGTTACTGAATTTACAGATGCTCAGGTAAAACAGGCAATTCTTCCTCAGGCAAAAACTGTAGTTGTCATTTCTGACAGTTCCAAGGCAAAGCAGTGCTCCATGGTTCAATATGCCAGTTGGCGGGATATTGACTATTTTATTTCTGATCAAAATCTTCCTGAAGATTCTTACCGACTGATTTCGGAATCCACAGAGCTTCTTCTTGTGAAGGAGTAACACCGTGCTCTCCGCATATCTCTAAAAGAATTTATGTAATCCAATAAGACGTATCGAAAGAAAACCTTTACTGTAATCAAAACAAAGAGGAGCAAGTCTCTCAAAAATTGAGGGACTTGCTCCTCTTTGTGAGCCGATGGATATCTGCAAAAGCATCCTTCCATATGCCTTTTTACTGTTTATGACCGATCAGGTTTCCTTCTTAGAAATTTTTTAAATACTCTGCCGCTTCCTCCTGTGTTTGAAAGGACTTGGTGCTGCCGGTAATATAATTTACGGCTTTCTCCCATTCCTGCACATCATATTGCCGGACATTTATTTTTTGAAGTGCATCACCAAGGAAATGAACCTGTGCAAAACCTCTTAAATCAGAAATAAAAGCGCACCCTGTCTGAATACGCAGTGCCTCCAATAATTCCATACTTTCTCCCTTCCTTCGCGACTAAATACGTATGAACCAGCTAAAAATAAAGATTGTTCACATGCTTATTTTCCCGGCTTTCCTTATATACAGCGACCGCTCCTCCTAAGTTTTACAGCAATCCAGTCAAGCCTCCCTACGGATGCACATAAATCCATCGTACTTTTCGCTTCAATGATCTTGCCCGATAAGGCAGACTTTAACGTTCTGACATGATATACTATCAAATATCATAATTTTCAACATATATTATCTTATCTGTTAAGAACATAAATGGAAAATATAGATATAAACGACAAAAACAGCGACCGATATTTCCTACATTTTCCTGATCCTATCCTACTTGCCATGAACCCATCGTAAAAAAGTATCCTGTGCAATGGAGAGCCTGCGGGCGGCTTCCCGAGAAGTAATTTTTTTATTTTCCCACTCCGATTTCAACTGCCAGAACAGCTCCAGCACAGGCTTTCTCGGGCGTCCAAACTGCACGCCCCGCAGCTTTGCCGCTGCAATTCCCTCCATTTGTCTTTGGTGAATATTCTCACGTTCTGTCTGAGCCACATAGGATAAAACTTGCAAGACCAAATCAGCCACAAACGTGCCTGTCAAATCATTTCCTGACTTTCTCGTATCCAGAAGAGGCATATCCAGCACAACGATATCCGCCTGCTTTTCCTTGGTAAGATTCCTCCACTGCAATAGAATTTCTTCATAATTCCGCCCCAGACGGTCAATGGATTTTACTACCAGAAGATCTCCGGGCTGAATTCTTTTCAACAGCTCCTGATATTGGGGTCTATTGAAATCTTTCCCGCTGAGTTTATCCGTATAAATGTTTTTCCTTGATACCGGAAAGGTCTGCAGCGCAATCAGCTGACGATCTTCCTTTTGTTCTCTTGTGGACACACGAACATATCCATAAATAGTACGTTTCATAAAAAACCTCCTTAAAATTGTATTGATATCATTCCCAATACAATTTTAAAGGAGGTTTCACTCACTCTACAAATTAAGTTTTCTTTGAGCTTTCCACACAGCTCCTTCCGACAAATTCTTTACAGCAGATCTCCAAGATAATCGTATCCAAACTGATACACCATCACATTGCGCAAAACTGCAAATCCAAAAAACAGCACAACGCCCGCCAGCAGCATCCAGACTCCCGGCTTCAAAAATCCAATTGATTTTCCCGTCGTTCTCTGTATGATTTTCCATATCAGACACCATAGAATCACAACGGCTCCGTAGACAACTGTGGGATTGCAAAAAAATGCCCGCTCAATCTCTAAGCACAGCATAGCCTTCACTGCACGAGTCCCGCCGCACGCCGGACAGTAAAGATGTGTTACTTCCTTAAAAAAACAGGGCATCTTCTGCCATATGCTAAAAACTTTCATTATACTGCTGTTCATAATAACTGTCATTAAATTCCTTATGAAACTCATTCTGAAATTCATCAGATAACAAGATATTGAAAATAAATATAATCATCAACAGCATCGAACCAATCACTGCAATGATACCGCAAATTAATCCAGCCAATGCCTTTTGTCCCCTGCCATCTGCATTTTTAGGAGATACAGCGAAACAGATAATAGCCGCAATTCCTGTAATAATCGCAATGGGAGAACAGCAGCAGCTAATCATCAGGACAATGGAGACAATTCCCAGAATCATTGCTGCCAGAGCCATTCCGCTGTTTGAATTTTCTTTTTTCTCATAAGGATCAAAATGATTTGCTTCCTTTTCTCCCTCCCTGCCGCACTCATATCCGGTATATGGATCATACCTTTTCTCACTCATCTCTCTTTACTCCTTTCTTTGGAAACTCATTCTTTTCCATCCGTTTCACCTTTGATATATCGTATCATTCCGGGTCCGAGGCGCTTCGTCGGTCTGGAAATAAACCCATGTTTTTGATAAAATGGCTCGCGTCCAACAGCACACATTAAATCCAACATGATCTCTGTATTTTCCTCACATATGCCCTGAACATACTGTATCAGGTCCTCAATGATTGCTCCGCCGATTCCGCAATGTTGAAATTCAGGATGTATCATAAGATCCTGAATATAGCAGACCACTGCTCCGTCTCCAACCAAACGTCCCATTCCTACAATCTGTGCATCCATATATGCGCAGACAATATAGAGACTGTGATCCAGCGCTTTCTTTGCCTGTGACCGGGACAAAGGCTTAAATCCTACCGCCTTCCTCAATTCCAAATATGTATCTGCTCCCATATGATTTGAAATTAGTGTTACCGCTTCCATTCTTCTCTTCCTTTGTTCTTCTGTCTATACTCTAATTCGGCTATCATCTTATCATGAATTTCCAAAGAAATGAACCATTATTTTGAAATTTTAAGATTTTATACATTTTCACAAACAAATCCGAGGAGTTTGCATTCTGCAGGTCGTTTTATGATATCCGAACTTGAAAACTTTTTTCCTATCATAAAAACAGAGTATACACAATTCCATCTGCCTTGCATATACTCTGCCTTCTCCCCTTTTTATCTTTGCTGTCTAATCCTGAAGCGCTTCCACATCTGTCTCTCCGGTGCGGATTCTCACAACATTCCGAACTTCATAACTGAAAATTTTTCCGTCGCCAACCTCTCCGGTAAATGCCGCCTCCTGAATTGCTTTGATGGTTCTTTTCTCCCATTCCTCAGAAGAAACAACAATCTCAAACTTAATTTTAGGACGCATCATCAGATCAACCTTCGTTCCCCGAACCACCTCTGTGAGGCCCTTTTGTGCGCCGCACCCCATAACCTGAGACACCGTAATCCCATTAACTCCGATTTTATTTAAAGCCGTCTTCACATCTTCCAGTTTTTCTTCTCTTACAATAGCATTTATTTTAATCATCATTTCTATCACCTCCGCCTTTTGATTAATCCAGACCATTAAAGCTCGGATATGCATTCTCTCCATGTTCTGCAATATCCAGACCAATCTTCTCATCTTTTTCATCCACCCTCAGCGGAGTGAATATTTTTACAGCCGCAGCACAAATCAGAGTTCCTATCACTGCAACTGCAATGGATACTGCAATTCCAATGATCTGCGCCGTAAACAGTCCGGTTTCTCCGAATGCCAGACCATTCCACTGAGCTACATCATTGACAGAGGTTAGCCCAAACAGTCCTGTGGCAATTCCACCCCAGATACCTCCTATTCCGTGGCATCCGAACGCGTCCAGTGCGTCATCAATTTTTAATTTTCCTTTGACCAATTTCACACCAAAATAGCAGATCGGGCTGACAAGAAGACCAATGATCAAAGATGCCCAAATCGGAACAAATCCGGCTCCCGGTGTGATTGCTACCAATCCGATCACCAATCCGGTGGAAGCTCCTATCAATGTAACCTTTCCCTCTGCAAAGGCTTCAATCAGCATCCATGATACCAGCCCTGCCGCCGCAGAAACAGACGTTGTCATAAACGCATGTGCTGCCAGTCCATCGGCTGCCAGAGCGCTTCCTGCATTAAATCCATACCACCCAAACCAAAGCATGGCTGCTCCGAGAAATACAAACGGAGTATTGTGCACATGGTAAGCGCCCTGATCATAGCCATGTCGTTTCCCAAGCAGCAGAGCAAGAACCAAACCGCTGACACCGGAAGTAATATGTACAACATTTCCTCCTGCAAAATCCACAGAGCCGATGGATGCCAGAAATCCTCCTTCTCCCCACACCATATGTGCCATTGGATAATAAACAATCAGCGACCATAAAATGATAAAAAGAACAATGGCCTTAAATCTCATTCTTCCAACCACAGACCCTGTGATCAAGGCCGGTGTAATCATCGCAAACATCATCTGAAAAGCCGCAAAGGCGAGATTCGGAATTGTATCCGCATAGGGACCTGCTTCCATTCCCACTCCCTGAAATCCAAACCATTTTGCTCCTCCTATGATTCCTCCATGATTTCCTCCAAAAGAAAGCGCATAGCCGAATAAAATCCACATTACAATGGAAATTCCCATAATAAATACACACTGCATCATCGTATTCCCGACATTTTTTCTTCTGACCAGACCTCCATAGAAAAAAGCAAGCCCCGGCGTCATAAAGAATACAAAAGCCGCACAAAGTAAAATAAATCCTGTATCTCCTGCGTTCATAATTCTGTCCTCCATTTCCATTATGTCATTATATTTATGTTACTCCCAAAATGAAAGATAACCTTGCTCCGCCTTGCGCGCCGATATTTGGAACATTTGGGTCTGACAGAAAATTTCCCGGTGTTTTCTGTCAGATAAAGAAAAAAAGAGGTCAAAGCAAATTTTGCTCTGACCTCTTCGTCACGTTTATCGTACCAGAAGTTTTTCCCAATTGCAAGTTCTTTTTTGTTCTTTTCCTAAGACAATTCGTTTTCCAGCATTCGATATCCGACTCCGACCTCCGTAAAAATATATTGAGGAACTGCCGGATTCTCCTCTATTTTCCGCCGAATATTCGCCATATTCACTCTTAAAATCCGGTTGTTGGTATCTGCATAAGGTCCCCATATGTTTTTTATAATAAATTCATAAGTAATGACCTTTCCGGAATTCTCCGCCAGAAGCGAAACCAATTTATATTCTATCTGCGTCAGCCGAACCTCTGTCTCTCCCAAGAACACTCTGCGTTTCTCAAAGTTGATTTTCAGCCGTCCGGCGCGGTAAACCGGCGCTCCCGTATCTGCCTCCACCGGCTGTCTCCGATGGCAAAGGGCTGTACGGATTCTTGCCAACAGCTCACGATTTCCGAATGGTTTGGTAATATAATCATCGGCTCCCGCATCTAAAGCCTTCACCTTCTCGGATTCCAGATTTCTGGCAGAAAGAATAATGATCGGAGTTACTGCCCAACTTCTGATTTCACGAAGTACTTCCATTCCGTCAATATCCGGAAGTCCCAGATCCAGCAAAATCACATCCGGGCAATAAGATTCTGCACATTGTATTCCCTGCTGACCGGTACTACATAAAATCGGCTTATATCCGCTGCTTTTTAAAATAGCAGACATAAAATTCCCAATATTCTCTTCATCTTCAATAATCAGCACCGTTGATTTTAACTCTGTCATGCGTTTTTATCCTCCGTCGCCTCATCCAATGGCAGGCTAAAATAAAATTCCGCCCCGTTCTCATAATTTCTTGCGTGAATTTCTCCCTGATGGGCCAAAACAATGGTCTTACAAATTGTGAGTCCAATGCCCATTCCTTTGCGGCTTTCATGGTCCTTTGCCCCGGCACATCCGTCAAACAAATGCGCCATTCGATCCGGTTCAATTCCATCCCCGTGATCCCGCACATAAAATACTACATTTCTGCCTTCCTGCCGAATTCTGAAATCCACCAGCTCCTTTTCTCCCGAATGGACCCATGCATTTTCCAAAAGATTCATAATCACCTGTTCAATTAAGGTCGGATCCATTGGAACCATCAGAAATTCATCGGGAATTTTTACTTCTACCTTACTCTCGGGATATCTCTTATGAAATCGATGCATCGCCTCGGCAACCACCTCCTCCAGCGGCTCCGGGACTTTTTTCACGGATGTTTCCGCGCCTTCCCCGTCATTTTGAATTCTCGTAATACTCAACAGATTTTCCACCATATTTAACAGCCAGTGGGCATCCTCCTGAATGCCCAGCACCAGCTGATCCTTTGCCTCCTCATCCAGATAATCTTTTGCTTCCAGATAAGTAGAACTGGCGCCAATCATGCCGGTCAACGGCGTGCGCAGATCATGAGAAATTGCCCGCAGCAAATTTGCCCTCATCTTTTCCTTTTCTTTGTCAATGGTCAGACGGTTAATTTCCCGATTATATTCATTCAGTTTCGCAAGCTCTTTTTCCCGGCTGACCGCCGCTTCCTTTTCCCGATTTAAGCTGGTTGTCGTCATATTGGTAATCACGGAAATCAGCAGAATACCGATAAACGTCATAGGATACCCCTCAATTAAGAAATTGAGTTTAAAGTATGGATAAGTAAATCTCCAATTAATAAACAATACGCTGAAAATCGAAGACCCGATTCCCCACCAGTATCCTTTCGTATACCTTGATATAAAGAAGGCTGCCAGCATATAAATCATGGACACATTAATCGTATGATCTGTTTGAAGAAAAAATACATGTGCAATGATGGTCGCTGAAATTAAAAGAACGATGGAAATAATCAGGTCTTTTTCCCATTGCTTCATACGTTTTAACATCACACTCCATTTGGACGAATCTGAACGTCAATCTTACACTTTGACACATGGTCCGCATTAATTGTTAAATTATAATCCACCTGCAGATCCATCTGGTTTTCCTCTTCTCTCAATTTAATTTCACTTGTATTGATTCCCATCAGCAGACTGCCAAACGGGGTGTCATAATACGAAAGATTCTCCTTCCCTTTCTCGAATACCATGTGAGAACCACTTCCGCCTTTTCTTGTTAACTCCACTGTTTTGGGGCCTATTTTCAAAATATTTTTTACAACCTCATGATCATCGGAAATTTCGTCATATAAAATATAATGCTTTCCATTTTTTAAATAATAGGCTCCGGTTGTCATCATCTCCACCGGGGTATCGGCATCTATATCCAGCTGAAGCCCCGAAATATGAATTAAAATATCTTTTGTCATAATCGTTCACTCTCTAATATTTCTCAATTTCTACCGGCTGCACCTGATCCACACGGCAAGGCAGTACTCGGTCTGCAAAGGTCATAAATTGGTCTGCCATATCGCTGACGTAATATTCATATGCCGCCGCATGCCCTTTTTCAGCCATCATATTTTGTTTCTCAAGCATCTGTTTCAGAGATTTTGCCACCTCGTAGGCAGGATTTACCAAAACCACCTGATCCCCCATAAAGTTTTGAATAGGATTCATCAGCAGCGGATAGTGGGTACATCCAAGAATCAGAGAATCAATATGATACTGCCGAAACTCTGTTAAATATCTTGATACCATATCCTCTGTGATTCGGTCGTCAATCAGACCTTCTTCCACCAGTGGAACAAACATCGGACAAGCCTTGGCCACTACCGTCACCTGAGGATCTATCTTTCTCAAATACGTTCCGTACTGACCACTTTTGATTGTGGCATTGGTACCGATAATTCCAATGTTTTTATTTTTGGTTGCCTTCATTGCCGCAACAGCTCCGGGCTGTACCATACCTACAATCGGTATCATATAATCTCTTTGAAGTTCTGACAATGCAAGCGCACTTGCTGTGTTGCAGGCAATCACAACGGCTTTTACACCTTTGCTTAAAAGAAAATTAACAATCTGCCTGGAATACCTGAGAATAGTTTCTTTGGATTTGGTTCCATACGGTACTCTCGCAGTATCTCCAAAATAGATCATGCTCTCTTCCGGAAGCTGGCGCATAATTTCCCTGGCAACGGTCAATCCGCCAATTCCGGAATCAAACACACCAATGGGTGCATTCATATTCTTCCCCCTAACGATATCTTGTCATTGCCTGTTCCACCAATGTATCAATCAGTTCCGGTGTATTTAACCCGCAGGCTTTCCAAAGCATCGGATACATGCTGATGGATGTAAATCCCGGAAGGGTATTAATTTCATTAAACACAACTCTTCCGGATGCTTCCAGAAAGAAATCCACTCTGGAGAGTCCAAATCCATCCACTGCCTGAAAGATTTTTCTTGCATCTTCCCTGATTTTTACTTTGGATTCCTCCGGCATTTCAGGATCTATCACGGTCTTTGATTCCTGATTATTATATTTGGCGTCAAAATCATAAAAATCTGCCGCCGCAAGAATTTCTCCGACACAGGTACTCTTCACCTCTTTGCGGTCTCCCAGAACCGCACATTCTACTTCCCTTCCGACGATGGTTTCCTCCACCAGAATATTGCGGTCATGCTTTACCGCCTCATATAACGCTGTCTCCAGTTCTCTACGGTTTTCTGCTTTGGAAACTCCCTTGGATGAGCCCGCACAGGATGGTTTTACAAACACCGGATAAGGGATTTCTTTTTCTACGCGGTCCATAGCCTGATCCAGATCGTCAAAATCGCTTTCTCTGATATGCACAAATCTTGCCTGATCGATTCCAAGCCGGTCCACAATTATTTTTGTATAGACTTTATCCATGGAAACAGCTGATGCCAGAACACCACATCCCACATACGGAATTTTTGATAATTCAAAAAGTCCCTGGATGGTTCCGTCCTCTCCGTTCATACCATGGAGTACCGGGAAAATCACATCGACTTTTTGAAGCTTATAGGTTCCTTCTGCCAAAATCACCAAAGAACGGGTCGTAGTATCCGGTGAAATAAACGCCTTTACTTCTCCATCTCTCCAGCTTCCGTCTTCTATATCTTTCAGTCGATCAACCAGCAGCCACTCGCCCTGTTTGGTGATCCCGACCAAAATAATATTATATTTTTCGGAATCCATATTCTGAATCACAGTTGCCGCCGACATGCAGGAAATATCATGCTCAGAAGAATCTCCTCCAAATATTACTACTACATTTTTCTTCATTCTATCATCTCCTTTATCATCACAGGATACGCCCATTATATCATAAATTTTTCAAAAATAAATCCTTGAAAGTATGGTTGATTCTTTTTATATTCTTTTTTCTCCCGGAAGGTCCATCCATAAATGGGAATTTTATAAAATTTCCGGCATATTTTCAAAGGAAGACAATCTTTGTATCGATAATGATATGCAATAAAATCCGGTTTTGTAAGAAAATTCGTCAGCAGATTTTTCATAATAAAATACGCCGGTATATGTTTCCATTCCTTCTCTTTAAAGAACTGCTCTGAAAGCTGTCCGCGAATGATCTCCGGACGATGCTTTTGAAACCAGAGCAGCGCGTACGGATGAAAACTTTCAATACAGAACAAACCCTCATAATGATCCAGAGTCTTTGCCAGCAGCCTGCAGAGATGCTGATCGCAGGTTTCCATTTTTAACTCAATTAACAGCGGAACTACCCCGTCAATTTCCCGCAGCACATCTACCAGTCTGGGAATCCTCTCGTCGGTTCCCATGAGCCGGTACCTGCTTAGCTGTGCATAGGTCAGATCACAAATATAATGCTCTGCACCGCAGGTACGTTTCAAATGGTAATCATGATGAACCACCATTACATGATCCTTCGTAAGCTGCACATCCAATTCGATTCCGTACCCAAGCTCTTTGGCTCTTTGAAATGCCGCCATTGAATTTTCGGGAATGCCATCCAGTCCATGGAATCCCCGATGTGCAAAATGTTTTACCTGCAGTACCGGATGTCTGCGTTTTTTCCCCGGATTTATCATCCCCATATACAAAAGAAACACAACAAAAAAAATCATCAAAATCATAGCTCCGGCTCTCTCCTTTTTTCTTTGACCATTTTCATCAGGTTCTCTTTTGTGTTCCACAAAGGATTCTCAAGAACTTGTTCCAGAAGCCAATGCAGCAGCTCTCCGATTTCTTTTCCCTGAGGAATCCCCTCTTCCATCAGATCTCTTCCGCTGACTTCTAAATCTTTCACAGACAAAGCATCTTTTGTCTCCAAAATTTCCAGATACAGGCGGCAGGTTTCTGAAAGAATCGCCTCTTTCTCCCGAATATGATAATCACTTTGTGCAAAGATATCCGCCTTCTGGATTTTCATCAGCTTCAAAAACAGCTCCGGTGTCAGTTCACTTACCCATCTTCTGACTGTTTTTTTGTTAATTTCCTTTATTTCTCCAAATCTGCGGTCATGCCACAAGACCAATTTTTTCACTTGCTTCACTGTCTGGTTATCAAATTTTAATCTGCGCAAAACTTTTCCCGCAATCTCTTCACCTATGACAGGATGCATTTTAAAATGGTCTTTATCCGGTCCCTGTACCCGCGCCGCAGGCTTTCCTACATCATGCAGCAGCATTGTCCACCGCAGAATATGCTCCGGCTCAATAGCTTTCATTGCTTCCACAGTGTGGATCCCCACACTGTATTTGTGATGTGGATTCCTCTGAGGTGTTTCCATCATAAGATCAAATTCCGGCAATATGATCTTTGTCACACCAAGCTTATATGCATTGATCAGCACCTCCGGATGATCTGATGTAATCAGTTTTTCCAGTTCCACCTGAATCCGCTCAGCGCTGATCTCCTTTAGAAAACGTGCCTGCCTCTCAATTGCCCGACTGGTTTCTTCTTCGATTTCAAAGCCAAGCTGCGCCTGAAATCTCAATGCACGCAGAATCCTCAGGGCATCCTCGTCAAAGCGCTGCTGTGCATCTCCAACGCATCGAATGATTCCGTTTTTCAGATCTTTTTTCCCTTCATATAAATCAATGAGTCCTTGTCCGGGATTATATGCCATGGCATTGATCGTAAAATCCCGACGAAGCAAATCTTCTTTTAATGACTTTGTAAACTGAACCTGATTGGGACGTCTATGATCTTCGTAGGTTCCGTCTACACGATATGTCGTCACTTCAAAGGGTTGATACTCCATCATCACCGTAACCGTTCCATGTTCAATTCCCGTGTCAATGGTATAAGGAAAAATTTCCTTGATATTCTGCGGCGATGCAGAAGTTGTAATATCCCAGTCCCCCGGTTTCCTGGACAGAAGACAATCTCTTACACATCCTCCCACAATATAAGCCTCAAAACCGGATTTCTCCAGTGTTTCAATAATTTTCTCTGCCTGCCTCGGCATTTCAATCCTCAATCAGATCACCTCTTTTCACAAAGAATTGCCGGAAACAACATGTCCCGGCAATTTTCTTAATATGCTTTTCCAAAATAAACCATTTTTTTAGCTGGTTTTCCGCAATGAATGCACACATCAGAAAGCTTTTCCTGTTCAAATGGCATACATCTTGTGGTAGCCGTTGTCTCATCCTTAATGGCTTCCTCACACTGTGTCTCTCCACACCACATGGCTTTTACAAAACCATCCTGTTTTTCAATATGGTCTTTAAACTCATCCCATGTCCGAGCCTCTACCGTATGGTCTTTCAAATGCTCTTTTGCTCTCTCAAGCATATCAGACTGCATCTGTTCCAGTACTTCTCCCAATTTGTTCTCGATCTCATCCAAAGAAACAACGATCTTCTCTCTTGTATCACGACGCACAATCACCGCCTGATTCTTCTCAATATCTTTCGGTCCGATCTCAATTCTCGTCGGGATTCCGCGAACCTCCTGTTCGCTGAATTTCCATCCCGGGCTCTTATCCGAATCATCAACCTTCACTTTATATGCGCCTGTCAGCTTCTGTCTGATCTCCTCCGCTTTCTCAAGAACGCCCTCTTTCTTTTGCATAATCGGAACAATCATCGTCTGCACCGGAGCAATTCTCGGCGGGAGTACAAGCCCGGAGTCGTCTCCATGAACCATAATAATCGCTCCGATAATTCTTGTTGACATTCCCCAAGAAGTCTGATGTACATATTGAAGCTTATTTTCTTTATCTGTGTACTGAATATCAAATGCTTTCGCAAATCCGTCTCCGAAATTATGGCTTGTACCGGACTGTAGCGCTTTTCCATCGTGCATCAGCGCCTCAATGGTATAGGTTGAATGTGCTCCCGCAAATTTCTCTTTCTCTGTTTTCTGTCCTTTGACCACCGGAATTGCCAGATACTGCTCGCAAAAATCTGCATACATATTTAACATTTGAACCGTACGTTCTTGTGCTTCCTCAGCCGTAGCATGTGCTGTATGCCCTTCCTGCCAATAAAATTCGGATGTTCGAAGGAACGGTCTTGTGGTCTTTTCCCATCTCACAACAGACACCCACTGATTATATAGCTTCGGCAAATCTCTATGTGACTGAATAATTTTAGAATAAAAATCGCAAAACAATGTCTCCGAAGTCGGTCTGACACAAAGCCTCTCCTGAAGCTTTTTATCTCCTCCGTGGGTAACCCATGCAACCTCCGGCGCAAACCCTTCCACGTGATCCTCCTCTTTCTTTAACAGACTTTCCGGAATAAACATCGGCATTGCCACGTTTTCCACACCGGTCTCCTTAAACATTGCATCTAATGTATTTTGTATATTCTCCCAGATGGCATATCCGTTGGGACGCAAGATCATGCATCCCCGAACACTTGAGTATTCTACAAGCTCTGCTTTCTTAACAACATCGGTATACCACTGCGCAAAATCATCTTCCATTGCAGTGATGGCTTCTACTAATTTTTTTTCTTTTGCCATTGCAAACCCTTCTCCTTTTCTATCTTCTCTGCCCCATCGGCAGCCATTCTTTATCGGATCAGACCTTTTGACCCTAATACCCTAATATTACTGTAAATATGTATATTTTTCAAGGTGTGTTTCACTGGATTGTTCTTCAATGAAAACAGGCAGATCAGATTTCCGGCATTCTGAACTGCCTGCTTTGATTTTTCTGTTTCATATTACCAATGATACTTATGCAATTGCCCTTCTTTCTGAAAATTTTGAAATCCCTGATGACGCAATACCTCATATGCGGCAATCGCCACTGAATTTGATAGATTTAACGAGCGAATATGCGGAAGCATCGGAATTCTAATACTGGTTTCCTCATAATCCAAAAGAATCTCTTCCGGTATTCCCGCACTCTCTTTTCCAAACATCAGATAGACGTCCCGATCGTTTTCATAAGCAGGATCTGAATAGACATGTTTTGCTTTTGTTGTTGCCATGTAAATTTTCGGATGTCCATTCTTTTCCAGAAAATCTTCAAAATTAACATATGTACGAACATCTAAATGATCCCAGTAATCCAGTCCTGCCCTCTTAATCATTTTTTCGCTGAGACGAAAGCCAAGGGGTTCAATCAGGTGCAGCACTGCTCCGCAGGCAACACAGGTTCTTCCGATATTGCCGGTATTGGCAGGCATCTCCGGTTCATGTAATACAATGTGAAGCATTTAATTCTCCAATCTCTTTATAAATCGTTTAAGCCTTCCCAAGGCCTCTTTCAGTTCCTCAATGGAATAGGCATACGATACTCTTAAGTATCCTTCCCCACAGGCTCCGAATGCTGTCCCCGGGACAATGGCAACCTTTTCTTCGTTTAATAATCTTGCAGCAAATTCTTCAGACGTCATTCCGAATTTTTTGATGGATGGGAAGATATAAAAAGCCCCCTCCGGTTCAAAACAGTCCAGATGCATCCGTCGGAACTCATGGACCAAAAACCTTCTCCGCTGGTTATACGCCGTCCTCATCTCCTGCACCTCTTCTTCACAGGAACGCATTGCCTCAATCGCAGCATATTGACTAGTTGTCGGAGCCGCCATAATACAGAACTGATGCACCTTTACCATCTGCTCCATCAAATCTCTCGGCGCCGCCGCATACCCCAATCTCCATCCGGTCATGGCAAACGCTTTGGAAAATCCGTTAATAACGATACAGCGGTCTTTCATTTCCGGCAGGGAAGCAATGCTCACATGTTCCCGCCCATACGTCAGTTCAGAATAAATCTCATCGGAAATGATCAAAAGATCATGTTCATGTGCAAATTCTGCAATCGGCTCCAATTCTTCTCTGGTCATAATCGCTCCGGTGGGATTATTGGGAAACGAAAAAATCACTGCTTTTGTTTTTTCCGTGACCGCCTGTTCCAATTGTTCCTTTCGCAGCTTAAATTTATCTTCCTCGCATAAGTTCACAATCACCGGAGTTCCTCCCGCCATCACAACACATGCAGCATAAGATACAAAGCAAGGCTGCACCACAATGACCTCATCTCCCGGATTCAAAATTGTGCGCATTGCCACATCAATTCCCTCACTGCCTCCAACGGTCACAAGGATTTCATGACACGGATGATAGACAAGACGATACTTTCGCTCCAGATACTCACTGATCTCATACCTTAATTCCTTTAACCCCGCATTGGAGGTATAGAAAGTTTTTCCTCTCTCCAGAGAATATATTCCTTCCTCTCGAACTCTCCACGGAGTATCAAAATCCGGTTCCCCAAGGCCAAGAGAGATCGCATCCGGCATTTCGCTTACAATATCAAAAAATTTCCGAATTCCCGAAGGCTCCAGCTCCGCAACTCGATCTGATACAAACTTCCTCATTATGGCGTCACCACCTGTCTCTCATCTGTCTTTTTTGCTTCCAGCACCGTTCCGTGATCTTTATATTTTTTCAAAACAAAATGCGTGACTGTACTGACCACAGACTCCAAAGGCGCAAGCTTTGATGATGTAAACAACGAGATTTCTTTCATTGTTTTTCCTTCCAGCATAACCATAAAATCATATCCGCCGGACATCAGATACACAGCTTTTACCTCAGGGAAATTATAAATTCGCTCTGCAATCCGGTCAAAGCCCTGCCCCCGCTGAGGCGTAACTTTCACTTCAATCATTGCAGTTAATTGATCTTTGCTTGTATTTTCCCAATTAATCAGAGTATGATACCCGCAGATAATATGCTCTTTCTCCATATCTGCAATCTCATTTGCCGCTTCCTCCTCCGACACATCCAGCATCACTGCCAGATCATGAAGATCTAAACGGCTGTTTTTCTCAATTAACTTTAAAATCAATTCCCTAAGCTCTGTGTTCATACCATATCCTCCATTTATTCTGAATAAATTTTATATAATTCATCCTGTTTCGGCGCCTCCAGATTGGCAGCCTTTCCCTGACGATAAATTAATTTCTCTCTGGAATCTGTTGTATGACCAATGATCGTTGCCTTGATGCCTTCCTGTTCCAATCGTTTGACCAATTCTCTCCCGCGGTCTGTGGTCATTAGCATGGAACCGCTGGAAATCAACTGATATGGATTCAAATCATATTTTTCGCATAATTCTATTGTATGCTGGCGAATCGGAATATCTTCAATGGTAACTTCCAAACCAACTCCGGAAGCTTTTGATATTTCCCATAATGCACCGTAAATGCCGCCTTCTGTGACATCATGCATACAAGATACATATTCCCGCGCCAACAGCCCTTCCGGTACCACGGATATTTCATTCAAAAACTCCTTTGCTTCCTTTATAAAGTTTTTGGAAAACCACTGTGATAATTCTCTTTCTTTTTCACCGGCAATAATTCCGGTCCCTTCCATTCCAATATATTTGGTCAGAATGATATCCTGTCCTGGCTTCGCACCGCTTGATAAGATCAATTGATCTTCCCTTACTTTTCCAATTCCGGTGACAGACAATACGGAACGATTCACCGCATCCGTAATTTCCGTATGTCCCCCAAGAACCATAATTGACATTTTCTCACATTCCTGGTTCATCTCAGAAATGATCTGGCGAATCTGTGACTCTTTGACTGTCGGCGGAAATAACGCCGTAACCATAAGACCTATGGTCTGTGCTCCGGCAGAGGCAAGGTCATTGGCAGTGACATGCACTGCCAAACGCCCAAGATCGTTCTCCGTTCCGGTGATCGGATCCGTCGAAGTCACAAAAATTTCTCCCGGCTCCAATTTCAAGGCTGCGCAGTCCTCTCCAATTCCGGGACCAGCCAGAACCTCATCTCGGTTTACACTTAATTGTTCCAATATCACTCTCTGCAAAGCAGCTTCTGATAATTTTCCTATCTTCATTGATTCTTTCCTGTTGTTTTCTCTGTTGTTTTTGCAGATGATTTTTGGGCTGCCGTGGTTTCTTTCTTCTGCGCTGTGGTCTTCTTTTTCTCTGTTTTTTCATCTGCCGTTGTCTTTTTATCTTTTTTATCGTCTTTCTTATCATCCTTCTTTTTTGTGCCTACACGGTACACCGACGCCGTTGCCATATAAGAAGAATTATTAAATACTTTTTTCTCCACCTGTTTTCCTTTGACCTTTACAATCTTCCACAACCGGGCTGTATAGCCGGTATGTCCGGATGATTCCAAAACCTTCTGACCTTCCGGCAGCGTCGGGTCCTTAATAATCTTTTCTCCCGCACTGGCTTTTACAGATGTTGTCTCCGACATAAATTCTACCGTGCGATCCGGATCCGGATCTTCTCCATATACCGTAAATGTAATGGTTGATCCGTTGGCGGATCCTTCAATATAGATTGGAACATCATACGGATTCTTAAATTTTAAATCCTTATAGGTTCCGGCAATGGCAGCATCTGCAGATCTCGGCACATAACTAACTGTCATAGAGTGCGGATAGCGTTCTTTAATCTCTAATTCTGCACGAATTACAGCATTATACAATGTGGTAGACACCTGACAGATCCCGCCGCCGTAGCTTTGTACCGTCTGTCCGTTTTCATAAGATCCCGCCAGAGCATAGCCATTTTCTTTCGTAAACGGAGACACCGCCTCATAAACGGAAAATGTCTCACCCGGATAAACTACGCTGCCGTTGATTTTATTGGCGCCTCTTGCCACATTTACCTTTCTTCCGTAGGCGGAGCTTCCATAGTACGTAGAATATGTCCCCAGTTTGTCTTTGATTTTTTCCATATCCTTCGATGTATATTTTGCTTTTTTTCTGGTGACCGCAAGCTTTGCCTGTTTTTCCCCTGCTTCCAAAGCTTTCTTAAAATTCCGGAATGTCTGATCCATCTTTAAGTCATACCCGATTTTTTCTTTTATCACGACAAACGTTCCGTTGGAACGCTTTACACTGGCATTCTTCGGTTCAGAAATAAGGTTCTTTGTTTTCTTTTTTATTTGATTCTCAAATACTTTTTTGTCATAGGAACGATAAATATTTACCGAATGCTTTGTCTCCTTTACGTCCGAATATTTCTCAAAAATACTTCCGCTTCTTCCGATTTGATAGGCTTCCTCCACTGTCTGATCTGCGTCTGCTTTCGCTCCCAAATCTTCTATCTTAACGGAGATTTCCTCATCATCCACATAAAATTTTATCTTTTCCCGATGAATTCCTTTTATATAATCCTCAACTGCCTCTTTTGCTTCTTCTTTTGTCATTCCTCCGAGGGAAATGCCATGGCACTCCACCCCCTCAAGAATTCTTCCGTCTTTCACTGCCCCGCTTACCGATTGCGTTAGATAAACAAATCCTCCGACAATCAACACCAGAACAACCGCTGCTGCAATCCCTATTTTTTTCTTCATTAAAATCCCATCTCCTCAACTGCTACATCATAAGTGATCCGACCACTGTCGTACCAACCATCACAATAATTAAAACCAACGCCATAATTGTTACTATCAATTTTCGTTTCTTCATTTCTTCATCACCCCATAATTTCGTATAATACTGTCAATTTTTTTCGATGCCTCACTCTGAGTCATCGTATCTACATTTACGTTATCCTTTATTGTATGATATTTCATCAGTTCCTTCAAGTAGCGTTTTTGTTTTTCTGTCATCGGCCGCTCTTTTCGCACACGATATTGAAGCTGCCTCGGTAAAAATACATCCTGCTCTTGCGGAAATTCTTTTTTCATTTGTTCAAAAACCACTGCCGTCGCCAATGCGTCATCATAAGCCCTGTGGGCAGCCTGGTTTATGTAGTGATAATGAGAACAAAGCGTCTCCAGCTTCTTATTCGGAAGCTGTTTCAGAAGTCTTTTTGCTGCCGTCAAAGTATCCACCCCGTTTTTTTCAAAAGAAAAGGAAAAAGAATCTGCTGCCGTTTTCATAAAACGATAGTCGAATTGAACGTTATGTCCAAGTACCGGAAACGAATCACAAAAATTTAAGAATCCCTCTACGCCTTCCCGCAGCGGTATCCCCTGATCCAGCATCTCTCGATTGATCCCTGTAAGCTCCATAATAAAATTACTTACCGGAACTTCCGGATACAAAATACAGTTGTATTTTCCTATAATTCTGGTATCTTTAATTTTCACAGCTCCAATCTCTATGATCTGATCATGTTCCGGTGATAACCCTGTTGTTTCCAAATCAAATGCAACATATTCTCTCATTTGTTAAACCTCACAAGATGGACAAACAGACTGCAATGTGCATTCCGCACACTTTGGTCTCCTTGCTATACAAATTTTTCTTCCGTGTGTAATTATCTGAATGTTGTAAAGAATCCACTGCTCTTCGGGCAAAATTTTCATGAGATCCTGTTCAATTTTCACCGGATCTTCATTCTTTGTCAGATATAACAGTCTGGAAATTCTTTTTACATGAGTATCCACCACAATACTCGGTTCGTGAAAAATATTTCCTCGTATCACATTGGCAGTCTTTCTCCCGACGCCGGCAAGACCTGTCAGCGCATCAAGATCTTTGGGAACCTCTCCTTGGTATTGATCCAATAATTGATTGGCGCACGCAATTAAATTTTTTGCCTTGTTTTTATAAAATCCTGTGGAATAAATGTCCCGTTCCATCTGCTTCTGGTCTGCCCGGGCAAAGGAGCCGAGATCCGGATACTTTACAAACAGCGTTTTGGTTACCTGATTTACCCTCTCATCGGTACATTGCGCACTGAGCATTGTGGCAAATAACAGCTGCCACGGTGTTTCATAGTTTAAGTAGCACTTATATTCCTTTGAGTAGGTATCATTTAACAGGTCACAGATTTTCTGAACCCTTGCTTTCGTAATCCGCTTTGACACTTTCGCCATAGTAAAAACTCCTTACACGTTTATCTACTTATTATACACAATGCCTGATCTGCGCTCAAGAGAGTTTTTCCTATATTTTTCGACCCTTTTATGGTACCATACACTTATATACTCATTCAAACTATCGGAAAGTTTGTCTCACAAGGAGGATACAAAATGATCCATTTTATCGTTTCAGATCTAGACGGAACACTATTAAATGAAAAACGGCAATTATCCCGTCGGACAATCCAGGCAATTCAGCAAATTCAGCAAAAAGGAATCCGTCTTCTGGTGAACACGGAATTGGATTATTCCGAAGCACGAACGATTCTGGATTCAGCAAAAATCTGCTGCGACATTGCCTGCTGTGGCGGTGCCTGCATCTTCCACGCCAATGGAGAAAAATATCATGCCGCTTACCTTCCGCTGAAATCCGTTCCGGAAATGCTTCGGCTTTTTGGAAAATACCGTACATTTTATGAGATCCAGAGCACCGAAGGACTCTGTATTTTGGGCTCCACACAAGGTTATTATAACTATTTAAAGCAAGAGGCAGCTCCTCTCCTGATGAAGGAACAGCACTCCCCGTTATCTGTCTCCGAGTGGATCAGCCGCCGAATGTCTCAAGCACAATTTTATGATACTGCAAACCGGCTTTTTCAGGAGCATACCGAGATTATTAAAATTTCTTCTCACTCTAAAGACCAGGAAAAACTCTCTGCTTTAACAAAAGAACTGCATCTGCAGGTTCCGGAATTTGCAGTCTCTGGATATGACAGCTGCCGAATTGACGTAACATCCGTGGAGGCATTAAAAGGCGCAGCATTAAAATTCTATGCCAAGACAGAACATTTTTCGTTAAAGAATACCTTAGTCATCGGCGATAGTAAAAACGATTATTCTATGCTGGCGCTTCCATATGTAGAAAGTGTGGCAATGGGCAACGCAGACCCTTTGATTCAGGAAATTTGTCTCCATCACACCTCCTCCAATGCGGAGGATGGCGCTGCGCTTGTTCTGGAGCAGGTTTTATATAACAAATCTTTAACATAATCCTCATCAAAACTTCTTATTTGAATGCTAGACTATGCTTATCATTGGGAGATATAAGAAGAAATACGGATTTGTCCGCTATATTCCATTCAAAAAGGAGGATTTCTTATGATTCGTTTTATCGCATCCGATATGGACGGCACATTGCTCAACAGCGCAGGATATATTACAAAACGCACCGCAGACACCATCCGAAAAATCCAGCAAAGCGGCATGGAATTCATTGTAAATACAGGGCGCGAATATCAAAGCGCCAAATCCGAGCTCCTCGCAGCATCCATTTGTTGTGACATGATCTGCTGCAATGGAGCGTGCACTTACGATCGTCTTGGAAATCCTTATCATATGTTCCCAATTCCGAAAAGCACCGCTCAGGCAATTCTTGAAATCTTTGCACATCATGATGCCTTTGCCGATATTTCAACCGAGTATGGAAAATCTTCAATTTCCACTCCAGAGCACCTGCTCTCCTATTACAATCACCATGTCTTGCCTGCAGCAAAGCTTGAAAATAAAGTCTATTTCAAAACACAGGCAGATTTTGATGATATGGCTTCCCATGTCCGCTACTTTACAGACATGCAGAGCCTGCTGGGCAGTGAAACCCCCATTTATAAGATTTCTACGACTTTTATCAGCCCCGATAAAATACAATACCTCAGAAAAGAAATCGAAACCTTAACTGATCTTCATATCGCTTCCACTGCCCCAACAAACCTTGAAGTCACGCACGCCAGAGCTCAGAAAGGTTATGCTCTGCTTCAATATGCACAGACAAAATCCATACTTCCCTCTGAAATTCTGGCTGTGGGTGATAGTGAAAATGACTTGTCAATGCTGTCATTGGATCTT
>OFMK01000899.1_pt1 | contig 26118 bp, 28 predicted proteins | sample 1541781 | NCBI WGS metagenome assembly OFMK01 (sample SAMN04209250, study PRJEB22552) | human gut metagenome | biome: gut; material: feces | host: Homo sapiens | place: USA: Oklahoma
ACTATTTGTGAGAACGGCCATATGGATGATTTCCCTTGGAGCTGGTGGGTTCACGGTGGCAATACAACCTGCAAAGGTACGATGAGGATGTATTCAACTGGCAATACATCAACGCTTGCAGATATGTGGGTTGAATGTTCCTGTGGGGCACGACGGAGTATGAGCGGCGCAACGCAGCATGAGAATTTTGAAGGTATGAAATGTTCCGGACATCATCCGTTCCGGCCAAATCATAAAAATGAAAAATGCGATAAGGAAATGATTCCTTCTCAGCGTGGCGCGTCGAATGTGTATTTTCCAGTAATGAGAAGTGCCATATCCATTCCACCTTGGATCAATCCGCTTTATAACTTGATTGATGAGCATTTGCGCTTAATTGACAGCTATGAAGAAGATTTTGGAGAGATGGGATTAGACAAAGTGTATCAAAAATATTTCTCTGCATTTACAAGAGAAGAATTTGATGCAGCTTTATTGCGCAGAAGACAGAACATCAAAGAGTTCACAGAGATTAAGCAGATGGAATACAACGCCATTACGCATCACGCAGATCCTGTGTACGCCTCCAACAAAAAACATTTTAAGGCTGAGGAGGATCCGCTTCCGGATTATCTGCTCCCGTATTTTAAGAGAGTCATTCGCATTACACGATTAAGAGAAGTGAGAGTGCTGCTTGGCTTCACCCGTGTAGATGCTCCGGATCCAGATGCCGATGAGCAGACAAATATCGTTTATCTAAATAAGGGTAAGACTGAAAAATGGCTTCCTGCTGCAGAAGTGCACGGTGAAGGTGTCTTTATTGAGTTTAATAGGGATAGTATTGATGCGTGGTTGAGAGATCCAGAACTGGGAGCACTTTCTCAGAAATATGCGCAGTGTTATAAGGAATTCTGTGAATCTAAAGAATGGACTGTTACCTCATTACGAGATGCAAGGTATGTCCTGATGCATACATTCGCACATTTGTTGATTAAGCAGATGTCAATGTCATCGGGGTACTCTTCATCCGCTATTCGTGAGCGTATTTATTTTGGGGATGATATGTCTGGTGTGTTGCTCTATACCGGAAGTGCCGATAAAGAAGGCTCACTTGGTGGACTTGTAGAATTGGGAAATATTGATCAGCTTATTGTTTTAATGAAAGACGCTTTCCAGGAAGCACTGGTTTGCACAAATGATCCGGAATGCCTTAACAATGTGCCTGCTGGTAATAATTCAAATGGCGCGGCGTGCCATTCCTGCTGTATGATCTCAGAAACAGCTTGCGAGAATGGAAATCGCATGTTGGATCGCGGACTAATTGTACCTATTGGCGGAAGAGAAAATCAGTCTTATTTTAAAACTTTGGTGGAAGAACTATGTCAACTGGAAGTATAAGCTTAGATATTTTGTTAAACAAAATTCTCACAGATGCTATATCTGGTGGAAATGAGTCTATCAGAGCCATTCAGAAGAGATACCCATCTCTTTCTGAAAAAGAAGCTCATGAAATTCTTGCTATGGTTTCAGCGACTGCCCAAAGTAACGATGAGAGCGCTGAATTAGTTGTTACAGCGCCACCTTCTTTTGCGTTGAAAACAAAACCGACAAAGGTTACCGTAAGAGAAATGCTTATGGGAGCTAGGAAGAGCATTCTAATTACCGGGTACTCCCTCTCGGATTATTTTGCAGAGTTAGTTGATTGTGTAATTCAAAAGAGCCAAGAAGGCGTTCTCGTGAAATTTTTTGTGAATGACATTGAGAGTCAGAAGGCCTTTGACCGTTTATGCTGCTATAAGGGGAAATTCCTGCGAATTTATAACTATCCAAAACAAGAAGATAAAATGTCTGCTCTTCATGCAAAGGTAATTTCTGTTGATCAAACGGATACGCTGATTACATCCGCAAACCTTTCATATCATGGACAGGAAGGAAATATCGAGCTGGGGGCACGAATCCATTCGAAAGAATTGGCTAAACAAGCAGAGGATATATTTACTTCACTGGTATTCAAAAGGATATTTGTTGAACTGTAAGCTTTATGGAGGTGCGTCAATGAATTTAAGCTTGAAACATAAGCTAATGCTGCAATCATTGAGTCCATTGGCTTTTTTGACTATTGTACGCAATTTCAAATTTACCCCTGTCAGCGAACTTGCTGAAAATCAGTCATATTGGGGAGAGTTTGTTCGCCTTAATAATGTGCTGATTGTTGTGTTTTTGTTATGTGCTACATGGATTTTAGCAGCAATCATATCTTTTGTTTCTTTTACAGCCTTTAGATGGACTGATAAGAAACAAGGGTATCAGCTTTCTTTCTTCGTAGAAAAAGAGGACGCAAGTTTGAGTTTTTTTATGACAATGATTATACCGCTTTTGATTGATGATGTAGGAACGATTCAGGGAGCGATAACATTTCTTATCATTGTGGTTATGATGTGTGCGCTGTTAAGCAAAACACATTTGTACTATGCGAATCCTGTGTTAGCAATCTTAGGATACCGAGTCTATGAGGTTACCTTTAAAAGTAACCCTGACTTTAATAATGAAGTTTGCTTGGCTGTAGTAAAAGGTAGGTTTCTAAAAAATCCGGGCACAGTAGAATATAAAGTGATTAATGATACAGTCCTCTACATGAAGGAGATGAACAAATGACCAAGGAAGAAATTCAGACATCGATTAAGTCGATAATGTTTTCTGGTGCAGTCTGCGGGATTGAAATTTATGCCAGTCTACGCAATGAAAATGGGTATCATACTAAAAAAATGAGGGCAACAGACAAGTTGCTTTCTAGCACAAAAGATAAGGTGGCAGGTTTTATCAATTGTACCTATCTTGCAGATGATGCAGAATTTGACACATCAGAAAATATTGCAGACAATAAGAAAGAATTTTATGAGATTAGTCTGACAGAGAGCTATAGGCCCTTTGCGTTCCTTAATGGTGCTGAAAAGTGTACAGAGTACTATTCGGAAAGTGATAAAAATAAACTGTCTGGATTTCTTTTTAGAATTAATTTGAATGACCAGTACTTTTGGGTTTATCAACATATATACTCTGTATCAAGAATTGATCGAAGTAAGAACATAATAGCCAGACTTACTGGAGATACGTACGATGAAATTGATAGCGATATTGTGCAGATAGATTCACGAGCAGATATAATTATTTTTTCTTCAAGTGTTGTTACGGCGAAAATGGATCTTATGCAAAGATTTTTTGGATTTGAGCAATACATACGAGCGGGAGCACAGAAGACGATTGAGATTATTCGCGATCTGGATATTGTAGATAGCCTTGAAAAGTTTGTTGCGTTTGAAAATAAAAGTAAGCTGACAAATGCAAAGAAGTTACTAAAGGCAAAGAATTCGCCTGTTTTACAGATGAAAAAAAACGATTTGTTAGAGAATCTGAAAAAGCATTCTCGCTACAAAACTATGTTCAATTTTGAAGAAGATCATATTGTGATTTCTTCACAAAAAGAAGCGGCGGCATTTATTAAAATGTTGAATGATGATATTGTTCGGTCTGAACTCACAGGAAAAGAATATGACAGCTCCAGCAAAATGCTTTTGGGTCCAGTGGGAGCGAGTCAATGACTGACCAGTGATAGGAAAATATAGATGAGTGATAGAAGAAAAAAGGCTTCTATGTCACAGGTTCTGACAGATATAAAGCCTTACATAACGAAAAAGTTTATGGCGGCTCCCTGTGTTAAGGAGCAAGACATTCAGGCTATTTGTCAAATTCTCCTGCCCAGATACAAGAATGTACAGCTTATGCAGGGACTGACCAACAACAAGCCGGATTTCAGAATTCAGGTAAAAGGTTTGTTCGGGACAGAAGAGAAACGGTTTGAAGTGGTTGGCGGTGATAAGAAAAGACCAGCAACCAAGAAGAAATCCGACCTAGGCTGGATTGATCAGCTGGAAGAAATAAATGCTGCATTAGATGATTTTTGATGGCGATGCAGTGTGGAGGAGGTGCGGCTAAGTGACCTGGGCTGAATATTATGAGCGATATGACGGATGGCAGGAAAGTACTCAGTATAGCCGTCTGGCCTCTATCAAGGACTTCGGACCGGATGGAAGTCCATCTGAGGAAATATGTGACTGCATTCAGTATGTGGATACGCGCACAGCGACCAGCATTCTTCGCAGAGCATTAGCAGCGGGAGTCCGGTTTCGAGCCGCGGAAGTTGCGGAGATTGCAGATAGCGGGCAAATCGAAGATGAAGAAGCACTGGAAAAGTTGATTCAGACAGCTGTGGATGCTTATACGGGGGAACAGCTGGATACGCTGCTTAGCTGTCTTCCTGATCCGGAACCGGTGTTTGAGTTGATTGATAAGATTACTTCCAAACCAACGCACTTTACAGAGGAGGATGTTCTGACACTGCTTCCTAATCTGCCAGATGAGGAATCCATCGATCAGCTGGTCAACTCGACAGATGCGATTTTCACAGAAAATGGGCTGAATGAGTTATGTGATTATGGTGTGGACGAGTCTCTGATTAGGAAGATTTCAAAGCGCAGTGGCATTCCGTATGCTGATCCGGATGAGCCAGATGAGGAATTTCCGCTTAAAGAGACACAACCGAAGAAGCCGGGACTGTTCAGCAGTATACTAATGGGAATGGCTCTGGCTGGTAGTCCTAAGCCTAAAAGTACAGGCAGATGCACGGGAGATTGTGCTCATTGTCCTCCCCACTATGGTTATCGCTATGGACGATGGTACTATGGACATGGGCATACACATGGCTGCGAATTCTGTGGAAATGGAGGATGCAGTGGTAAGTGCAACATGGACTGAGATTCGGAAGGATGTTGCAAAAATGGATATGGATATAAACGGGATTGCAGAGAGAATTCAAGATGCAAGTGAGCTGTCATATAGTTACTATAAATCGCTTGTAGATAGAATTATTGCAGAGAAGGCATCTGAAAAAGAAGTGGAACATCTGTTGGATTACATGCTTGATGTATGCCATGATGATAGAATGCTGAATCTGTTCAAGAAGGTTTGCAGACGATATTATAGTCTTTATCCGGAAATGATTGTATCTGAGATACTGGCCTATAAGGAATGGTATGAGGATTGAATGATTCTATCTTAAATCAAAGGATGAGGATGGTTGTTGAGTGTATAGAAAATGGACAAAGAATGATATAGAAGCATCCAAAGCGCGTTTCCGTAGGCTTTATGCGCAATCGCCGATTGAGTACCGGTTTCTCTGTGGTCACGATATTCAGAGCGAAGATGACGAGGATGCATTAGATTACTACATGATTGGAGTATGGCTGGTTCAACATAGGAAATATTCTGACTGGTCGAAAGAAAAATCGTTTGATTTGGCGGAAATTCTTGAATTTATGCGAGTGTACAGGATAAGAATTCCACGATATATCAAGCGTACAAGATTTTATCGTGAAAAATTAACTTAAAAGATGACACGACAAGAATTATTTGCATGGATACGCCAGCAGTACGGCACAGAGCCGGAATACCCCTGGCATGACTGGAATGCTGTGCTGCGGCACAACGACAATAATAAATGGTATGGTGTAGTTTTGGAAGTATCCGCTGATAAGTTGGGACTGCCGGAGGCAGGCATCATTGATGTCATTAATGTGAAAAGTGATCCGCTGCTGATCGGCTCTCTTCGCGGGCAGGACGGCTATTTTCCAGCCTATCACATGAATAAGGAAAAATGGCTCAGTATTCAGCTTGGCAAACCAGAACTGGATGATGCCATCAAAGACCTGCTTTCTTTGAGCTATGAGCTGACGGCACCGAAGAAGCGCAAACCAAAGTCATCAGCAAAAAATCCGGGAGATTTCGCAAATGGCAAAGAAAAAGAAATTGACGAAGGCTGAGCGAAAGGAAGCGCGCCTACGAAAAGGCAAGCAGTTGAATACGCCGGCCACAACGGTGCTCGTAGGCCGCGCAAATGGTGCAGTCAAACCGCTTAAATAGTGCAGCGGCACCGCAGCCATGGTGCAATGATATAGCAGCGTCAACTAAAATGGATTTAGCATCGTTTAAGATGCAAATTCATTTTAGGAGGCCTTACCATGGTCAATCACAAAGAAATCCTGCGGCTCAAAAATCTGGGGCTTACGCACCGTGAAATCGCAGAAGCGGCCGGCTGCGGCCGCAACACAGTCACTCGCATATTGGCTCGTGCGCAGGAACAGAAGCTTCACTGGCAACAAGCACAGTCCATGTCACCACAGGAAATTACACAACGGCTGTTTCCGGGTGAACAGAAGGGGCCTGTTTACAAGATGCCGGATTATGAGTGGGTGCACCGGGAGATGCAGAAGAGCGGCGTCACGCTGAGCCTGCTATGGGTAGAATACTGTGAGCAGTGCCGTCAAAATGGCGAGCTGCCCTACAAATCCACCCAGTTCAACAAGTATTACGCGGACTATGTCCACAAGACGAAGGCCACTATGCATTTGGAGCACAAGCCCGGCGAGACCATGCAGGTGGACTGGGCAGGACAGACTGCATCGCTGGTGGACACAGACACCGGAGAACGTCTGGATGCCTACCTGTTCATCGCGGTGCTGCCATACAGCGGCTATGCCTACACTGAGGCCTTCCTGGATATGAAGCAGGAGTCCTGGATCACCGGCCACGTCCATGCCTACCGGTATTTTGGCGGTGTCACCCGGATTCTCACGCCGGATAACCTCAAGGCAGGCGTGCTCAGGAACTCCCGAACGGAAACCGTGCTCAACAAATCGTATCAGGAGATGGCGGAGCACTACGGGACCGCTATTCTTCCGGCCCGCCCCCGCAGTCCCAAAGACAAGGCGGTTGTGGAAGGCTCCGTCGGCGTTGTTTCAACCTGGATACTGGCTGCATTGCGCAACCGGCAGTTTCTGTCCCTGGCAGAGTTGAATCAGGCTATCCTGGACAAGCTGGAAGCATTCAACCACAAGCCGTTCCAGAAGCATGAGGGCAGCCGCGCTTCCTACTTTTCAGAAGAGAAGCTCTTCCTGCTGCCGCTTCCGGCGCATCCCTTTGAACTGGCCGTCTGGAAGGTTGCCACTGTCCAATACAATTATCATATCAGCGTAGAGCGCATGAACTACTCCGTACCGTATGAATACATCAAGCAGAAGGTGGATGTGCGCCTGACCCGGACTACCGTGGAGGTTTTCTTTGCAGGGACGCGCATTGCCTCCCATCTGCGGCTCCATGGCCGTCCCAATCAGTACAGCACAGTAGAAGGCCATATGCCGCCGGAGCACCAGGCATACCTGCAGTGGAATGGAGCGCGGTTTATTCGCTGGGCGGAGCAGATCGGTCCGCATACTGCCGCAGTAATGCGTCTCTTCCTCACATCGTACAAGGTGGAACAGCAAGGCTATAAGTCCTGCATGGCGCTGCTGAAGTTATCAGATCGGTATACCTCCGGACGTTTGGAGGCCGCCTGTCAGCGGGCGCTCTCTTTCACATCTTCCCCCAGTTTGAAAAGTGTCCAAGCCGTTTTGAAATCAGGTCAGGATGTGCTTCCTCCCGCAGAAGCTCCGGCGCAAAAAGAGGATTCCAAAGCCCATAAATTCACCAGAGGTGCCGAATATTACAAGAGGGGGAAATAATCATGCTGAGCAATGAAACAGTCCACAAGCTGCGGGAAATGCACCTGGGCGTCATGGCAGGAGCCTTTTCGGCCCAGCTTGATGATGCTCAGTTCCAGACAGTGTCCTTTGAGGACCGCTTCGCCATGCTGGTGGATGCGGAGTGGAGCGCCCGGAAGAGCAACCGCCTTACCCGTCTCATCCGCAAGGCTGGTTATGCGGATCCAGCTGCCTGTGTAGAAAACATCGAATACCTGCCGGAACGGAAGCTGGACCGGGAGCAGATTTTGCGCCTTGCCTCCTGTGCTTACCTCCACGAAGCACACAATGTCATCATTTTGGGGGCTACTGGTGCGGGCAAGACTTACTTGGCTTGTGCCCTTGGTATGGCGGCCAGCCGTAGTTTCTATTCCGTGCGCTACATCCGTCTGCCGGATCTTCTGGTGGAAATCTCTGTGGCCCGGGCCAATGGCGCCTACCGGGATTACATGAAGAAACTCAAAAAGGACAATCTGCTCATCTTGGACGAATGGCTGCTCTACCCTCTCAAGGAGGCAGAGGCACGGGATGTGCTGGAGTTAGCAGAGGCTAGGAGCAAGGTGGCCTCCACCATCTTCTGCTCCCAATACGACACCAGTGAGTGGCACGAGAATCTGTACGACCCCACCTTGGCCGATGCCATCTGTGACCGGATCATCTACAACGCCTACACCATCCAGATCGAGGGCGAATCCATGCGCAAGCGCAAAGGTATCCCCGAATAATGGAAACGCGCGGCGGCCGTGTGCACCATGCCTACGGCCGCTGTGCACCATACATCCGGAACGGCTGCACCATTCACGCGGTGCCGATGCACCATCATCCGCGGTTTTGCTGCTCTCTTGGAGCGGCGTATGCAGCGTTCTTACTGTCACCGCGGAATGTTCCGCTCTCGGGAGGTAATCGAGTACATAGAGGAAAAGCTGAGAGCAACTTGGTCACTGGAACAGATCGCCTGTACCCCTTGCGAGCTGAAGATGCCAAGCTGGCGCACCATCTATCGCTGGATTTACGAAAAATATTTGATGAACGGCAATTTGAAGGTTCTCCGCCGCAAAGGAAAGAGCCACGGCGTTAAGGAAACGCACGGAAAATACAACAAGGGAAAGTCCATCCGCAAGATGGACAAGTCGGTATACAGCCACCAGAAAGCCGGGCATTGGGAAGCAGATACGGTAGTGAGTGACCAAGGAAAAGCAAAGCCTGCTTTGCCACTCTGGCGGAACGCAAGACTCGGTTTTACATTGCGGTGAAGATGCCGGACCGACGAGCAGAGACCACGGAAAACGCCATTGTCGCAGCACTGTCTGTATTCCCTCCGCAATTAGCCAAGACGATTACCTGTGACCGGGGTACAGAATTTGCCAACTGGCGCCGAATTGAAGAGCGATTGCATTGCGAGGTCTATTTTGCCGACCCGTATTGCGTCTGGCAGAAGGGTTCTAACGAGAATCTGAATGGCCTGCTCCGGGAGTTCTATCCCAAAAGAAGGAATCTTTCCCGTATTGCTCCTGCCACACTAAAACGAAACCTGGCGCTCATAAACGCCAGACCGCGTAAGGTTCTGAACTTCCGTTCTGCTCAGGAACTGTGGGACTTTGAACTCAATTCCTATTGCACTTAGTTTGACAATTCACTTGTTTTATTGCCGCTCATGGTCTGGCGTTTCCCTAGATGATTTTATTCAAAAACTCAACGCTTATATCCACTGGTATAACCACAAACGTATTAAGCTATCTCTGGGCGGTTTGAGCCCTCTTGAGTACAGGCATAAGTTGGGCCTTTTCGCATAACCTGTCCAACTTTTGGCCGCATCCCCGCCTCTCTCGTTGAGATTTACCTAGCTAGAATTTCTGTCCTGCGTGTAAGAACATTACCCAATTGGCGAGACTCGTACCTACTACAAGTTTCCCAGCAAACACTTTAGAACTTGAAATTTCCTGGATTTAGTTGATCTTATTTGTGAATACCCAAAATCGCTGTAGAACATAATTGACACAAAATGCAACACCTGTTGCAATAATAAATGCTAAACTTTTTATTTGTGTTGCTGAGAATATAATTGCATTTACTGATACATTTGCAAACATATTCGCCATCTGAGTGGCAGCAAACCTCAATAGTTCATATTGATTCTTCTTGTGTCTGGCAGAAAAACTCCAGAATTTATTTAAAAAATAATTGACCAGCATAGAACAACTCATGGATATCGTCTTGCTTAAAATTACATTGGTTCTGCCCAAAAGTATGACATAAATACAAAAATCAAGTGATGTACAAATGAGGCCAACCAACAAAAATCGATATGTTGATTTATCTGATAGAATGCATTTTATTTTTTCAAGCACACAGTCACCCCTCAAAATCCACATACTTTATAAACATTGGCCCCACTTGCTTGTGCGGCTTGAATTCCTATCTCAGAATCCTCGAATATGATGGTATCTTCAGACTTTACCCCAGCTATTTGCATTGCCTGCAAATAGCATTCCGGATCAGGTTTCAGACGTACCGTATCTTCCTGTGTGATAAGGAAATCAAAATACTCTTCTACGCAAAAATAATTCAGAATATCCAATACATTTTTCTTGGATGCAGTGGTAGCCAAAATAGTAATATATTTCTCCTTTAACGTATCTATTACATCAAATAGAGCCTGATTTATCCGTGCGTAGGCCAAGCACGATGGATACTGCAATTTCTTTTCCTGGTGCACAGCATGCAGATCGCTTTCTGTTTTGATGCCGAATAGGGGCAAGAAATCCTTGTAATTTTTCCCCACATACGAGTTCATAAAAGTCTCTCGTTCAATTACAAATCCAAATTTCTTCGCCGCAGCGGCATAAGCGCGATAGTTCACCTCAGATGTATCAAAGAGTGTTCCATCCATATCAAATATGGCAAGTTTTTTATGAATCATCATTCCAGCTCCTGAAAATAGGGTGAATCTTTTGCAATTTTGTATTCTTCAGGAACGCCAAACGGGACGTGAAAGTCCGTCTGAAACGCTTTTACGATTTTTCCTTCCCTTGTCAAAACATTGTAGACGCCACTTACAAAAAATTCTTTGTACTGGCACTCTTTCAAATATTGCTCGGAAGAAGAAATAAAAATATTTTTGCTATCGAAATAATAGCATCCACAGATTGCCTGATTGCTAATTGCTTGCTTTTCTACCGTTTCACATACGTTCCCACAGTCGTCAATTCTCAAAAAGCTATATTTTTCCTCGTTCGACTCAAAGGTCAACAATGCGCCGTCAATGCTGTCCTCGCTGTCAATAAACTGCTCAAATGGCCTGCACCGAAACATATGATCGCAATCATTGAACACGATGGGAGAATCATCATGGATGCATGATAACCCCTCTCTACAAGTCAATACGGCGCCGTTCAGTACATCTGGAATGATTTTGATATTAGCCCTAGGGAAATATAGTCTGATTTCCTTATCAATATTAAATCGTTCCACATGCTCCTGCAACACAACAAAAGTAATGTCAATCACATTGATGAATTTCGCAATAGACATCGCACTCCAGTAGAAAAATGGCTTTCCATTTATCGGGATTAATGGTTTCGGAAACTCAAAGCCGTGCTCTGCAAATCTGGATCCCTTTCCTCCCATTGGCATGATCAGATGAATTCTTTTCATAACAATTTTCTCCTTATCTAACAGGAAGTTCTTTTCGGATAAGCAGGATATCTTTCATGATCACTTTAGACTGGCGAATCTTTGAGCCAAACCCTCGATTCCAGGAAGATTGCCCTTGCTTTCTCACGTGCTGCTTAACACGATAGCGGTACACGCTGAATCCAGCTTTTTTGGCCTTTGCATAGACATATGTTTCAATGGAAAAATCATAGGGAATCTCTTTCATTTTGCTCAGCAGAGATCTATGGAACAGCACAGGAATAGCTCCGATATCGTACATCCAAACGCCAAGCATAGCACTTGCATAGAGTGTCATGCAGTTTGTGAAAAAGTAGTCCATTAAACTTCTGTTTTCCCGCTTTCCTTTCAAAAAAAGAAATTCGGCAGGGTGCATCTCCGCTATCTGCATAAAGCGGATGATCTCTTTAGGGGCGATCTGCATATCCGCATGCAGCCAGCCAATATAGTCGCCATCCGCCTTTTTGAGACCTTGCTGTATTCCATAGCCGTATCCTTGATTGTGATCTACATATGCGATGGTAAAATTGGATTTCCCGTCACAGGCAAGTTCAAGCTCGGCACGAGTGTTGTCGCGCGATCCGTTTTCCACAAAAATCCATTGAATCTCATATTGTCCGTTTAACCGCGTCAAAAGGTCAACCAACGCGTGCACGTTTCCACCTTCATTATAGCACGGAATGATTACAGAGTATTTCATATCCACCTCTCTGCGCCATTGTACGTAATTTTAACATTTTATCTGCGATAAAAGCGCAGTTTCATTTTCAATAACACTGGCCAGCCCTTCTTCTATGTCAACCTTGGGGCTCCAACCATATTGGGTCTTGGCGTAGGTATTGTCACACAAAGAATATTTGTTGATCTCATCTTTCAAAATAGAATCTTTTATCTGATATGCGCCATGAAACAGTTCAGGGTACTTTTCCCAATAATGAGCGTCATCTGCGTATGCGGCCGCAATATCTTTATGCATGATTCTGCATGCGATCTCGTACATTTCATTGACAGAATAGTTCTTCATGGAAGAACAGTTCACAGCATCAAAACCTATTCCATTCTGTACTGCGATTGCGAGATCGATCAAATCATCGACATATATATAATCTCTTCTCTGATTGCCATCAGAATGGAAAACCGGCGTCCGATCAAAGTACAGTTCCCTGATCATATATGCTACGAACGGCGGCTGCTTCCGCAGGCAATCAATGTGCGGTCCATATACATTCGCAAACCGCAAACATGTAACATTCATACCGTATGTTTTGCAGTAAGACTCCGCAAAACGTTCTGCGCAATATTTGCTGTTGGGATAGATCAAGGTTGGGGGATTAAATTTTGTCTCAATTGTTGGGAACTCGACTTCATTTTCGTATATTGCATTTGTGCTGGCCTGAATCACTTTCTTTACGCCATATTTTCTTGCGTTCTCTAAAATATTGACAAAGCCGATCAGATTAACATCGATTGCTTCCTGCGGGTTCGATTGGCAATCCGGCAACGGAGCAATACCAGCAATATTGTAAACATAGTCAATATCATTTTCCTTAAAAAGCCTAGATATTCCATCCCGGTCTCTTATGTCCATATGGAGAATTTCTTTTGCAAAACTGTGATCTGGAAAGATAAGATTGTCTTCCTTTCCATAGGAAAAATTGTCAATCAAGATCAAGTGCACACCATTTTTCCAGAGTCTGTATGCCAGTTGAGAACCAATAAACCCCGCAGCTCCAGTAATTAAAATTTTTAAATTGCTCATACCTAAAATACTCCTTATCTAAACATCTTTTCAATGTCATTCAATACAATTAACATACCCGCGTAAAAAATCACCGCACTTTGCGGATTTTTCCGTATTTTATATGGCATCAATCGCAACCAATGTATCGCTTCGTGATAAAAAATGCTCTTAACCTGACTTCCTGTAAAATGCGTAAACAAATAGCGTTTATAGTTCTCATAAAGCGTCCAATATGCAATCGAACCAGTGAAAAAGAATTGGACCTGATTGCTCTCAACATGTACGTCGTTGACCATCATCAGAAATTCGTATTGTCCATGCAGCGACTGCAAAAGCTTCGCATAATCCAAAAATGGTGTTTCATGAACAGTTCCAGGATTTGGGTCAATCAAATACCAGCGATGATTCTCATCGTTCACACATACGATATTTTCTATTGTCAGGTCCCCATGTATGATCGAGATCGGATCGTTCGCGAATATTCTATGCAGGCTTTCTTTTGACAGCTGTTTTTTGAAATACTGTAAATTACGGTAACAGACACCATTAATAACCACCATCTCACTGTCAAATAAGGCAGGATAGGTTTGACTGCACCACTCTTCGCAGACTGCAATATTTTGAAGCACCTTCTGCGCAATATACTTATCCAATGCTTCATCATTGACCGTATTGCGTTTTTTTTCGTACAGGCCTTCTTCTAGACATTCTAGCACGTTTTTTAAAATATTCCAGCTGCTTTCCCTTGATGACTCGTGAATATACTCAAAATATCCAATCGAGTTATTTTCATAAGGCATATCGTAACAACAGGTTTCGCCAGTATATTTTTCCGAAATGATGTTGCAGAGTGGAAGTTTATCTTGAAACGTTTTCAACCAAAGCGCCTGTTCGTGCAATTTTTTCGCGTCAGCACCAAAAGCGTATTTTCGGTAAAAAGTTTGCTGGTCGTTCATGGCAAGAATCGTCGTAGCGTTTGAACCAGCGGAACAGTCTTTCAGAACAATGACATCCTTATTAATAAATAAATAAGCTTCAAAAAAATCTCTTTTCTTATCTTTAAAATAAAGATTTAAAAATTCCAACTTATCAGATTCATTGACTTGAGGAATAATCTGGATTTTTTTTCGAGCCACTGCATTATGGTCCACTCTCCACGCGCTATAAACTGCAAGCGTTACAATAATAAGCAGCAACGGAACGATCAAATAAATCAAAAACCAGATCAGAATCGTGCGTTGATTGACCCGCATGCACTCCCAGAACAGTGCGTCACCAGCCATCGAGAAAATGGTATTGAATACTCGTGTCAATGTAAAATCATACCCTTTCCCCTGCAAAAAGATCGCAAACTTCGCATAGGAAAAAAAATAGCACATCCACACTCCTGCTGTGTAAAGGATAACGCGCAGAATATTTTTAAGCTTAAGTAAGTCCTTCATACTGGCAAAAATCGTATAGCAAACCATTAATATATGACGTTCCACTTTTGTATTGAACAGACTTGCGATTTTGCCTATCGACGATTTCACATAGGTTTTGAACGCAACCGCCAGAATCACAGATACAACAGCAATGAGAGAAACTGCACCATAGTGTACCGTAGCATTTAGCACCTCGGTGCGATGTATCTTCAGCACGAAAAGTGTGAAAAAGGCCATGCCCACTGTGATAACATCAATAAAAATATCCACAAAAACGGTAGCAGCGGACAAAATACAGCCGTTGCGCAACTCTTTTTTGCCCACATACCAGATTCGATACAGATCACCGAGACGAAATGGAATCAGCACATTAATTGCCTGACCAACACTCATGGAAAGCAGTAATTTGGAAGTAGAAACATCCTCATATATGGAAATAATTTTCTTCCATCTTAGCGATTTGATAATATGTCCCACGCATAAAAATGCGATTGCCGTCAACAAATAAATTATCACATCTTGTAATCCTTTCTTTTATACGTGCCTCTTGCTCGAAGCAGAAGATGAAAGTGGCAAACTGTCGGTCCTATTATTATCCCAGCTCAATGAGACTTGCTGACATGATGAAAAATCAAGCCGATAATGTACTCAGAAACGACTTGGATGACCAATGCGCCTATAATTACTGCACAAATAGTAATGACAAGCGCTCTGCTAAACGAGATATGAACATCAAAGTAATCTACACAAATTCCAATAATGAGTGCCTGATTCAGGTAAACAGGCAAACTCAGTTTACCCAAGAAGGCAGAAAATCGATTATTCAATACTTTATCTATAAATGTTACATTCAAAAAGGAAATCATAATTAAAATAGCAAACATAAATGTATCCCAGAAATCATCCCTGCCGTTTTTGTGAGTGTATATAACATATATAAGACGCGAAATGCAAAATAGCTCTAAAACAGTAAGAAAAATCTCTTTTTTTCTGGACATATGTTGCGATAAATACGTATATCCCTCCCATGCCAGACAGCCAATCGAAATATCCATCATACAACGGATCCATCCGGTGTTGAATAAACCGTTATATTCATACCACAACAAGCTTGTTCCATTCGTATTTGCCAGAAATCCACCGAAAATGAAAATGACTAACGGCACAAAAATATGAATAAAGAACCTTTTATTCAAGAAAAGGATAGTATAGCTGAAATATATTCCAATTAACATCACTGAAATATACTATGTAGGATAATTTATATAGATTTTTTGACCAAATTCAGACATATGCAACATAAGAAGTTCCCATTTATACTGGAACAATTGCTCGCCTACTGTTTTTAGTGCAGTGATAATAGAGCTAAAATTTGCTTTATAGATGAAATTGTACGTGAACAAAAGGAAAAATGCGATAAAATACTCATTTTTCAAACTGCAAATCTTTTTCCAGATAAATTTAGCTGGTGTTGCGATCGTAGCATTGGCTTCATTCCGTTGATAAGAGGAAAACATTAAAAATCCGGACAGTATAAAGAAAAAATCTACACCGAGTCCCGCACTTGGGAAAAAGCCGGTGCGCACTTCGCCATATGCTTTATTCTGAAAAGTTTCATTGAAATGCATAGCTACAATAGCAATAGCAAATATAAATCTCCAAAACTCAATTGCATTCTTCTTTTTCCCCATAAATCACCTTTTCTTTACACCTTTCCACAATATATTTCGGTACTGCCAAGTCATCAGAAATACTTAGCTATGTACACCCATCGCTACATATCCGACACTCAGTAAACCTTTGACATAGGCCGGAGTACCTGCTTCCGAATAAACAAATCCTATTTCACTTACCCCTGCTACAGGCTCCTCTGGAATAAATGTCATCCATTGTCTGTCATCAGATGTAACCTGCTGCACTTCTTCTATCAGTGCCCCCTCTTTATCAAATAGCTGCACCGTATAGTTGCAGTCATAATTCGTGTTTGCACGGCTAACAGTAATATTGACTATGGACTCGTTTACAACCGATGCAATAGACGCCCTAGAATAGGGGATTGCATTATCAGCCCCCACTCCGTTTGCGATTTCCTGCCAATTTTTATTTGCATCAAACCCAAAAAGTTTTCCCGCGCTGTTATGCTGTAAGCTAATCAGTTCTGCTCCTGGAATATTGATATTTACCGGAAAATAATATGATTCATTCTCTGTCGCATAGCTGATTTTATTCCATTCTACCTGATATTCAGATGGTGTAGTAATAGTTTCCGACGATGCGGTATACCATAAAGCCATCGGCGCAACTATACAGCACAGCAAAATATTAACAATCTGTTGCGCACCCTCGCTACCGACAAGTCGACATTTTTCTTTGCACAGATAGATAAAAGCAAATGCCAAAAAAAGCAGAGGAGTATATATATATATCCAATGAACATTATTGCCGAACACATTAGTACTCCAATTAGCGGGAGCTCTCATATCGAAATTACCTAATCCGCCTAAAATACATACTCCAACTGCTGAAACACTTAAAATCAAACAACCAACCGAAAAAATTCCAATATAATGCAATTTCATATCTTTGCAAAAAATAAAGTAGACAGATATGCCGATTATTAACAGCAAAACAATACCCGCAAAAATATTTGTCGCCAATGCATTTGGAGTTTCAACATGTAGCACTAAGCTATTAAAGGCCTGAATTTCATAATAGAATAAATTTTCAAGCAGCACATGCAGTTCTGGTATTTGAAAAGATCCCACTCCCTGACGCTGTTCGATTGTACTAAACGTTCGAATGAAAATATATGTGACGTGTATAAGCGGCAACACCGCCAATATGATATAAAAAATCTTTCTTCGTAGAGATGACTCTTTCCAGAGTACAAGCAGACAAAATAGAGCAACCGGAATCCATGTCACAACAAATAGTTTGCTAAAGCATAAAACAACAAGTAGTAGCATGCTACCCCAGTAAAACGCAGGTTTCATGAAATCCAGGTTGGAGAGAAAGAGCCATATAATAAACAGAATTCCCCAATAGCCTAAAGAATGAAACATATACTCATTATACAGCGTAGAGCATCCTAAAAAAATAGAAAGCATTAAAGACCATGTCTTACCTAGATACCTGCTTGTGGTATTCAGACAAAACAGACTACAGAAAAGTGCGATAATACACAAGGACACAACCTGAGTTACTGCAAAAACATATTTAACAGGCGAAATTATTACAGCGAACGCCATAATTAGCCGCTGCAACCAAGACAAATAAAGGCCAGCCTCTAATGTAAACAGACTTTTCAAGGTTCCGTTTGAAATCTGGCCATACCAAAAATCGTATGCCGCTTCGCTTTTGGGCTCACCCCAAAAAGACGCAGTGGGTTCGCGAGCACTTATCGTGAGAACAATGATCAAAAAGGACAACAAAAAAAGTAAGTAATGATGCCTCTCAAGCAAATCCGGCTTCATGGAAGTAATATATGCCGTGAAACAGATTGCGACAAGCAGCAACACAAGCATGCAGAACGAATACATAAACCAGGACGGTGGGTTTATCACCGTATATTGGAATGCAAGAGGACTTGTACACTCTCCCCCGTTCCATAACATATTTGACAACCCACTTCCCACCTGATTAGATGAATATAATCCTGAAACATTTGCAGGATCTTCACAACTCGACCTGCTTTCAATGGACAATAAGGCTGTACCGGCAGTAAATTTTCTTAAATCAAGAGGAACACTATAATATCCACTAGCATTTTCAGGTTCTACAGAAAGAATCCCATTCTCGTAGACATCATTTTGTGTCAATGTAACTTCAATATCTGTTGTCTCTGTTTGGGATGGCGACATATCTATATATATTTCAAGAGATGTTAGAGTGCCTTGTATATGTATCAACTGCTCCACCTGACAATCTCTCATCAAAGGAACTCTGTTTTCTGCTGACATGGCTACCGGATCCATACTAATTACACGGTGGGAATCTTGCCACAGGCCGGTTATCGGAGCCAGCATAGTAAACAAAAATAAAACTATTAGAATAGTGATTGCTTTTAGCTTACAACGCCCCCTCCATTTAGGTAATGAAAATATATCTGTAAAGCTCATAAATAACTCCTTGCACTATGGTACAGTAACAACTAGCCTTCACTCCAAGGAATAGGATGTAAGGTTGATGATAAATTGTTTGTCACGAAAATGGCTCTTAAACAGTTCCATCCACAAGCCTTTCGCAGCTTTATTAACCAGATATTTATTGCCCCAGACAGTTTATGTGGGACAACGCTATATTAATATTAAAAACTTCCATATTTCATTTGAAAGATGTTAAATGTTTGTAGATTCTTATCTTTTTCTGCAAGGATTATATTTTCTTCTCCGCCAATGAGTTCAAGCGGCCATTCCACACCAATATCCGGATCATTCCACATAATTCCGTCATCATATTCGCCATAGAACTTTTCAGCGCATTTATAAGACACAATTGAATGTTCCAATACGAGATAGCCATGCGCACAGCCTGCTGGTACAAGTATTTCGTTATGCTTTTCTCCGATTAGATCAAATGCCAACCATTTCTTGAAAGTTGGACTGTCTTTTCGCAAGTCAACCACAACATCCCAAACATGTCCCCAAATACAGCGAACCAGCTTAGGCTGTTGCTTGACACGCTGAAAATGAAGGGCACGAATTACACCCCTATGGCTAGTCGTATAAAAGACTTCCGCCAAATCGTGCTGAATCCCATTTGCTTCAAAAATTTCTTTGGAATAATCCTTGGTAAAACAACCGCGAATATCATCTGCATTAAACGGAGTGACCTCAATGAGACCTGGAATCGAAGTTTCATGAAATTCGAATTTCTGTATCATATTACGCCTCCAACTTTTTCCACCATGCTGCCGTCCGTCTACAACCTTCTGCAAAGCTGACCTCTGCACGAAAGCCTGTATCTTTTTCCGTTTCAGAACAATCAAAACGAGACAGTGGCAAATCAACCCCTGTGAACGGGATATCTCCAAACTTAAACTCAAGTTCTGGCGCAATCGCCTCCTGCATCTCTGTTAAAAATTCACGAAGGGGACGTGCAGAGGAACTTCCAATCAAATATTCATGAAACGACTTACCATTTTTGCCAATTAAATAAAATGCACGCGCTACATCATCAATATAAACGAAATCATAATTCTGTGTTCCCGCAGTAAACTGAGGAGATTCACCATGAATGCACTTTTGAATTGTTGTATTGACCAAACGAGGGCTTCGCTCACCAACACCATAAGCATTCGTAATTTCGGGCCAAATCAATTCAATGCCAATTTTTGCTGCTACTGACATGCACATGATATGCGCAATCACTTTGCCGCCGCCATAAATATATCCTAATCCCGGCTTGTTCCCTTGAGTATAGGCGGCAGCAATCGTTTCGTGCTCCATAATGCTTCCTGCACAAATGAAACGCTGGCAGCCCACTTCTTTGGCAGCCTGTAATGCTTCTACAGTCCACTGAGCGTTTTGAAGCTGTAACGAAGTATTCGCGCGTTCTGAACCAGCTGACCCAGCCCATGCAAGATGATAAAAGATATCATAATCAGATAGGGGAAGTTTAGCTGGCAACTGACTCATTTCTGCCAAATCATAGGAAACGATATGCAAATTGGACGCATCAGGTAGGTTATCAGAATGTCCATTATGAACAACTGCGCATACCTGCACATCATTTCTCAGAAGCTCTTTTACTACTGCACTCCCGATAAAACCATTAGCGCCTGTTACAATTGCGTGTGTCATTGCATCCCCTCCTGATATTGAGCTATTTCGCGACTCATTTCAGCCGCAATATCCCCGTTCTCCATCCAAATGCGTGTCCACTCTACTGTTTTTTCAATAGCCGTGTCAATATGCCAGCTTGGTTTCCACCCAAAAGTGGACTTAATTTTAGAACAATCCAATTTAAGGAAGTTCGCCTCATGAGGGCCACCAACAAATCGGTTCTCCCAACGTGCATCATCCCCCCACTTCTCGCAGAACAAATCAACCAGCTGCCCTGTTGTGACACAATCACATTCGTCTGGGCCAACATTATACCAGCCTGAAAAAGCGGGATCTTCATATTGGCGTTGTGCAATCATCAAATAGGCGAACAGCGGCTCTAGCACATGCTGGTATGGGCGTGTAGAGTGTGGATTGCGAACTATAATTGGCTTGCTTGCAGACACCGCACGGATGCAGTCCGGAATAATACGATCATTTGCAAAGTCGCCGCCACCAATAACATTACCTGCCCGGGCAGTCGAAATCGCCGTCTGGTTATCTGCAAAAAAACTATTTTTATAGCTATGTGTCACCAATTCAGAACAGGATTTAGAATTGGAATATGGATCAAATCCATCCAGTGGCTCGTTCTCACGATATCCCCACTCCCACTCATTATTCTGGTATACCTTATCTGTTGTTACATTGAGAATCGATTTAACGCAAGTACTCTGTCGAACGCACTCCAATATATTTACTGTACCCATAACATTTGTTTCATAGGTATATACCGGATCCTTATAACTGTCACGAACAATCGGCTGCGCTGCCAAATGCAGCACAATTTCCGGTTCCGCTTTGTCAAACACGTTTTTCAGTGCATCCAGATTGCGAATATCTCCAATCACAGAGTTCATATGCCTGTCCACACCAGATAAAGAAAACAGATTAGGTTGAGTCGGTGCTGATAAAGAACAACCGGTAACCTCTGCACCTGCATCGATTAGTATGCGGCAGAGCCAAGTTCCTTTAAAACCCGTGTGTCCTGTGACAAATACTTTTTTCCCACGGTAAAACTCCATATTATGCATTAGTCTGCCCACACTTTCCACGGTGCCTGCCCCTGCGCCCAGAGTTTCTCCAGCACCTCTTTTTCTCGTACAGTATCCATGCACTTCCAAAAGCCGTCGTGTTTATATGCCATTAATTGGTTGAGCTTCGCAACCGTTTCGAGCGGAGTGCGCTCCAAAACAGTGCTGTCGTCCTCAATATAGCTGATAAACTCTGGCTGGCAGACCATGAACCCAATATTGATCATATTGCCATCACCTTGTGTTTTCTCGCGGAAATCATTAACTTGTCCATTCTTGTCAATATCAAGCACGCCAAAACGCTGTCCAGCATTATATGCAGACATAGTGACCATCTTACCATGTGAACGATGAAATTTCACCAACTCAGTTATATTAAGATTGGAGACGCCATCGCCGTAAGTAAGCATAAATGGCTCATCGCCGATATAATCTTTGACACGTTTTACTCGTCCGCCGGTCATGGTATTTAATCCGGTATCAACAACCGTAACTTTCCACTGCTCCGATGCATTGTGGTGAACAATCATATCATTCTTACCATTGGTAAAATCGAATGTCACATCTGAGGTATGCAGAAAGTAGTCTGCAAAATATTCTTTAATGACATGCTGCTTATACCCCGCGCAGATAATAAATTCATTAAAGCCGTGCGCACTATACAGCTTCATGATATGCCAAAGAATGGGCATTCCTCCCAGTTCAACCATAGGCTTGGGCTTGAACTGACTTTCTTCAGAAATACGCGTGCCGAAGCCACCAGCAAGAATAACGACTTTCATTTGGGTTATCCCCTTTTACCAGTATTATTTAAAGTATTTGTAATATTGTCAAGAAAAGCATATATTTGAGGCATTGCTTTTTGGAATGCATAAATATGCTGAGACTTTCCCATGTCCGCCGGAAATTGCCAAATATCTCCATACCCTTGTAAATACTCCTCAGGTGCACCTGGAATCTCTATTTCTATATTCTCAAAAGCTACAGTACTTACATTAAGCAATTTTTTTGAAGGCATGACTGGGTATCCAAATGGATAGTTATCGATTCCATAAAACAAGCAATTACCATCACTTTTTGTCCCGAGTTGATCTTGATATGAATCAATTAGCTGTAAAACCTTTTCTCGATCCTCTTGGGAATATGGGCCAAATCCCGATAGTCCAACATCATGTGTCTTGGGAGCTTTTAATATATTATAAAAATCATTTTCCATTGCTCGTCGTTTCATACGGAAATTGTACAAAAAACTCTCTCGTTCTTTTTGAGAATAACAAGTACAGTAATCAAAAACTGCAATATCGATAAAGTTAGGAATTCGATTATCACAATAGCAAAATTGAAATCCTCTGGAACAAGTATTGTCGTGAAAGTACTCACGGATATAGAATTCACTACCTTCCAGGTATTCCATCAAATGATTCAAATCTTGTCGACTCATGCAAACATCTACATCATCATCCCACGGGATAAATCCTTTGTGACGAATGGCTCCGATTAATGTTCCTGCACTGGCCCACATAATTATTCCTATTGATCTACATATTTCCCTTAGTTTTTTTAGTAAAACCAAATTTGCAAGTTGAATCGCCCGTAAATCTCCAGTGGCACGCGGATATGAATCCCAATAGTTTTTTTGAATAATTTTAATATCTCCCTGCCCTTGTGTAGCCCAAAACATATTTTGGATTTTACGAAGGTTTTCTAGCTGTAAAGATTGAACTGTGCACAGCAGGTCGTTTAAAGAATCGATCTTATCTGCCATCCTTAGAAATTGCGTTTGTATAGCTTCTTGTGAACTTTTTATGCGATCTTCCATAGTTGATGTCCACTCATTCATGGACTTTTGACTTAATTCTATTTCATCCACATGGAGTTTTATCTGATCTAATGATTGATTAAATTCCTCAATACCTTTGATTTTCTGATAAACATTTTTATGAAACATTTGTATACCTCCGAACATTCGGTTTCGACAATACGTCTCATTCGTAACTAAATTCTAATTCCATGTTTTTAAGGAGAAAGCCAAGCGCTTAACATATATGCGACGCTTACTTCCTGGAGGTAATAAGTAATTGATCATCCTCCAGATGTATCTCTTTCCACGCTGGATTATGGTTTCCTTTCCTAATTCCTGCCGCATTTGAATGCGAACACTTTCCACAAGTTTTTCTGCATAATCAATAGCCATACGTTGGATAAGTATTTCATAAAAATCTGTTTTTCGTGCATACTTCCAAAAAAATTCAAACAAATCCGGATTTGTCGTGTAGCAAGGCATTGAACGGCCTACATAATGAACGATATAGGGAGCCTGACGAGACATAAAATATTCTTGTCTCAGCATATCTGGCAAGTAATACTCATCCAAATTTTGAGGTTGATTGCTAACCATTACGTTCCAACGATTTGGAAGGCGTAGAATTTTTCCATAAAATAGCTTATTTAATAGATCTTGGTCTAGCCAGCGGAGTTTATGATTCAGCCCCTGTTTAATGAGATAACCTTCCTCAAAATCTCGGCGTATAGCCTTAACGTTAAAGACGGAAACACCTGCTTGAAAATACTGTTCCGGATTTTTCATGCCTAATTCTTTAATATTATAAGAGCGTTGCTCCAATGGCGGCGTTTGTGTGCAGTAGGCCACCACATGTGTATCATAAGCAGCTGCTAAATAATAATCCTTTAGATCTTCATTGAACAACTCAAAAATATCGTGATTTACTACGATATCAGAGTCCAGATAAATCACTTTATCATAAAGCGCAAATACATCTGGTGTCAGCAAGCGATAGTAGGTATTACTTGTAAAGTGAGCCCAAGTAAAAAAAGAAAAGCCTTCAATCATTTTAGAGATATTAAGAATGCGAATAGATATGTTCTCTATCCCATCTGCCTGTCGCTGGATGCGCCATTGATTTCTCTGTAACATGTTATCAGTTAGTATAACAATATCATACTGATGATCAGTACTTGCATTTGCTATTATGGATGCTACTACAACGGACGCAAATGGAGCATATTCATCGCTGGATACTAAAACAATTACAGCAGCTTTTTTATCAAATATTGGTTGGATCTGTGTGCAATATTGTACTCCGCCACTATACTCGACATCAAACTCATCCAAAGTGTGAAAGGGTGCATTTTTCTCGGTCATATTTTTTACTCCTTGTATCATAATGAGATAGTAGTTTTCGTGACTTTTATTAGAGTCACATACTACACTGGAAGGGATGCTGTGGATTGGTTAATTTCTCCTACCATGAAATGGTTTGTAATAGGCTCCAACCACAGCCCCTTGCAGTTTTGTTAATCAGTTAGATACCGCCAGACGGTTGATGTAGAACAAGGTTACATGGCAAGGCGCTCTGTGGATGCAGCATCAAATTTTTACATCTGGAGGTTCTGTTTATGATTTATGTCGGGATCGACATCGCCAAGGACAAGCATGACTGCTTTATCCTGTCCTCGGAGGGGGAGGTATTGGCAGACGTATTCGCCATCCCCAACAGTATGGAAGGGTTTCAGTTCCTTTTGGAGAAGATACACAACTGCATCTCGCCCCAAGACAGCATAAAAGTAGGGCTTGAGGCAACCGGACATTACAGCTATAGCCTCCTGGAGTTTCTTCTTGACAGCGGCCTTCCCACCTATGTCTTGAATCCCCTGCACACCAGCCTCTACCGGAAAAGCCTCTCCTTACGGAAAACCAAGACCGATAAAGTTGACGCGCGTACCATTGCGGCTATGCTTTTGCCAGATTTGGGCCTCAAGCCCTACACGGATACAGCATGCCACAACGAGGAGCTCAAGTCACTCACAAGATACAGATTTGATAAAGTCCGGGAGCGGGCCAAGCTCAAGCAGTCGGTCTCCCGTCTGGTCTGTATCCTGTTCCCCGAACTGGAAAAACTGGTTTCTACCCTTCACATGAACTCCGTCTATGCTCTCCTGAAGGAGTTTCCCGGAGCCAAGCAGATCGCCCAAGCCAACCTTACCCGGCTGAAGTCTCTTCTGTTCGGATCTTCCAAGGGACACTACAAGCGAGATATGGCGGTAACCATCCGGGATGCCGCCAGAGCCTCCGTTGGCTCTGTTATGTCTGCCAAGTCTCTGGAACTCCGGCACATCATCCGTCTTATCCGGGAGCTGGATGCTGAGATTGCGGACATTGAAGTCTCTGTCCAATCCATCTTGGAGGAGCTACACTCTCCCATTACCACCATTCCCGGTATTGGAACGAGGATGGGTGCCATGATCCTGACTGAGGTGGGTGACTTCTCCCGCTTTGTTCTCCTGACAAGGTTCTGGCTTACGCCGGTCTGTCTCCCTCCACCTACCAGTCCGGACAACTCAACAACTGCTATGCTCACATGGAAAAACGAGGTTCCAGATACCTGCGCTTTGCCATTTATAACGCCACCAAGTACGTCTGCCTTTGGGACCCCGCCTTTGCTGCATACCTTGCCAAGACACGAGCAGAGGACAAGCACTACAATGTGGCCTTATCCCATGCCGCCAAGAAACTGGTACGGCTCATCTATGCAATGGAGAAGTCCGGGCTTGCTTACCAGCCTGTGGCTACTGTATAACTCGTTCCATCATCTCTTATCCTGGTGTCCTCACGGACGCCTGCTTCCGTGCGCCGTTTTACACCGTCTTGTGGTTCTACCTCCCCCATTTCAGGGCTTGACTTAATAGTTAGTCTGTTACTATATAGTTGTCTCGGAATGTGGTAGCCAACTACGAGCCGAGACATCTCGTTGCCTAAGCTGTTAGAATAGAAAGGTAATGGTCTGACCCTTTTCT
>OFMK01000900.1_pt1 | contig 26096 bp, 28 predicted proteins | sample 1541781 | NCBI WGS metagenome assembly OFMK01 (sample SAMN04209250, study PRJEB22552) | human gut metagenome | biome: gut; material: feces | host: Homo sapiens | place: USA: Oklahoma
CCGGTGACACTTCGGGTATGAACCGAATGCTCTAGCCAACTGAGCTATACCGCCATATATACGCCGCAAGAAACGGCGCATAAATAATTATATAGAAAAAGGCCGGGCTTGTCAACACCTTTTGCCCGTTTTTCCCGTAGAAATGCGGAAAATTGCCGCTGTGCCCTGCAGCGCAGGGCACACTGAAAACAGGGCCGCCCCGCCGCTCGGTTTCAGCCGGGCGCATGCAGGGTGTAAAAAGCCATTTCGGCGCCTGTGTCCTGAATCAAAACTCCTGCCGGCATGCGCAAGGCCTTCCAGGTGATATAGAGGTCGCCTGCCGCGCCGGAGACATTCGTCACCTGCACCAGATAAAGTACCCAGAACCACTGTGCTGGCACAGCAGCGCACAGGGCGGCCAGCACCATCCCCCAAAAAACAAGCGGCGCCAGTGCAACGGCAATATAGCTTTTCCGCCCGAAATATGCCTGGCTGCCCGCCCAGGCATACAGCCCCACATAGCCGTAGTGCACCTTTTTTGCACCAAAATATTTCATGCACAGCCCCTGCACCAGCTCGTGCAGGGGGATATAGGCCAGAAGGCCCGCCAGCATGGCCAAAAACTGGGTAACGTGAAAATGGATGCCGCCCGAAAAAAGGGCTGGAATATGCCATAGAGAAAGGGCGCCAGCATGGCGGCGCCCAGGCCCAGCGCCAGCCCGTTTACGGCCAGGGCCTGTTTTTTGTTTTTTGCAAGGCCGCGCGCCATATTTCGCAGTAGCCTTCGGGCAGCTGCTGAAGGGCAGATGCCATCCGGCAGGCCTCCTTTCTGCGCAGGGCCAAATGCCCTGCCCTTCTGCGCAGGGCCAAATGCCCTGCCCTCAAGTGCTTCATGCAAAAAGCAGGGCCGGAGGGCGCTGCCTTCCGGCCCTGAATGTTATATTTTATAAACTAACCAGTTCAGTGTTTAGGAACCAAAAGCTCCTGCCCGCCCATATAGGGGCGCAGGGCTTCCGGCACGCGCACGCTGCCGTCTGCCTGCAGGTTATTCTCCAAAAAGGCGATAAGCATGCGTGGGGGCGCCACCACGGTGTTGTTCAGCGTGTGGGCCAGATATTTTGTGCCATCCTCGGCTTTTACGCGGATCTTCAGGCGGCGCGCCTGCGCATCGCCGAGGTTTGAGCAAGAGCCCACCTCAAAATATTTCTTCTGGCGCGGGCTCCATGCCTCCACATCCACACTTTTCACCTTCAAATCGGCCAAATCGCCCGAACAGCACTCCAGCGTGCGCACGGGGATGTCCAGCGAACGGAACAGATCCACCGTGTTCTGCCACAGCCTGTCGAACCACATGGGGCTTTCTTCCGGTTTGCAGACCACGATCATCTCCTGTTTTTCAAACTGGTGGATGCGGTATACGCCGCGCTCTTCCAGGCCGTGCGCGCCCTTTTCCTTGCGGAAGCAGGGCGAATAGCTCGTCAGCGTCTGCGGCAGGCTTCTTTCGTCCAGAATCTGGTCGATAAATTTACCTATCATCGAGTGCTCGCTGGTGCCGATAAGGTACAGGTCTTCTCCTTCTATCTTGTACATCATGGCGTCCATTTCGGCAAAGCTCATCACACCCGTCACCACATTGGCGCGTATCATGAAGGGCGGCACGCAATAGGTGAAGCCGCGGTTTATCATAAAATCGCGCGCGTAGCTGATAACCGCCGAGTGCAGGCGAGCGATATCGCCCATCAGGTAATAAAACCCATTGCCCGCCACACGGCGCGCGGCGTCAAGATCGATGCCGTCAAAGCGCTCCATGATATCGGTGTGGTATGGCACGTCAAAATCCGGCACGGCAGGCTCTCCGAAACGCTGTACCTCCACATTTTCACTGTCGTCTTTGCCGATGGGCACGCTGGCGTCGATGATATTGGGTATCGTCATCATATCCTTGCGCAGCTGCTCTGCAAGCTCGTTTTCCTGTGTCTCCAGCTCTTTCAGGCGGTCTGCATTCTCCGTCACCTGCCGCTTGACGGCTTCGGCCTCCTCTTTTTTGCCCTGCGCCATCAGCGCGCCGATGCTTTTGGAAAGCCTGTTGCGGCTGGCGCGCAGCGCCTCGGCCTCACTTTTGGCCGCGCGCAGCTTTGCGTCCAGCCCCAGCACCTCATCCACCAGAGGCAACTTTGTGTCCTGGAATTTCTTTTTAATATTTTCCTTCACCAGTTCCGGGTTTTCCCGCACAAATTTGATATCCAGCATTTCTTTTCCCCTCTTATTGTTCGTTGCCAAGCAGGTTCGCAAAGCGGCGAAGCTGCTCGTCTGAATTGAAATACACCTGAAGGCTGCCCTTGCCGCCTTTATACTGCACCTTTACCTGTGTGCCCAGCGCCTCGCGCAGCGCGGCCTCCACCTCGCCCGCAAGCGGCACGGGCAAAGCCTCTTTGCGCCTGCGCGGGGCTTTGGACATCCTTTTGCAAAGCGCCTCTGTCTGGCGCACGGTGAGCTGCTGCTTCAGCACGGCCGCCACAGCCTCTGCCTGCTTTTCCGGGCTGTCCAGCCCGAGAATGGCTTTGGCGTGGCCCGTGGTAATGGCGCCGCTGCGCAGAGCATCCAGGCCCTGCGGCGGCAGGTTCAAAAGGCGCAGGCTGTTCGCCACCGCGCTGCGGCTTTTTGAAACCTTTTCCGCCGCCTGCGCCTGCGTATATCCGCAGGCCTCCATCAGCTGGCGGTAGCCCATCGCCTCCTCCACGGGGTCCAGGTCTTCCCTTTGCAGGTTTTCCACCAGGGCAAGCTCCATGGCTTCGGCATCCGTCAGTTCCCTCACCACTGCAGGTATCTCCTTCAGCCCTGCAAGGCGGGCCGCACGCCAGCGGCGTTCGCCCGCCACAATGACATAGCCGCCGCGGGCCGGGCGCACCACAATGGGCTGCAGCACACCGTGTGCCGCAATGCTGTCGGCCAGGTCGTTCAGCGCCTGCGGCTCAAAGGTTTTGCGGGGCTGGCCTTTATCCGGCTCTATTTCAGAAAGGCGCAGCGTGCTGATACTGCCCTCCGCCTCGGCCAAAAGCTCAGACGGCTGGAACAGCGCGCTGGCCCCCTGCCCGAGGCCGCCGCGTTTTGGTGACATATTACCACCTCTCCTTATTATTCTTGATAAGCTCCGCCGATAGGAAGGCATAGGCCTCTGTGCCCTTAGAGCCCGGGTCGTAATAATTTACCGGCATGCCGTAGCTCGGCGCCTCGGAAAGACGCACATTGCGCGGGACCGTCGTTTTATATACCTTCGCGCCAAAATACTTTTTCACTTCCTGCACTACCTGCAGCGTCAGGTTCAGCCTGCCGTCGTACATGGTAAGCAGCACACCCTCCACATCAATATAGGGGTTATACAGCTTTTTTACCGTGCGGATGGTATTCATCAGCTCTGAAAGGCCCTCCAGCGCGAAAAATTCACACTGAATGGGCACCAGAACAGTATCGCAGGCGCACAGGCTGTTCAGTGTTAGCAGGTCCAGCGAGGGCGGGCAGTCGATAAAGATAAAGTCGTAATCCTTCACCACAGGCGTCAGAGCCTCGCGCAGGCGCGCTTCGCGCCTCTCCAGCGCCACCAGCTCAATGCCCGCGCCGGAAAGCTGGATGTTGGAGGGAATCAGATCTACCCTGTACTGCGTGTGCAGCACCACATCACTGGCCGCAGCCTCGCCAATCAGCAGCGAATATACGCTTTTCTGCACTCCGCGCTTCTGCACGCCATAGCCGGAGGTGGTGTTGCCCTGCGGGTCCATATCCACCAGCAGCACACGCTTACCCTGTGCCGCTACCCCCGCGGCCAAGTTCACCGCTGTTGTCGTCTTGCCCACGCCTCCCTTCTGGTTGGCTATTGCAATCACCTTGCCCAAGGCATGGCCCCCTTTTCATCGTTCCCACTGTTTTTCCATTTCAGTATAGCACAGGGCGCATTTTTTGAAAAGTTTTTTCGAGATTCTTTTTATAAATGTTCCACGTGGAACATTTATAAAAAGCCGTTCTGCTTTCAGTGAAATACACTTCCCAAGCCCTCCGGGCTTCACTTTTTCTCTGTATCTGTTGCTCTCGCAGCCCTGGCTGGTATAATTGTAAACAGGCAGTGCTTCCACACAAAGCTGTACGAAGGCATACCGGACTTTTGAGGAGAACAGCCATGAAAATTTTTTTGATGCTTGTGTTCACCGCAGTATATTTTGTAATATTCTTTTTTGTTGTGGACAGGCTTTTCACTCTTCTTCCCCTGAATGGCCTTGTAAACATTTTGGCCCTCGTCTGCCTCTTCATCGCCCTTCTTGCCAGCGTGGGCCTTGCCCAGTTCACAGTGCATAAAATCAAAGAATGGAACGGCAAATGACAGCATCTTTTTCGCAGCCGGGCGGCTGTCTGCATAGAAAACGTATTGGCTTTGGTGTATGCCGTTCTGCATGGCTTCAAATGTTCCATGTGGAACATTTCACAGGGCACCATAGGAAAATGTCTGTCCTGGCATATCTATCCTCTGCTTTCACAACCGGCGGCTTCTGTTTCCGCGCAAGGAAAGCCGCATAAAAACAGGCTCTGAACAGAAAGGGAGATATCTGAAATGAAAAAATTTGCTTCTTGTCTGATAACAGCTTTGTGCGCGCTGCTGCTGGCCGCGTGCAGCAGCGGTGAAACCGCACCGCCCGGCAGCGCGGGCAGCAGCGCTCTTTCCGGCGCGCCCGTCGGCGACGACATCGCCCCGGCAGTCCAGGCAGAGCCAGCGCCTGTGTTCTCATCCGTTCCCACGTCCGAGCCTGCCCTTGCAGCCACAGAATACGGCAGCGGCGTCTGGATAGTGGAAGCCAAAAAAGACGGTGATATTCCCAGCCTGGAGCGCCTTGAGTTCCAGGACGGCGAACTGGTCTATCACTATTTTTCCAGCATGGAAACCGGGAAGGGCAGCTATGGCCGGGACGGCTCGGATGAGCTGGAATATTCCCCCTACTACCAGAAAACGGCCGAGGAGGCTATGGCCCTGCTGGAAGAGGCCGGGTATACGGTGGCCATCCAGCAGCAATGACGACAAAACGGCCCATTTCAGGCCTTTTCTTCTTCACCTTGTAAAAACGGATTGGGCGGAGGCCTCATAAAGAGGCCTCCGCCCTTTTTCATAATCTGATTTCCGCCAGAGCCTGCCGCTATTCTTCCACCTGCGAGGCAGGCGCCCTTTCTTCCGGCTCAGGCAAAAGAGGCACTTCTTTTGCCTGCGTGTATTGCACCTGAGGTGGCTCTGGCCCCGCCTGTGAAGGTGGAGCGGCCTCCCCTTGGGCCGCAGGCCTCGGCTCTTTTCTGGCGGTGCCAGAAGATGGCCCGTTTTTCTTTATTTCATCCCTGTCTCCTTCTGCGGAATCCTCTTTTTCCTGCACAGGCGGGCGGGCAGGCGGCCGTGTAGGGATGCGCACGACATATTCGATATATTCATCACTTTCATTCCGGGTGGCTGTAGCGGGAATGCCGCTGCCCGTCATCACCTTCAGGGCGTGCTCGATGGTATTTACAAAAATACGCACATCCTTTACCATCAGCTTGCGCTTTGGCTTTGGGCGCGCCGAAAGCACACGCTCTACCATGGCTTCTGTCTGCTGTACAGTATAGCCCCGCTGTGCGGCGGCCTTCAGCGCCTTCGAGCGAAGCTCCTCCGTAGGCAGGCGCAGCACTGCGCGGGCATGGCGCTCTGTGAGGTTCTGCGCCACGCAAAATTCCTGCTGGGCCGGGGTAAGCGTCAAAAGGCGCAGCTTGTTTGCCAGCGTGGGCTGGGCTATGCCAAGCCGCCGGGCCCCGGCCTCCTGTGTACAGCCCCACAGGTCCAGCAGCTCCCGCAAGGCGCGCGCCTGATCAAACGGGTTGAGCTGTTCGCGCTGGATATTCTCCAAAAGGCTGAGGGCCGCTGTTTTCTCATCTTCAAAGTGATATACAATGGCGGGAATGGTGCGCATGCCGGCCAGTCTGCATGCGCGCAGGCGCCTTTCACCCGCAATAAGCTGCCAGCGCCCGTCCACCGTGGGGCGCACGCTGATGGGCTGCAAAAGGCCGTTCTGCAAAATGCTCACAGCCAGCTTTTTAATTTCTTTCTCACTGAATGTTTTTCTGGCCTGATAGGGGGAGGGCGTAATGCGCTCTACATCCAAAAGCACCACCCGCGCGTGCTCCTCCAGTTTTTCCTTCATGTGTGTTCCTCCTTTTTCACCGCGCCGGGGCCTGCAGGCTGCACGGCCTGCACAGCGCAGGGGGCACACAAAGCCCCCGTGAGTCTTCTTCGAAAGAAAGCATACCACGGGGGCGTTTTAATTTCCAGTTATTTCCATCTTCTGTTTTCGACAGCAGAACTGTCACTTCAGCGGTGCTTTTGCAATTTTTCCGCCGTTTCTGGGGTAAACCGGCGGAGTTTGCGATATTTTCTCGTAAAACAACAGGCTGCGGGCGCTTCCGTCGGGCAATGTAAAATTCCGCCTGCCCGCATATTTTCCGCCCAGCCTTGCCGCGGCGGCCCGGGCCTGCTGTGCCTCCTGCGCGGCGCCCGCGCCCTTCATGGCAATGAACAGCCCGCCTTTTTTTACAAGCGGCAGGCAATATTCCAGCAGCACTGGCAGCGATGCCACAGCGCGCGCGCTGGCCACGTCAAAGGCCTCGCGCCAGCGCTTGCGGGCGGCCTCCTCCGCGCGCTCTTTGGCAAATTCGGCCGCAATGCCAAGCTGGCCGCACACATAGCGCAGAAAATCCACCCGCTTGCCGGTGGGCTCCATCAGCGTCAGGGCAAGCTGCGGCTTATACAGCTTTGCCACAATGCCCGGAAAGCCCGCGCCCGTGCCCACGTCCACCAGGCTGCCCGCCACCTCCGGCTGGCTTGCCAGAAGCAGGCTGTCGATAAAATGCCTGTCCTCGATGCCCTCGGCGTCCGTGATGGCCGTAAGGTTCACTTTTTTATTGTATTCCACCAGCATCTGCGCATAGGCCGCCAGCCGGGGAGCCGCGGCCGAAATATCCATGCCGTATGCGGCGGCCTTTTCACACAGGCGCTGTGTATCTATTGCGCTCATACTTCCTCCCCTTCCTTCCTCACGCGTGCCGCAGCGCGCGCCGCCTCGCCCTGCGCCTTCGCCAGCGCCACGGCAAGGCAGGCCGTGTCTGCCGGGCTGACGCCCGGAATGCGCGAGGCCTGGCCCACACTGCGCGGGCGTATGCGCGCCAGCTTTTCCCTTGCCTCCAGGCTGATGCCCGCAAGCGCCGCATAGTCAAAATCCGGCGGGATGGGCGTGTGCTCATAGCGCTGTGTTTTTTCTATCTGGCTTTTCTGGCGGCGGATATACCCGGCATATTTCAGCTCTACCTCCACGCAGTAGCATAAAAAGGGCGTCATGTCGCACCCTTCGCCCGCCATGGCGGCCACGTCCGCATAGTGCAGGGCCGGGCGGCGCAGAAGGTCTGCCGCCGCGGTACCGCTTTGCAGCGGGGGTTCGCCCTTTTCCTCCAGCACAGGGTTTGCCTGCGCCGGGCGCACCACCGTCTGCTGCAGCCGGGCAAGCTCGGCCTGCTTGGCAGCCTTGCGGGCGCAGAAATCCGCCCAGCGCGCGTCGTCCACAAGGCCGATGGCGCGGCCAAGCGGGGTAAGGCGCTCGTCGGCGTTATCCTGCCGCAGGTAAAGCCGGTATTCCGAACGGCTGGTCATCATACGGTAGGGGTCCAGCACGCCTTTTGTCACAAGGTCGTCCACCAGCGTGCCGATATAGCTTTCCTGCCGGGCCAGCACCACCCCTTCTTCCCCGCGCACGGCGCGCGCCGCATTGATGCCCGCCAGCAGGCCCTGTGCGGCGGCCTCCTCATAGCCGGAGGTGCCGTTGAACTGACCTGCGCCGTACAGCCCTTTCACCGCCTTTGTCTCCAGCGTGGGGCCAAGGGCCGTCGGGTCCACACAGTCGTATTCAATGGCGTAGGCCGGGCGCATGAGCTCCAGATGTTCAAAGCCCTCTATAGTGCGGTACATGGCGTTCTGCACGTCTTCGGGCAGGCTGGAGGACATGCCCTGAAGATACATCTCTTCTGTGTCCTCGCCGCATGGCTCTACAAATATCTGATGGCGCGGCTTTTCCGCAAAGCGCACCACCTTGTCTTCAATAGAGGGGCAGTAGCGCGGCCCGATGCCTTCAATGGCACCGCCGTACAGCGGCGAGCGGTGCAAGTTTGCGCGGATAACGTCATGGGTGGCTTCGTTTGTAAAGGCGATATAGCAATCCACCCTGTTTTTCATCTCGCCCTTTGTCAGAAAGGAAAACGGCTGGATGGTATCGTCGCCCTTCTGGCGCACAAGCTTTGAAAAATCAATGCTTCGCCGGTGCACGCGCGCAGGCGTGCCCGTTTTGAATCGGCGCAGCGGCAGGCCCAGCGCGCGCAGGCTGTGTGTAAGCTGCACGGCGGCGCACACGCCATCCGGCCCGCTGTCATAGCTTGCATCGCCCACAAAAATGCGCCCGCCCAGATAAGTGCCCGTGCACAGCACCACAGCCTTTGCGCCGTAAAAGGTATGCAGCTGTGTTTCCACGCCCGTCACACGGCCGCGCTTTGTGCATATGGCCGTCACCTGCGCCTGCTTCAGCTCCAGATTTTCCGTGCGCTCCAGCAGGTGTTTCATATAGGCGTGGTACCGCCTGCGGTCTGTCTGCACGCGCAGGGAATGTACCGCCGGGCCCTTGCCAAGGTTCAGCATGCGGCTTTGCAGGAACGTGGCGTCTGCCGCTATGCCCATTACGCCGCCCAGGGCGTCTATCTCGCGCACAAGGTGGCCCTTGGCCGTGCCGCCGATAGAGGGGTTGCAGGGCAGGTTTGCCACGCCGTCCAGCGTAAGGGTGAACAGCGCCGTGCGCGCGCCCAGCTTCGCCGCCGCCACCGCGGCCTCTATGCCCGCGTGCCCTGCGCCCACCACAATCACATCATAATTTCCCAGCCGGTTCATGGATTATCGCTCCGTTTCATTTGTGCGCTCTGCAGGCGGGCCTGCACCCCGGCCAGCCCGTCCAGAATTTCTGCGCGGGAAAAGTCCGCCTGCTCCAGCGCGGCGTCCTCCCAATTCTGAATATCTTTATAAAACTGTACGGCCGCCGGCAGAAGCGCCTCCCCGCCGGGGGCGTCCAGCCTGTCAAACAGCAGGTTTTCCGCCTCGTTCACCCGTCCCCGGCTGCACAGCATGCGCAGACGCCTGTACAGCACTCCGTTTTCCGTCACATTTCCCTGTTCATCAAACACGGGCAGCGGCTCGGTGTGCTTCGCAAAAAGCACCTCGCTGCAAAGCCGCGCCATATCCTCTATCTGGCGCATCAAATAATCTCCCGCCATCCGCTGCTCCTTTGCCCTGCAAAACTTTCCACACTGTCAGGGCCTGATGTTGAAAACCGCCGCCTCGCGCGGCGCGCAAAAGCGCATGCGCGGCCCGCTTTCCCCAAGGCCCGCCGAAACGTACAAAGGCCCTGCAGGCGTCTGGTAAAGCCCGTGGGCATACGGGCCGGAGCCCTTCGGCAGCCACAGCCTTTCCAGCCGCGGCACATGAAGCTGCCCCGCGTGCGTATGCCCTGCCAGAATAAGGCCCGCCCAGCCCTCCGGCAGAAGCTGCACAGCCGCTGGCTCGTGCACAAGGCCCAGCCGGAAGGCCGCGCCCGGCCGCTCTCCCCTCAGCGGGAAGCGGCGCTTTGCCGTGGCAGGCGTTGCATATTTCATAGTGGAAAGGCCCAAGATGTCCACATTTTGTCCGCTTATCACAACACGGGCTGCCTCGTTTTGCAAAAGAGTGAACCCCGCGCGGCAGATGAACTGCGGCGCCCTTCCCGCCGCGCCCAGAATATCGTGGTTGCCGGTGACGGCAAACTTTCCGTGCCCGGCGCAAAGCCCGCGCAGTATTTCGCAATACTTCTCCGCTGCGGCAAACCGCGCGCGGCGGCAGGCAAAATCGCCTGTGAAGCAGATGATATCCGGGCGCTGGGCATTCACAACGCGCACCAGCCGCCTCAGCCAGGCTGCGTCTGCACCGTCCTCCAGATGCAGGTCTGTCAGGTGTGCCACGCGCAGCGCGGCGCCGCCGCGCAGGGCGTGCCGCGTGACAGCCAGCGGAAAATGCTTTTGCGGGCGGATAAAATCCAGCATGCAGGCCGCCTCACTTTCCCACACAGAATTTGGAGAACACTTCCTCTATAACGTCCTCTGTGGCGTTTTCGCCCGTCAGCGCATACAGGGCATTCAGGGCGTCGTCCACGCACACGCCAGCCGCATCCAGGGTATAACCGCCCTCCACCGCCGCAAGCGCGTCGGCAAGGGCCGCCTGTGCCGCTTTTGCGGCTGCAAGCTGGCGCTCATTCGCAAGCAGAAGGGCGTCCGGGTCTGCATGGGCCACGCCCAGCACCTCGGCCACTGCCTGTTCTACTGCGGGTAGAAACGCGGCGTCTTTTGCCGAAATGGAAATGATTTTTGTAAAATACGGCGCAAGCTCTTCTTCGCTGGCGCGCTTTTCCAAATCCGTCTTGTTCAGAATGGCAAGCGCAGGGCGGCCCCCGCACGCTTTGGCAAGCTCGATATCCGCCCGGCCCAGCGGCTGCGAGGCGTCAAACACGGCAAGCACCAACCCTGCCTGCCGCAGCCTGGCATAGCTGCGGCGGATGCCCTCGGCCTCCACTGTGTCCTGCGTTTCCCGAATTCCTGCGGTGTCCGCCAGATGAATGCGCACGCCGCCCAGCGAAAGCTCCTGTTCCACCACATCGCGCGTGGTGCCCGCAATGGGTGTGACGATGGCCCTTTCAAAGCCCGCAAGAAGGTTCAGCAGGGTAGATTTTCCCACATTGGGGCTGCCCACAATAGCCGCCTGCACGCCGCGGCGCAGCACGGCGCCCGTATCATAGCCGCGCACCAGTTCGTCCAGCACGGCCTTCTGTGTGCGCAGCGTATGGCGCAGGGCACCGGCAGAAAGCTCCTCCACGTCCTCCTCCGGGTAATCGGTAAACGCGGCAATGTGTCCGGCCAGCGCCACCAGCGCGGCGCGCACGGCCTCTATTTTCCGGTACAGCGCACCCTCCATGGCAGCGGCCGCAGCAGCCGCGCCCTGCCGTGACGAGGCGCCAATTAAGTCCATCACAGCCTCGGCCTGCGTCAGCGAAATGCGCCCGTTCAAAAATGCGCGCTTTGTAAATTCGCCCGGCCCGGCGGGCTGTGCGCCTGCCGCGCAGCATGCGCGCAGCAGCGCGGCGCAAACCGCGCTGCCCCCATGGCATGAAAGCTCTACCACATCTTCGCCGGTGTAGCTTTTAGGCGCGCGGAAGCACAGGGCCACCACCTCGTCGCGCACCTGCCCGTCTTCTTCAAAAAAGCCCAGCATGGCCGTATAGCCCTTTGCGTCTGCAAGGCTGCGGCCCTCCGCCCTTGGGCGGAACACCGCGCCCGCCACCTCGTAGGCCCTTTCGCCTGAAATACGCACCACGGCAAGGCCGCCCTCGCCCGGCGGCGTGGCCAGCGCGGCGATGGTATGTTCCATACAGGGGCCTCCTTTCTGCGCAGCGCAACGCTGTGCCCGTACACATAACTTGATTCCGCGTGCCTTATTGTACCACAACCGGCGGCAAAAGAAAACGCCCGGAAGCTTGCATTGCCCAAAGCCCGCCGACAAAGGCAAAGCCGCGCTGCGGCACATGCGGGCCCGAAGCGCAAAAAATGGCACTTCCTGCACGCCGTGTTATAAATAGACTCAGCTATCAGATCTGAAAAAGGGGGTTTTTCATGTTTCCCTCCAGAGAGGCGGCCATTTCCAAGCTGGAGCTGGCCGGGCAGATGAAGCCGGGAAAATGGACGGACCATTCCCGTTACACAGCCAGCGCCGCAGAGCACATTGCCGCGCGATGCAGCGGAATGGATAAAGAAAAGGCATTTGTGTGCGAGCTTTTGCATAACATCGGCAGGCGGACAGGCATTGCGGCCATGCGGCATATCATAGACGGGTATGACTATGCCATGTCAAACGGATGGGACGAGGTTGCAAGAGTCTGCCTGACGCACTCTTTTCCTGTTAAGGATGTCGATGCCGATATCGGCAAAAAAGATATCACCGCCGGGCAGTATGCGTCTATCCGCGATTATCTGAGCCGGCTGGAATACGGCAATTACGACAAGTTCATCATCCTGTGTGATGCGCTGGCCTGCGCGGACGGTTTTTGCATTCTGGAAAAGCGCTTCGTTGACACGGCAAAGCGGTATGGGCTTTTTCCCTTTGCGCTTGCGCGCTGGAACAAAACCTGTGAATACAAGGCATATTTTGAAGCCATGGCCGGGGCGCCCATTTACACCCTGCTTCCCGGCATTGAAAAATGCCGGGAATGGTAAATTTTCAAAAGAGATGCAAACAATATGAATAAACAGGAAATATACGCATTTTTGACCGCAAAAGGCCTTTGGCATGAGATAACAGAGCACAGGGCCGTCTATACCGTGGCAGAATTATCTGATATTGCTGTTCCCTACCCGGAGGCAGACGCCAAAAACCTTTTCGTGCGGGATGATAAAAAGCAGAATTATTACCTCATTACGGTAAAGGGAAACAAACGGGCAGACTTGAAGGCGTTTCGGAAGGCAAACCAAACGCGCCCGCTGAGCTTTGCCCCTGAAAGTGAGCTGCTGCGTATTTTGGGCCTGACGGCCGGGTCTGTGACGCCATTTGGAATTCTGAACGATGCAAAAAGAGAAGTGAAGGTTTTTCTTGATGAAGATTTCTTCAAAGCGCCCGGCCTGATTGGCGTCCATCCCAATGACAACACCGCCACCGTGTGGCTTAAAGCCAAAGACCTGGCCGGCATTATTCAAGAGCATGGGAATGAGCTTTATCTTGTGCAGATATGAACTGTAAAGGACCCTTTGTTTTTCTCTGCCGCCCTGTTTGCGCTGAGTTTTACATGTTTTCCGCACAGGTGGACATGCAAAGTGCGCGGGCGGCCTCTTTTTATTTTAAGTGACGCCCGCCCCGAACGCCAAACCCGCGCGCAAAGTGCGCCAGCCAAATTTCACCGGCTGCCCGGAAACGGGCGGCCGGGTCATTCTGACCATATTTTTGTGAAAGGGCGCTGCCGAAAGCCCGTTTTGCCCGCTGTGTAAAGCGAAAGCTTTCCACGCGGCCCTTCACCGGCACAGCCGGCGGTTTTCGCTTACAAGAAATCGCCCATGCGGAATTTCCGCATGGGCGATTTTGTTTTATTCAGCGAAGCTCGATGGTATAAGTAAACTCATATTCCTGCTGCAAAGCCTTCACTTTGTCCTCATTGTCTTCAATGAAGCTTTCCGTGTACACCGATTTGCCCTGCTTTTTGTATGCGTCCATAATCTCCTGCAGCTTGCCCCAGCACTCTTCCGATTTTTCATAATTCTCCGGGAACTGGATGACGAACTCGCGGTGTTTGGGAATGCGCGCCTTCATGCTTTCTCGCTCCTTTTTCTATGATGCAACAGCATTGTACCCGCAAATGCGGGCCGCGTCAAGCGTCTTTGCTGTTTTTCCCCTTACCTGCGCACCATACGGAAAGTGCAACAGCATCCAGCGCCAGCGTCACAGCCAGCAGCGCGCCCGCCACAAACACCAGCGCATCGGTGGTGTCCAAAATGGCGCTAACGTCATGAATCTGCACAAGGTGGTTCTGGTAACATATCTGCAAATAAAGCGCCGCACCGCACGCGGCAGCGCTGGCCCACACCAGTACTAGGCAAAGCCTGCCTCCGGCCTTTTTCCGAAACACCAGCGCCGCCAGCGGCAGGCCCCACGCCGCAAGGCCAAGGCCAAGGCTTGCAAGGTTCATCCAGCCCGCACCAAACATCATGCTCACCCCTTTTTATAACAAAACCATTGCCTGTACGGAAAAGCTGTACAGCGCAAGAAAAAAGCCCGCGGCGTTCCAGCATAAAAAAGCTGCAGTATTGGCAGCCCTTATAAGACAGCATAAGAAATGTTTCCGGGAAACGGCGTAGCTTGCGGGCTATGCCGTTTCTTCGTTTTGCAGGTCGTTCAGCATGGCGGCGGGAAGTATTCCCACAAGGTCATAGGAAATATCAATCTGCTGTTCCCTATATCCCTTTGATTTATCCGGCACATGAACATATACCGCCTTTATCATATCGTTGAGTATAGCGGGCGTCAGCTTGTCCAAATCAAGATACTTTTGCACCTTGCCGATAAATCTGTCAATGTTTTCTGCCTGTTCTTCTTTCTTTATAATTTCTTCATTCAATCGCAACAGCTTTTCCCGCAGTTCTTCCTGCTCCTGCTCGTAATCATCAGAGAGCATTTGGAATCTGCTGTCAGATAATTTCCCGTTGGCGTTGTCCTCGTAAATACGCTTGAATAATCGGTTAAGTTCCTCTACCCGCCGTTCCCCTTGCGTCAGTTGCCGCCGCTTCGCCGTCAATTCCTTTTTCGCTTCGGCTTTCTGCTTTGCACCCATAGCTTTTCGGAATTGTTCTTCGTGGTTGGCGACACAGGCAATCGTCATTCTCATGTGAGCAAGCACGCCCTGTTCCAGTACGACCGCGCGGATAAAATGAGTAGAGCAAACCTCTTTCCCTTTCAGTCTGGAAGTGGAACATACGAAATGATCTTGCCTTGCTTCAAAGTTCCTGCTTGTGCAGTAATACAGCTTTTCGCCGCAGTCGGCACAGCGCACAATGCCGGAGAACATATTCGTCTTTCCCGTCCTCGTCGGGCGGCGTTTGTTCTTCCGTAATTCCTGCACCCGCACCCATGTATCAGCGTCAATGATTGCTTCGTGAGTGTTCTCAAACACAAGCCATTTTTCCTCTGGATTGTAGCAGGTTTTCTTGCTCTTGTAGGACTGTTTGTAGGTTTTGAAGTTTACCGTATGTCCCTGATACTCTGGACGCTCCAAAATGTCGGCTATGGTATCGCTCGTCCAATTATAGGGATTATCTGGCGGAGTGTTTCTCGTTGCCCTGCCTGTCTGCTGAAAATGGATTGTCGGCGTTATGACTTTATCCGCTTTCAGAATACGGGCGATCTGCGACGGCCCGTAACCGTCCAGACAAAGGGTAAATAGCCGCTTGACTACCGTTGCGGCTTCTCCGTCCACAATCCACCGTTTCTTGTTGTCTGGGTCTTTCCTATAGCCATAGGGCGGGTTGGTACAGAGATGTTCGCCCGCTTCGCCTTTGGACTTCATCACAGCGCGGATTTTCTTGCTTGTATCTTTGGCGTACCATTCATTGATGATGTTCAAAAAGGGGTAAAATCGCTGTCCTGCTGGTTCGCGCTGTCTATGCCGTTATTGATGGCGATAAACCGCACGCCTTTTTCCACGAACAGGACTTCTGTATAAAAGCCGACTTTCAGATAATCGCGCCCAAGCCGCGACATATCTTTGACTATCAAGGTGGAAACTTCTCCGTTTTCAATCCGTTCGAGAAGTTCGCCCCAACTCGGACGGTTGAAATTCGTACCCGAATATCCGTCGTCCACAAAGAACGAGAACTTTTTGAAGCCATTTTCCTTTGCGTATTTACTTAAAATCGCCTTTTGATTTACAATGCTGTTGCTGTCGCCCTGTAATTCATCGTCGCGGGATAAGCGGCAATAGAAGGCGGTAATCTTGTCAGACTGCCTTAACATCGTTTCTACTCCTTTCATCGGCGGGCAGTCTGCCAATACAGGATTGCTTAAACTCATTTTAACGCTCCTTGTCTTTCTCATCAATAGGCGATTGCTCCATAAGACGCAAAACTTTATGGGGCAGGCTTCGTTTTCCGTCATAGCTGCCTGTAAAGCGGTACAGCGTCCTGCCGGATTTTATCATTACTTCATGCGTCGGCAATTCTTGATACAGAGGATTTTTTACCACGATTTGTCCGTCTTTGATTTTTCGCTTCCTTTCCATTCCTTTCCCGTCCTTTCCTTGTTTTGAGTAGGGAGCAAGCACAGCAAATGAGTACCCATTTGCCCTTTTTGGCTTGTTGGGAGTTTCCCAAACCCTTTTACTGTCCCCTTACCACTACTACGGCGGCGACGCCCTGTTTAGGAAAACTTCCCCTCATTCAATATCCCGCTTCAAAAGCCAGGTTTGTTGCGCGTTTCTTTGAATTCAGACGCTTAAAATATTGTGGCGGTACTGCGCTGCAATCCTGTATTTCCCATATGAAAGATGTTCTCCCTCTGCTTTTTCGGATTCCGTTATGATTAGCCCAAATAATACATACTTCCTTTTGTGAAAACCCTTAGATTGACACATTCAAAATAACGTTACAAAATCTTCGTAAAACAATTTGCCAAACCCCTTGACAAAATCCGAAATCGGTTTTATGCTACAATAGTCCGAAATCGGTTTTAGAGAATGGGAGGTTCTTATGAATACGATTGATAAAATGTATGACAACTACACTTCCGGCGAGAAAAAAGTGGATGAACTTCATCACCGAATTGCTGTGCAACTAAATATTCCGGATTCGGAAATGTGGACGCTGTTTTGTATTTGCGATACTCCCGATAAAATTCATACTCAAAATTTTATTGCGGAAGAAATGGGGCTGCCCAAACAAACCATCAATTCGGCTATCAACAGATTATTAAAAGATGGTTTTATATATTTGGAGAAGCTTCCAATCGCAAGAAACAACAAGCAAATCTTGTTGACGGAAAGAGGAAAGGCTTTTTGTGGAAAACATATTTTCCCTTTGGTAAATGCCGAAAAGCAAGCGTTTTCAAGATTTGACGAGGAAGAAAAAGAAACCTATTTATCTTTGGGGATTAAGCATAATCAATTTCGGATTGACGAACTGCAATCGTTATTGGATGAGTTAAGAGGCGATACAATATGACAGATAGATGGGTGCTATGCCCCAAGTGTCAAAGTAAAACAAGATTGAAAATACAGGACAATACGGAACTGAAAAACTTTCCGCTTTTCTGCCCCAAATGCAGAGCGGAAACACTTATCGATGTTAAACATTTTCAAGTGAAAATAATCGAACAGCCAGACGCAAAGACGCAGAGCTGATAACACGAATTTTGCTGTTATCGTTCTGCGTCTTAATTTTAGGAGGACTATTTTCGTGGGTAAACTAATCAAATTTTTATCGCCCTACAAGGGGCGTATATTTCTTATGCTTTTGCTGCTGTTTATACAGGTTATCGGAACGCTTTACATTCCGACCTTGACAGCGGATATTGTAAACAACGGCATTGTTGCCGGAAACCTTGACTATGTATGGTCAACAGGGGGTTTTATGCTGCTTGTCGCTGTTGCAACAGCGATTTTCTCGGTTTGGGGAACTTATTCCTCAACCTATATTGCTACTGCGCTCGGCAAGGATATTCGTGGGGCATTATTTCGTAAGGCACAGGATTTTTCGGTAAACGATTTTAATAAATTCGGTGCAGCATCTCTTATCACCCGCAGCACAAGTGATGTGGGACAGATTCAGATGGCGTTTTCTATTGTTGTGGAAATGCTTCTCCCCGCTCCTTTTATGGCGGTTGCAGGACTTATTTTGTCCTTTTCCAAAAATCCCTCGATTGCCTTTATGGTAGTCGGGTTTATGGTGGCTATTCTGTTTGCCACCGTCATTGTTGCAAAAAAGGTTATTCCGCTTTTTGACCGTATGCAAAACGCTTTGGACACGATTAACAGAACTGTACGCGAAAGCGTTATCGGCGTTCGTGTTATCAGAGCCTTTAACCGGGCAAAGGACAGCAAAGCACGTATGGATAACAGCTTTGAAAATTACGCAAATATTGCAATCAAAGCAAACAAAATATTTGCAGGACTTCTTCCGCTGATTATGTTAATAATGAACATTCTAACCATTTTGATTGTATGGTTTGGGGGCAGACAGGTTGCGGCGGGAGGAATGGAAATCGGCGATATTATGGCAATCATTGAATATGCTATGCTGACCCTGTTTTACCTTGTGATGGGTGCAGCCGCTTTTATTTTCATTCCCCGCGCACAGACCTGTGCAAAGCGTATCAATGCGGTTTTAGACACAGTCCCAGAATTTGAAAAAAGCAATAATCATTCAAAGACAGACAGGGGCAAGGACGCAGCAAAAGTTCAGTTTAAGAATGTAACTTTTCGATATGATGACGCGGAAGAAGCTGTTTTGCATAATATTGATTTTGCAGTAGAAAAAGGAAAAACGACGGCTATTATCGGAAGCACAGGTTCCGGAAAATCGACAATAGCAAGCTTGCTTATGCGCTTCTTTGATATTGAAAGCGGAAGTATTCTTGTGGACGGAAAAGATGTACGCGAATACAGCCAAGATGTTTTACGCGGAAAAATTGGTTATGTTCCCCAAAAGGCGTTTTTATTCAGCGGAACGATAGCCGATAATCTTAGACATGGTAAAAAGAATGCAACAGAGGAAGAAATGTTAGCAGCCTGTCGGATTGCACAGATTGATGATTTTATCATAAATTCAGAAAAAGGATTGAAAACAAGAGTCTCACAGGGCGGCAATAATTTTTCTGGCGGACAAAAACAGCGTCTTTCTATTGCAAGAGCCATTATAAAGAAGCCGGATATCTATATTTTTGACGATAGTTTTTCAGCGTTGGATTTTAAGACCGACGCAAGATTGCGCAGCGCATTAAAAGACGAGGTTGGAGATAGTGCGGTAATCATTGTAGCGCAGCGAATCAGCACTATTTTGGACGCAGACCAAATTGTTGTGCTTGACGAGGGTAAAATTGTAGGCAAGGGAACCCATAAGGATTTACTTGCAAGTTGTACCGTTTATCAGCAAATTGCACATTCGCAGCTTAGCGAGGAGGAATTGAAATGATAGATGAAAGACAAGAATTAGACGCACAGGACACCGCTGATGATTTCAACGGTGAAATGTCCACCGCACGGGCAAAAAACGCAAAAGGAACCTTGAAGCGTTTTTTTAAAGATTTAATGGGGCAGAAGTGGAAAATTATTGCTGTTGTGCTTACCCTTGCCGCGTCTGCTGGTTGTAGTGTGCTAAGTCCAAAGGTGCTTGGTATGGCTACCGACCAAATTTTCGAGGGGGTAAAAAATGCCGCTGAAAACGGCACTGCCTTTTCCGTAAGTATAACAACAATGGGGGCAATCCTATTTGCTTTAATTGGATTGTATTTACTAAGCACATTGTTCAGCTATATCCCGCAGCGAATTTTAGCGAGTGTTTCACAAAAGTTTTCTCTAACCCTAAGAAAAAGCATCAGCGAAAAACTTAACCGTATTCCTCTAAAATACTATGATACCCATAAAAAAGGGGAAATTCTTAGTCGTGTTACCAGCGACTTGGAGCGTGTTTCCGATACATTACAGGAAACATTATCGGAAATGATTACAGCTATTATTACTTTAATAGGCGCTTTTGTTATGATGACGCTCATTAGTCCCGAACTTACACTGATTGCTCTCGGTACCGTAGTCGTCAGTATGATTGTATCGGTAATGATCGGTTCGCGCACAAATAAATACTATGCGGCAAATCAAGCCGCGCTTGGCGAACTTAACGCCAATATCGAGGAGTCCTTTACAGGAAATAACCTTATTAAGTCTTTCAATCTACAAAATCAAATGATTGCGCAAAATGAGGAAATGAACGAGAAACTACGAAAAGCTGCTACAAAGGCGCAGTTTATCACTTATGCCATCAACCCGATTGTGCGTCTGATAGGCCAGTTCGGTTATGTGATAATTGCCGTCCGGGGTGCAATGTCGGTTATTAGCGGGAATATTTCCATCGGTGATGTTCAGGCAGCCTTTCAATATGTAAATCAAATTTCAGAACCGATTACACAGCTTTCCTATACTATGAATACTTTACAGGGAGCATTAGCTTCTGTCGAGCGCGTTTATGAATTGCAGGACGAGTTAGAAGAAATCCCGGATACCACAACGAACGTGCTGCTCCCCAACCCGAAAGGCAATGTGTCGTTTGAACATATCCGCTTTGGATATAGCAATGACAAAATTTTAATGGAGGATATAAATATCAATGTAAAAGCCGGAAGCAAGGTTGCCATTGTAGGACCTACGGGCGCAGGGAAAACAACGCTTATTAACCTTTTGATGAGGTTTTATGAATTGCAAAAAGGAAAAATCTGTATTGATGGTGTGAATATTTGGGATATGAGCCGTAACGAACTTCGCTCTATTCTCGGAATGGTACTGCAAGATACTTGGTTGTTCAATGGTACTGTTGCAGAAAACATTGCGTATGGCAGACCTAACGCAACAATGGAGGAAATAAAGCAAGCCGCAAAAGCTGCAAGAATTGACCATTTCATACGCACACTTCCGAAAGGCTATGATACTGTTCTGGATGATGAACTTTCCGGAATTTCCGCAGGTCAAAAACAGCTTTTGACAATTGCAAGGGTTATATTAACAGATCCCTCAATTCTCATTTTGGACGAGGCGACTTCAAGTGTAGATACCCGAACAGAAGTTGAAATTCAAAAGGCCATGAACAGTTTAATGCAAAATCGCACAAGTTTTGTGATAGCCCACCGTCTTTCAACGATACGGGACGCTGATGTAATCCTGGTTATGCGAAACGGAACTATTGTTGAACAAGGAAACCACGAATATCTAATGGCGCAAAACGGCTTCTACGCAGACCTTTATAACAGTCAGTTTGCGTCAAAAGCGTCATAAGTTACCGAAGCATAGAATGGAGCCAGAAAGTAAAGGAAAGATAAAATGCAGAATATTACCTATTTTAATATTTTTTGGCTCTTTATGCTCGGAAACATTGTCGGTGTTTTTTTTAGAGGGCGTTTGGTGTAAGATAAGATACGGAAAATGGGAAACCCATTCCGTAGCAATATGGGGAGCGTTTAACATTGTTTACGAAATTGGTATTCCCGTTTTCTATATTGGCAGCATATTTGTTTCTAATTTTCATTGGTTTGTTATTTTTGTCGTAATGTCTTTACTCGGCTCAATAGTTGAGTATTTATGCGGTATGGTAATACGCATAGGTATACGAATGAAAGCGTGGGATTATAGTAAACAATTTTTGAATATTCAAGGGCTTATCAGCATTAAAATGGCTGTTGTTTGGGGTGTGTTAGGTTTAGGTTTTAGCTTGTTTTTATTTGAGCCGTTGCAAGCCATTCTTTCCTATATAACAGGATTTTGGTGGACAATAGCCAGTATTGTACTTACTGTTTTCATGACCGTCAATTTTTCATTGACCGCTTTTTGTATCATTCGTTGGGCAAACAGACACAAAGGAAAAGCAGCGGCAAACAAACTGTCCAAATGGCTTGACCAATACTATCCCGATAGCAAAATGCAAAAGAAATTTTTCTATTGACACTTCCTTGATGAAAAGAAAGATTGCTTTGGGTATGCAATCCGTAACACAAAAGCACTATATGATAAACATAAATGACTGTTTACTATTATCACAGAGCCAGATGCATGATAAATAGCGAAGACAAGATGGCGCAAACGGATAGACCGTTTGCGCACTCAAAAACAGTATTTATTTTTCTGCCGGTATGGATATTTAGACGGGTGAAAAGCCTGTATTTATGCGGCTTTCAAAGTACAGAAGCGGGGCAGACAATACAATATCCCTCGGAAGTGCAAAAATGCCGTTCTATCGTTCCACAGAGTATAGAAAAACAGGTAATAGGTTTTAACCTCTTACCTGTTTTCTACTGCACCCTGTATGGCAGCTACCCTTTTTCAGTTTGTTGTTGATCCTGTTTTATTAGTAGCTACCATAAGCCACGCTTTTTCTTTTTTCAGCACATAGAAGGTAACCCCGGAAGCTGCATTTGCCAAAATCAGCAGCATCATTACAAAGGTTGCCCCGAAAAAAAGAAAGGGGCTGAGCCATTGCTGAACGGCAAAAAGCAGCACAGCGGCGCCAAGCACAGCAAGGCCAAGTGAAATGGCCGGGTAACACCATTTTTTCCACCCATTTTCCGTTCCATTTTCTCTTCCTCCTTTGTTGAAAACTTAAACGGGCGCCTGCGCTGCCGGATGCATCTTTTCCGGCAACTCTTCCCACGGGGTGCGGCTATACTGCCATGCCTCCATCTCTGTGCTAAGTGAATAGCCCGCCTCTTCGCTTTCCTTCAGCACAAAGCGGTATGTATCGCCCATTTGGGCGCTCCACTGCCAGTAATCATCCAGCAAAATTTCGCTGCCGTCCCCGCACAGCGCGAACACAGCAAGGCCAAAATCTTCCCAGCCGCCCTGCGGGAACATCTCCTTTTCAAACACGGCGGTGATATTCTCCCCATCGGCAAATGCCTGCCCCGAAGGCATAACAACCTGCCCGCCCGCATTTTCGCCCCGCGTGTAATAGTCAAGCCGCAGGCCGCACAGGCCCTGCGCCCTGTTTTCCACCGCCACGTCAAAACTTTGCCGCGCGGCCCCGGCGTCAGGCACGGCCTGCCCGCCTTGTGCCGGAATGGGCCCGCTGTCAAACGGCAGATAAGAATTGGCCTGCGCCATGCCGCCGGCAAGCGTGCCGTTTTCCACCCGCATGCGGTTATAAGCCATGATGCCCTGCTGCACCGGCAGCACACACAAAAGTGTGAACAGCACAGCCCCTGTGAATACGGCCAGCGGCACAAGCGGAAGCATTTTGTGCTGGCGCACGATGACGAAAATAAAAACCACAGCCAGCCACACAAGGAACACACTTGCCAGCACACGCTTTACCGTAAGGCCGTAGGCAAAAATATACAGCCCCATTTTGGACGCCGCCGTGGCAAGCAGAAGAAGCGTAAGCACAGAGACAGCCGTGTTGCATGCGCGAAGCAGCCTGTTTTCGTCTATTTGCCTGCGGCTGAGCACATTGGCCGCAAGCAAAATGATAATGTTCACAGCCGCCACCCGGCACAGCTCGAAAAAGCCCTGCCTTGCATATTCCGCATAGGAAAAGCCCTGCGGAAGCGCGCCCCAGAAGGCGCCGAACAAATATCTGGCCTGCACGGCAATGAACAGCACATATGCCGTACACAGCATGCACAGGGCCGCGGCCACCGTGGCGCGCGGCAGCAAGCGCAGCCCGCGCTGAATGCCGCACACCTCCTGCCTGCTGTAGATGCAGGTGCGCCGCCCGCGCACACTTCCATACACAGTGCCGTATAAAAACAGCGCCGTGGGCAGGGCAAACATCCATTTCAGCAAAAACGTGCCCATATTCAGCGGGCGGAACAGGTTTTCCACAAAGCTGGAAAACCGCTGTGTAAAACCTTCCAGCAGGGCGGCAAACCCCGCGTCGGCCTGCATCAGCGGCGGAAGCACAAGGCAAAGGCACAAAAACCCCGCCAGCACGCCGCCCAGCACCGCACACACGCGTTTTGCCCCCGCGCCCTTCCGCACGCTGCTGGGCACACTTTTCCGGCGGGCGGCCAGCCGCTTTGCCCCCGCCCAAAGCGCGGCGGGCAGGCGCATAAAATTGCCCCAAGGCAAAATGACGCCTGCATTGAACAAATCGAGCAAAAGCCAGTTTGATGTTTTCCCCTGTTTCAAAAGCCTGCCTGCGGCACACAGCGTCCAATACTGTGCCGCAAGCAAAAGCGCCGCGTAATGCAAAAGCCCCAGCAGGGTGCCCCCGTAGGGCAGGGCATAGGCGAACCCCAGGCACAGCACAATGCCAAGCCAGAACCAGCTTTCCCTCGGCGGCTTTTTTCCTGCCAGATATACATAACCCAGCACAACAGCCACATACAGCGCGCAAAAGACGGCTGTGCCAAAGCCTGCAAGGGAAAAGCGGAACCATTCATGAAAGGCCTGCAATTCCCAAAACAGCCAGCCCACAGCCAGAAATACAAGGGCAAAGACGCTGTCCAGCCATGTAAAGCCTATTTTATTTTTCTGCGGCGCGGCAGGGCCCTGTCCCCCGGCAGGCTGCCCCTGCTTTTGCAAAAAGGGCGCACTTTTACAGGGCGGGCACGGCATGCCCACCGCATTTTTCTGCTGTTCCATTGTGTTACTCCTCTGTGTAATCCAGAATATCGGCGGGCTTGCAGCCCAGCGTTCTGCAAAGCGCCTCCAGCGTGGAAAAGCGGATGGCCTTCGCCTTATTTGTCTTCAGAATAGAGAGGTTTGCGGGCGTGATGCCAACGGCGGCTGCCAGCTCGGTAGAGGACATTTTTCTCTTTGCCATCATCACATCCAGGTTCACTACGATGGGCATGAAAAAGCCTCCCTTCAAATGGTATAGTCGTTTTCGTTCTTGATGGCTACGGCCTGCGCAAACACGTTTTTCACCACGCGCAGCATCAGGCCTACAAAGGCGGCCGCAGCGGCAAACACAAACAGGTACCAGTCGAACCAGCCCGCCGCAAAATAGACGAGCCCAGCGGCAATGCAGCACCACGACATGGTGCGCAGATGCCTCACGTTTTCTTCACAGAACACGTCCTCTGCAGAAATATTCTTCAAAAGCCTGTGCAGGCAGAACAGCACCAGCGCCGCAGGCACTGCAGAAGAGTAGGTGACGGCCAGATACAGCCATGCGATGCTTTCGCGGTACAGCACGGCCTTCCAGAACCATGGGCCGGAAATGCACAGCGCCGCCAACAGGGCGCTGAACACGGCCACGCACAAACGGCTCAGCTTCAGGCTTTTATCCATTGTCCAGTTCATGGGCACAGGCCCTCCTTTTTTTGCACACCGGCACCTGCATGTGCCTTATGTTGGCCCCAGTATAACATAGTTATTATTGAATTACAAGTATTTTTTATTGTTTTTCGATAATAAATGAGGAGTTCCAGGCAATATTGATAATGCTGAGGCCCCTTTTTGCCGCGTAAGCCGCCGTATATGCGGTGCCGCCGGTGGGCCTTGAAAGGTTTGTGACGCAAATGGTGCTCATTTCAACAAGTCGCCGGTTTCTTTTTTGCATGCAGCCTTTTGTATATTCTTCTGAAACATAAATGAGCTCATCGGCCCGGCGCAGAATGTCCTGATAAACGGCCTTATCCCGTTCAGGCCAGTATTTCGCCTGCTACCTGCATGGAAGCACTAAAACCAGCCTTATCTGCGGGAATTCCTTTTTCAATTCCAGCACCACCTGCTCTGCCAGAGTGTCGAAGCCTACGGCGCCGCCTGCACAATAAGTGCGTATTCCTGCAGCGGCAAATTCTCTTGTGACAGCCTCCAGCTTCTGCCGCATGGAGTTTTTTTCCCATTCCGGCAAATTGCGGTGGCCGGTAAAACAGCACACTTGTTTTTCGTTCATAAAAAATCAACTCCAGATAATTACATCTATATTAGAACAATATATTCTAAAAATAAATGGAACATATTGCTCTACCTCATACTGAGTATAGGTGAGTATTTATGCCTTTATATCCCAGAATCCGTGCATTGAGAGAAGACCGAGACTTAACACAGGAAACTGTCGGAAAGGCAATCCATGTGTCACAGAGAACTTATTCGTATTATGAATCCGGGCAAAGAATGATTCCCCCAGATGTTTTATCTGCCCTAGCCGATTATTACCACACCAGTATCGACTATCTGGTGGGACGCACAAATGTTTTCCGCCCTTACCCGGCGGCACAGAGGCCGGAATAAAAAATTCCCCGGCAAAGGCGCGTTGACATAAGAAAACACTGCCTCTGAAACAGGAATTGGGGCATATAGCACCGTCAAAGCGTCCTGACAGCTACAAAGGGTGCCTGCGGCACTTTTCCCTGCTATGCAGCCCCAGTTTCTGCTTCCTAGGTGCACAGCAGTTTTAGCCCGGCAATTTTTCGTGAACAGCAGTGTGAAAGCCGGACGTCTTTTTCATACGGGCAAAGCCCTGGAGATACAGCCAGCACCCTTTTTCTCTAAAAAATTTTCATCATTTGGGCCTTTCAGCGTCGCCGGCACAGCCCATGGCGCCAGGCTAAAATATAAAAAGCGCCCCTTTCCAAGCGGAAAGGGGCATTTTTTACATTACAGCTCTATTTTGCCGAACAGGGGCAGGTCTGCGCCGTCGTTGATAGTCTCGGTGCGGCGGGGCGCCATGGGCGCCGCGTTCGCGTCGCGCGGGGCATCCGCATATTCGCGGGCCGGCACGTTGGAACGGCGGTCTCTCCGCTCGCCGTCGCGGCGGGGCCTGTC
>OFMK01000910.1_pt1 | contig 25919 bp, 29 predicted proteins | sample 1541781 | NCBI WGS metagenome assembly OFMK01 (sample SAMN04209250, study PRJEB22552) | human gut metagenome | biome: gut; material: feces | host: Homo sapiens | place: USA: Oklahoma
CATGGCCATCATGGAGACACTTTTGGGGGCGGAGAAGGTCAGGTCGTAGCCGGGACGATGCTTATTACTGCCATCCTGCATGCGGCTTAGATCCGCTCCGTCCGGCAGCCTTCCCTCCAGAAGACGGGTAAAAACATCCTTATCGACACTGCCCTGCAGTCCCAGCTGTTCAGCCCCCTTGCCGGCCCAGCGTTCTCCCATGCTGCCCAGTACATAGTAATTATCCTTGTCGGTATAATAGTTACCGGCACTTCCGGCCGATCTGACCTGCGCGATACTCATCATCAGAAATCATCTCCCGGCTCAACATCCTCCCCACGCTCCCGGTGCACATTAATGTTCATCTCTTCACGACGCTGCATCTGCTGCTGGATGTCCGGATGATTTTCCTGTTGCCATGCCTCATAAGCGGCCATATCCACCACTTCACCGGATTCACTGATCCCGGGTGGCAGTTGCTGTTCCATCTCTTCTTCCGGTTTCATTTTCAGCTCCTGCTCGATCCCCCCTGCCGGAACATTCACACCTGAATCTGACTTCTTATCGTTGATGGCAGGAGACACCGGCTGTTGCGGCTGTTGCGGCTGTTGCGGCTGTTGCGGCTGTTGTGGCTGTTGTGGCTGTTGTGGCTGTTGTGGCTGTTGTGGCTGTTGTGGCTGTTCAGCCTGAGTCACGCCTTCTCCGGAGGCAACCTCCGGTTCGAAGAGGCTGGCCATCTGGCGACCTTCTGCTTCCCTTGCAGCAAGTACGGCACTCAGACGGTTCTCCATTTCCGGGTTGATGTCACGCGGAATAAACTCCGGAGCGACCTTCGGTCGTGCCTGATATTTCAGGGAGAGTTTTACTGCCGGATACGGTCCGGGCAGAGTGACATAGCAGGTCAGATCCGGCAGAGACTGAATGTCGGAATAACTGACCAGTGTCTGACGCTCCATATCCTTACCGGTCGATACCCCGTCACGTACCGGGTCAGCACCGTAGGAATACTGCTCGCTGGCTTTCAGGTGCTCTTTCTCACCAATTTCACCGGCAGCGAACTCTGCAATCTTATGGCTGGGAGAACGGAAAAAGGCACGGGTGTTCATGACGTCAAACAGCGTGGCCGCCGCTTTCTCACCGTAGATATCTTCCAGCTGGGCATAGGACTGGATACCAAACACATAACAGCCACCGAACTTACGGGCTTCCGGCAGGATCTCCACCAGGTCCGGCAGTTTGTGTAACGTGGGTAACTCGTCACAGAAAAACCACACACGACGGTTACGGTTTTCTCCCATTGCCAGCAGACCACGAATGGCAATGGACAGCCACATGGAGATCACAGGCTTCAGGGAGGCATGGGTGTCGGCGTTCGACGAAATAAACAGCCAGCCGTTTTTCTGATCTTCCCGGACACCACGCATCCAGTCACGGATGGTAAAAGACTCACCGTTATGCTCAATCCCCTGCAGGTAACGGATGGCTTTCACGTAGTTGGTCAGCACAGCACGGATGGAAATCGCCGTTTTCTCAATTTTCTCTTCCACCAGGTTGGCCGCCGGTGAATTACGCAGGAAGGTACGCAGTTTTTCAATTTTGATGGAAAGCAGTGTGTCCACCAGTTTGCTGTAGCTGCGGTTGGGGTCATTACGCATCAGGTACGCCGCTTCCGCAAAAATGGTACGTCCTGAACCCTGCCAGAACGGGTCCTCTTTTGTACCCATAGGGATCAGAGTATTTGCGGTATTATCAAAATCCGGCTGTGTCAGGCACTCCTTCCACAAATCCCATGCGGCACAGCGGGCATCCAGCGGATTCAGGATTTTATCGATGGAGGGATCATAGTAACTTTTAACAAATTCCCCTGAACGGTCATAAATCACCACCATATCACCGCGCTGACGGGCGTAGTTGGCCAGACGACGGATAACTTCCGACTTACCGGCCCCGACCGTGCCGTGCAGACAGAAGTTCTGGATTTCGGAATCCCGGATAATCGGCAGGTCGCCAATCCGGATATCGGAGTCCTTGCCGTCTTTTTTCAGCATCCGGGCAACTTCTTTCGGGTTATCCGTCAGCTGACGCCCGCCGGTCACCTCATTTTCACTCTGCTGTTTCCCCTGATGCCCCAGAATCCAGGAGACAACAAAGAAGGTGATCAGGCAAATAACCAGGGCCACGACAGACGCCAGAACGAATGCAGACCATAGCTGCTCTCCGCACCAGATCATATATTTATCATGCAGTACCTGGGCAGCGTTCATCCGGAAGGTTTTGCCGTAATACTGGATCTCATAGACCGGCTGGGATTTTATTAAATCCCGCATGCCTTCCAGTGACGTACACCACCAGTAAATACAGCCGTTGATAAACGTCTGCCAGCTTATTTTTACCCATAAGACCAGACCAATGAGGATCCAGAAAAAAATAAACAGGCAGTAAAGCATGATATTGGCGATCTGGCTGAACATGCGGATACGCATGGACGCAATCTGACCGCCCTGGGTCATATCCTTTGCGTTAAAACTCATGATGAAACTCCGGGAAAATCTGGAACAGGGCAGAAAAGGATGATGTGGGGTTAATTCACAGAAACAGACCAGGTGTACCCTGTATGCCGGTGGTGATACCCGCCTGCAGTCCTGCCGGAAGAGACCTTCTCTGTAACAATGTCAGTCAGGCGCAATACTTCAGACCAGTCACTCCCATGCGGAAACTGGATCTGAATAAAAAGGCGTACCCGTTCACGGTGATCCAGAACTGTGTCCGGTTCATAAAAACAGCCACTGTCAGGAGAAACACGGGACGTTTTATTGATGAGATCATACTTATCGGCAGGAGACTGCGATGACAGAGACCAGGTAATATTTTCGCCCTGATGACCATCAATACGACTGCTCCCCGGCGTCCATGCAATTTCCTGCGCACTCGCCACGATGATCTCCCTGGAGACTTCTGCCAGCTTTCTGGGTGTACAGAGTACCGGTGCCAGCACACACAGGGACAACAAATTACAGCTGACCGCCTCCGGTTTAAGCAAATTGCTCCCGGATTTTTCAGGAAAAGATATTTTTGTCAGTATTTCAGTTAATTCCTTATGCCTGAGAGAATTAATAAAGTACATGATAAGCATCATGAGAAACAATATAACAATAAGCCCTCCGATAACCACTAAAAGGTCAGTATCAATATTATTGCTGTACAGATAGTCTTTAGTGGTCACTGTATTATCCTGTATCACCGGGGGGTATTCAGTTACAGGCTTCTCAGTAAATTGATTATTCTCACCAACATATTCAGCGATATTGTCTGATGTCATAATGACTTTCTCCGGAAGATCCCGGCTTCGCCGGCAACACTTCACGGTCGCACAAAGAATTTGCACAACCGCTCAGTGTTTTCATATTTATTTCGGAAACGCCGGGAGGTGACAAAATTTATTTTGTTACATCCCGGGGTTGGACAACGAGCAACGCGAGGCGTCAGCAAGGAGGCCGGTCAGATCAGCCTCCTGACGAGGTTCAGAGAATATTTGCGATTGATTTGGCCAGCTGGTCTTCGAGAACAGGCTTCGCCTCTTCAAATTTCAGGTTAACCTTGTTCGCATTTGAGACCACACGGGTCTGGTATTTATGCTGGTTACCCGTTTCAGTACTGGTCTGAATTTTCGCACCGGATGTGCCCTGACGCAGGGCGGCAACATTATCCGTTGTCACCGTTGCCTTAGTACGCTCTGCAATCTGTACATCCGTGATCATGGTATAGTTCACATCTTCCACCATCGCATCTGCAGCCATACCCACCAGACCAGCAGCAAGGCCTACACCGAGTGTGGCACCGGCAGAATTTGAGTTATATCCGGTAATACCGGCACCTAACGCTGCACCAACAGCTGCGCCTTCATAACCACGGTTCAGCCATCCCTGAGACTCCCGCAGATCCATCTTATCGGCCTTCAGCACATTCGCCTGAATCCAGTAGTAGGCTTTATCCGGAGAAGTCACCACCTGATATCCTTTTGCTTTCACAGCATCAGCAATTTTGCCCTGCAGCCCACTCATGTCTTTATCAGACGTGTTTTTGATCTGCAGAAATACCGTGCGTTCGCTGGCGGGTTCAAGCCAGATGGTCTCACTCATCTGAGTCTTCACCTCAAGGTTACGCTTCTTGATTGCTGTGCTCATCGCACCACACCCTGAAAGGGCCAGAGTGGAACTGACCAGTGCAACCATCATCAATTTTTTTGTTTTCATCAAATTACCTTTTTTACAAACCACAGTTTTCTTATCGCCTGTCATCATAGTCCTGCCAACAAGTCCCAAAAGTATTTCCTGCTGAATCAAATCCTCCATGCATAGCTAATCCTGTTGCTGGATTAGTACGATAAAAATCCACATAATCAAAATTCACATCATCAAAATCCAGATGCAAATCTTCATTAGTTTGTTCATTTACCTGAGATTGCATCCATTCTCTTACACTTACACAACCACTAATTCGCCTTAATTCGTATAGTGTACCAATGATAAAAACCATCAGGCTTAATAACGGAGAGAGTAAGGAAGATACTGGCATCAGTATATACCAAACGCCTTTACTGAATTTAAACTCATCCGACACATGCCGTTTTTTTCGTATTTGAGAAAATAACCATATAAACAATCCCTGCCATAGTACAATAAAGCACAGGATAAAAACTGTTTCGGCACTCCCCCAATCAGCCAGATAACAGGCAATGAACTGTATCACCGTCACCAGAGCAATATGAGCTAAATTTTTCATTATCATCTCCCCATACAATATTATTGCTTGTGCTTATCCTGATACTCCTTTGCTCTTTTCATCAGTTCCTGTGGACTGTCAGCCCCGGGCATTCTTTCCTGACCCGATTTTTCTTCATTATATTTATTATTCTGAGATAATGCCTCTGTTTTATGGTGATTTTGTAGTTCAGAATACTGTCTTCCTACAATATTTTCTTCGCCACGTATGCTGCTCTGAGTATCTCCGATATTGCCTCGGTATTCTGTGACCATATTATCAACCTGATGTTTTACATCATTACGGATATTACTGTCCTGCGTTCTTTGCTCAATAATGGCCTGATGCCCCTGATGATCAGCAATAATATCCTGGCTGCCACCACCCGAAGGTACGCTCTCCATTCCTTTACCGATGTCCCCACGGGATTCACGCCAGGCATTATCAACACCAGGCTGCACCTGTTCCTGAACAAAAGACCACGCCATAGCCCGACGGCGTTCTGCAATCTCCGGTGAACTGGTGTTTGTCAGAATAGCTTCGGCATCCTGCGGGGCGTGTTTCATCACATACTGTGCAAACTGTTGCGACAGGTCTTCACTCATCTGCCCACTCATGCTTTCAGTACGGGATGCCATTTCAGCATATTCATGGCTGCGGGTCATATTCGTCGTGTACTGGTCGTAACTCTGTTTTGCTGAGTTCAGGGCTGCAGACAGCTGGTCCACACGGGAATCGGCATTATTGTCCGTATGGCTGCCGGATTCACTGACCTTGCGACTGGTAAAGTAATCGCTGGCCTCTTTAAAGTCTTGTGTAGCCCTGGCATCGATATCATGGCGAGCATCATGGCTGGCCCGGGAACCACTGCTGGCCTGATGCGCATCCTCATCACTCCAGTCAATACTTGCCCGACCACCACCTCTAACACCTACGCCACCACCAACACCAAGAATTCCAGGTTTAACCCCCCATTCAGCATGAGCATCGCCATACATCCCCGCAGAACCTCTCGTACTTCTTGATGCCAGTTCTCTTGTCGCCTGCTCATTACTGATATTATGCGCCTTCGCATAGCTTTCCACTGCGCTGCGCATACGGCTGGCCATCATGGAGTCCTGTGCGCTCATCGTGCTGTCAGCACCACCGGTGACAGAATCACTGCTCCCCCGGTTAGAACCAAACTGACTGAGCGAGTTCCAGGCACTGGCAATACTGCTGCTGAAACCATGCAGGGCACTTTCTGCTCTGTTCGACGCCTCCCGGGCCATTTCCTGTTGTGCCGCTGCAATCTGACGCGTTGCATTGATACCAACCGGTAACCGGGACATCGCTCCGCTTGCATCCATCACCATATTACCGTCACGGGTCTGTGTGGCAGTTGCGCCACTGCCGGTCTGGTACATCATCTGACCAAACGACGTGGTGCTGTTGGTGCTCCAGCTGAAGCCGTTCACGTTTTCCGTCTGCATGTTGCCGTAGGAGTAATTACCGTCAACCACACTACCTGCCGCACTGGCAGTCGGGCTGATAGCAGAGGAAGCGAAATGGCTGTACACGCTGGAAAAACCTGCGCCAAGGCCTTTTACCATCATCCATGACAACGGGGGTATCATGACAGATATATATCCGGCAGTGGACGCCAGGTCGGAGTATTTCAGCTGTATCTGAGAGAGTTCAGAGAGCACGACCGGTGCACCATTCTGCTTTGCATAGAATGTCATGGCACTGTTCAGAATGGCATACAGCAACGGCCAGGTCTGGAACCACATCAGAGCAAACACATAGCCTCTCAGAACAGACAGCGTCAGTCTGTTGAAGACAGCCGCCAGTACCAGGAGCGGGAAGATACCAATGGTAATGCCCACCAGAATGGTCTGCACCATCGGCAGGTTTCGCATCAGCACATGACCAATGGAGACATGTGCCAGACGCTGTTTCTCCATCGACGAAGTCGTGGCCAGACTGACCAGGCTGGCGGTATCACCGTTACGGGCTGCATTACTGGTGATACCCTCTTTCAGGGCATTCATGGTGACGTTCTGGCGCATAATATGACTGGCAGACTGGCTGGAGCCGTAGAAATAACTGTAACTGTCACTGACCAGTTGTCTGAATAACAGGTCCGGGTCCGGTCTGCCGCCAAATATCTGCTGCACATAATAATGCCAGGTCTTGCCTCCCGTCTTTGTATCGAGATTCAGCCTGTCTTTCAGCGTGACCGACGCATCTTTACAGGTTATGAAATTATTATTGCTGTCATAAACGCCCCGTAGCGGGCTGGGCCGGGAAAAAATCAGCGTGTAGGGGTCACCGGAGGCCATCAGGTCTTCCAGCGTGTATTTGTGGTTCAGGTAAATATCCCCCAGCACGCAGTTCTGGACGTAGTCCTGAAACAGATTGATGATTTCCGGATTCCGGGACAGAAAATCGGTGCTTTTCACAATCAGGTTCGCCCCGAACAGCATGCCTGTCTTGCTGTAGGTGGCGCTGTCAGGCTGGGTGAATATCATCTCGTAACTGGCCACCATTGCATGCCCGATACGGGTCGTCAGTGAAAGTGGCATCGCCAGTCCGACCGGCACATTATCCACCCGGTGAACCTGGACCAGGTCACTGTTATCAATAATCTGCACCGATGTACGGACATTAACCAGCAGGCTGATAAGCACAAACACGGCCACCCAGCCCAGCAAATCCATCACGTTGTGCCGCTGTACCCACATCACGGCCACCGCGAGAACAGACAATGTGAGCGCAATTTTTTCGATGGAATCCCACGTCCGGGTCCCCATAAAGGCGGCAATGGCGTTCAGGTTATTGCGTAACCACTCACCACCGGCAATCACATAGACTTCATTCACAGCGTGCTCCCTCCGAAGTGATAGTTGTTCTGGTAACGGCTGAGCATGCGGGCGGAAAGCTGCTGGCGCATATAGCTCATCTGACGGTCAACAACCAGCAATGCATCCTGCTGGACCTTTACCTGCCCCTGGAAAACCGCAATCTGTTGCTGTGCCTGATTCAGATTCTCCAGCACACTGTCCAGCACGGTCTGTGGATAGTTCCCGGTGGCAATCATGGCCCGGGCCTGCTGAAGCAGTTCCTGAATGTACTGGAGCATGATGTCGTAGCCGATATAGTCCGTCAGCTGGTAAACCACGCTGCTGGACACACCGAGCATCTGCGGGTCAATAAGATATTTAAAGACGGGGACGGTGGTGCTGGAAATGAAGCCTTTTTCCCTGTCATCCAGTGGAGTATCACTCACCGCTTTATTCTGAATACTGGTGAGCAGTTTTGTAATCTGTGATTTCAGGGCTTTATCCCGGGCGATGGTCACATTTGCATCCGCCACCACCTTCAGACACTTGTCCGAATCGTTGCAGTGATAAACTTTTGCCGTTCCCCCCTCCATAATCGCCCGGAGGATATCGCGGTCAGTGGTACGCGCCGGCAGGGGGGTAATCTCGCTGTCTTCCCCAAAAATCAGCGTACCGGTGAGCGTCATAATAAATTCTTTCAGTTCTTTGTTACCATCAAGCATCCTGTTTTTGGACAGCGAGTCCCAGATGATATTGATGTTCTTCAGCACCCGTTCCTTATCTTTGTCACTGGCCTTGTCACGAACAGACGATGACTGTCCTCCGACCGTGCAGCCCTGACGGGACGCGGCCCAGTCAGCAAAAATATTGCTCTCACCGGCAATGTCCTGACAGACCTTCTGCTGTGACACCTGAGTCTGAGGAAATAATCCTCCGACAATCCCCTGCGCCACCTGACAGGAGCTGAGGTTCATACTGTTAATGTCGCTTGCCATTTTCTGCAGGAAGTCTTTTGCGGTTTTGATTTCCGGCACCGTTGCCTGCAGGGCAAGGTCAAAAAAGTAACCGGCAGCATTGCTCATAATCTGCTTAACAAAACGCTGCAACTGATCGCCATTAATAAAACTGAACGAGCCGAGATAGGCGTCGATGCCGCCACATCCGGCATTGATATCCGGCAGCGTCATGGAAATCAGCTGGATATTTTTGACCTGGGTGCGGGCATACAGGGAGCCACCATAGGCATACCCGGCGGCCTGCCCCTGCCAGACGCCCGGTTGTGTGGTATTGGAAGCAAATCCCAGCTTATTAAAGAACTGATTCATGTCGCTGTTCACATCAGCTGACGCTGCGGGTGTGACCGTCAGTAAAGCGGCACAAAGAACCAGAAGAGGTTTAATGCGTGGCATCATTCTTGCCCTCCCTTAATTCGTTCTCCCGGCGCATACGGCGTTTCAGCAGGAATATCCGGACACCCCCGTTTATTAATTCATTTAAAGGGTTCCTGACGTATACGATAAGAAATCCACCTGCAAACGCCCATAACGTATACGGAATGACATACATCAGGATGTTCCACATATAGTGGAAATTAAGTAATTTCGGGTCAGCCATCCACGAATCAATACAGGCATCAAAAATACTGTGCATAATCACCCATAAAAAAGTTCCGGCAGCAACGAACACAAAAAACAGATCAAAATATATATCAGAAACCCTGAGTTCATAATCATAATCCCGTTTAGTTTTTCTGTTTTTTAGTTCCGCATCATTTCTTTTTTCTTTCATTATAAGTTTCCTCTGATATTTCCGATGATTCATTCAGACCGTTCATGCGGCTGTAATATATTTCAGACACCGAAATCCATCCCACAATTGCCCCCACAAAAAACACAACAGAAACAGAAAAGGTAAGACACAGCGAAACGACAATTTCCACAGGGCTGGCGGGATAAAAAAGCCCCTGACGGATAAAGGGGATATTCAGGCTGACGATTATTCCCGTCGCGATGCCGGATATTCCGGCAATGAGTAACACCACCTGCTTATTTCGTACCTTTTTCCTCTCCGTACATCTGCAGAACGGTATCCATCCGCGCCATAAAACTGGCGGCATCCGTTGCCCCCTGCAAAAGCGGTAATGCCTCAAGTGTGTTGACGTTGACCAGGAAGGTGGTCGGTGTGGCCACCGGGATATTCGGGAAGAAGGTCTGCATCACGTCCGGTGGCACCGGTAATGCTTCCGGAAAGGCAGTATCCCCCTGACCATCCAGGGTGTAGGGAAAAACGGAAAAGCCGTACTGCTGTGCCAGCTGTTTCAGTACCGGGTCAAACTGGTGACAGTAAGGGCAATGCCCCTGCATAAACAGCACCACCTTCCAGTCGGCCAGGTTAACCTGCCTGCCGTTGCTGAGGCGGAACCAGCGGGGAGCCGGCTTTTCTGTTCTGGCTGATGTGTCTGCTGCCGGTTGTGCAGGCTGCACGGCCATACCCTGCGGATTCCAGAGTCGTTCAATTTCATCCCGGGTGGAGGCCTGCACACCTGTGGCCATCATCAACAAAATGACCGGCAGTAATTTAGTGAGAGACATGTCCGCCCTCCTGCTGCCCTTCCATCATGGCCTGTTGCCTGGCTTCCAGTGCCTCACGCTCTTCCAGGCTGACACGTGCAATCCATGCATCCAGCACCTGGTATGCGCCGAACAGCACAAGGATGGCCGCAATCAACTCCGCCAGAAAAAAAGCCATCCAGGGTTTGCTGTAAACAAGACGGGCGACGATATGAAACCAGACACCCAGGGAAAATACCCACATTCCCGTAATATCAAGCCGGGGTAAAGAGAATCTGTATTTACTTATCATGTTAAACTCCGGTTATTATTTACATGAGAGTATTCATGTCTGTAATATTCGCGTTTGTGTGATATTAATCAGATCAACCTCATTATTTTGTATGGTTTTTATTACCGTTTTATATGACTTAGCCTGTCATAAGCCCCCTTATAAAAAACCACATCACTCCGGACCATGCTGATGACAACATAATACAAACAAACATCCTTCTGAAACTGTCAAACTTCGTGATAACCGGTATGGTACTGACTGCCATTGAAACAACCGGTACGGCACACTGATTCATAACCGCACCACAAAGAAACAAGAAATTATCTGGCAGCATACATACACTTATGACATTTACTACAAAGAAGACAAACGAGCTCAGCAGATAAACTCCTTTATTATTTGGTCCTGTAAAGAAATAACCAACAACCCCCACGATAAACAGGCTGGCACCTGTAAAAAAACACAAATCCCCTGTATGCATATATAACCTTTGGTTAAAAATTCGGTTTAAAATCTTCAGAAACGTTCAGGAATTGTTTTGCCAGGTCGTCCTGCGAAATAAAGCCGTATGATAACGGGCGAACACTGCCCTGTTTCGGGTCAACCAGCATCATGGCCGGGAAATATTTCACGCCGAGGCGCTGCGCCTGCCCCTGGTCAGTCCGGGAATCCGGCAACAGCGGATTAATCACGCCATCCACGGAAACGGGAATAACACTCAGACCATACGTATCCCGGAAGCCATTAATGACCTGCGCCAGTTGCCCGTCGATGGGGTCCTGCCCCCGGTAAAAAAACATGATGCCGTAGTGTTCAGCCAGTTTCGCAATGGCCTGTCGCTGCTGCGCCTGGTCTGCCGCCAGCTGGTTCCGTACCGTGCCGTTGTAATGGCTGTACTGCAGGTTATAGTCCAGTTCGGGATGTGCCAGCATGGCCTTTTTAGCACTCATGGTGAAAAGCCCGGCCTGCTGAGTCCAGTAATTCTGCAGCCGGAAATATTTCACAAAATTATCCACGCCGGGATACAGAATGGCTTCGTACAGCGCCCGCTTTGTTGCCGTCTGCAGCGCGGCCAGTTTCTGCATAATATCCGGCTCCTGACGGGGGGCTGCAGGTACAGGTTTATTTTCTTTTTCCTTCGGATTTATTTTCTCGTTATACCACTGCCAGCCTGCATCTTTCCCTGACGCCGGAAAAATAAAGCAGCAGAGTAACAGTGGCAGTAATGCTTTATTCATCTTCATTCCTTTCATCATTTTTTCTTTCATCATCTTTCTGCAGGCCAGTCAGGGCAGAAAAACAAAAATACAGAATAAACAGGAGCACACCGGAGTAAAAAATAACAAAACAAGCAGCAAGCATCTCACCTGCAGTGGTTTCTTTTACCGTATCCCACGACCAGATAATTACCGGGGAAATGACAATCGCTGTAATCAAAAGCCGGATAAGAAAATCAATAAAACGGTTCGACGTGAATATGACTTTCATCATTTCCCCCGGTTATTTTCCATACCTTACTGTCCTGCCTGTTTCAGCTGGTCAGCAATCTGCTCTTTCACTTTCTGCGTCAGAACGCCACTGTCCGGGATTTTCTGGTTATTCATCAGGTCTTCGTAGAAGTTAGTGAAATCCAGTCTGTCGAACTGAATTTTCTGCAGCTCATCAACCGTAATCCCCCGACAGTCAGGATGCTTCGCACTGCCAAAACTGATACGCAACTGCCCGTTACGCCCCTGCTGCTGGACTATCTGCGCCAGCTTCGAATCAAACTGGCAGTAGCTGCGCTTTTTCTGCAGACAGACACCCAGCACTTTCCGGGAGCAGAACTCGCCCACACTCACCGTCAGTTTGTTGTCCTTTGCCTTTCCCAGCGCCTTTTCTTCACTGTTGCACTTCGCCAGCCCCACATCCTGACCCCAGCCGCCATCCTTACAGCAGTTACTGAAGCCGGCTGCGGCCTTACGGCAGAATTTCGCCTCACCCGTGAAAGCCCTGACATCCACACCATTCAGGGCGGCAACATCCTTACCTGCGGCGGCAAGCGCAGCCAGCTGTGATACTGCTTCACCAAAATCACTGTTTTTTCCGCTCTGTGCCTTATCGCATTCACCGTCAAGGCAGAAGACATCACCACCACAGACCATCACTTTTCCTGATGTTCTGGACTCGCAGGAGTACGTGGCGTACTCATGCAGACAGGTTCCCTCATCGGAATAAAACGCGCACTGACGTGAGGCCAGCGTACAGGCCGGATTATCGACATATTTCTGACAGGTGCCGTTATCTGCGGACTGAGTGACATATTTATCCCGGTATGCCCAGCATGCCTGTGTGATGTTCCAGGGTTTACCTTCCATCACTCCGGTTTTCGTACCACCCGGCTCTGAACACTCAGTGCCTGTCAGCACGCCATCCGCTTTATTAAACGGACAACTCTCCACCCACTCCACCCGGGGAACCCATTCTTTATCACGGACCTTCATCCTGAGTTTCAGCGTAAAGGTGGAAGCACCACTGACAAGCGATTCATAGACTTTCCTGTCACCATTCCCGTGCGGGAGGCAATTACCGTTAGCAGTACAGCCACTACCGGTCAGAACCTGCCCCTGTGTCACCTGCAAACCTGTCGCCCCGGACAGGGGGTAAGTATCCGACTGCCCGTTTGCCAGGCCGACATTAAAGGTTGTATTCATGAAGGTATAACGGGAGTTCAGGAAGAAAAAAGCGGCGTATACAGACAATGATGCACTTTCCACTGTACCGGTTACCGGAGCCGTGACACTGAACACCAGTTTCAGACCGTTCATACTGAACCGGAACTGTGAGTGCGGTATCGTCACCTCACGATATTCATCCGTGTATTTCCAGTCCCCGGTGATACTGGCAGTCCGTGTGCAGTACTCCTCCACCATCGTGTCCCGCTCACAGGTATAGTTTGTGAACTCACTGCGGTTTATCTGCTGCGCACTGCACTGCTGCCCGGTGTTTCCCACAATGCTGTCAGCCCGGTTCACCACATCCCTGCCGGTCTGAATGAACGGTGCATCCGGTGACAGAATGTCTTTCGGCTTGTTCATGAAGGACTCTGTGATGGTTTTTCCGGTTTCACCGGTCGCCCATTCCGTGGTGCCGTCATTTTTCAGGCCGCCATCCCCGCCGGCAGTCACGCCACCGTAATATTTTGTCTCGTCCGGATTCGCGTTATAGCTGGGGATACTCTCCTGTGGCTTAAAGCCCTGAATACTGCCTGTACCCTGCCCCTGAATCTGACGGGCAAAATCAGAACCGGCCCGGTAATCACTGTTGCTGTCAGCCTGTGCCATGCCGGCAACCAGAGCCAGTATCAGAGGTAAAATACGTTTCATTTCCCGGAATCTCCTTTCCCTGCCAGTAAATCATGAGCCACCTGCCGGCAGTCACCCGTGGCGGCCACTTTCTCCAGCGCCTGGCCGACCCGCAGGTTTCCCCGGATGATGTCGTATCCCTGACTGCAGAACACCACCAGTGCCGGTACGCTGCGAATGCCGTACTGTGAAAACAGCGTCGGGTCGATCTGAACACCATCAGTTGCGCCGTCTTTCACCAGGGACAACACGGCTTCAGCGGTGGTCTTCAGGTCATTATTCACCATGCCCCGCAGTGTGGCCGGAATACCGTAGTGCCGGGTTTCGCCCAGCATCCGTTTCAGCCCCTCTTCGGGAATGGAAAACGACACAAAATACAGGGCACCCTGCCGGGGTTTCCCGTCCTGCGAAGCCTGCTGTTTACGAACCAGCTCATCCAGAAAATGGTTATCTGAACGCTGAAGGGGGTTTTCCAGCACCTGTTTCTCCGCCCAGGCTTTCAGCTGATGGTCAGGTTTCTCTCGCAGTTGTCTGCTTAAATTTTCCTGCTGCTTCAGGAACTGGCGGTTTTCAGGTGTGTTCACATTTTCTGAAGCATGAACAGCAAGATGCATCCCTGCTGTCAGAGCAAAAAGTGCAAATATTTTCCGGTTCATGATATTTCTCACTTTCTGCTATTTACAGGCATGAACTCATCAGAAAAAAGATAATTGAGAAAAACAGCCATAAACACACATGTAAATGTCACCTTCAGATATAATCTGACAAGTGTCACTTGTTCTGATATATCTGCCTTCTTCCATTCATGAATAATTTCAGCGAGAAAACTGTCAGGTGCAAAATAAAATAATATAACAGGCACCATTACAAGACCAAAAGGAAATAAATTTAATGTTCTGCTTATCAGCCTGAGCAGCACAGCACCTATTTTCCTGAGGTGCTGAATATATTTACTGTCCATTGTTGCCATTTTCATTTCCTCTTATTCATTAAAATGATTTACAGGAATACACAGTTACGTTTACGCCACATCAGGTAGCCGAAGTTTTTCTTTGTGTTGGGCGGATTTTTTCCCGTCTCCCAGCGCATCACACTGCGCCCGAACGGATGGCACTGCCCGCTGTCCGGATACATATTCACCATCTGATAACGCCAGCGTTCTTTGGGCAGGATTGGGGACGGATATTCATTACAGACGGCGTTATTTTTCCCGATGGTTTCCATAATCATGCCCTGACGGTGCAGCTTGAATGCCATGCGTTCACTGACCAGCAGGGAGGACTGCAACGGACTGGACTCATTACTCACCCAGCCATTGAACGGGTACATACTTCCCTGCGAACCGGCACACCAGAACAGAACATCGAGAGGCATATTAAAGGCGCTGGCAATGGCATCTGCTGCACAGGCCCCCTGTGCTATCGGATTGGCAAAGATGACAGCTTCCGGATTGAGAATGGTGGTCAGGCTGCTGTCCGTCCAGGTGGGGTCAATTTCAGAAAGATAAGCGATATCCAGGTCACCACCTTCCAGACAGCCCAGCGATGTGATGATGTTCAGCCAGTACGTCAGCGGGTATTTGTACCAGTGAACGTGATAGAACGCCCCGTTCACCTGCTTCTCATCCTTTTTCGCCGTTCCCTGTGCCGTTTTACCAAAAGCCGGCAGGCTGAAGCCCAGGTTAACCATGCATCCCGGTGACCGGGTGACGTCCGTCAGCGCCATCGGCTCCCAGTAACCAATGGCCAGCCCGATACGCCTGAACAGCGGCGGCGGTGCCGGACAAATCTGAATGGGCATCGACGGGTTCGCCGTGTCGGGGACCTTACCCTGACTGACTTTGACACTGCCCAGCGAGAGCGGGAAAATACAGCTCCAGCAGATATCCGTGATCGGGTTTACAAAACGCCCCTCACAGGCAGAATCCGCAGACGCTGCAGGGACATGACCGGCGAGAAGGAATAACATCAGCAGCCACAGGCTTCGCTTCATTTTCTGCCCTCCTCTGCCGGAATAAATTCCACCTTCAGGAAGCGATCGCCGGGAACGGCGCTCACCCGTGCCGGGACCTGATCAATGCCGAGGCGCTGGCAGAGCACACCGTTCTGGTCAAAGTAAACACGGCTGTCCAGAGACTTCTGCATCTCCGGGATACTGCCCTGCACGAGGATAATTTTGCTCTCCAGTGTGGGCGGCGTCTGGCGTTTCATCCAGGCCACCTGCGCCGGATCATCGCCATTGATGAAATACAGCGTCTGGTTAAAAGGCACATACTGCAGCGGATTCATCACTTCACCCTGACGGGCAAACACCCGCCCTTCGTTATCCCGGATATCCGCAGCCAGTCTGACGGACGGGTCAAACAACCGGCTGCCGTATTTCTCCGTGCGTCCGATACCGGGCACGGCAGGGGGCCGCAGACTGTTGCGGATCACCCGCTCCTTAAAGGCATCCATTTTCCGGCCCATCTCACCGGACTGCTCCAGTGCCGTCAGGCGCTGCATGATCACCGTCAGCATGTCCGGCTCCTTTACCGGCCACAGATCGCCCCAGGTGCCAAGATCGGCGGCGGCCACACTCTGCCCCCATATCAGCAGGGCAATCAGCCCCCGGCATCTCATGGTTCCGCTCTCATTCGCCGGGCAATATCCTGCTGGATTTCCCGGGTGATATCCGGAGCCCCCTGTACCACGGCAGGCGACACCAGAATGACCGCGTGGTGTTTCTGCTGCCACGCCTGCAGGCTGGCTTCCAGTGCCGTGTTAAAACGCGCTGAAAGGGCTTTTGACTGTGCTTCTGACAGTTGTTTCTGACTGGCGCTGTCAAAAAATGCATCCACAGTCTGTTTCATGTTGAAGGCGGCAGTCACCGGTGCGTTCAGTCTGACAATGCCGTAACTGACGGCTGCGTTCAGTAACACCATTGCCAGGCATCCCGGCACCGTCCACCACCAGTGGCTGCGTCGGGGGGCTGTAACATCAGTCGTTTTTTGCGTTGTGGTCATGCAACACTCCTGTATTTCTCATGTTCTTCCAGCCAGGCTTCCAGCGAAGCCATCTCCGGCCCTGACTTCTTCCACGCCAGCTGCCACACCGCCTCATGAATACTCAGGCCCTCCCTGCGTTTCTGCTGCACAAACTCAAAATCCGGGCCGTCAGAGCTGTACATGGCGCGGCTTAACGGGTCCACAAACAGACGGTGCCAGGAGGAATGGTTTTCCACCTGCAGCAGGAAGGAACTGAACCACTGGTCTTTGGCCGCACCAAACTTGCCAATCATGTCGCGCTGCAGTGGCTGGAACTGATCCGGGAATAACTGGTTATATTTCGCGAACTCCTTCGCACTCTGTTTGAGGATAATTTTGTAGGAGGAGTTACCCCATGCCGCACGGGCCGCACTGGAGGCCTTGTCAGAGTCAAAGTCGACGATGTTCTGTGTGATGGTGATATAGGCACCGGTATGGCGGCGACAGGTGCGGTAACCTTTTTGAATAAACTCACCGACTTTACGATTTTTGAAGTCCAGCAGACGCCAGCCTTCATCAATGACGTTCAGTTTCTTGAGGTTACGCGGCGTGCGGTACATCCTGTTCTCGATGTAGATAATAAGGGAGAACATCACCGCAACAAGCAGGGACGGACGGTCTTCCAGCCCACCCAGCTCCAGCACCACCATTCTGGCATCATCCCGCAGGGACGGCTCATCAGAGTTAAAATACCGGCCATAAGTGCCGTTGGCAGTGTACTGGTCAAGCAGCACAATCATTTCATCCAGACGGCTGCGGATGGTCGGTGACCCGGCATACTGCTCGCTGTCACTGGCGTTTTTCAGGAAATTCACCACATCATCAATGCGCGCCTGATTCTTTTTGGCCAGCCAGGAGGCTTTGACCGCCTGCAGCAGCAGACCTTCATGCACTTCATCCAGGTTACCGTTGGGGCTGGCCATCACCGACAACTGGTCGCGGACACGCTCCGCTGACTGGTCGATATCGGTGATGTTCGCAAACGGGTTAAAACGCAGGGTTTCACCGTCCAGATATACGCCCCCCATGTTCTCACACAGGGACTTGTAGCCATCCCCCATGTCGAACACCACGGCAAAGCCCCCGGAGTCCAGCACGCTGCGGATAAGTGGCTGTATCAGTCCGGTTTTACCGGCCCCGGAGGTGCCACAGACCGCCATGTTGTAGTTGGTGTTATTCATCCCCTTAAAGAAGATATCGATAAACGCCAGCTGGTTACGGTAGGTGGGCGCCAGCAGACCTGCCGGTGTCAGGGGGTTATCCGCCACTAACGGCATCAGGTTGGCCACATTAAAGCTCTCTGCGCGCTGAACCACACCGGCCTCTTTCAGCTGTTTAAACAGCCCTTTCCCGGCCATAAAGGGCAGGCAGGTCAGGAAATTGCGCATGTGGTTAAAGCGCGGTGAAATCAGCTCAAAACCGTTTTTACGGAAGCTGTTCAGGATGTCCTGCTCCACTTCCAGTGCCGTTTCATTATTGTCCTTGCAGAAGGCTGTGATGTTGAGGAAGTAGGACACGACAGAAGACTGGCCGGAGCCCAGCCGCTGGCGCAGTTCCCCCCACTCCTTCGCCTCTTTCTCCACGGACGGAAACCATTTGGCATAGGAGGTCTTCGACTTTTTCTCCAGGTCCATGTACTTCAGGTTGGCTTCGCTGTGGGTTTTCACCTGGTCTTCCACCACCAGAGTCAGCGTCAGGATGAACGGGCAGGAAATGGACATTTCCGGGTTCAGCAGATTGCTGTAGTTGTCGGCCATGTTCCACAGGAAGGCGATTTCCGGGTTACGGGCCAGATGGAAATTCAGGATGCGGGCCGTGCTGTTCCTGCCGTTCTCACGCAGGCCCAGCGTCAGGTAATCAGCCCGGACATTCAGGTCAAAACTGTCCTCCACACACTGATAATTCAGATCAGAATACGGGTCCAGCTGACGTCTTTTCGGGTACAGAGAGTCCGGATTATGGTTAATCATCTCCCCGACAATCTCGATGAAAGCCTGTGCATCCACTGTCTGTGTGGTGATTTTTGCGCCGTGAAAAGAGGCACGGATGATTTTCACCAGATTTTCCATTTCCAGAATGTCAGCCCGGCTTTTTTTCTTCGAGGGAGAACAGTACGAGATAAACACCCGGTAATGGCGCAGGGTCAGGGGCAGATTCATCCCCTCCGGCAGCGGGAACTGTGTCGCTGCCGCTTTCATATAATAGGCACGGGTAATGGCGTTAAACCGTTCAGCCTGTTCACCTGACCAGGAGAACTCACGCAGCCCGTATTCAATCCTGTCACCAACCAGCTGACTGGACATCAGATGGATACACAACGGAATACCGCGCGGCAGTTTGGTGCGCAGCATGTGATCGAGTGCCTCCACAATGGACTTATTCGCCCCATTGATGGGAATGGCTTCCAGCATAAAGCCCATCGTGGTGTCATTCATGAACAGACCGGATTCCTGGTTGTAATCACGGTACGGCAGCAGACGGCTGAACTGCGGGAAGCTCATTTCGCCCAGAACTTCATTGGCCTTTGCGGATTCGTCAGGCAGTTTCAGTGCTGTGACGAGGGAGTTAACCGCCTGAGTGACGGCCTCAAGTGGGTTATTACTCATATGAGTATTCCTTAGTGCGTTTAAAAAAGGAAAATATCAGTCTGTGGCCGTGGATATATCACGCAGTGCCATTCCTGAAACCACAGCACAAATAAGAGATGGAGGCTTTTAACAGGAAACCAGGATTAACGTTCCTTTACTGAATGAGCATCATTTAATGCCTGAATTTGTTTTTCGCGAATCTTATTGCGCTCATTTTCTCTTACACGTTTCACCTCTGCCATTTCGTTTCTTTTTCTGCATTCTGATGCGATTTTATTTGCCTTACCAAGTGTTAAAGGTTCAGACTGATAATTAAGTGTCTCCTGAAATGCTTCTGCTGCACAGGGAGTTTCCTGTAAAATCTCTGTCAGTTGTTCTGGTGTTGCAGGTTGTTGCGCAAGGTAAACGATGTAAAAAGGAATACATACAATCATAGCCATAACGCCAACAAATATAAAAGCCAGAACAGATTTTAAATATATCGACTTCATTTCATTTTCCTTCGAAGCAGTAAGCACTCATTGCCCACCACCATTTAGTGTTTCCATCACGCTGTTCAAAGGTTCATTTGTTTTAACTTCAATACACTCCCCTGTATTTCCAAAGCCCCTGCCGCCATGTGCTTCGATTGTCCGAAGAACCTGCACGCATACGTCCGTATTTGGCATGGGTGTAATATTCCAGCTTCCGCCACCGTTAATATTTTTTATCAGCACAAGAAAAATAAAGGTATGCATTCTTTATTATCTCCGCTTGTATATTAATCACTGAATATCCCTTCAGTTAACTTATGAGGTCATAAAACACTGCAGATTCTCATTCGGATTTATTCCCTTCAGTAAACTTCCGAATAGTATCCTGTTCACGCTGACGGGTGGCAGACTCCTGCATTGCATCCACTTTCTCCTGCCAGAGACGCCGGATATCCTGTTCATCCCGACCAGTCAGTTTTTTACCGGACAACAAACGGTTAAGCAGTTCCTGTCTCACATCTGGTACGTCTTCAGTCAGACGCATAAGCCGGAGTAATTCCTGACGACTGAGTACCATGCGTGATTCCTCCGGTACGCTGTAATAATTAAAAATACGACTGAATACCCCACAACAGCAGGCAACGGACAGGCACAGGGATTTCAGATACAGGCCAGAAACACAGAATGTGGCAACACCACAAAGAATAGCTATAACTAAAAAGCCCTTACCCAGTGCCATACACAAAGAACCCTGTTTTCTGAATATCTGCTCATGCTCATCCAGAATAAAATCTATTTTTTTCATTTTCTGATTTATGCATAGTGTTTCCTCTGCCTTTCCTGATACGCCTGACATTCAACGCACAACGTCACACCGGGAAATATTTTCCTCCGGGCTTCCGGAATAGGATTTCCGCATGCTTCACAGAGATAAACAGGAATACCATGAACATTTATTTTCTGGCGTATCCGGTTTATTCCTGTCATGGTCAGTTGTTCTGTCACTGAATATGCTTCATCGGCTTCATCACTCACGGAATATTCCTCCCGACATGTTCTGACACGCTACCGCCCATCCCTTTTCACGCACAGGGCACTCGTTTTACAGGCAGATTTTGAATACAGAAAGCCCGCCGGCATTGCCGGCTGATATACAACTTCAGGGCCAGTTAATTAATACGTGGTTTTCCCCACGCAGACGGTTTAATAACAAAAAACACACTGGATGGCTGATGATAAACATCCTGATTATCAATATAAGGCGCTATCCATAATGCAGCCGTCTGCTCACCCGTTCTTAGCGGGCGGGGAGGTGTTACCGGCGCAACTGAACTGACCGGAACAACCGTTTTCACTTCCCGGGCAGCGGTAAACAGCGGGCGTGGTGCCAGCAGTTTCTGCTCCGGATGTGCTGTCACCGCAGGCCTGCTGCGGGACGGCGTTGTCGCCGCAACGGCCTGCACCGACGTGGTCCGGAAGTTCCCTTCAGCCAGGCGCGGCAGTGATGCCGCAACCGGCTTTGCTTCTGAGGACTGCTCCAGTTTTTTGGCCTTCTCATTAGCCTGCTCCATCGTCATACAGGTATCTGACGTGGTGGCATCACACTCAAAATCAGAGTTCGTTCCTGCACAGCCGGAAAGTAATAAGGTTCCCAGCAGAGGAATAAATAAAGAAATCTGTTTCATTACCCTTCTCCTTTTTTATTACTCTCCACAACAGCAGAAATTAACTCTACTGTCAGATTTGTTTTTCCTGCACAGGGTTGTCCGGAGACTACTGTATTTCCCGGAGAAGAAAATAAACTCATCGACATACCCTTCTTCATCACTCCGACAGCAGCCATATTAAAATTGTGCGGCAATGATTCAGAACTGAATTTCTTCGGCGCAGGAAGTGCGATTCTTGTGGTGCAGTTACTGAGAACAGCATGCATAAAATCATCTGATACGTTTTTATCCGGCACAGCGCGGGCAGTAATAACATTAATATTACGCATGTTCATTTTTATCTCCGTTGCTTCTGTTTGTTCTGTCATCATGGAAATAAACAGGGCATTTCCTGATTTTTTCCGGCAGGGAAGCGTCTTCCGTATAAACTTCCTTCAGATGTTCATCTGCGGTTCCCACCCGGACACATTTCATTTTTCCGGGCCACATCGGATATTTCCCGGTGCCTGCCGCAAACGACATATACATCAGTGCCAGCGTTGCCCAGAATGCGGTGACCAGTTGCATCAGTGACCGGTCAGTCTCCCTGACATAATCTGCAGCATCAGCCGCGCGGTAATGGCAGATATCCTGTATTTCTGATCTGCCTGAAGAATCAGAGGAAGAAAACCAGCATTCACTGACCGGGAACTGTCCGGCAGGTGCTGTTTGTCTTACGAAGTTAATCTCCTTAACCAGTAATTTCCCCGGCGTGGTGTTGTCCTTCCATAAAACAAACAGAGCCATCAGGGCCATTGTGGCCAGCGGCCAGATAACCACAAACCTGACGACCCACAGCAGCCAGCGAACGACAAACGCCACACGGAATGTCAGTGCATCACCCGCCATTTCCGCCCTCCTTGCCGGCATCCCCGCCCAGCGGGTTCTTGTCTCCGGACATAAACTGCTGCGGATTCAGATTGCCCAGCTGTTTCAGCATCTGGTCGGTGTTAAAACCGTTCAGGTGGCTTTCTGCCGAGGGAGGATTCGGCACCGGGCTTTCCGGGTTACCCTCTTCCGCTGTACTCTGTGACTGCTCCAGCGCCATTTCCTCCACGGTTTTCAGCTGGAAGCCGTCCTGGAACACCACTGTCACTTCGTTGCCCGCACCAATCGGTATCACCGGGTGATACTGTTCGGCACGTTTGATGTAGTAGTCACTGAGCGTCTGTGCGGCTTTCGATGCGCCGCCACCGATACCCATTTTAAGGACATCGCCGGCCCCGTAAGCGGCTGTGGCACCCAGCCCGACAGCCGGCTGGGAGGCGCGCTCCATTCCCTGACCGATACCGTCAACAAATCCCGCGCCCCATGCCCAGCCGAGGATTTTGCCGTTACGCATCACCACTTCGCCCTTGATACCGTTTTTACCCCGGAAGCTGACATGCCCCTTAATCGGCATATCAATGGTTTTGCCATTCTTCAGGCAGCTGATATTACGGGTGCGAACAATAGCACGTTCACTGGACACATCCCCCCAGGCTTCCAGCCCCACAAAACATCCCGTTGCGTCATACGTCTTGCTGTTCGGCATTTCCACCAGGCCGGTGATACGCAACTGCATCGGCACCGTGGATTCATTACCGGTGACTGAGGCATTGGCATCCGCCCCTTCAATCAGCATGGCTTTCGCAAAACTTCCTGACGGAATGTACGGCAGCGATGGTCCCTGTTTTCCCTCATTACGGGTAAACACCTTACGCTGTATCCGGTTAGGCACCGGCACAGACTGGTACATCACCTGTGGTGGTGGCGTGACACCATTCCCGGGATAAAACGCCGTCGGCGGTGGAACAGCAACGCTGCCCTGCGGCGGGAAGGATACGGGGGTGTTTCCTGGCTGTGGTTCGCCTTCCGGCCCGGGCGGTGAGGCTGGCGTCTGCGGTACAGGCTCACCGGTCGCCGTGACGGGATTAGCACCCAGGGCTTTTACCTGCTCTGCCAGGGCGGCATTGTCCTGTCCCAGCTTTTCAATACGACGCTGGTCATCACCGCGCTGTTTGTTCAGGACATCCAGTTCACGACGGATTTCCTCATACTGCTTCTGCATCTGCGCTGCCGTCACCTGCATCTCTGTGGTGGCATGCTGACGCACCTTGTCATCAAAGGTCGTATCCACCACACCTGTCATATCCGGCACAGGCTCCTGTTCAGCCACCGCCTCACCGTTACCGGACATGTCCACATCAGACAGATACAGTACCCCACCAATCGCGGAGGCTGCACCGACAACCACAATCCCCAGCCACAGGTACTGCTTGCGTTTCACAATGGTGTTGATACTGGCCATCAGTTGCCCTCCCCGTCACGGATGACATACACATCCATGCACGCACCTGCCAGTAACTGGCTGGCAGGCTGGCTGAACATCACGGCACGGGTTCCCGGCTGCCAGAAGTCACTTTCCCGGATATTCAGGGCAGACAGCGTTTTATTTTCCACGGCAAAGCGGACCATCTTCAGGTGATTCCCCGTCCATACGGCATCTGCCACTGAAGACAGCCCCGCCGGGGCCTGCAGGGTTTCCTTTGTCACAGGAACCTGATACCAGCCTGCAGGTAATTTTCCGCCACGGACAGCCTGGCTGATGGTCACAAGCAGGGATTCGTAAGGCGTGGACGTTTCCCACGCTCCGGCTTCTTCTCCGGTTCCGCGCAGGTCACTGACCAGCTGAATGGTACGCCCCGCGCCTTCACGGGGAACGGCCTGAATGGAAAGATTCAGACCACGTTCTGTTTCCAGAATGAACGTAAAGGGCTTTTTGTTGACGGTGGCAACCACCACACCGCCGGAGGCGGTCTGCTCATTATTGGTCAGGGCACCATCCAGACTGTTCACGGCGATAATCCGGTCACCGGGAACGGTAAACAGATTCGGGCTGGTATTGCTGATGGCAATACTGGCCTGACCACCGTTCACCATTGGCACCACAGTGGGGGCCAGCGTACCGTTTGCGGCCATCACGCTGCAGGAAAAAAACAGGCCGCCGAATATTATTGCCGTATTATTTTTTCTCATCGTCTGTTTCCCCGAAATTATCCAGCCAGGTCACCCCGTTTTCCCGCTTCAGAATAAGGATGTAATGTTTGATATCAGTAAAAGGTTCGGAGTTACCAATCCATGTTTTCCGAATTCCACGGATTTCCACACGACCATACTGAGGCCAGACACGGACACTGGTCTGGAAAAAAGCAGAATTCACGTTATCTTTTTTAATGAGTTTCGCTTCTTCAGCCAGAATAACTTTCATCTGGTTCTGTGCACCCGGGCGGATATATTGCAGAAGCGCCTGATGTGAAGCATCGACGATTTCCGGTGAGACATTCAGACGGAGGGCAATAAATGACAGCGCCATCTGCTGCAAATAAGAGGCATCGGCACTGTTCTGTGACACGGCAAAGGGGGCATTAAATGCCATTGGCGTCACGGCAGTGCGTTGCTCATTCTGAAGACGGTAGTTATTCACCCCCTGAATGACGTTAACAGAGAGGCTGAGAACAATAAGCACTGACATAAATATAAAGGCGATGGCCATTACACGACTGGTACTTAAACGGGCACCGTGTTCCATATAACAATCCTGGTATCAGTTCTATTTAATCCACTGCCGGAAACACGAATCGGGAACATTATGAAAAATACCGCGCAGCAGGGCTGTTGGCATATACCAGTAAATCAGGTCACGTAACCAGGAACTGCCCCGCCCTTTTTTCAGTTTTTTAATCCCGAAATAAACCAGAACCGCTGCACCAATACCGAACAGATATTTCGATGTTATGATACCCCAGCCAATACAGATTGCTGCGGGGATCAGTTCATCCAGTGGCAGGCCAAACCAGCGGCTCTGGTTGGTCAGTGTTTCCGGGAAACGATATTTCTTAAGTTTATTCTCGTCTCCCGACATCGTTTTATTTCCTGTCAGAATCCGGCAACAGACATACCTACTGCAATAAATACAGAGAGTATGGCAAAGCCGACCAGGAACTTGACGTTTTTGGTCATCATGTACATGACCGCACCGACCAGAACTTCAGCCAGAACAACCCATTTAACAACACTGGAGTCCTTACCGAAGGTCGCCTTAACCGTGGTGTTACCGCTTGCCATCAGGTCCTGGCCCTGTGCTGCCATTGCCAGTTGCGGGAAGAACATCATCAGAACAGCAGCAGGGATCACAGCGCGAGCCAGGCGAAGCATATTCAGACGAGTGAATTTAGAAAAAAACGATTTCTTTTCAACGGGCGCAGAAGCACCCTGAACACTTAAAACAGTATTCATATGATTCCTCTGATTAATATTGACAGATGAAAACTAAAGTTCTTTAAATGTTGACTCGTTCTCTTCGATCACCTCCCTGAATATTTCTTCATTATA
>OFMK01000912.1_pt1 | contig 25897 bp, 30 predicted proteins | sample 1541781 | NCBI WGS metagenome assembly OFMK01 (sample SAMN04209250, study PRJEB22552) | human gut metagenome | biome: gut; material: feces | host: Homo sapiens | place: USA: Oklahoma
GAAAAAATATTGTTGGCCCCTGTTCTTTTGCCGTGGCATTGGTCCTCCTTTCCCCTACCACATTACACCTATATTATACCTCCAAATCAGGGGGTCAGCAAGGATGCCTCCGCTTTGGGACACTTTGTCTCAAAGCCGGAAGCCGCTGTGGTGTAAGGGTTACAGACCGCTGTACTGCCGCAGGAGGAACGCGCACAGCGCGTCCTGTAAGGTGGGACCTTCCTCGGCAAATTCAATTTTCACACCTACGCCGCCTACGCAGAAGCAGTAGGGATTGTCTGCGTGACAGAGAAAAGAGGACATCCGCTCTTTGCGGCTCTGGCTGTTATCAAATGCCATGCCGCTCACATCGGGGAGCATATCTGCGTTTACCTCGCCAATATTGACGCTTTTCATTTTTACAACATCCTGCGCTGTCAGCTTCATGGAAACGCCTCCTTATCGTTGGTGAATGGTCGCATCCCTTCTCTCTATCTATTGGGAAAAGCACAGCAGGCGGCAAGTGCCGCCCGCTGTGCTTTGTCATATCAAGTTTGGGACAAAGTGTCTCGTTGTCAATAGGTGCTCCGTTCATAAAGGCGCTGGGCTTCGTCCAGCGTGAGGGAATCAAATACTTCGTGCAGTTCCTGCATCATGCGGTCAATGTCAGCGGGTTTGAAGCCGCACCGCTCCATGGCGGCAATCACATAGCCCCGGCAGGCACCCTCGCTCCACGGCTGGGAAAGCAGCGCCTCCAGTTCAAGATCATAGGTCATGCTCCATTGCCTCCCGTTCCGTCCGCTGCTCTTCCTCGGCCAGCGCGATCACCGGGAGGCTTTGCAGTTCTTCCAGAGGAATCCCTTTATTCAGGCGGTCCCGGTCCGTTACAAGGATGATGCCCGCCTTGCCCTCCCGGACGGCCTGCATGACAGCCAGTGCGCCGGGATTATCCAAAGCCGAACCGGGGTAGCCCACATCTGAATAAACCCCGGCAACCTCGATCCCGTTTTCTCTTGCATAGTTCAGCAGACGGAGCTGCTGGCCTCGGATCATATCCAGCGCGAAAGAACTGGATGTGGACATACGGCAGTAGAGAACAGCTTTCATGGCAACAGCCTCCTTTGTGTGAATCGGCACAGCAGCCGGGCCGAAACCCGGCTGCCATACGCATAGAACTATCCCTCTATATACCAAGGGAAGAAAACCCCCATTTCCGGACAGGTTCAAAAGAAATTTTTCAGAAAATTTTTCTCATGCGCTTCAGTCCGCGCTCAATGGCTTTCCGAACCGCATCTTCGCTCACGCCCTCGATCCGCGCGATCTCCTGATAGCTCATGCCCAAAAGGTAATAAGCATCCACTCTGCGCCCCTGCACCTCGGGCAGACGGTTCAGCGCACAGCACAAACGCCGGTACTGCTCGATAATCGCCATAAACTCCTCCGGAGAGGGTTCATGCTCACAAATTTCATGTTCGATGCCGTCCCCAGCGTCCAGAGAGTAATTTGCCTTGTTGCGTTTCATGCGACGCCAGTGGTTGACCTCATAGCTCTTGTCGGCGCGCAGTTCGGCGGCCACTTCCTCCGTGACCGAAATGAACTCGTCCACCTTGTACCAATAGAAGAACTCCCGCAGATTGATGGTTGTCATTATGTATTCCACCTTTCATTTCGTCATTTGTGGGCGCACGTTTACGCGCATGGAAATGGAAAGGCAGATCTGGCGGAGAGCGGCAGCGAGCTTCGGGACACTTTGTCCCAAAGCGGGGCGTACTGTCGGAATGGCGTTGGGGAAAAAGGGGGCAGAGAGGGGGATCGTGTCCGGGAATGGGCGATGCTTGGGGGAAACTGCAAAATGCGTGGGTATTCTCAGAATCTCCCCATAACCCGACAAAGGAAAAGCCCGCAAAGACCTTTTGGGCCTTTACGGGCTTTCTGAAAAAAGCTATGCAGTTTTCATGCGTCAGTCTAAGGCGGCTGCCATGGTCATCCCTCGTTCCGGCACAAGATAGCAGGTATCAAACCCTGCTGCGTTCAGAACGAGCAGCCGCTCATTTTTCTTTGTTTTCTGAACTTCTCCAAACCCTCCCCACAAAGGCGGAGGGCTTGGAGAAGCCGGGGGCCGAAACCCCCGAACTTCCCGTTGATTGATCTGTTACTGAGCGCGATACAGGAACGTCACGATCTGCGCGCGGGTGCAGGCTGCATCCGGGCTGAACGTGGTTGCGCTGGTGCCGGAGGTAATACCCTCGGCAACTGCCCAAGCTACTGCATCAGCATAGTAAGCGTTCGCATCCACGTCGGCAAAGCTGCCGCCGGTGACAGCCGGAGTACCAGCCGCACGATACAGGAAAGTGACGGTCTGGGCACGGGTCACGGTCATATCCGGCGCAAAGGTGGTGGCGCTGGTGCCGGAAGTGATGCCCTTGGAAACCGCCCAGCGCACCGCATCAGCGTAGTACGCATCCGCAGGTACGTCGGTGAAGTTCATAGCGTAATCAACGACAGGAGAGCCGTTAGCACGCCACAGGAACGTCACCATCTGCGCGCGGGTGCAGGACGAGTTCGGCGCAAACAGGGTTTCGGTCACGCCGGAGGTAATTCCCTTGTCCGCCGCCCACAGAACTGCATCATAGAAGTAATCGCTCTTCGAGATGTCGGTGAACGGGTTCTCAGGTTCAGTCTCGATCAGCTTGAAGCTGGTCTCCACAGTGACCTTGGAGCCGGGCATCTTGAAAGTAAACTTGTTGTCGTCCTTCTCAGTCAGCTTGATCTTGTCGCCGTTCTTGTCGGTGACGGTCAGCTCGTCCAACTCATAGCCGGTGTCAGGCTTCACGGTGATGGTCACGGTGTCACCCTTCTCGGCACGCTTCGGGCTGACGGAGACAGAGCCGTTCTTGCTGTCCTCCACAGAAACTGCGTAGGTGGTGCTGCTGGAAGAACCGCCGCCACCGCCGCCGGAAGATTCCTTGTAAACCTCGACGGTAAATTTAGCGGTCAAAGTATCCTCAGCAGTAGCTTCTCCCTCGTCAAGTAGGGCAACGCCTTCCGCAGCGCCGTTATCCTTGGCATAGGTCGCGGTGATGGTAGCCGTGCCAGTGCTGACAGGAGTTACAACGATCTTGCCGTCCTTAAGTTCGGCTGTCGCAACAGTCTCCTTATCGCTCGCCACGGTGCAAGTGTAATCCTTAAGATCGATCGCGCTGTCAAAGACAGCGGTTTCCAGCGTCAGAGTACCATCGCCCAACTTGATGCTCTTGGAGGTCTCCACCTTACCGGTGGTTTCATCCTTCACACCAATAACGATGGACGGGATCTCTGCACCGTTGCCGACTTCGACCTTATCGCCCTCCGGGTTCGTGATGGTCGCGCCGCCCTCGGGGATGGTTACATTGCCATTGTCTCCCACTTCGGGAAGCACACCATTATTACCAGTGATTGCGGTGCCGTCCGGCTGGATGACGGTATTGGCGGGAATATCCCCCTTATCATTTTTGCCGCCGGAAGTAAGAACCACATTGCCGAAGTTGTCCACGTAGTTGGAAGCGGACTCGTCCTCGACAGGAGCAACGGTAATGGTGTTGCCGCCCTGCTGGACGCTTGCGCCGGGAGCCAAGTCGATGGCAGCGTTGCCGCCCTCGCTCTTGATCTCAGCCTTGGAATCCTCGGGGATCACAACAGTTGCGCCCTCGCCAACCGTCACGGCAGGAGCGCCGGTTGTGTTGCTGATGCTGCCTTCTTCAACCGTCAAAGTCGCATCGCCGGTAACACTGATTGCAGGAGCGCCTTCAACCGACATTGTCGGAGGGGTTTGGGAATCCGTTTCCTGCGTGATCTTGAGGTTTACCTCACCGCCATTAGAGGAAATGACGGGCACGCTGCTGTCATTGGATGTGCTCTTGATGGTGCCAGACCCCAAATTCAGGGTGCCGCCATTGTTCTGAATGGCTGTTCCAGCCGCCTCAATCGTTCCGCCTTCGCTGCCCATATCCGGCGCACTGACGTTCAATGTTCCGCCTTCTGCGACGGTGATCAAAGGCTGTTCATCAGAACCGCCTGATACCTTGACATGACCAATAGACGCAGTACCAGTCTCCTGCACCGTCAGCGCAGCGCCCTCGGAAAAGATTACACTGCTATCATGGTTCATGTTGCCGTCAAACGTCAGTTCTCCGGCTACAACTACATCGCTGCCGAATGTGTAGTTGATGATGTGCTGCGAAATATTCACATTATTGCCTAAAGTCAGGCTCGCACCGCTCTGCACTTCAAGACCACCGGAAAATGTGATGGCATTTTGAACCGCTTGCTTACCTGTATCCACCGCGATTTCAATATCTTGAAAATGAAGCGTGATCTCAGAATCTGAGACTTCGGCAGTCTCGATGGAATCCGCAGAAATGATGACCTTCTCGGAAATTTGCTCTACATAAGCTGCACTACTTGTACTCTGTTTGATGTAAATTTTACACGGTTCCGTGCTGTCAAGAGTGCATACAATTCCATCTGCATCCGTTACAACTCCATCAGCAATATCTTTCATTGCCGATCCAATCGTGTCATATTTAACAGTGACTTGCGAACCTGCACTATCTTCAATGACTTGATCTTCAATTTTCATTTCAGTAGCAATCGCTTGCATTGTAATAGGAGGCTTTGCACTCGCCGCAAATGCTACCGGGCACGTCTGCAACAGTAACGCAGCAGACATACACAGCGCAAAAATCTTCTTCATACTCATGCCTCCTCGGGAAGCAACGTGATGCTGTCAACCATCATGCCGTCTTTATTAAAAGCAGAGACAGTGACAATTTCAGCGTCCTTCGCTCCGCCGCCAACCGGTCCATTTTCGCCAAGTTCGTTGGAGACAAAGTTAGCAAATCCATTGTCATCCGCTTCATTAGAAATGCGGTAGTAAAGACCATCATTATAAGTATAAACCCTATAGCTATCTTCTCCAGATACTGTGAGTTTATATGTTCCAACACCATCATCCGCAAAGCCGTATGCTTTAAGAGTGGGCTGGAAGCTGTTATTCTGAATGTCATTGACAGCCATTTTCTGAGATACGGTGACGCGATCAGTTCCGTTGAACATATTCTGGAAGCTATCCCACGCATTGACGTAGGTGCTCACAGAAGTCATGTAGTAAGCTACACCAGATTCTTTCTCAACAGCGTCAGAGGGGCAATTCACCGTAATGTCATAGCCGTTCAGCGTAGCACTAAACCCATCCAGACTGTGACCTTCATAGAGGGCACCCTTCTCTCCGAGCACTACCGGCTCGATTGCATAGGGAGACTGAGTCTCTGCTCTCTGTTCGCCGTCTGCCAAAGGCTTGATCATATCTTCTACGGCATCCATGCCGCTGCCAAACTCAGACACCGGAGCCGCAAAATATCTTGCACCAGCAGTACCACGAATCTTACCATTATTTTCGCAATCAGCAATCGTCAGATACAGCTCATTACGTCCTACCTTGCCCTCCAAGCTGGAAGAGTTACCGAAGAACATACCGGCATATAACAAGGTAACATCACCATTATTGACGCAGTTGATGAACTGATAAGGAGCGGACTCGCCCACAAACAGCGCATAATAGCCGTGGAACACGCTGCCATAGATGCTGCCGGTGATTTTCGCATCGTTGGTGCAATTCTCCATGGTCAGACCAGCGCTCGGCGCAGCGTAAATAAAGGGCGAATAGTTGGACTGATCCGAACCGGTCAGAGTAATATCGCCTGTCACCGTGATATTCTTCATGGTGAGATGCTGGGTGGCACCGGTCATTCTGGTGGGCATAAAGGTGATAAAGGAAGCAGACCCCTTTTCCTTATTGTTTTCATTAGGACTGTTATCTACCTTATGATCAAAGGTCAAGTTCTGAATGCTGCCACCGACGATACCATAAATCAGTGCGCAGTTGTTGGGGATACCGGAAATGACGGGTGCGGAACCGTCCGCTTTCTTACCGATCATATTCCCGTAAAAATACTTAATGTAACCGTCCCACTCCGCAGGCGCGGGACTATTGGTAAAGTCCAGATCCGCAGTAATCTCGAAAGTTTTACCGGAATACCAGTTCGTAGGCTGCTTATTGATCTCAAAAAACTTTGATACGCTGTCGATTGTTACAACCTCAGAGCTGTCAATCTCGGCCAGCGTCGCCGGAGCATCCGGAAACTCCACCGTCGGAATCTCCCGCACCTCGCCATTCGGCAGGGTGATGGTATCGGGCTGGTCGGTGTCCGCAGCAAACGCCGCAGGAACCATCGTCGCCATCAGGCACATCGCCATCAGCAGGGACAACAATCTTTTTTTCATGTTCTTTTTTCCTCCTTCTTGTACAGGAAATTGATGCTTTGCCTGTCTCCACAGACATGGGAATACAAATGGTGCAAGCGCATCCCCCCTCCTTACATCAGCAAACAGAATCAACATTTTGTGATCTGCACCTGGGTTTGAGGACCTGCCCACCGCTATTCACTGGTGCCTTTTCCACTTTGGACAGGGGGGCAAACCGCGTTTAGGGCGCACGAATTTAAGGCCGTAAAATTTTTTTGTTTTCCGGCCTCGTTTTTTGTGCCACACAACTGGAAACGCCTTGAAAAATATAAGGAACTGTGGTAATATTCTCTTATAATATGTAAACAGACATCACTTCATTTGGCATATTTAGTAGTCAAAATGTTGATTGTGTGATGCCTAAACAATCAACCCCAATCGGTCCAGCTGCTTGCGGTGCTCCGTGCCGCTTGTGACCAGATAGATGCGGGTGGTCTCAATGGAGCTGTGCCCCAGCACGTCCGCTAGCTTTGCAATATCCTTACACGCTCGGTAAAACGCCGTGGCGAACAAATGGCGCAGATTGTGGGGGAACACCTTGGACGGCTCCACGCCCGCCGCCGCGCACAGCCGCTTCATCTCCGCCCAAATCTGGCGGCGGGACAGCCCTTTTCCGCTTTTGGTGAGAAAGATCTCGCCGGAAGCGATTTTTTGTTTCTTGGCGTATTTCAGCAGCTTGCGGCACAGCTTGTTCGGCAGGAGAATGGTGCGGATCTTGCCTTTGAGGGAGATTTCCGCACATCCGGTTCTGGCCGCTTCTACGGTCAGATATTTTACCTCGGACACCCGCACGCCGGTGGCGCAGATGGTTTCCATCAGCAGCGCCAGCCGGTGCTTGCCCTGTGCTTCTGCGGTGCGGATCAGCTGTTCATACTCCGTGCGGGTCAGCTCCCGCGCCGTGTCCCGAAACAGCTTGCGCTGGATTTTGAGGAACTTCATGTGACATTCGTTCCAGCCGAGAAACCGGAACAGGTTGTTCAGGGCAGCCAGCATGGAATTGATGGTGGCCGGGGCATAGCCCTGGGCGCGCAGCTGCTCCTTCCAGCCAGTCGCATTCTCCTTTGTGACCGGCGCGCCGTCCAGCCAGACGGCAAAGCTCCTCGCGTCCCGCAGGTACTTTTCAATGGTGCCGGGGGCGCGCTCCTCCGTCCGAAGATAGCCGCCATACGCCATGATCTGCTCCAAGGTCAAGGTTCGTTCATCCATTTTGAAAACTCCTCCGTTTATAAGATGATAACGATATTTTACCTTGCAAACAGACCGCTATGCGTCCAAACTCCCGCAAAGCGCAAACCCTTGATTTTCAAGCTATTTTCAGGGGTGCGCGCTACCGGCAAGCAATGCAAGTGTGAACACACTTGCCATTTTCACAGGACCGAAGGACCCGCGAAAATGCTTGTTGGGGAGCCTCCCCAAACCCGGCACTTTGGGACTCGTCGGCGCAAACTTCACTCAGTTCGCTTCGGGACATTTTGTCCCAAAGCTCACTCCGTTCCGTTGCGCCTCCTCTCCCCACACAGCCCGCTGCGCTGGGCCTGTGCGGGGACCCCTGACCCCAAAGCATTGGCTGCGGAACTGCCCCTAACGGGTCTGTTCCTTATTTTCCCGTCCCTCGGTGACGTGACGCAGATGATCGATATTGCCCTTGATGGCGACAAACTCCCGCATGGATTTTTGCGCGGCGCGGTATTGCGCGGTCAGGGTCTTTTTTCGCTCTATCAGTTCCCGCCGCTCTTGTTTCAGCTTCTCCATTTTGGGCAGCTTCGCCCCGTCCAAAATTTCATTCATGGTAGAGCGCGCCGCGCGGTAGGCCGCCAGTTCCTCCTCATGCGCGGCCAGATATTTTTTAGAATAGCGGGCAGCCTTGTAGCCGTCGAACACAGGCCGGGTCTTGGCGTAGTCCACCACAGCCCCCATGAGCGCGGAGGTACGGGAAAGTTCCTCCTCCACGGCCCGCAGCTCCCCGGCCAGCGTGTGCGCCCGATCCACCGCCGCTTCGGTTCTGGTGGTCAGCTCGTCATAGTCTGTCAGACCATTCTCCTGTACGAATTGCAGGGCGGCGGCCATCTGTTTCAGGTTGTAGAGCTTGGCCCAATGCTCATATCCCGCGCCCTTGCCCTGCGCCATACGCTGCTGAATATCAATGACAAGGTTAATTTTCCGCCGTGGAGCAGCGCCGCCGGAGGGTGCGGGTCTGGCCGGAGCGCGGCCTTCCAGAATGGCCTGCACTGCCTCCGGACCATAGCCGTCCCCCAGCGTGGAGCCGCGCCAGCGGGTGGCCCGCTCCTGACCGGGGAGCCGGAACGAGAGGACGCCGCCCCGCCCGTGAATGACCTCGATCCCGGACTCCTCCAGCAAGGCGAGAAAGGCGGCAAGATCGGCGGGGTGTTCAGAAAGTGCGGCGTCTATGGCGACGCGAAGCTGCTCCTTAAACGAGGACCTGCGGTTTTCACCCAGCCACTCGCCATAGTGCAGGAATTGCCCCTTGCTATGGAGCTTTGGATTTTGGATCACGGACAGATCATGCTCCAGGCATACCCTGTCCGAGAGCCGCCGCAGGGCGAAACTGGAATAAAAGAAATTGCGGAATTTCCGGGTGCAGTCCAGCGCGGTGGAGTTGTAGTAGATATGCACATGGGGATGCGGACGGTCCACATGGGACACCACGAAAAAAGCGTGCCGGCCCTTGGTCCATCGCATCGCCAGCTCATAGCCAATATCCAGCGCAGCCTTGGGGTCCAGCTCGCCGGGCGGGAACGACTGCCGGATCTGATAGCAGAGCACATCCGCGTCCCTGTCCTGCTCCCGGCCCGTAATGGCCTTATACATGGCCTTGGTAAGCAGGAACTCCGCGTCAGCAGTCATTGGGTCGCACTCATAGGAACGGATGAGAGCGCCGTCCAGCGTCTTTGCCGGGTCCTTGCCGTAATCAAAGCGATCCTGCATGGACTCCGCAATCGTTCTGCCGCTGCTGATATGGTGCGGGATCAGGCGCGTGGTTGCCACAAGACCAGACCTCCTTTCCGCGCGATGACAAAGAGGCCGGGCGGCAGCGCCGCCCAGCCTCTCAGGTTCGGGACACTTTGTCCCAAAGGTTTACATACGGATATAGCCCCACAGGGAGCCGCAGACTCCGCTCAGGCTATCCAGCGCAAAGTCGGCCAGCAGGGGCAGGCCAAAGGGAGAAATCAGAAAGGCCATAACAAGCATCTGAATACAGCCTCCGTGGTCGCCGTCAACCACCAGCAGGGAAAAGGCGGCAACCAGGAACAGCAGGCAAATGATATACAAAGCCGCGTTTGCAAGCCAGCGGAGAAACCCCAGCACCGCCACAGCCAGGGCCAGGACCGCCGCAAAGGGAAGCAGAACGATCTTGCCGATAATACGCATAACGAAAACCTCCTGAACCGTTTTGATTTTGTTCTGTTTTTGCTCTATATGTATATTATAACTCCACCCAGGAGGGCCGTAAAGGATGCCTCCGGCTCTCCCAGCTCCGGGGAAACAGGACCTTTGGGACAAAGTGTCCCGAAGCTGGGAGAACCGGGGAGCGGCGCCCCGGCAAGGTCAGAGGGTCACAATCTCGGAGAGCTTTTTCAGCAGCTCGGAGAGCGGCCCCCATAAATCTGCATAGTCCTTTTGCAAGGTTCGGATGTCATCTGGATAGATCCCGCCGTAGGTGTTGGCCGTGACTGCCACCTGATTGAGATTATTGGAGCACCGGCGCTGGAGGGACACCAGCTCCCGCACGGGCGAGAGGTCCACATGGAGCACATAGCCGTTGAGCGCCATTTTCCGCACATAGGCGCTCATGTTGCGGACGCCCGCCTCGGCCATGCGCTCCTGTATCTGGTCCCGCTCCGCCTCGGACAGCATGACGTGGAGATGGACGGGGCGGCGGCGCTTTTTCATCGGTCATCCCGTTCCAACTCCCGGTCCGGGGGTGGGTAGTTCTTCACCCGGTCTGTGGACCGTTCCTCCGCTGGCGGCAGATTGTTGACGTCGATCATGTTTTCGTTCTGCTCCATGGACAGCTCGGCGCTCTCCAAAGGGTTGTACTGCTTCTTTTTCACAAAATTCCTCCTTCACCTGTCATCCCGGTCCGGGGCCTCCTTTGGAGGGCCGAGCCGGGGCTGTTGCTTTTCAACCTGTTCCCGCGCGTCTTTCATCTGCTGTGCAATCGGGCGGGGCGCCTCCCGGCTGTGATACGCCTGCCGCGCTTGGATCAGCTGGATGCAATACTCCAACTGATCCCAGCTTGTATATATCGTTGGCATATACATCATGCGTTCTGTGCTGTACTCCGTTACCCGCTTCCAGTCCGGGCGCTTTTCCGCTGTTTCCCATCGGCCCACCACCTGGGCCTGTTCCACCATACGCCGCTGTAAATCGGGATTGTCCTCGGAGGGCCGAAGCTCATAGTCTCGCATTTGCTGGTTGGACAGGGGCCGAGTGTAGGTCAGATGCCCCCACGCCTGAAACGGGCGGCCCTCCACAGGGATGCGTGTATCGTGATTTACGATCTCGTCCGGCGCATTGTGGGGCGGCTTGGGGTATGTGCCGATGTCCACGGGCCGCTGGGTGGAATAATACTTGTAAAGACCGGGGGCCTCTATGTGATGGACGTTTACCTTATAAAACTCACGGTACTCCCGTACCCGGTCTGCAAGGTCCTGTTCCAGCGCCGCCCGGTCACTTCCATAATGGCCCCACTCATACTGCCGGATGCCGTGCTCGTCGTCATAGCAGGCCCAGGTCACAAACGGCTGGGGTGCCTTGGGATTTAACCCCAGAGCAAAGCCCCGTCCATTTTCCAGCATGACAGCCTTTAGAATGGAATAACCCTGATTGATGTCCATAGCGCCGCCTCCTATCTATCGCCTTTGTCGGGCGCATCCTTGATGGGCTCCTGGTGGTTTTGTGTGTGCATCCGGGCCAATCGTTTCGCAGTTTGCAGTTGCCGCGAAATAGGCATAGACTCATAACTTGGCATATCGTCACCGCGCTCTGTGAGAATGTTTTGGCACTCCGTAAACACCTGCTTGATAAAAGCCTCCGGCATATCCACATGGAACCAACGGTAATTTCCGTCATTGTCTACATAGAAAATATTGAGCGGTTTCCGTCCGGTCCGATCCCATTCCGTCATAAGTTCCAACTGCCCGCTGTCCTTTTTATGGCTTATACAAAGCCCAAAGCAATCAGACGAATACGCATCGCCGTCCATGGCGGTCGCCGCATCCTGAATGTCCGGCGGCACATCGGATATTTTCGCCCAAAATACAGTGCAGTCAGAGAAATGATCGTAGTGTTCTATCCCATTGAAATACAAAAGCGCCTCCTTATCTGCTACCGCCTACATCGGGCGTTTCCCGCTGTTTCTGATGATAGGGCTGGAGCGCGGAAATGCTCCCGCCGCCCTCTGGCCGGAGAAAGTCGATGCGGTCCGCCGCATAGATGGCGTTGCGGTTGAGCTGGCGCTGCCACGCGCCCTGGCTGGGGGACCAGCGGAATCCGCCGTGCTTGAGCGCCTGCCGTTGCTCGTCTCCGGGCTTTTCGTCAAAAAACAGCTGCAGCCGGTTTTCACCCTCGTTGATTTCCGCCCGGCCGCCGGGAAATTCCCAGCCCGCGAACTCAGAGCGGTTTTTCAGGTCGTGGATGCGCTGCTCTACCCGGTGAATATTGGCATTGTTATTGGAGAGATAAAAGGACGGGTAGGGAACGGGGTTCTTGTGCCAGTCGCGGGACATGGACGCCTGAAGTTCTGCGATCCCCTCCGAGGTGAGCGCAGGGCAACCCTCCAGCGTCTTGTGCTTGCGGTAATAGGCGTTCACGGCTTTCATGTGCTCCTGGTCGGCTTTCAGCCTTTCCAGCTTGGCCTCCAGCTTTTCCACGGCCTGCCGGTCGTCGGCGCTGATACCGCCCATGCCGGTGGAACGTATCTTATCCAGAAGCCCCTGAATGTGCATATACTCGCCCATGTTCTTATCACGGGCGGCGTTCTGTTTTTCCTTTTTTCTGCCGGGAAAATTGCTGCCCCCTGCAATCAGGATAGAGGGCACACGGGCATCGATGGCATTGGCCTGATTGAGATTTTCCGCCAGCTTGCGGGCGTAGAGGTCCACCAGATAGTCGATCTTGTCATGGTACATGGGATCGACGCGGGCCTTTTGCTTTTCCGCGATCTCCACTGCTTCGTCCACCATGGCCCGATAGCCAGCGGTGGCGGAGCCGGATCTATACTCAGAAAAGCTATTCATATCCTTGGCCCGCCTTGCCGCCTCCTCGTTGATGCGGTAATAACGGACCGTCGGCTCTTTGCCGTGGATATAAGAATTTCGGACTTGCTCCTGCGTCAGCTCCCCGGAGATCAGGCGGTCCAGCAGCTCCCTGCATTTTTCCGCCGTTCCAATATAGAGCGCGTCGCCGGGGGATAATGCGCCGTTTTCCGTCCGCGTATAGGCTTGCAGGAAAAACCGGGTATCAGGACCGTCGCTTCGCGGGTTCGCAAGCATTTTGTAAACAAATCCGGTATTTGGCTCCATGATCAGCCTCCTTTGCATGGAATAGATAGAGCTTTGGGACATTTTGTCCCAAAGCCCCGCCCCGATGTTGACAGCATCTGGGCAAAACGGGGGGCAGGCATAAAATCATACCAGCCCCCACAGAAACGACCCCGGAAAGCCTTGTATCACGCGGCTTTCCGGGGTCTAATTGTCAACATATCACCTCCGTTTCCGTCTCATGTACTCCCGCTGCTGGCGGCGGTGGGCGGCCTTGCCGCAGGCCGGGGAACAGTACCGCCGCCGCTTGTCTGGCAGGAAAGGCCGCCCGCATACGGGACAGGGCAGGAGAACCGGGATCGCGCCCCGCCCGGTCAGGGCTTCCTCCAGCGCCGGATCAAGGGGCAGCACCGCCTCCCGGAAGTAGCGGCAATACGCACTGGTCCAGCATTTCCCCAGCATATAGCACTCACATTCCAGCGGGAGGCACCCCCATTCCCGGTCATAGTTGGCGCACCATTTTGTCGCCAGAGAACGGATCGCCGCCTTTTCCTGTCGTGTCAGCTCCCGGCAGTTCTCCATGCAGTCACCTCCCACCGCGGAGCTGGCGCAGCAGATCCCGGTAGCAGGACACGCACTGGATGCCCCGCCAATAGGGGCACCCGTCGCAGCGGCTGTCGTCCGGCGCGCCTGGGGCGGCAGGCTCCCCCGGCTGGGGCGTTTTCTTCATTTCACGCTCATACTGGCTGTCTGTAAAATTCAATGATTGTCCTCCTTCTCGTCCAGATCGTCCTCATCATCCCAAGGCGGGGTATCGTCATCCTCCACGCCGTCATAGGTGTTTTCGTAATCAGGTTCCGGTCCGTAGTCCTCCAGATCAGCGGCAGCCCGTTCCTGCCGGGGACGGTAGATTTTGAAATACCAACCGGCTCCGCCGCCCACGGCGATCACCGCCAGAGCCAGAAGGAGCATCCCTATGCCGCCGCTTTGCGCCTCTGGCTCCGATTCAGTCTCCGGCTCTGGCGTAGGCGTGGGTTCCGGCTCCGGGGTCACAGTGGGCGTCAGGTTCTCGCCGTTGGCCTCCGCCAGCGCCATCAGGTCCTCCACCGTAACCGTGTTCAGGAAATACACGTTTTCGCCGTTCTTCTGGCGGTCGATCACCAGATAAAAAACAGACTCGTCCGCCGTAGTAACGGTAAAGAACTCCTTGCCCTCGCTGTCCGTGGCATTGTCCACCACCGTTCCCTGACCGTCCGGGGTCAGGGGGTTCAGCTCAGAGGGGTCCAAACCCTCCCAATCCACGCCGCCCGTGGTATTGCCGCCGTCATCCTTGGGATCGTCAGCGGGAGGTGTGGCCGGTTCCTCCGGCTCGGCAGACACTGGAACGGCGGAGGGTTTGCTTGTGGCTGCTGTCTCCGCTGGCTTGCTGGGGGCAGGGCTTGCGGCCGGTGTGCCGGAGGGCGCAGGCGTTTCCACCGGCTCCGGTTCCGGCGTGGGGGCCGGTGCAGGCTCCGGCGTCGGCTCAGGTTCCACGGCCTGCACCGGCCTTTCCACAGCAGGCTCCGCGCTCTCCCACGCCTCACCGCTGGCATAGGCCGGGAGGGTAAACGCGCACAATAAAACGACGGCGCACAGCGCCGCCGTCAAATGCCGGATTCCTTTCATTCCACAGGCTCCTCCTTCGGTTCAGATTTTGCCTCCGCCTTTGGGTCTCGTCGCTGCAAACTTCGCTCTGCTCCTTCGGGACAAAGTGTCCCGAAATCCGCACGCTCCGTTGCATCTCCTCTCCCCACAAAGCCTTGCGGCTTTGCGGGGACCCCAAGATTACCCGAAGCGGCTTTCACCGCTTGCAGCAGGCCGGGCAGGTCGGAAAGGGAAACGCTCATGCCCCGCACGATGTCCACGATCTCCTCATTCTCCGCCTCCCGGTGCTTCTGCTCCAATTCTTTCAGCTTGGCCTGCTGATCCGCGATTTTGGCCTTGACCTTTTCCATCTCAGCCTTGATTTTTGCGCTTTTGCTGGTTGCCAATGATTCAGCCTCCTTTGTCATTCATGGTAAACGCCCGTAGGCGTAAAAATGAGATTGCCAATAATTTGTGTTCAGGTTTGCGTACCCAATGGGGTCTCCCGCATGGAGCATCATCCCGTCCCCCAGATACAGCCCACAATGGGAAACGCCGGGGGTATCGTAGGTGCCGACGAAGAACACCAGGTCGCCGGGCTCGGGATCGCTGGTGGGGGTGCAGTAGTTATAAAGCCCCTGCGCTCCCAACCGTCCAACATTCCAGCCGCATTGATTGAGAATATAGGACAGGTAGCCGGAGCAGTCAAAGGACGTAGCCGGGGAACTGCCGCCCCACACATAGGGATAGCCCACAAACTGCTCCGCCACCTCCAGCATGGCCGCAAAGGTCTCATCAGTCAGGGCCTCGGCAGGCACTTCGTAGCGGTCGCCCGGTTTGGTGTATTTGTCCACATAGCCGGAATCCGGGAACAGGTCGGGCCGGTTGCCCAGGGACGCCATGTAGAGGGAGTACCGGCTCATTTGCTCCTCGCTCATAATGTAAATGGGCAGATGGGAAAGGTTCTTGTTTTCCAGCGTCACATAGCAGATAGACCATGAATAGGAATTTCCCTCGCTGTCGTGCCGCGTCTCTACCACCACGCGCTCGGTCAGGATATACTGGCGGTCAAACAGGGCTTGCAGGTCATCCTCCACGTCGGCAAGGGTCCATCCATCCTCATGGAGCGCGGAGAGGATGGAGAGCAGCACATAGGGGTCGTGCTCCAGCCCGTCTAAATCAAAATGGTACTCGTCGTAGTCGTGGGTGCTTTCATAGGTATCAAGGTAACTTTGCAGATCCACCTCCAACCCGGCGTAAGCGGCTTCGGCTCCCAGCAGGTCGGGATCGTCCGCGGGGTAAGTGGTAGCAGCCAAACTCCCGCCCATGCCGTTTCCAATGGCGGTCATGGAGGACACACAGGACTGCAGCCCCGCCAGCAGGAGCAGGCAGAGCAGCGCGGCCACGATGCCCACGGGATGCCGCCGGACAAAGCCCACAGCGGTCCGACCCGCTCTCCCGGCTGCGTCCACCGTTTTTTCCGCCGCCTTTGCGCCCTGATTGGCCGCCGCCTTTGCCTGCTTTTGAAACTGCCGTTTCTGCCGCTGCTTCCGCCACAGGCGGGTCACGGCGTTTTTACTCAGCTCCGGGTGCTCCTGAGCAGCCCGTTGGAATTGGTAATTTGCCGCCGCTTTGCTGTAACGGTTCTCCGCCCGCCGCACCATCCGCGCCGGACAGGTGCGGATGCGCTGCTTGGTGAACCGCACCGCCTTTCTGCCCACAGCCTCGCCCACCAGCTCCGTGCGGTGTGCGCCCTCGACGCCGACATTCTCATGCTCCACCTGAAAAATCTTGCCGTGAATGTAACCATGGACGCCGCGTCCGGCAAGGCCCGCCGCCCGGCGCACCGGGCCGGGCGGCTTGCAGGGCTTTTGGTTCGCCAGCTTTTCCCTGGTCACATCCGCCTTGCCGCGCCGCTGCTCCATCCGAAGCCGTGCCTTGCGCAGCGGCTCCGGCTCCGGGGGGCTGGCCGCCCCACCGGAACCACCGTCAGAGCCGTCCCCATCGTGACGGAGCTTGTCGGCGGGGCGGGGCTGCCTGCTTTCCTGTCGGAACGGCTGCTGCTTTGGGACACTTTGTCCCGAAGCGGCCTCCCGTCTGCTGCGCTGCCGGTACTTGGGGCCGTCCTCCACAGGAACATCGGGAGCAGGAGCGCCGCCCCCATCAGGAACAGGGGCCTCCACTGGAGAACCGATTCCGGCAGGGTGGGGAATATCCCCAGCGGGCAGAGAACTTTCCTCAACAGACCCGCACCCCAAATCGCCGGTGGTATCTGCTAACTCTTTGGGAGCCGGTACTGCCGTCTCCGGCTGGGCCTCTTTCCTCATGCGGGCCGCCGTCTTTTTCCACGACGGGCCGCTCCGTTTGGGTTCGGTCTCTGCTTTGCCCTTTGCCTCAGAGCGCAGGACGGGACCGGCCTTGTCCTGCCGAGGACCGCGCCCCTCACGCTCCGGCGTCATTCTTCAAATCCTCCGGACGAGTGGTGAGCAGGTCATAAATCTCCCCCTTGGGGAAACGGTCTGTGAACGGGATAACCACCGAGCCATAGAACAGAAGCCCCTCGCCGCTGTTGCTGTGGGTGATATAGGATAGCTGGTGCTCGGAGATGCCGAGCTGCTTTGCCAGGATCGCCCGGTCGCTCTGCGCCTGGGACAGCAGGACCATAAAATCTGTGTTGTCCAGAATGTTCTGGATCTCCTGGCTTGCCAGCAGGTGCTTTACATTCTGCGTCAGCGCCGAGGGGACGCACCCGCGCTTGCGGAGCATCTGCCAGATGGACACAAAGTAGCTGGCGGTGAGCTGATCCCGCAGCAGCACATGGAATTCATCGAAGTAGCACCATGTAGCGATCCCGTTTTCAAAGTTGGTGTTGACCGCGGACTTTACAAACTCGTTGGTGACGTGCATGGCGATCTTCCGCAGGTTCTCGCCCATGCCTTTCAGGACGATGCACACTACGCGGGAATTGAGATTGACGTTGGTTGGGTGGTTAAAGAGGTTCAGGGAGCCGGTGCAGTACAGCTCCAGCGCCGTCGCCACACGCCGCGCCTCCGGCTCCGGCTGTTTCAGCAGTTCCTCATACAAATCTTGAAGCAAGGGCATTTCCCCTGTGCCGATCCCCAGCGTCAGCTCCCGGTAGACCTGCCGCACACAGCGGTCTATCACAGTCTTTTCGATGGGCTGCAAGCCCTCCTTGCCGCCCACCACCAGCTCACACAGGGACAGCAGGAAGTCCGCTTTCATGGACAGGGGGCTTTCATCCGTCTCCAGGTCAAGCTGGATGTCCATGGGGTTGATGAAGCTGGGGCTGTCCGGGGCCAGCTCAATGACCTGCCCGCCCAGCCGCCGCACCAGCGGGGCGTATTCCCCCATGGGGTCCACCACAATGATCCGGTCCTGGGTCGCAAGGAATACATGGATGAGCTCGCGCTTGGCTGCAAAAGACTTTCCGGAGCCGGTGGAGCCGAGATACAGCCCATTGGCGGATTTCAGCTTTTTCCGGTCCGCCATGATGACGTTATGGGACAGGGCGTTTGAGCCGTAGTAGAGCGCCTGCCCGCCCATACGCAGCTCACGGGTAATAAACGGCACAAAGATGGCCGTCGCGCTGGTGGTCATGCCCCGGCGGATCTCCACCTCGTTCCGACCCAGAGCCAGAGAGGACACATAGCCCTGCTCCTGCTGCCAGTCCAGACGCCGCAGGGCGCAGTTATATTTCTGCGCGATGCCGCCTACCGTGAACACGTCGTTTTCCAGCCGCTCCCGTGTGGGGGCGAGGTTCACCACGGTAAAGGTGAGCAGCAGCATCCGCTCATTCCGGGATTGCAGATCGGCAAGCAGGTCCGCCGCGTCCTTGGAAAAGGTGATGAGGTCCGGGGGAAGAATGTCCGGGTCATACCCGGCGCGGATGGCCTTGCGCTGTTCCTCCACCTTCATCTTGCCAATATCTGAAACCTTTCCCTTGATGGTCTTGATGGCCCGGTCCTGATCCACGGTCTGAATATGCAGGGTGACGGTCAGCTCCGCGTCCAGTTCCAAAATCTCCCGCAGGAGCTGGTCCGACAGTTCCGACGCCATGATCTGCAAATAGCTGGCTGCACCCCAATACCGGCCCACCCGGAACGTCCGCGCTTGGGAGAAATGGAAGCCCTCAAAGGGGGCGATGGCCTCCTTGGTTCCCAAACCGGTTTTTACGATGTCTTTCCAGCGAAAGTGAAAGGGATGGCGCTGGGGACCGGGATGGGTCTGGCTGTGGAGCACCGCCAGCCGTTCCTGACCGTCCAGCGGCTGCGCCTCCACGCCCAGCCGCTTGAAATTGCCCAAGATGTCCGCCTCCACCCGTTCCAGCCGGGGCCGGGCTGTGGCAAGGTCATCCGCAGGGATGCCGAAGGTGAGATACTTGGCGCGGTCAATGCCGTTGTTGCTTTTGGCGATCTGCCCCCTGAGCATATCGGTAAACTCCGCCCGGATGCTGTCAAAGGCGTCATGGGCGGGCGGGATGTTGATCTGATACCGCCCGCCCGCGTGGGAACGGCGGTTGATGAAGGTGAGCTGAAACGGGATCGTTGCGTCAAAATAGTTGAGAAACGCGCTCCAGCCGTTGAAGATGGCAGATTGATCCTCTGTGGACGCCACGGCATAGTTGATGTCCTCATAGGCCATGGTTTTGGTAAACAGGTCGTCCGGGAGCTGGCACACGCCGTCCGGCAGCATCCGCACATACGGGATGGTCTGCTGGGCCGAGAGGGTACGCCGGTCCCGTTCAGCCCTGACGGGTCCGCGTTTTTGGCTTTTTGCCTTTTGCAACAGGCGCCTCCTTTCTCCCCGTAAACGGGGCATAGATATTCTCCGTCCGGTAAGGTCGGACACCGGACCGCAGGTACTTGGTCCGAACAATGTAATACAGCACTTTTTCCAGCGGCAGGCCGTCGCGCTCATACATGGCAAGCAGGAACGCTGGGAGCATGACGGCCAGCATGAGCAGCAGGGCCGCCGAATTGCCTATGGTCCCACGTGTGAGCAGATACAGGGGAACGCCCACCGCCGCAGCAGCGCCGAAGCAAAAGAGCTGGCGTTTCGTCAGGTTGAACGCCAGCTTGGTCTTGATTTTGGATAAGTCGTTGGGGACGTTTACATAGGCCATTTAACCATCACCTCCGCTCCTTTGGGACTCGTCGGCACAAACTCCACTACGCGAGCTTCGGGACACTTTGTCCCAAAGCTCGCCCCGTTCCGTTGCACCTCCTCTCCCCACAAAGTCTGCCGACTTTGCGGGGACCCCGAATTGCCGAAGCTCCGGGGCAGACTCCACTTCGTTTCCCCACACGTCCCAGCCGGGCGGGGACTGGCGGGCGAACAACTCCACACGGGGAACGTCCCCCATAAGAGCCAGAATTTTCTCCCGCGCCTCGTCCGGCTTTTTGCTGTGTTCCTCAATGGGAGAAATGATGAATTGGTGGATGTTGGCCGCCTGCCGCTTGGGATGTCCCCGTGTCGCCAGCAGGCAAACCTCGGCATTTCCTCTTGTCCAGAAACCAAGGCCATAGAACCAGCCGGGGGATCGCCGGTTTTGTTTCAGCCACACAAAGGCTACGGACTTATAACGAAAGCCCCACGCCTCTATGAGCCGCAGGGCGTCCGGGAGCTGGGGGAACGTGGCCCATAAAAAAAGCGCGCTGTCCGGGGCCATCAGGTCAGCCACGGGAAGCGCGCACAAGTCCTCTATGCTCATGGTAGGGTAATGATGCTCCGCAGCGCCCTGTACCCGTTTGGCGGAGTACCGCCACGGGGGATCTGCGTAACAAATGGTATATTTTTCGATAGGCTCTCTACCTCCTTTTGACATAGCAAAACCGCCTGCGTTTCCGCAAGCGGTTTTGATCGTTTATTCAGATACTTTTTTCTGAAAGTGCTGTTTGACCTCTTCGGGAGTGAGCCAGCCCTCTGTTTCACCGGATTTCCGGCCCTTTTCCAGCTCGGTCATAAGCTGCCTGACTGCCTGCTCCTGTTCAGTCGCTGAGATCGTGTCTTTCATCGTCATTCATCCAGCATCAGCTTTTTGCGGTCTTTTTTCAGCCGCTTCAGCTGCTCCCTTTCTACCTGAGATATACTTTTTTCCGGGGTAGGCAGATCCTCCGGCATGGTGCCGCCGATTTTTTCAATCGTTTCCTGCACTTCTTTTCCCACGGTGTAGTGAATTGCGCTGGCCTCGTCCAAACCCTGCGGATCATCCCGGCGCATTTTTGCTTCGGTCTGCGTAATGCGGAACAGGTTTGCGCCCAATTCCTCACTGCCCATGTGATCCAGAATCTTCTGTTCGGGGGCAAGTCCTTTACGGGCGTGAATATCTGAAACACGCAGACCGCCATATAGGCCCATGTACCCTGCGTTCTGGAACTCGGCGTATTCCTCCTGCGCCGTGATCCCCGCCCGGTGTGCAGCATCTGCCAGCATAGAGTTCCAGCTTTTGACCTCGCCGCGGATCACCAACCGCTTGTTGTCCTCGTCCAGCTGATTGAACGCATCGGCAATCTCCTGTCTGCGGGTTTGAATGGCAAAGTAGGTCTGACCAAGGGCAATGACCTCTTTCCGGGGATCGCCGTTCTGCATGATCAGGTAGCAGGCATAACGGGAGAGCATATAGTCTTTAATTTTTCGCTGACTCCCACTGCCCAGCTCAACCATTTTGTTGATGTCAACAAAATGGTCTGAAACCGCAAAACCGCTGTTTTTGCAAGCCAGCATCGCTTTGTCGATAACCTTGTTAAAATTGCGCCACTCGGTATATTCCAGCACTTGGGACAGTTCACGGGCATACCAAAACTCCATACCTTCGTCGGTTGTATGCTTAATATCCTCAAAACGCTGATATTCTTTCGCGTTCAGATTTGCCATATCCATCACCACCTATGCAGAGTATACCATACAAACCGACAAAAGAAAATGAAATTTATACGCCTTTCCCGCCCCCGGCCACTGCCTCCCGTGCCTTGGCGATACGCTCCAGCGCAGGGGCATAGATGGCCGGGGCTGTCTCAAAGCAGAGGAAGCGACGGTCTGTGTTCAGGGCGGCCACCGCCGTTGTGCCGCTCCCAGCGCAGAGGTCCGCCACCACCTCGCCCTCGCTCGTGTAGGTGCGGATCAGATACTCGCAAAGCTCTACCGGCTTCTGCGTGGGATGAACAGTATGGACCACCGTGGGGAAGGTCAGGACATTGGTGGGATAGCGCCGTCCGTCTGTGGACTCGGATGCTGTCCGCTCAAATTTCCCGTAGTTGCTGGATGAGCCGCTCCGGGGGATGACCCTTTGATATGGCTCCCCATAGGTGAACTGTGGGAAGTAGACCGGGGCCTTTTGGTAAAACACCAAAATGTTCTCCGTTTTTTTCAGCGGGGCGCGGTTGGCGTTGAGAAAACCCGTTCCCCGTGCCTTGAACCATACCCACTCATAGCGGAGCATTTTCAGGTTGGACGCGCCCAGCACCTTGTCATAGGGGCATTGGGCAAAAAACAGCGCCGCGCCGTTGGGCTTGAGCGCCCAGCGCACCGCCTCCCACAGCTCCGGCAGCGGCAGGGGGATGTCCCAATAGTTCCGGGTGGTGCCATAGGGCGGATCGGTCAGAATCATATCCACAGAATGACGGGGCTGTGCCAACAGCCCCGCGATGCCATCCATAAGATACAGGCCGTCCGGCTCCGGCTGCTTCGGGACACTTTGTCCCAAAGCGGGGTTATCTATCGTCATGGCCCTCCTTTTCTCTGGTGGGAGCCGGGCGGCTGGCATTATGCTTTTCCGCGCCCTTTGCAGCTTCCGCCAGCTGTTCCCGAATCGGGGTGGGGCGCAGCGCCTGTGCACGGGCCACCAGCTTTTCTACCGCCTGTGCGTAGGCATCCGCAGTCAGAGCGTCCAACCGCTCCTGTAATCCACGGTCCAATACCCGTGTTGTGGAGCGGTAGCCGCTCCGTGTGCCGGGAGCCTCTTTGCTGGGTGGGCTTAAAAACATCCCGTTCCTGCCGTCCACCACCTTAAAATCGTCGATCACTACACCGCCGATCTTCACCGACGCGAAACCCAGCAGCTTGCCCTACGGCTCAATCGGGCGAACCGACACCTCCACAGGGACCGGCGCAGCTTCTATGGATTTTTCCACCCGCAGAGCCACAGCCTCATCAATGCTGATGCCCTGGCTCTCCGCCAGCTCCGCGATGGGCGCGTCAAACAAAAGACGCTTCATTTCTGCCAGAGACGCATCTTCCACGGCGGGGGCCGGAGCCGCCGCCTGTGCTTTTGCCATACGCATAACCTCCCATTTCATTTATTTTGTAATGCTTCTTTGATGCCCGCCATGATGTACTCCGCGCAGGGCAGGGCGATGGCGTTGCCCAAAGCCTTGTACCGGCTGGCGGGGGAAATTGTCTCACCCTCTGCTCCGTATGCCGTCCAGCCCTCCGGCAAGCCCATGAGCCGCTCACTTTCCAACTCCGTAGGAAAACGGACGCAGCCGTCCGCCGGATCGTCCTCAAAGTAGAACGCAAAGGGTGTGACCTCGCTGGCTAAAAGAGTGGGAAAAGGGTCAGTTGGCAGTCCGAATCCTCCAAGGAACTGCACCCAGTTTCCGGCCTTGGCTGCACCCCGCATACGGAATGATTGAAAGGGTCTGGTGACGGGTATTCGCCCCCCTGCTTCAAGAGCAGGGCCTCGATCTCCGGCGGGGGCGGGCAGCCCACCCGCTCCGCAAGGCGCAGGAAGTGGGAACATTGGGCGGGGCTTAAACAATATTTCGGGAGCACGCCGCCCTCCAAAGTCTGCCACCATGAACACCCGCTGCCGTCGGGCCAGCCGGGGTCTTGCCCAATGCTGGGCGTCCATGAGCCGCCATGCGAGATCGGGGACGCCCCCTCGCACCATTCCGGCGTTTGCCCATCTTCCCGAAGCAGGCATTGGAACCTCGGAACCTGTGAGCGCGGAAAGGACGGCTCTAAAATCCATCCGGTTTCCTGATGAAAACGCTCCCATGACGTTCTCCCAAAGAGCGATAGTTGGAAATTTACCTCCAGTGGCATCCCTCATTTCTGTAATGATGCGTATAGCCTCGAAAAAGAGGCCGGATTTTTCACCTGTAATGCCGGTCCGGTTGCCAATCTGTGAGAGATTTTGGCACGGTGAGCCAAAGGTGACGATATGGACGGGCGGAATCTGTCCGCCGTCCAGCTTGGTGATGTCCCCCAAATGCGCCATACCGGGGAAGTGGCGTCTGGTGATAGACACCGGGGCTTTTTCAATCTCGCTGGCCCACATAGGGACAATACCCTGCCGCTGGGCCGCCAGAGGGAACACGCCGATACCGTCAAACAGGCTTCCCAATGTAAGCGCGCCGCCCATACTCAATGCGCCCCAAAGACGCTTTTGGCGATGCCGCCTGTCTTGAACAGCATAAAGGTGAGTAAAACGGTATATCCCATTGCGCCCCAAATCGCGCCGATGGGGTCCCCGTCTGTGGCGATGCCCTGAATGAGCACGGCATAGATCGCCACGCAGACGAGGATCAAAAGCCCCTGAAAGCCCACGGCAAACAGGGAGCGTAAATAATTCTGGCCTGTGCCGCCCAGCTCCCGGTTGGAGAGGGTCGCCACAGGGATTGGCGCCAAACTGGTCAGCATATATACTTCCAGCATACGGCCATAGGTGATGACAAAAATCACGATGCTCATAACCGGCATCGCCACGCTGATGAGCATGGACTGCATAAACAATCCCAGCAGCGGGCCGAGGTCCATGCCTTCCAGCGTGGTTTCCAGCTCGGCCAGCATATCCGGGGTAACGTCCGTGGAACCCTGCACCAGCCCGGCGGCGTCCGCAATCACGCTTTGCGATACGTCGAATACCGCCATAACAATATTGAATGTGTTGGACAAAATCAGGATGGCAATGGCTGTCTTGAAGATCCACTTGAAAAATATCCAGTAGTCAATGTCGTGCAGGTTGTTCCGATCTATGAGCATCTGGATCAGTTCGTAGGTGGCTACAAAGGTCAGGATCAGCCCGGCAATCGGCAGGATCACCGTCTCGGAGAGCTGCCGGATCAGGGAGAACACCCCGGCGTTCCAGTCCGCCGGGGCAGTTCCCACCTGTACCGAAATCTCTCCGACCTTGGCGTTGACGGTATCAAACAGGCCCTCAAGGTTGCCCAGGATGCCGTCAATGAGCAGCTCTTTCAGCCAGCCGGTGAGCCAGTCGGAAAGAAAGTCCATAGGCTGCTGCCCTTAAAACAGGCTGGAGAGCTGCGGGATCAGGGTCGTCCCCAGAAGGATGATACCGCCGCCGGCCATGAGCTGCTTCATGCCCTGACTTTTTGCTTATGTGTGATAAAGAAGCAATAGAAGTGCAAAAAATTTTGCCGTTCCTATCCGACACTTGGCCATTGTGTCGGATAGGTCGGGCGGTTATTCGGGCAAGTCAATCTTGCCGACAAAGCTGTAATAAATCTCAATGTCCTGCCTGCGGGTGCCGTTCTCATCATAGCTGCACTCATGCACCACAATTTTCTCGATCATTTCCCGCAAGAGAGTGGGGGTCAGTTCTTCAAAGGCAAGGTGCTTGCGGACAATGCCCATAAATTTCTCGGCGTTGACGGTAGCTGCCTGTGACTTGTCCAGTTCGGCTTGCAGGGCGGCGGCTCTCTTTTTCAGCTCCGCTTGCTCGGCTTCGTAGTCAGCCGACAGTTCCATGAAACGCTCATCGCTGATTTTGCCGTTTACATTGTCCTCATACAGCCGCTTGATAATGCGGCTGATTTCAGAAATGCGTTCCTGCGCCTGTTCAAGCTGCTTGATGGCTGCGGCGGTCTTTCGCTTGCCGCCGATCTCGTTCTGCTGGACAAGTAGTTTCACAAACCGGCTCTCATGCTTGGCTGCGTATTCGGTCACTTGCCGGAGATTTGCCAGGACACCAGCGGTCAACAGATCGGTGCGGATAAAGTGCGCCGTACAGTTGCGGGTGCGCTTCTTGTAGCTGCCGCAGATGTAGCAGTCCTGTTTGCGGTCTTTGTTCTGATACCGCTGCTGATACAGCACATGGCCGCAGTCGGCGCAGAACAAAATCCCGGAGAACAGCCCCACTTCATCGTAGCGGTTCGGGCGTTTGCGCTGTTTGCGTAACTCCTGCACCCGTTCCCATGTTTCCTTGTCGATGATCGGCTCATGGTGGTTCTCGAAAATGGCCTGCTTCTCGACGGGGTTCTCTATGCTGTGCTTGACCTTATAAGAAGGCTTTTCCGTTTTGAAGTTCACCAGACATCCGGTGTACTCTCGGTTTTCGAGGATATGAACGACGGTGTTGGTCGCCCATTTGCACTCATAGCCTGGGTGATAACGGCGGGTGCTGCCTGTCCGCTGATATTCCAGCGTCCCCGGCGTGGGGATTTGCTGCTCCGTCAGCATACGGGCAATCT
>OFMK01000917.1_pt1 | contig 25783 bp, 20 predicted proteins | sample 1541781 | NCBI WGS metagenome assembly OFMK01 (sample SAMN04209250, study PRJEB22552) | human gut metagenome | biome: gut; material: feces | host: Homo sapiens | place: USA: Oklahoma
CCCGCCGCGCTGCGGGGAGGCGCGGCCTGCCCGCCCAGGGTGGAGCCGCCGCCCACATGGCGCTGCACACCGCCGCGGCCCACAGGGCGCGGGGCGCGCGCGCCCGCGTTGTACTCGCGGTTCAGGTAATTTCCGCGCACAGGGCCGGCGCCATAGCCGCCCCCGGCATAGCCCGCGGGCTGCACGGCGCGCATGGCGGCGCGCGCGGCGGCCATGGGGCTCTGCTCATATTCCAGCAGTTCGGGGCCTATTTCCATCAAAAAGCGCGAGGGCTTGTTGCGCTTTGTCTGCCCGAACATCATGCGCGAGGCCGCGCACGAAAGATAAAGCTCTTTTTTTGCGCGCGTGATGCCCACATAGCACAGGCGGCGTTCTTCCTCCAGGTCCTCCTGAGAAAAGCGGCTCATCTCGCTGGGGAAGATGCCCTCCTCCAGCCCCAGCACGAACACATACGGGAACTCAAGGCCCTTGGCCGAGTGCAGTGTCATCATCACCACCACGTCGGCGTCCTCGTCGTAGCTGTCCAGATCGCTGATCAGGGCCACCTCTTCCAGAAAGCCCTCCAAGCTGGCCTCGGGGCCGCGCTGGTCGGCATACGTCTTTACACTGGACACCAGCTGGCCGATGTTCTCAAGGCGCGTCTGCCCCTCCTCCCCGGCATTCTCCAGCATGGCTTTATAGCCGGTGAGGGTGACAAGCTCGTTCACAAACGCATCCAGCGGCAGCGTGTCGTGCGCCTGGCACAGGGCGTTGTAAATGCGCACAAAGCCGCCCAGCGCCGAAGACGCGCGCGCCAGCGAGGGGTACTGCTCCATATCCATCAGCACGTCCAGCATGGCCACGCCGTCGGCGGCGGCCATGTCCGCCACGGCCTGCACTGTGGCGGCGCCTATTTTTCGCGCGGGCTCGTTGATGATGCGCCGCAGGCGCAGATCGTCGTTTTTGTTTGCCACAATGCTCATATAGGCAAGGATGTCCTTTATCTCCTTGCGGTCGTAAAAGCGATGGCCGCCCACAATTTTATACGGGATGCCCGCGCGGGCAAAATACGTCTCCACCGGGCCGGACTGCGCGTTCATGCGGTACAAAATGGCGTGGTCGCGCAGCCGGGCGCCGTTTTTCACATTGCGGCCTATCACCTCGGCCACATGCGCGGCCTCGTCCAGCTCGGAATCGGCCTCATAACAGGCTATTTTTGCGCCGTCGCCGTTGTCTGTCCACAGCGTTTTGCCCTTGCGCGCAGCGTTATTGCGGATGACGCAGTTCGCCGCGTTCAGAATATTGGAGGTGGAGCGGTAGTTCTGCTCCAGCCGGATGACCTTGGCGCCCCTGAAATGCTCTTCAAAATTCAGGATATTCTCAATGGTGGCGCCGCGGAAGCGGTAGATGCTCTGGTCGTCGTCGCCCACCACGCACACGTTCTGCCCGGGGCCTGTCAGAAGGCGCACCAGCTCGAACTGGGCCACGCTGGTGTCCTGATATTCGTCCACCAGCACATAGCGGAAGCGGCGCTGGTAGTCCTCACGCACGTCCGCATGCTCGCTCAGCAGCTTCACCGTCTGGTAGATAAGGCCGTCAAAATCCAGCGCGCCGGCGCTTTGCAGCCGCGCCTCATAGGCTGAATACACCTTCGCCACCAGGCTGTCGCGCGTGGAGGCCGCGCTTTGCGCGGCCATAGAGGGGCTCACCATGCGGTCCTTCAGGCGGCCGATGGCGTTCAGCGCCGTTTTCACGGGCAGAAACTTGTCGTCCACCTCCAGCGCGCGGTACACCTCCTTCATGGCGCGCTGGGCGTCGTCGGTGTCGTAAATGGTAAAGCTTTTGGGAATGCCCAGATGCTCGCACTCGCGGCGCAGGATGCGCACGCAGGCCGAGTGGAAGGTGGAGGCGTTCACATCCTGCCCGGCCTGCCCCAGCATGGAGGCAAGGCGGTTTTTCAGCTCGCCCGCCGCCTTGTTGGTAAAGGTGATGGCAAGGATGCGGTACGGCCAGACGGGCTGCTGCGCCAGCATGGGCGCCAGCGCCTCGCTGGGCGCGCCGCCCGCCTGCACCAGCCGCTCCAGCTCGGCCACATGCGCGCCTGTAAGCCCCGCGGGCACAAGCGCAGAGTGATACGCCCCGCCGAAGCGCACCAGGTTGGCAATGCGGTTTACAAGCACGGTGGTTTTGCCGCTGCCCGCGCCCGCCAGAATGAGCAGCGGCCCCTCGGTGTAAAACACCGCCTCGCGCTGCACGGGGTTCAATTTGCCGAACTGCCCCTCGATATATTGTTTTCGCAGCGCCAGAAAGCGCGCGGAAAGTTCCTGTTCCATGAAAGCCCTGCCTTTTTTGTTCTTTGCACCGGGGCCCCGCCCCAGCACAAGCTAAAATATTATAGCACATTCGCCCGCGCTTGGAAAGGCACAAGGAGGCAGTTTGGGTGTTCTTTCGACTTCTTTTGGCAAAGCACTGAAAAGGGGGCCGCACATGCGGCCCCCTTTTCAAAAGGAGCTTTGCGAAAAAGCCCGGCCTGCCCCGGCAAACCTCTGTATGTCGGGATAGGTGCTTCATCACAGATATTTCCATGCATCCAGCGTATCCTGCGCCAGACGGGTGATAGTAGTGTGTTCATAGCCGCGGAACAAACTGTCAAATTTGTCTTCAAACGGCGCCGTCCATTGTTCCCGAATACCGGCATAGCCCTGCATTACACCGTAAACCGTGCCAATTTGGCCTGCGTTGCAGTCCACGTCCTGCCCGCACATCGCGCAAATATGCATGCACTCATCGAAGCTGTCACCGCCGAAATACAAAGAGACAACCTCTGCCGCTGCATTGGGATAGGTGTGTATCCAATTATATCGCTCGTACTTTTTTTCGCACTCGCGCCAGGCCGGCTCCCATGCGCTGTGCTTTTCACATGCCTCCCATGCAAAGCGCACCACACTGTAGTATTCACTGCGCGCGGGCAGCAGGGCAATCGCCTTTTCCAGCACTGTGCGCACCGAGTGTTCTGTATAAGCCAGCGCCACCAGCATGGCATTGAATACTTCGCCCAGCACACCGTTGTTCACGTGAGAGACCGCACCATCTGTCCATGCCAAGCGGGCGGCCAGCTCGGGGTCACCGGGAGCCACCATGCCGCAAATGGCGCCGCGCATCTGTGCGCCTATCCACTCTCGCCAGGGATTGTTCACCGTAGCAGAGTGCGGCGGGAAAATGCCCCGTTTCATATTTTTGAACGCAGCCTCTTCCCCGCTCCAGGTGTACTCGATACGCCCCACCCATTCCATGCCGATATCCTCAGAAGTTACGGCGCGGCCTTTGGCGCGGTATGCGTTCAGAAATGCCAATTCGAACAGCACATCGTCGTTATAGGTAGTAGGCTGGCGCAGATACCCGCGTATCTCGCCAAAGGCGCTGCGCAGCTGGTCGGTGCAGTAGCCTTCGATAATGGTGCCTACCGCTGCACCCGCGATTTGGGCCAGCCAGCCCGAATGCACACGCTCGAGGCGCTGTGCTTCGCTGAATGCAAGAGGCACAGGTGCGGGGAAATGCACCTCGGCAGCATGGTCTTCAAAACTGTTGTAATAGCAGTAGCTCCAATAGGGGTGGCCGGTGACTTTGGGCGCGCGGCCCAGCACGTTCAACAGTTTTGCTGTCAGCATCAGCAGCGCCGCATCATCGTGTTCATCGTATGCGCGCTGGATAGCGGGCATCATTGCTTCGGCCTCGCTCACATCATAACCCATATTCTCTGTAGCTTGTATGCCACCGATGAACACATAATCCGGCGCACGGCTTCCGGGCACCCGTGTGCACCAGCGGGCGCGCGTTTCCTCTATATCGATATCGCCGATGCTCAGTTTATTCTCTGTCCACTGCTTTTCTTCCTCAGTTTGCAGCACGGGCACGGCGGCACGTGTCATACCATTTGCAAACTGCCACGCTTTTTTGTGCATATGGCCTCCTTTTCTCTCCGCCTCCGTTTTATATATCGGTCTGCCGTGCGCGCAAGATGGCATCGACTGTCTGCTGCGCCAGCGCTTTAAAACGCACTGTCTCCATACCACGCACATAGGTGGCCATATAATCGCCGATGGGCTCTGTCCACTTTTCTCCGATGCATGCCATACCCTGCATTACGGCAATGACATTGGCCACCTGGGCCGCGTTGCAGTCCACATCCAAACCGCACATTGCAATCAGGCTCACCAGCTTATCATAGTCATTTTCGCAGAAATACAGCGCCACCACTTCTGCCGCCGCATTGGGGTAGGCGTGAATCCAGCTGTAATGCTTGTATTTTTCGTCGCAGTCCAGCCATGCATCACGCCAGTTGCCGTATTCTTCGCACTTTTTCCAGGCATATTCCACCACAGTGCGGTATTCTGAATCATCCGGCATCAGGTCGATAGCCATGCGGCAGACTTTTTTCACATCCTTTTCCACAAAGGCCAGCGATACCATAACGGCATTGAATACTTCGCCCAGCACACCGTTATTATGGTGCGAAACAATAGCGTCTTCCCACGCCAGCTTCGCTGCCATTTTGGGGTCGCCGGGGGCGGCCATGCCGCACACACCGCCGCGCATCTGAGCGCCTATCATTTCACAGAATGGGTTGTGGAACTGCCCGCTTTCGGGTGGATAAATGCCGTTTTTGATGTTCTTCAGTGCGATTCCCTCAGCCGTGAAGGCAAACGGAAGGCGCGCAGCCCAGTCTTCCGCCACGTCGGCGCCCGTCAGCGCATAGCCTTTGCGCTTGAACGTCTCCAGAAAAGCAAGTTCAAAGGTCAGGTCATCGTTATACATCTCCGGGTCTTTGATATATCGGTCTACCCAGCCGTACACGGCCTCCAGGTTTTTGGTGTGATACCCCTCAATAGCAGTGCCCACGGCACCTGCACACACCTGCGCCATCCACCCGGCGTACACCTTGTCAAACAGTTCCTCCCTTGTGATGGAAAAGCCGGGATATTCGGGGAAATTCACTGCTGCGGCATACTGCTGGAAAGTTTTATATTCCGTATATTTCCAGTGGGGATGATCCGGCAGCTTGGGCGAATTGTACAGTGTATTCATTACACGGCAGGTATGACGATACAGCGCAATGTCCTGTTTCTGGCGGTGCAGCTCGATGCCTTCAGGTATCATGGCCTCGGCCTCGCTCACATCATAGCCAAGGTTCGCATATTCCTGCAAATACTGTGCAATGAAGAACAGCGGCATCAGGCTTTCCGTGACATTACCGCCCCACAGATAATTCATCTGCCAAAGGTCGCGCTGGCCGTCCCGCAGCACATCGTCCCACACCACACGTGCAGCCCTTTCAGGGAAGGGTTTTTCATGTTCTACAATTTCGCGGGCATACTCCCATGCTTTTTTCACTTGTTCCATATAAATTCTCCTTTTCTGTACGATAGCGGCTGAATCTTCAGCCCTCTTTGGAAACGGCCTGTTTCATACGTTTCAGTTCTTTACGCCGCTGCAGCACACTGAACACCACAAGGCCCAGAATTGTGACTGCATACGGAATGGATTGCACAAATTCCGGCGGCATCTGCAGCGCCTGCAGGTTGTTGGCAAGTGAATCCGCCATGCCGAAAATAAGAGCAGAGCCAAAGGTGCCCATGGTGGTGCCCTGCCCAAGCTGCTGGGCTGCCAGTGCAATGAAGCCCCGCCCGGCAATCATATCGCGTGCGAACCACGACACATAGCCCATGGACATGTATGCACCGCCGAAACCGGCCAGCACGCCGCTGATGGTCATGGCGATAAACTGATAGCGCACGGGTTTCGCCCCCACAGACATAGCCGCACGTTCGCTTTCCCCCACAGCACGGATACGCAGGCCCAGCACAGTTTTGTTCAGCAGCACCCAGGTAAGGGCCACTGCCACCAACGACAGGTAAGTGAGAATGTTATGGCCCGAAAGCACCTCGCCTAACACGGGCACATGCTCCAACAGAGGAATATTCACCTGCGGGATGGTCTTGCTTGCCAACGAGGATGATATGCCTTTGTCGTTGCACACAAGGTACAGCACAAACACAGTGGCGCCAGAGCCAAACGTGTTGATGGCAATACCCGTAAGAGTGATATGCGATTTGAGCACCAGCGTGACATACGACATCATCAGCGAAACCGCCACGCTGACGAGCACTGCACCGGCAAGCCCCAGCCATGCACTTTGTGTAAAGGCGCTGATGATAACGCCTGTAAGAGCCGCACACAGCATCATGCCCTCAAGGCCGATATTCACTACGCCGGCACGCGAAGTGATGAGTGCGCCCAATGCCGCATATATGATAGGGGTGGAGATGCGCAGGATGGAATAGAAGAAATCGGTGGAAATAATGATGTCAAGAATCTGTTCCACTGTGCACCGCCTCCTTTTTTGCAAGCTCTGTTTTGGAATTTTTCACAATCATACTGTGTTTGAACTTGTTCAGGAACATCTTTGCCACCACCAGCATGATAATAATAGACTGGATAACAGAGATGATTTCATACGGTACGTCGCTGGTGCGGTTCATGATGTCTGCACCTGTGCGTACATAGGCCAGAAACACCGCTGCCAATGGCACCAAAGCCGGATTGTAACGCGCGATGATAGCTACCATCATGCCATCAAAGCCATACTGCGTAAGGCCCTGATATTGAAAGCGCGTATACATGCCCGTCATTTCCACAGCGCCGCCGAAACCGGCCAGCACACCGCCAATGGCCTGCGCTGCCAGCAGGGTACCGCCCACGCCGATACCCGCATATTTGGCAAAGTGCCGGTTCTGGCCGATGGTACGTATCTCATAGCCCAGCTTTGTACGGTACATCATCAGCCAGCACAGCACGCAGGCCAGCACCACGAACACAAGCCCCAGGTGCAGCCGCGTACCCGGCACAATGCCCGGCAGCGAGGCTGTGGGCTGGAATGTCACCGATGCGGTCACACCCAGCGAGGTATCCATCACTTTTGTGCGGATAAGGTAAGTTGCCATATACAGGCAGATGTAGTTCAGCATCAGCGAGGAAACAAGCTCGTTTGCGCCCCATTTCACTTTCAGCACTGCGGGTATCATCACCACAGCCATACCGGTAATCGTACCTATCAAAATACACACGATCGGATGGATGACAGGCGGCAGATCCAGCAGAATAGCAGCCAGCGATGTAGTTGCACAGGACATATAGAACCCGCCTTCGGCGGCCATGTTCGTTTGGTCTGCCGAAAACATAATGCCCACTGCCAGCCCGCAAAAGGTGATAGGGATGGCCAGCTCAATTACGTTTGCAAAACGCCGGAAGCTTGTGAGCGGGCCAATGAGGAAGTTGTACAGTGCGTTGGCCGGGTCTTCGCTGACAAGCACGATGACCACCAGCGCAATACCCAGCGCAATAGCGATGGCCACTGCCGTGCGGATCATTTCAAAGCGCTTTTCAATGGTCTTGCTCTTCATGCATAGCCCCCCTTATCTGCTGCGGCTGCATCTTTTTCATGCCCAGCATATATTCGCCCAGCTCTACAGCATCAGGTTTATGGGCGCTGTCGAACCAGGCCGCTACTTCGCCGCCGCACAATACAATGATATCGTCACTCAGCTCCATTACTTCCGTGAGGTCTGCGCTGATAAGCATCACGGCGGCACCTGCATCGCGCAGTTCCACTAACTTGTTGCGCACCAATTCCGCAGCGCCCACATCGATGCCGCGGGTGGGCTGGTTTGCCACTACAAGTTTTGGGGCCGAGGAAAACTCGCGCGCCACCACTACTTTCTGCATATTCCCACCCGAAAGCATGCTCACCGGCTGAGTACGGTCGTCGCATTTTACACCGTATTCTTTTATCAAAGCATCCGTCACGGCATCTATCTTCTTGTTGTCAAGCAGTGGGCCCCGGTTAAATTCCGGCTTATAGTAGCGGTCTGCAATGATATTCTCTGCCACGCCAGCCGTGCCAACAACACCGTAAGTCATTCTGTCCTGAGAAATATGCGAGACGCCCAGCTCGCGTATCTGACGGATAGATCTGCCCGCAATATCCTGCCCGGCAATGGAGATGCCGCCTGCAAGCAGCTTTTTCATGCCGGTAATCAGTTCGGACAACTCGTTCTGTCCGTTGCCTTCAATGCCTGCCACACCCAGGATTTCGCCTTTGCGCACGGAAAAGCTGATATGCTTCAGAATACTGCGGCCAGCCGCATCGTCCCAGCTCACATCCTTCACACACAGCACAGCTTCGCCCGGTTTGGCGGGCCGCTTATTTGTATCCAGCATAACATCGCGCCCCACCATCATGCGGCTGATATCCTGCTCGGTCACGTCCGCCACATTGCGCACGGCCACGGTGCGCCCATCTCGGATAACGGTAATTCTATCGCATATCTCTTTGATCTCGTTCAGCTTATGTGAGATGAAAATGACAGTGTGCCCCATCTCACGCAGCCTCTTGAGTTCCACAAAAATCTCCACCGTCTCCTGCGGCGTGAGCACGGCGGTAGGCTCGTCCAAAATAAGCACGTCTGCCCCGCGCAGCAATGCCTTCAAAATCTCCACCCGCTGTTTTAAGCCTACAGGAAGGTCCTGCACGCGGGCATGCGGGTCAATGGGCAGGGCATATTTTTCCGCCACCTCACGGGTGAGCTGTACAGCCTTTTCCATACTCATCAGGCACATCTTCCGCGGCTCCATGCCCAGCACCATATTTTCGGCCACTGTCATGGACGGCACGAGCATAAAGTGCTGATGCACCATGCCGATACCCATTTTAATAGCCGTGAGAGGACTTGTGATATGTACTTCTTCCCCTTTATAAAGGATGCGCCCTTCCTCTGGCGTCTCTTCGCCGAACAGCACTTTCATTAGGGTCGATTTGCCCGCCCCGTTTTCGCCCGCCAGGGCATGTATCTCGCCTTTGCGCACCGAAAAATCGATGCCATTGTTTGCAATAAAGCCGTTGCCGTATATCTTGGTAATGTGTTCCATACGCAGAATATCCTGCGCTGGCGCGCCGGCTTTGGCTTGTCCGTTCACGCTGCTCATCGTCTCACCTCTTCATTTTCCCTGTTTTCCGCCGCGCCATCGTGTACGGCCCCTTGCAGAAACGCGGCCGGCCGCAAAAGGCCGGCCGCGTCTGCGCTTTTATGCTTTGAAAATGGTTTAAAAAATGACGTTACGGCTTCACCGCATTGCGCACCTGCTCGAACTCGGCGGAATCCATGCCAAGCGCAGAACTGACAGTAATCTCACCGTCGATTATCTTCTGTTCCAATTCCTGAATCATAGCCAAATCTTCTTCCGCAAGGTCTGCTGTCAGGTTGCCGTCATACACGATGCCAACGCCCTGCTCCTTCAGGCCAATGACTTCGGCGGTGCCCCAGGGCAGTGTGCCCTCTTCGGCCATCTGCACAGCGCGCAGCAGGGATTGGTCCACTCTCTTCATCACGCTGGTGGTGATAACAGAAGCCATCTCGGGGTCAGAGCCCTGGAAGGCTGCGGCCTGGTCGCCGTCCACACCAATGGCATAGGCGCCCGTATCCTTGGCAGCGTCCAGCACGCCGATGCCTGTCTGGGATGCTATCTGGAAGCACACGTCCACGCCCTGCTGGTTCATCTGTGCAAGGCCAAGCTCTTTTCCCTTGGTGGAATCCACGAAAGTGCCCGCATAGGAAACAGCCACTTTAATATCCGGCTCAATATACTGTGCGCCTTCGATGTAACCTATCATAAAATCGTTGATGATCGGGTTGTCGCCGCCGCCCACACAGCCAATGATTTTTTCAGGGTTGGCACGCTCGCCTTTGGTGGTGAGCACGGCCGCTGCAGCACCCGCCAGGAAGCTGGCTTCGTTCTGCTTATACTGCACACAGTACAGATTCGAAAAATCGCCGGAGCTCCAGTCCACTTCCGTGTCGAACATGATAAACTTCTTTTCCGGGTATTCTGGAATAAGCATATTGGCCGCGTCTACCGCCGGGGAAGAACCGATGATGATATAGTCCCAGTCCTGCTCGGCCACATCGCGGATATACGGCTCATACTTGGAAGGGTCCTGCCCCATTTCGATGGTCTGCACTTCAGCGCCCAGCTCCTGCTCAATGAGTTTCAGGCCGTCATTTGCGCTGTCGTAAAAGCCCTGGTCACCCAGGTTTGAGGTGATGAGCAGCACAACTTTCAGAGGGTCTCCACCGTCCGTTCCTGTGCTGTCTGCACTGGCTGTGCTTCCACCGGCATCACCGCCGGAAGAACATCCGGTCAGACACAGGCTAAGCGCCAAAGCCAACGCAAGCGCAAGCGCTGTCAATTTCTTGAATTTTTTCATGATACTACCTCCATTTTCCATTTCCTTTTTTCAAAGGCGGCGGCTGCCGCCCTGCTTACCTATTTTTTTGCTGTATGTTTTCCAGACGCGCGAACATACGTTTGCCCCACTGAATAGTAGGCGCCATGATGGGCCCTACAGCAAACACGCCAACGATAGTACCCAAGAAGATGGTTCCACCCAGCAGCCAGCCGGTAAAGGCCATCAGCGCGTCAAAAATAATGCGCTCCCATTTATAAGCAAGGCCCGTTTTCTGCACTACAGTCTGATTCAAGCCGTCAGTAGGGCCCGCACCCAATTCGGCCGACTGATACAAACCCAGCCCAAAGCCAATTGCCAGCGTGCCCACCACCAGCACCACCGCCCGTGCCCAAAGCGCAGGCGAAGGGCCCAGCAAAACATCCAGCCCCTTACCGCATGCATCCACAAACATGCCCAGGAAAAGTGTGTAAATAGCCGTGCCGATATGGATGAGCTTGCGGTTACACAGGAGCAATACTACAAACGCCGAAACATTCAGGATATTCGTGGCTGCCCCCGCCGTAATACCAAGCGTTTTCCCCAGGCCCTCTACAAAGGCCGTCACAGGGTCTGAGCCAAGGGCAGCTTTCAGATAGCTGGCGCAGCCCAGCCCCGCAAGAAACACCCCCAGTGTAATGACCAGGCATTTCAGTATAATCATTTTCCAGTTCCACATCCGATGCATCTGGCCTTTCCCTCCTTCTCCTCTTTTGCGTTAATTAAAACGTTTTAATAAGGTAAAAAACATCGTTTTATGACGTTTTTCTTTTCAAAAATTCTTCCACCTCCACCCGCTGCGGGATGGAATCGGACGCGCCCGGACGAGAAACTGAGAGAGAAGAGGCCGCGCTGGCCGTCTTCAATGCCTGCGCCACAGTCTGACCCTGCGCAATGCACGCTATAAAATAACCGCAGAAGGTATCACCCGCCGCCGTAGTATCCACTACCGGTACATCGTACACGCCATGGCGGTATATGGTTTCACCCTGCTGGCAAAGTACACCACAGCTGCCTATCGTGAGAACAAGCATAGCCCTGGGATAGCGCATGTGCAGCCCAGCCAAAATAGCCTCATAATCGCGTTCACCTGTCAGGGCCTCGCCCTCTGTCTCATTCACCAGAAAACAGTCTACCATTTCCAGCGGGTAGTTTTTTAACTGCGGGGTGATGGGCGAGGGGTTGAATACTACCCGCATTCCTTTGTTTTTGGCGTGCACCATAGCATAGGGCACGTTGGTAATCTCGTTCTGCACCAGAAGGTAGTCACCTTCTGCAAAATGCTGCAGCACAGCGTCTATGTACTGTGTGGTGACCGCATGGTTGGCGCCGCCGTAACAAATAATACAGTTGCGCCCCTGTTGATCCAGCTGGATGAGGGCATGCCCGCTTTCCTCCTGCGCCACAGCTAGGTATTTGGTATGCACGCCGCTTTCTTCCAGCTTGCGTTTTAGCATGTCTCCGTCCTGACCTATCATGCCCGCATGGTATACTTCCATGCCTGCCCTTGCCATGGCCACAGACTGATTCAGCCCCTTGCCGCCGCAGCAGCTGCTGTAGGCAATCGCATTAATGGTCTGCCCCTCCTGCACAAAGTCTTCCACAGTATAGGTTTTATCTATATTCAAAGAACCCAGGTTCAACACTTTCATGCCTGTTCTCCTCTCGTTCGGTATCGGCCGGTGTCCAAGCAGCAGGCTGCCGCGCCGCCTTTATCGGCTGATGGCGCAGGTGCTTGCACGCACATGCAGCGTTGGCATCAGGACACTGTTCTGCTGGCCTGCGTCTTCGCCATTCATGGCAGATACCAGCGCAGCCACTGCTTTTCGCCCGATTTCTTCCACCGGTTGATGCACTGTGGTAAGGGGCGGCTGAAGAAAATCAGAAAGCCACAAATCGTCAAAGCCAACCAGCGAAATGTCCTGCGGAATGCGCAGGCTGCGCCGTGCCATCACCTGATAGATGCTATAGGCCATCATATCATTGAAGGAAAATATGCCGGTGACATTCTGGCGCAAAAGCTGCAACACCGGCTTTTCACTGCCCGCCATCTGGAAATCGCCCTCAGCAATCAGCTCTTCCTTATAAGGCACGCCATATTCAGCCAATGCATCCCGGTAACCCTCCAGGCGCTCGTGCGAACTCATCAAATCCAGCGGGCCTGTCACACAGCCTATTTTGCGGTGGCCAAGCTCCAGCAGGTGCCGCGTGGCAAGATAACCGCCACGGCGGTTGTCCAACAGAACAGAACGGATGTTATTGCCGCGCAACTCGCGGTCTACCGAGACAAAAGGTATCTTGCTTTCACGGATGAACTGCATGGCGCGGATATCATCTTCTGCACAAATAGAGGCAGATTTTGCAAAAATAATACCGTCCACCTGTCTATCAGTGAACATACGCATATATTCGATATCGTGGCCGGAATCATTGCTGCTGTTCCCATAAATAAGGTTATAACCCGCCTTGTGCGCCGCAACCTCAATGGCCTTGGAAAGGTCCGCAAAAAACATATTGCTATTATCTGGTATAATAAGGCCGATGACATTCGTCTTTTTCGTCACCATACTTACGGCAAGCTGGTTGGGGCGGTAGTCTAGTGCCTTTACTGCAGCCAGCACCTTGTCTCGCGTGCTCTGCGGGATGCTGACATTTTTATTGTTCAACACAAGAGAGACCGTTGAAATGGAATAGCCTGCCTTTTTTGCAACGTCCCGGATGGTAGCACGCATTCCACATTCGCCCCGCTTTTCTTAAAACGTTTTAACCTTGGCTATAGTGTAACCGCCTTATCATCATATTGTCAATAAGTTTTCATTATTTGTATTTTATTTTGTACGAATGTACACCGATTAAAACGTTTTATATGTTAAAATAGCTATAGTTTTATTAAAACTATAGCTGGTTTGTTCGGATTTTCCGTTTTATTGCGCGGCATTTCTTCTGTGACTCCATGGCTTTGTCATGTATTTGTGCACAAACTCTCAAAACGCTTTCTGCATTTTCTTTTGCCCAACAATGCGCACCCGGCCAGGTAAAAAGAAGAAATAAAAAAGCACCCCTCCGAAAAACGGAGAGGTGCCATGCGTATGAAATTCACCCCAGCATGTTGATGAGGATGCCCGCCGCCACAGCGGAGCCGATGACGCCGGCCACGTTGGGGCCCATGGCGTGCATTAGAAGGAAGTTCTGGGGGTTTTCTTTCTGGCCCACCTTCTGCGCCACACGCGCAGCCATGGGAACGGCGGAAACGCCTGCCGCGCCAATCAGCGGGTTCACCTTGCCGTGTGTGGCCCAGCACATCACCTTGCCCAGCAACACGCCGCCGGCAGTGCCGAGGCAGAAGGCCACAAGGCCGAGGGCGATGATTTTCAACGTATTGAGGTTAAAGAAGGTGTCTGCGTTCGTGGTGCAGCCCACAGAGATGCCAAGGAAGATGGTGATGATGTTCATCAGCTCGTTGCCGGCTGTTTTGTTGATGCGGTCCACCACGCCGGATTCCTTCATTAGGTTACCCAGCATCAGCATGCCGATAAGCGGCACGCACGAGGGCAGAATGAGCGAGATGAGCACGGTGCACATGATGGGGAACAGAATTTTCTCCGTTTTGGACACCGGGCGAAGCTGCGTCATCACAATTTGCCGCTCGGCCTTTGTGGTCAGCGCCTTCATAATGGGCGGCTGTATCACCGGCACAAGCGCCATGTAGCTGTAGGCCGCCACGGCAATGGCGCCCAGAAGCTCCGGCGCGAGGCGCGTGGTGACATAAATAGCGGTGGGGCCGTCCGCGCCGCCGATGATGCCGATAGATCCCGCCTGCTGCGGCGTGAAGCCCAGAAAGCGTGCGCCCAGGTATGTGGTGAAGATGCCAAGCTGCGCAGCCGCGCCCAGAAGCAGGCTTTTGGGGTTGGAGATAAGCGGGCCGAAGTCCGTCATGGTGCCGATGCCCAGGAAGATGAGCGGCGGGTAGATGCCAAGCTTCACGCCCAGATACAGCATATCCGCCAGGCCGCCGTTATGCAGGATTTCGCTGAACATGGGGTACAGCGAGGGGTCTGCCCCGGCGGGGGCTATGAAATATTCCATGTGGATGATCTCGCCGAAGGGCAGGTTTGCCAGTAACATGCCGAAGGCGATGGGCAGCAGCAGCAGCGGCTCGAACTGGCGCACAATGGCCAGGTACAGCAGCACGCAGGCAATCACAATCATTACAAGGTAGCCCGGATTCTGCGCAATGCCCATAAAACCGGATTCATTTGCAATACCGGTAACAGCGTCTAAAAAACCCTGCATGGGTAGTTCACACTCCTCTTCTCAACAAAATCAGAACGGCTGGGTGTACGCGGCAACAGCCGCATCGCCCCAGGCACTGCGCCCCTTGCGCTGGCGCGCCACGCTGCGCAGGCTGTAGCGCCCGCCCTCCATGCAGGCCACCGCCGCGGAAATGGCGGCTACCACTTCACCGGGAATGCCCTGTTCCACCTTCACGGCGGCCATGGGCGCTGCCTTTGGGGCAGCGGCCTGGGGGGCCTGCGGCGCAGCGGCCGGCTTCGGCGGCTGGCCTTTTTTCTTTTTGTCAAGGCTGGAAAAAATGATGCCCTCCAGCGTAATAATCAGGTACAGCAGAATAAGCACGGCGAACACCAGGATCAAGCCTGTTGCAACCACCACACCGATATCGGAATGGTCTGTCACTTCGCTGAGCTTGGACGCCGCAAGCATATACAGGGACATTATCAGAGACCTCCTGTTCCAAAATCTTGTTCTATTATAGAAGAATTTCGCGCAACTTGCAACGGGTTCCGGGCAAATATCGTTAAATTTTTCTCAACCAATAGGCATGCGACCGTCCGCCCCCCTGCGCTGCACAGCAAAGCACGGCCCCTTTCCGCGGGATGGCCGGAAAAGAGCCGTGCTTTCTTGGACGGGTAAAGCCCACCGCCCGGGCATCGGGGCGGACGCCCGCACCGTGCATTATGTAACGTCCCGGTATCAGTATGCCCGGGTGCGCGGCGCATTATTCACGGCGGTCAGACATTTTCCAGCGCCTGCGCCACCTGCTGCAGCGCCCTGATAATGCCAATGTGCTGCGGGCAGTGCCGTTCGCAGCGGCCGCATCCAATACAGGCTGACGCCGGGCCACGGCCGCATGCGGGATGCCTGCAAATTCTTTGACATGGCTCTCGCATAACCGAGGCCGACATCTGCATATGCGCGGGCAGCGCCGCCTGCCCGCTTTTTCAGGGCATGAAAGCTGTCTGTCCGCACCACCCGCAGCCGGTGCAGGCTGATGCCATGTCTCGGCTTTGGACCAGCCCGGCATATTCCCGCACCGCCTCTTCCCGGCTTTTTTCCAAACGCGAAAGCTGATTGTACAGGGAAAAATATTCCGGTATTGCAATACCTTCCGGGCAGCCATCGCAATAACGGCACGCGGTGCAGGGCACCGCAGTGCTGGTGCGGATGAGGCGCCCGGCCTCCAGCGCCCGGGCCATCTGGAGCTGTGTAAGCGGCTGGAAGGGCCGCATGGTGCCAATGTTCTCTTCCACCTGCTGCGCAGGATGCTCATGCCATACTTTTTTCACGGTTTATTTCATCTCCACGCCTCCCGCACTGCGGAAAAGCAGCGCGCTGTCTTTCTTACTATAACACGAAAGCACCGGTAAGTTACAAGCGTAAATTCATCTGTGGGTAAGGTATACCGCTCGCCCTTATAAAAAACGCCAACCCCACAGCGCGGCTGCTGGGTTGGCGTATCGGTTTGAAGGCACTGTACCTTCCGCGGCACATTTTTTCTCAATACAACTGAATGCTTACATCCGGGAACCATGTGCTAAGGCTCATACTGTTGAACTGTCGCACATTTTCCAGCAATTCATCATTTTCCCGTTTGGCCTGTTCCACCGTTCCGTCCGCAATGGCAAGCATCAGCTTAACATGACTATTATTCACCTTTCGGGTAAGCTCTTTATCAAGGAAATAGTTGCAGTAATATTGCCGGCGCGCCATGGCGTGCAACGGAAGCAGTGCGTCTGCCAGAAAGGGGTTGCGGCAGGCGCGGCAAATCAAATGGTTGAACTCATCATCCACACGCAGTGCCTCCACTGCAGGAGACCAGTTCTCTGTAATTTGGGTATATTGCCCGGCCAGCTCCCGCAGACGATTTCTTTCCTCTTCTATAGCATAACGGGTAGCCCTGCCTATCACGAGTGTTTCTAGTGCCTGGCGAGGCTCCATTTGCAAAAGAAGCTCATCCACACTAACCACGCGTATAAGAATACCTTTTCTGGGCAAAAACTGCACAAGGTGGGTGTTCACCAGCTTTTTGAATGCCTCGCGCACAGGCGTACGCCCCAAGCCGAGGTGGTTTGCTACCTCAGTTTCACTGACGATAGAGCCCGGCTTGAGTTCTGCGGTAACAATCATCTCTTCCAGCTTTCGGTAGGCTTCATCCACCAGCAGATCCTCATGCTTGCTTTGAAATTGCTTTTTCGGCTCCATGAGCACCCTCTCCAATACGCTGAAATGTCTTTTATTTAAGGATAGCATGCTGTCAGCCGATTTGCAAGACAAAACAGGGCAGCCCAACAGAACATTGCACTCGCGGTCCGTTTCAATCGAGGGCTGACCCCTCCCTGTCCATTGCAGCGCGCACGGCGCGTCCATCAATATCGCGCAAGCGTCTTCCCTGACGGATAGCCATATCCGCCGCAATACCCGCAGCGTGGCCATATTCAAAGCACTGCGCCGTAACGCGGCAGCTTGCCAATGCACGGTGCTGGGCACACAGGTTACGGCCTGCAACGATGATGTTCTCCCCCTTCTGCGGCACCAGCGCACCGTATGGTATCTCGTAATAGTCGTCTATCAGCCAAAACATATAGGGCTTTTCCCCATTGTGCAGCTCAATGGGCCACGGGCAGCGGACAATGCCGTCCGGACGCTTACACGCATGAGCAACATCGTCATCTCTCACGCAGCACACGCCCGCAATGCTTCGCGTCTGGCGTACCCCCACCTCACAGGATAGATCGTTGATATAACTGTTTTCACAGCCGGGGATATTTTCCTGAAAAAAGCGAGCATAGGCATGAACCTGCTTGCGTGCAACCTCCTCCGCCTCTGTATGGTCGTCCGGGTCGCACACATTCAAGCCGCGTCCGTCACGCCCTGAGATAAGCGTCACATTCATGAACAGTTCATTTGGACGCGTTGTGTCGTATACCCACACCTTTGTCCGAGGCAGCCCTGCGCCGGCCCTGTTCGCTTTTTCCATCAGTTCCGTGACCTTGTCCGAGCAGATGGTATCCCTTCCCCAATATTCCAGAAAGCGCGGCACATCTACACCACCCAGGCGGAATATCATGGTAGGGTTTTGGATGACACCATTTTCCCCCATGGTGTATTCTCCGCCTGCACGGTAAATGACATCAGCATCGCCGGTAGCATCTATGACAACCTTTGCGCGTACCTGCGCCAGCCCACTCTTCGTGTCAATGACAACACCCAAAAAAGAATCTTCCTCTTTGATAACGCCGAACACAGATGTATGATATAAAATACGCGCGCCGGAAGAGAGGACCATATCCTCTGCTGCCTCCTTCCATATTTGCGGGTCATGCGTGACAAGGAAGGTCTTTCCGTAGCGTTGAGGCCTTGTGGCGCCGCCGCGCGCCTTTAACTCCTGATAAAAGCGGTCCGTCCAGCCAAAAACGCACTGTTTGGGGCCGTCATCAAGAGGGGCCTCGCTGGCGTAAAACATGCCGCAGATAGTACCGGAATAACCCGCTACTGCAGCACCGCCCAGAAAGCCAAGGCGTTCCACCAGCAGTGTCTTCTGGCCATGAAGCGCAGCCGTTTCTGCAGCAGCTACTCCAGCCGGGCCTCCGCCGCACACCAGCACATCCACATTATCATACACAGGCAGGCCGCAGGCTGCAGAATAAATCACGGTTTTCTGAAAGGTATGTTTCATATTCTCACTGCACCCCTTTGTTCTTTTCGCCTGCAATCAGTTCTTTGAAATCCTTCGTCTCCAGCAAAGCTGCTACTATCACGCCTACGAGCAGAGCCCAGAAGGCAGAGCCGATGCCAAAGAAGGATTTCTGCGCCAATGCTACGAAAAAGGCGAAAAATGCGGACATCTGAAATTTTCTTCCCTTAAAAGCGTCCTGCAGAGAGGAAAGGATGACCCCTATCATGGCGAGCCCGGCGACAAGGTAGATAAGGTTGATAGGCATCGTATTGAGAAAGGGCACTACAATACTGGCGAAAAAGCCAATGATGGAACAGAAGATGCAGCATACTACACCGGCCGCATAGCGTGCGTTCAAGTCTTCGCCAGATTCCCTTGAAGCCGTGATAGCTGTCATAGGACCGGCAATATTGGCATTATGCCCACCGAACATCGAAGTTACCATACCGCCTATGCCAGACATAATGGTCATAGCCTTCACAGGCGGGGTATATCCCTGGCTTTGCAGCACGCCTGTCGCCTGCGCATTCTCAGCGCCGATGACAAGCAGTGTAAGCGGTAGCGATATGGATACAAAAACACCACCAATATTTCTGAAGTCATACCCCATGAATTTAGGCCCCATGAAGCGCAGGCCCGCCAGAGCGCTGGTATCATATAACCCCATGGTGAACACGCCTACTATTACCACCACAAGCGCGACCAGAATGGGCGGCAACGCCTTGAATTTTGAGCGCAGGCGCGTCATTACCAGAAATGCGATCACCGCAAGCAGGCCGATGGCAAGATATTTTCCGTTATCGCCAGAAAGGTCTGTCACCCAATCGTACAGATAACCCACGTCGTTCGTCACGAATTTGAACAGACAGCCTGCCGTCATACCCATCACGATGGGCATGGGTAAAAAGCGCATCACCTTACTTATCAGGCCGGTAACACCTAAAAGCAGAACCAAGATACCGCTGAGCAGAAAGCCCACGCACATCTGCGGCAGCGTATAGCCTGCCGCGGCGCCTGAAACCACGATAGCTGCACCGGAAATAGACCACGCGCCGGGAATGGGGAGATGATATTTGAGCGACAAGAATAGGCCGATAACCGGCCCAAACACCCAACAGGCAAATATCCAAGAAATCGTCTCTTCTGTGCTCCAACCGCAACTCGTTCCATTGGCGTACAGGATAAGCGCCGTAGCCCAGCCGAAAATACCGGCGATAATGCCAGAACTGATTGTCGTGCTGTTCAAATATTTCGGCAGGCTCTTCAGCCCTGCCAAAATGCCGTTTTTACTTTTCATGATCCAACCTCCGTTTTCATTGATGTGCAAAACATGGCACCGGCTGCCTGCCTGTGCCCGTGAAGCCATCTGAAACTTCACAAAAAGTCAATTAAGATTTTTGTAAAACTTTACTGATATATTAGTAAAGTTCTTAAAAGATATTATACCGGCATTCACTAAAAAGCAAGGATTTTTTCAAAATTCAGCACAATAAACAAGATCTTCCAAAATATTTTGTATATTGCGTGGGTGCTGCTCTTTCCGTGCCTGCTTTTCCCCTTTAGCCTGATTACTGTGCTCTGCGGCTATCGTTTGTGCAAGCTCTGTAGAGACTTATTGTCGGCAATGTCACAAGGTGTACTGGTTTCCCTTCTTTATATGCTCTGCGGCCCGTGAACGGACACGCCGTTGTTTCGTCAATCGTATTTCTGATGAAAAAAATTACCGTGGACTTGTCCAGTCCAGTACTGAAACTTCAAGCTTTTTACAGATCGCATTCGCTGGCATGGCCACTTGAGTCAGCCCCTCCCCGGCTAAGCCTGAGGCTTGCGCAAGCCCTGGAAGGGCATACAACCGGCAAGTCTCTCAAGAGGTACTGAATACTCTGTCTCCTGCATCGCTTGCCCCGCCTCCCGTAAACGGGATTCTTCCCGTTTCGTGATACATCTTTTTGGTATTGTATGCCATCTCGCTTCGCTCAAAGCCAGCGGCGAAATCCTTTTTGCTCTTCCCGGAACAGCCTCAGGTTGTCATTTCGCTAAAGCAGACCAAAACAAAAAGGCCGACACCTTTTTACAGGTGCCAGCCTTTTATACCGGGTTATATTTATAGCATTGCTGCGGGAGTTCCAGAAGACTTAGTACATGCCGCCCATGCCGCCGCCCATGCCTGCGCCGGCCGCAGCGGGCGCGGGTTCTTCGGGTTCGTCGGCCACGAGGCTCTCTGTGGTGAGCACCATGGAGGCCACGGAGGCGGCGTTCTCCAGCGCGGAACGGGTGACCTTCGTCGGGTCTACGATGCCGGCGGCGATCATGTCCACATACTCTTCCTTCTGGGCGTCGAAGCCATAGTTCGTCTTGCCGGAGGCAAGGATCTTGTCGATAATAACGCTGCCCTCAAGGCCGGCGTTGGCCGCAATCTGGCGCAGCGGAGACTCCAGCGCCTTGCGCACGATGCACGCGCCGGTGCGCTGGTCGCCTTCCAGCTCGCCGATGGTCTTTTCCACAGCGGCAATGGCGTTGATGGGCGCCGTGCCGCCGCCGGCCACAATGCCCTCTTCCACAGCGGCCTTCGTGGCGTTCAGCGCGTCTTCGATGCGCAGCTTCTTGTCTTTCATTTCCACTTCTGTGGCGGCGCCCACTTTGATGACGGCCACACCGCCGGAGAGCTTGGCAAGGCGCTCCTGCAGCTTTTCTTTGTCAAAGTCGCTGGTGGTAACTTCCAGCTGGGCCTTAATCTGGGCTACACGGTCTGCAATGGCCTTCTTGTCGCCCATGCCGTCCACAATGGTGGTGTCTTCCTTCGTCACCTTCACCTGACGGGCGCGGCCCAGCATCTCCATGGTGGCGTCCTTCAGCTCATAGCCCAGCTCGCTGGACACAACGGTGCCGCCCGTGAGCGTGGCGATGTCCTGCAGCATCTCTTTGCGGCGGTCTCCGAAACCGGGGGCCTTCACAGCCACCACGGTGAACGTGCCGCGCAGGCGGTTCACGATAAGGGTGGACAGAGCCTCGCCCTCCACGTCTTCCGCAATGATGACCAGCTTCTTGCCGCTTTGCACAATCTGCTCCAGCAGGGGCAGGATGTCGGCGATGACGCTGATCTTCTTATCAGTGATAAGCAGATAGGCGTCGTCCAGCACGGCCTCCATGCGCTCGGTGTCCGTCACCATATACGGGGTGATATAGCCGCGGTCGAACTGCATGCCTTCCACAACTTCGGAGTATGTCTCAGCCGTCTTGCTCTCTTCAATGGTGATGACGCCGTCCGCGCCCACCTTCTCCATAGCCTCGGCAATCAGCGTGCCCACCGTCTCATCGCCTGCAGACACAGTGGCCACACGGGCGATGTCGGCAGAGCCGGACACCTTCTTGCTGTTGGCAGTGAACGCGCCCACGGCGGCCTTCACGGCCTTCTGCATGCCGCGCTTCACATCCATGGGGTTGGCGCCCGCGGCCACGTTCTTCATGCCCTCGGTGACAAGCGCCTGCGCCAACACCGTGGCGGTGGTGGTGCCGTCGCCCGCGGCGTCGTTCGTCTTGGTGGCCACCTCGCGCACAAGCTGGGCGCCCATGTTTTCAAACGCGTCCTTCAGCTCAATCTCCTTGGCGATGGTGACGCCGTCGTTCGTGATAACGGGCGAGCCGAACTTCTTGGCCAGCACCACGTTGCGGCCCTTGGGGCCAAGGGTGATTTTTACGGTATCGGCCAGCTGGTCGATGCCGGTCTTCAGGGCTTTACGGGCCTCTTCGCCCGTCAGTAACTGCTTTGCCATAGTGCAAACAACTCCTTCGAATTCGAAATCAAAAAATCAGATGTCTTACACAAACACGCCGTGCGGCTTATTCCACCACGGCCAGGATGTCGGACTGGCGCACGATGACGCACTCTTCGTCGTCTACCTTCACTTCCGTGCCGGCATATTTGGCGATGAGCACCTTGTCGCCCACCTTCACCGTCATCTTCACTTCCTTGCCGTCCACAAGTCCGCCGGGGCCCACGGCCACTACTTCGCAAACCTGGGGCTTCTCTTTTGCCGTGCCGGTAAGGATGATACCGCTTTTGGTCTTTTCCTCGGGCTCTGCATTCTTGATGACAACTCTGTCTGCAAGAGGTTTGATACTCATTGCGCGTTCCTCCCAAAATGATAGTTATTTTGAAAGAGCGAGGTTTTAGCACTCCGCTCTTTCGAGTGCTAAACATATTGTACCCCATTTTACAGAAAAATCAAGAGGGTAAATTAAAAAATTTTTGTGAACATGAAAAAACGGCCTGCCGGGCTTGCCCCGGCGGGCCGTTTGCGCATAAAGGCACATATTCCGGGGCATTTTCAGCCCCTTTTCCCGCCGGGTGCCGGCAACACGGGAAGCACAAAGCTGGCCGCAAGCGGCAGCACTTTGGCGTGCAGGCCGTCCGCAGGCGCGCACTCGCCGTCAATATTCACAATGGGGCGCATGCCCGCGGGCGGCTGGATGCACACCTCCCGCGCGCGATAAAACTGCATAATATCGCGCAAATCTTCCCGCACGCTGCCCGCGTGCATATGCTCGCCGCGCTTATAAATACCCAGCACTTTGGCAAGCCGCAGGCGCGAGAGCTTTTTCACCAACACCACATCCAGCAGGCCGTCGGTGACGCTGGCCTCAGGCGCGGCAAAATAGCCGCCGCCATAACTTTTTCCATTGCACACGGTGGCGATGACGTAGTCGCCCTCCAGTGTCTCGCCGTCCACGGTGATGCGCAGATGCTTCGCCAGCGGGCGCAGCACGCGCAGTGCGATGGAGAGCTGGTAAGCCATGGAGCCGCCGCAAAGCGGAAGGCGCCGGAATTTCGGGATGCCGTAGGCTACCTCGGAATCCACCCCCACCGAACAGATGGCCGCGCATACGCCGCTGTCTGTCTCAATAAGGTCAATGGGCACAGCGCGCCCATTCATCTGGGCTGCAATATCCAGAAACAGGCTGCTTTGGCCGAAGGTGCGGATAAAATCGTTGCCAGACCCGCAGGGCACGCTGGCCACCTGCGCGTTCGCAAAGCCCAGCGCGCCCGCAAACACCTCGTTCAGCGTGCCGTCGCCGCCGCAGGCATACAGGCGCACGGGCGCGCCCTTCTGCGCCCAGCGGCGCGCAATGTCTTTGGCCTCGCCCGGGCGGGTGGTGCACTCCATCTGCGCCGCAAGCCCAAGGGCCCGCTTTGCCTTTTCAAGCTGCGGCAAAAGAAAGCTACGGGCATCCGCCCTGCCCGCCACCGGGTTTATAATAAAAACGTGTTCCATGATTCCTCCGTTTTTTATCCGGCACGGATAACCCGCCCCGCGCCTGAAATACTAAACCGAGACAGGCGGCCGCAGCGCGCGCCGCACGAATCTCGAAAGGATGCACTGCATATGGACATCATCAAAATTATTTTCACAAGCCTCGGCTCGCTTGCGGCCATGTTCTGCATCACAAAGCTCATCGGCAACCGGCAGGTAAGCCAGATGAGCATGTTCGACTATGTAAACGGCATCACCATCGGCTCCATCGCGGCTGAATTCGCCACCAGCCTGGAGCAGGATTTCTGGCTGCCCCTCACCGCCATGGCGGTGTACGGCGCCGCCGCGGTGCTTATTGCATGGGCCACATGCAGGTCCATGGCGCTGCGCCGCTTTTTCAATGGCAGGCCCACCGTGCTGTTCGAGCACGGCAAGTTGTATGAAAAAAACCTTGCCGCCGCGCGCATGGACATCAACGAATTTCTCACCCAGTGCCGCACGGCGGGCTATTTCGACCTTGCCCAGCTGGAGAGCGCCGTGCTGGAAACGAACGGCCAGGTGAGCTTTCTGCCCCTGAGCCAGCAGCGCCCCGTCACCCCGCAGGACCTTGGCCTTACCGTGCAGCCGGAAAAACCGTGCGTGTGCGTGGTGATGGACGGCCATGTGCTGGCAGACAACCTGAAGGCCACCGGAAACGACGGCGTATGGCTGCGGCGCGAACTGGCGGCACAAAAGGCCGGCCGGCTGGAGGATGTGTTTCTCGCCACGGTGAACGCGCAAAACCAGCTTACCGTGTTTGAACGCACAGGCCGCCAGATAAAGCGCGAACTCTTTGAATAAGGGCTTAAAAGCCCTGCGCAATGGCAAAGAACACATCGGCCGCCGTGCGCAGAGCCTCGTCGGGAAAATCGAACATAGCGTCGTGCAGCGGCGCGTGCGCCTCGCCGTCGCCCACATAGAAAATGGCGCCGGGCCTCTTTTGCAGATACCAGCCGAAATCCTCTGAACAGCGCATGGGCTCCTGCAATGCCTCTGCGGGGACGCCCGCGGCGCGGCATGCCTTGAACACACGCTGCACGGGGCCGGGCGCGTTGGCTGTTTCAGGGAACGCCTCGCAGTAAGACACCTCCAGCGCCAGGCCGTCCCGCTTTGCAAGGCGGGATGCCAGCTCGGCCACGGCGCTGCGCAAAGCATCCAGCTCGCTTTGCAGCTGGGCACGGATGGTGAGCAGCAGGCTGCCCTCGCTGGCAGACACGCCGAAGGCACGCGCACCCACATCTATCTGGATAACGGTGGCCAGCACTATGCCCCTGTGCCGTGTGGGCTGAGTGAAGCCCGGCAGCGCGCACACAAGCTCGCTGACAGCGGCGGCAGGGTTTCTGCCCAGCTCCGGCGTGCTGGCGTGCGTGGGCGCGCCCGTAAAGTGCAGCGTCATCCCGGTAGAGGCACAGTGCATGGTGCCCTCGCGCAGGAACACCGTGCCCTTTGCCAGCCCCGGCATATTGTGAAAGGCGTACACTTCTTCGATGGCCTCTTCTTCCAGAAGGGCGGCGCACACGGCGCCGCCCTCGCCCGTCTCTTCCGCATGCTGGAAAATAAAATACACATCGCACGGCGCGCCCCCGGCGCATATGCGGCAGGCCAGGGCCGCCAATGCGGCCGCGTGACCATCGTGCCCGCATTTGTGCGCCACGCCCGGGCAGTGCGAGGCATAGGGCAGGCTGTTTTTCTCCTGAATGGGCAGCGCGTCGACGTCCGCCCGGAAGGCGATGCGCCGCGCGCCGGGGCGCCCGCAGCGGTACACCGCATAGAACCATGCCCCGCGGTCTGTCACGTTCAAAGAAGGCGCGTTTTCATGTAAAAACTGCTGCAGCATGCGCTTCGTACCCGCTTCCCTGCCCGACAGCTCGGGCGCGGCATGCAGCGCATGGCGCAGCGCCGCCGCCTTTTCGTACAATTTATTATCCACAGCGCAGCATCTCCCTGATTTCCCTGGTTTATTGCGGCGGCAATAACCGCCTGCCAGCATTTTAGCACACGGCGGCCGCTTTGAAAAGCAGCAGGCGCAAAAAGCCGCGCGGGCAGCTGCAGCGGCATCAGAGGTATGGAGTTTTCCACGGGCATCGCCCCTATTCCCGGCGGGGCTTATACGCCTTTATCTGCTTGGCAAAATATGGCCGGAACAACACGGGAAAGGTTCCTGCCTCTGGGATAAAACTCCCGAAGCAGACCGTTCAG
>OFMK01000920.1_pt1 | contig 25746 bp, 31 predicted proteins | sample 1541781 | NCBI WGS metagenome assembly OFMK01 (sample SAMN04209250, study PRJEB22552) | human gut metagenome | biome: gut; material: feces | host: Homo sapiens | place: USA: Oklahoma
ACGGGGCGCTGGCCTGCCGCCATGCCCTCGGCCAGCGGCTGGCCGGTAATCAGATTATAATCCGGCGCCTCTTCGCCCTCAAAGCCCAGGGCGCTGCCGCCGGAGGGCGAAGACGGCGGCGGGTTTTCCCCGCAGGCCGCCAGCCCCAGGCACAGCGCCGCACAAAGCGCCAGCGCCGCGCATTTCTTCATCCACGCTCTCATGCTGTTTCCTCGCTGTGTGCGCACGCGCACACGATGTTATTGCGCAGCCGTGCTCTCTGCGGCGGCGCTGCCTGCATCGGCCCCGCTGGCAGAGCTGGCAACTTCGCTCTCATCCGGCTCGAAGGTGAAGCCCTCTGCCTCTTCCAGGTCCACCACGGCAAGGTATGTCTTGCCGGTGTTGAACTGCACCTGCTCTTCTTCGCCAAAGGCATACAGGATGCGCAGGGCGGAATCCGGCGTGGGCTTTTCCCAGCACACCTTCTCGGCGCGGCCGCCGCTGAAATAATAGCCGTAGCCAGATCCGTATGTCACCTTCTGCAGGTCATAGCCGGAATCGCCCGGGTCGGGCCAAACATCAAACTCTGTCATAATAACCAGCACGTTGTCGAAGGCAAGCTGCTGGTTGTTGTTGCGGTCCACGCTGGGCGCGATGGAGCCGGTGGCATGCGAATACTGGCTCATCATGTACTTGCCGGCGGCCTCGTCCCAGTCAAAGTAGGTTTTATACCGGTCTGAATGTGTCACCTGAATATGAGCGGCGCTGGGGCCCGCCAGCACGCGGGCGGGTTCGTCATAGGGCACAAAGTTGAAAAATGTGCTGTTGTAGGTCATCTCTGTGTCTGTGCCAAGCCGCTCAATGGCATCGGCCAAATGCTCTGCATTCGTGTACGCCTTGTGCTCCGACGCCACATTGCCGCGGCTCTGGTCGCGGTCAAAGCCCGTGTGATCGAAGTTGATGTCAAAGTCCTCGTAATCGTAATTGTTTTTATACTGCGTCTGAATGACGCTTTCTCCGATGTGGATATACAGCGGGTGGAAGGGGATAATCAGCTGGAAGAACTGGTCGCGGCCGGAGCGTACCGGCGCAATTTGCGGAATTTTCGTATAATCCTGATACATCGCCATGAAGCGCGTGATATTGCCCTCCACCTTTATCTCCACCAGGATGTCCGCGTCAGAAAGGCCGTCCTGCGGGCGGGCGTTCTGGTAGGCGCTGTCTGAGATGTTGTTCACCATCACACAGGCAAAGCGCTGGTTTGTGGGGTAATCTTCACCCTGTTTCAGGCCGGTAAGCACCTCCGGCGTATAGGGCTCGGGCGTGGGGGTGGGCGCGGGCGTGGCCGCAGGCTGTGCGCCGGAGGCGGGCTCGTCTGCGCTGCAGCCCGCCAGCAGCGTCAGCGCCAGCGCCATTGCCAGAAGGCAGGAAAGAAGCTTCTTCATGGTTTCGTCTCCTCGGTTTTACGTCGCTTGCCGCCCTGCGGGGCCCGCGCTGCACCGCGCGGCCACAGGGCGGCAAGCCAACTTTATTCTTTTTATCACTATACCGAAAATTCGCTTGTTTGTAAAGTGCACCCGGCCAATTTCACTATTGTTTCCACCTGAAAAGCAGCCTTCTGTCAAAATGTTCGGAAAAAGTCTGTGCAAAAAATGTGGGCCATGTCAAAGCGCCTGCCCGGAGGGCCGGGCAGGCGCGCAGCTTTTGCCGTTCACTTTTTGAACATGCGGTTCAGCAGGGCAATTGCAAGGCTGAGCACGCTCATTACAATGAAGATGCCGCACATGCCAAGCAGCATCACATTCAGCGACTGAAGCAGTTGTTCCATACAGCGTCTCCTTTCTGTCAGCGCGCAATCAGGTTCAAAATGAGGCCGCCTGCAATGACGCTGGCGATCTGGCCGCCCACATTTACGCCCGCAGCGTGCATCAGAAGAAAATTCTGCGGGTCTTCCTTCAGGCCCATTTTATGAATAACACGGCTGGACATGGGGAAAGCCGAAATGCCGCATGCGCCTATCATGGGGTTTATCTTCTTTTTTGCAAACAGGTTGATAAACTTGGCAAACAGCACGCCGCCCACGGTGTCAAACACAAAGGCGAACAGGCCCAGGGCAATAATGAGAAGCGTGCCGCCCGTCAGGAACTGGTCTGCCTGCATTTTGGTTGCGATAGTGATGCCCAGAAAGATGGTGATGAGGTTTGCCAGCACATTCTGCGCCGTCTCGGACAGGCTGTTCAGCACACCGCATTCGCGCAAAAGGTTGCCGAACATCAAAAAGCCCACCAGCGCCACGCTGCGCGGCGCCACAAGGCCCGCAATCACCGTCACCACAACGGGAAACAGGATGCGCACCGTGCGGCTGATTTCTTTCGCCTCGTACGGCATGCGGATCATGCGCTCTTTCTTGGTTGTGATGGCGCGGATGACCGGCGGCTGGATGATGGGCACCAGCGCCATATAGCTGTAAGCCGCCACCACGATGGCGCCCAGATATTTCGTGCCGAAATAGTTCGACAAGAAAATGGCCGTGGGCCCGTCCGCGGCACCGATGATGCCCACACAGGCGGCATCCTGCAGGCTAAACATTCCCGGGAATATCATATTTACCCCGCAGGCCAGCGTCAGCGTCACAAAAATGCCAAACTGTGCTGCAGCGCCGAATAAAAGCAGCTTCGGGTTCGACAGCAGAGGCCCGAAGTCTATCATGGCGCCGATGCCGATGAACAAAAGCAGTGGGAACAGTTCATTGGCAATACCCGCGCGGAACAGCACGTCAATGGCGCCCTCCTCCAGGCCGGTGTCATACAGCTGGTCTACTGCGCCGGAAAGCGGCAGGTTCACCAGAATGGCGCCAAAGCCCATGGGCAGAAGCAGGCTTGGCTCCATATCCTTTTTCACCGCCAGATAAATCAGCACGCCGCCAATGGCCCACATCACCATCATTTTGACAATGTCCAGCCCGCTCATGGAGAGCACAGCGCCGAGCAATGCGTCAATAAAATCCGCAAACATGCGTTTTCCTCCCTGTCAGCCGCAGCCGAGCGCCGCAGCCTGATTGATAAGCTTCATTTAGTTTCGCACAGCGCACACGGTTGTGCAAGCCCTATTTATGAATTTGCATGTAAATTTCACGTAAAATGCCAAACAGCGCACATTTTTTGCGCAGTTTCAGGGCCACTTTGCCTCAGGCCCCGCAGCTGCCGTGCCGGCAGCCGTCCTCCCCGCCATGCGCACAGGAATGGCCGGCCTCATGGCCCTCGCCATGGTGGTGCGTGCAAACTGTGTCCGGGTCATAAGCCAGCGTGCCGGCAAGCAGGGCCTTCACCGCCTCGTCCGCCGGGCCCTGCACGCCTGGGAACAGCCGGATGCCCGCCTGTGCCAGTGCCTGCCGTGCCCCGGCCCCGATGCCCCCGCAAATGAGCGTATCTACGCCTTGTGCAGCCAAAAAGCCCGCCAGCGCCCCATGGCCACTGCCCTGTGTAGGCACGGTTTCGGCCGTTATGATTTTGCCATCCTGCAGATCATATACCCTGAAGGCCTGCGAATGGCCAAAATGCTGAAATACCATTCCGTTTTCATAAGTAACGGCAATTTTCATTTTCCTCTTCCTTTCCTGTTTTGCCCTGCGCCGAGGCGCAGAAGCTTTATTTATCATACCTCTATTTTCTGTTTCTGGCAATGCCCGGGCACCCGCCTTGTGTGCAAATCAGGCAGACAGGTGCATAAGATGAGGCAATCCAAGGGGGCGCGCCTTGAGCGGGGCGCAGGCTCTACACAGCTTCAAAAAGTGAGGTGTTTCACATGAAAATGCAGCATTATGAAACCGATGCAGGCATCGCCCTCTGCCGGAAAACACCCGGCGCTTTTCTGGTAGACGTGCGCACGCCGGGTGAATTTCAAAGCGGGCATATCCCGGGCAGCATCAATCTTCCGCTGGAAATACTTGCCGCCGCTCCTCTTCCCCAGGGGCCTCTATTTATATACTGCCGCAGTGGCCAGCGAAGCCGTGCAGCATGCCGTATTCTGGCACGGCGCGGTGCCAGCGCCACAAACATCGGCGGCATCCTCTTTTATCACGGCGCTCTGGCCCGCACCTGAGTTGCCCTTCGTACAGGCACATTTTTTTCTGACATTATTTTTTCTGGCCGTTCGCCTCACCATTTTGTCTTCCAAGCGAAAACAACCTTGGAATATTTTCCCTGCCGGAATGGTGATTTTCCCCGTTTCGGCAGGGATTTTTCGCACGTTTCCACACAATTTGCCGAAAACAGAGTGAACGGCTTGCCTTTTGGGGCACGTCTGTGCTAGGATTTCTTTCATATACTACTATCTTAAAGGAGGTCTGTGCCATGAAACAACAACTGCGCGGAAAGGAATTGTTTTTGGTAGGCGTAACGCTGTTTTCCATGTTTTTTGGCGCAGGCAACCTGATTTTTCCGCCCTTTGTGGGCTATCAGGCCGGCTCTGTCTCCCTGCCCGCCTTTCTGGGTATGGCCCTGACGGCAGTCTGCTTCCCCGTGCTGGGTGTTGTGGCCGTGGCCAAGGTGGGCGGCACCGACAGGCTGTGCAGTAAAATACACCCCTCTTTCGCCATTGTTTTCACCATTCTGGTATATTTGTGCATCGGCCCCATGCTGGCTATTCCCCGCACTGCCAGCACATCGTATTCTATGTTTGCCTTTCTCACCGCCCGCTTTGACGGTATGACGCTGGTGGGAATCCCCATGGACTGGGTGCTGCGCGCGGCGTTTTCTCTTGTCTTTTTTATCGGGGCCTATCATCTTGCCAAGCGCCCTGCCCGCTTCAAGGACATCTTGGGCAAATGGATGACACCGGTTCTGCTGCTGATGATTGTCGTGATGTTTGTTGCCGGCCTGTTCTGCCTGAAGGACGTGCCTGCAGCCCCGCAGGAGGCATATGCAAGCGGCGCCTTTATGAAGGGGTTTGTAGAAGGCTATAACACCATGGATACGCTGGCGGCCATCGTGTTCGGCATTGTCATCGCACTGAACGTGCAGGCCTGCGGCGTGACAGAGAGAAAGGCCGTTGCCCGCTCTATCATGAAGGCGGGTGTGATAGCCGGTGTGTTTCTGTTTACCGTGTACGGTCTGCTGGCCTGGCTGGGCGCGCGCGGCAGCGCGGTGCTGGCACAGGCGGCAGATGGAACGGCTGTGCTGTCGGGCCTGTGCCTGCAGTTCTTTGGCCCGGTGGGCGCCTTGCTTCTGGCGGCTATCTTTTTCGTAGCCTGCTTTAATGTGTGCACGGGCCTTTTGTCCAGCTGCGCAGCCTTTTTTCACGAAAAATTTCCGCGCTTTTCTTTTATTCGCTGGCTTCAGGCATTCGCGGTGGCAAGCTTCCTTGTCTCTATTTTAGGTCTTGAGTTGATTTTGAAAATCTCTGTGCCTGTCCTCACCCTGTTGTACCCAGTGGCAATTGCCATCATTATCATAAACCTGCTGCCCTTTGCCTGGGCCCAGAAGCCCATTGTGCACCGGGCTGTGACGGTGCTGGCCTTTGCCGTCAGCATCTGGTCTATGTTTTAAGAGGTGAAGCTATGACAACGCAGGTGGTTGCCGCTCTGATTTGGCACGATGGTAAATTTCTGATATGCCAGCGCCCGGCACACAAGGCACGAGGCCTTTTGTGGGAATTTGTAGGCGGCAAGGTAGAGCCCGGCGAGACAAAACAGCAGGCGCTTGTGCGCGAATGCCGGGAAGAGCTGGGCATAGAGACGGCCGTAGGTGATGTATTCATGGAGGTGACGCACACCTACCCGGACATCACGGTGCGTTTGACACTGTTCCATGTGTCCATCACCCAGGGAGAGCCGCAGAAGCTGGAACACGAAGATATGCGCTGGATTTTCCCGGCAGATATCCCTCAGTATGTATTCTGCCCTGCGGATGAGGCTATTTTACAGAAACTGCGCGGGTATGCCGTGAGCATCACGCAGTAGAGCATGCCCGCATGCGGGCACGAGGGAAGCACCTGGCCTGCTTCTTTATAAAAAACAGGAACGTTCCAGAGGCTTTCTCCGGGGCAGGGGGCAGGAGTGCAGGCTTCTGCCCTGCTGTTCCACCGCAGCATACAGCCAAGCCTTCGGCAGCCCTCTGTCTTAGCCGGTGCCGTACAGGGAAGCAGCCCTGCTGAATGGGTGATTTGCATGTACGGCAGCATCCAGTTTTTTGACAGCAAAAGGCTCTAAAGCTTTGCGAAGCGAAATACCGCAGGCAGATTTCTGCCGAGGGCAGGCGTGGTTCTGCGAAGTAAAATACCCGCCTGCGGCGGACAGGCGGGAGAAGAATTCTGTGCTGCGGCACGCGCCCCCAGCGATGCAATGCGGTTTTGCGCTGCAAATTCAGATGCAGAAGATCGAAACGTCGCCGTGGCAAGCCTGATGGCTGCCACGGGGGCGTTCTTTTCGTCTGTACCTAAAATTCATAAGCAAGGCTGTGCTTTCGGCATTTGCGCACCGCGGCAAGGGGTTTTCATCAGGCTGCCGCGCACGCGCACACACCTCTCCCCTTCCTTGGGGACCTTCCCTGCACAGCCCCTGCCCCGCGGACCGAGGCGTTTCCCTTCTGCTTTGCTTCGGGGCCGCCTTCGTCAGGTCCCCGGAAAATTCCAACAGCTGGTGCACTTTCTTTTTGCTGAAGGACAGCTTTTCATCGTCCACCACAAGGCACGGCACGCTCATCACCTGATATTTCTCACGCAGAGCCGGAAAATGGTTTAAATCATACACATCCGCCGTCACCTGCGGGTTCGCCGCCGCAATGCGCTGGGCGGCCGCGACAAGCTCCGGGCACATAGTGCAGGAAAGCGAAACCAGCACCTTCATGTGCACAGCCCCAAGCGCTGAATGGATGCAGCCGAGCCTGCATCCAGCGCCTGCCCCGGTCCTGAGGCGTTATAAAGCCCCGGCACGAAAGAGGTGAACTCGTGCCCGCCGGGCACACCGTGAAAGGCAAGGCCGGTGTCTGTGCCGTCCTCCCTGCACACGCGCACGCAGGGAAGGGCCTGCTCCTGCTGCGGGGCCTCGTCTATCTGCACAGAGAGCTTATCCGTCAGCTCTGCAAGCTGCTGCATATACTGGCGCAGTTCTGCTGAAAGCGCGTCATCCCGCAAGAACAACCGCAGCACAATCGGCTGCTGCATTTTGGAAAAAACAGCTTCCAGCTGAGCCAGCATCTCCGCGTCGAACAGGCCGCCTGCGGGCCGGCCGCCGGGCTTGTGCTGTGCCGTGTTTTCGCCCGGCAGCATTTTTGGCGCCTGCGGCCGAAGGCCCGTTTTCTGCTGCATCTGCGCCGCATATTTCTCCAGCTCTGTGGCGGCAGGGCACCCTCGCCCACCGCCGTCACCACTTGGCGCAGCGGCTTTGCGCACACATCGCTTGCCGCATAAAGCCCCGGCATACCGGCGCACTGATCCCGCCCGGTGTGCACATAGCCGTGCGCGTCCAGCTCTGCCGGGCCGCGTACAAGGTCTGTGGCGGGTTCGCAACCCACGAACGCAAACACGCCGAACGTCTCGCCTTGAGGCGGGCGGTATTCCGTCACTTCGCCTGTGGCCGTGTTGCGCCAGCGCAGGAAACGCAGGGCCGTATCGCCCGTCATCCGTTCCACCTGTGTGTTGGGAAGGACTGTTATTTTCGGGTGGCCGCGGCGCAGGTGAAATCGCTTTTTCGCAGAAGAATGGTGACGTGGCGGGTATATTTCGTTAGAAAAACGCTTTCCTCCGCCGCGGCAAAGCCTCCGCCCACCACAAACACATCCTTGCCGGTAAAGAATTCGCGGTCGCAGGTGGCGCAATAGGCCACCTGCGACCGCGAAATTCCGCCTCCCCGGCAAAGCCCACCATGCGCGGGTGTGCCCCGGTAGCCAGCAGCACGCCAAATCATTTCAGACCGCCCCGGATGGTGTGCACTGTTTTTATATCGCCGTCCATCTGCAAGCCCTGTACCTCGGCCAGAAGAATTTCCGCGCCAAAACTCTGCGCCTGCTGCCGCATGGCCTCTGTCAAGGCCGTCCCGCTGGTGCGTGCTACGCCGGGGTAATTCACCACTTCGGCCGTAATGGTAATCTGCCCGCCTAAGGGCTTTTTTCCACCACAACAACGCGGTAGCGGGCGCGGGCGAGATACAGGGCCGCCGCCCATGATGACGGCGTCATATAGCTCCTGCCGTTCCATAACGCTCAAAGCTGCCCTACAAGGTCCAGGCTGGGCTTCAGCATTTTGTCGCCGGGCTGCTGTTTTGCCGGGTACACCTCGTTCCCATGCTGCGCCACAAACTGGCTGGCCCGCACACGGCGCAGCAATTCGTCCGCGTTGCGGCCCACATTGCCGGCTGTCATTTCATAGGCCACTATTTTCTCCTCCGGGTTTACAATAAAGCTGCCGCGCCCGGCCACGCCGTCCGCCTCGGCATACACTTCAAAATCTTTGGCCAGGTCATGAGTCGGGTCCGCCAGTATGGGGTACTGCATCTTGCGGATGCACTCTGGGGCATCATGCCAGGCCTTATGCACATAGCGGGTATCGCAGGAAACAGCGTACACCTCACAGCCCGCGGCCTTGAATGCCTCGTATCTATTGGCAAGATCCTCCAGCTCAGTGGGACACACAAAGGTAAAAGTCGGTGAGGTAGAAGAAAAATACGCTCCATTTGCCCAGAACATTGGCCTTTGTCACGGTTTTGAAGCTGCCACCGTGAAATGCCTGCACGGAAAAATCGCTCACTTCTTTGTTTATCATAGACATAGGGTATAACTTCCGTTCAATAAAATGTCTTTGGTTAGTTAAAACTAACTATCGTATTCGCCATTGTACCAGAATCCCGGCGCCGTTGTCAATCTGTGTTGCTAATAAGGTTTTATATAACCTCCGTGCTTTCACCGCTCAGAAGCCGGGTCATGGAAGCCTCATTCAGCGCGGAGCGCAGGGTGTCTATTGGCTGCAGCATGCGCATATCCTTCATTTCGGCTATAAGCGCCTGCATCTGCTTACCGCTTGCAGGCGTCCATGAGCCATTCTGCACAAGCCCCACGGCGCGGTTTTGCAGGTTCAGCGCCTTCATATCATGCAGAAGGCCCAGCATGGCGGGGTAAACACCGGGGCGCCGCCAGCACCAGATGGCTGCACCGGAATATCTCACCAATCAGCACAGAGACATGCGTGCTGGAAATGTCATAGACAGCAATATTTTTCACGCCCGCCTGCGCAAGCCCGTTTTCCAGAATATCTGCCGTATTTTCCGTGTTGCCGTAATAGCGCCGTGCATCGACCAGCCAGTCGCGCTCAAAATCCAGCTCATCTTCAAACAGGTTCCCGTTCAGCGCCCCAAAGCTGCTGAAGGCATCCGCCGAAAACAAAATTCTTTCGCTTTTCTCATACGCCATCATCACTTCCGGCCAATGCACTATAGGAGTGAAGAAAAAGCGCAGAGTGTGACGGCCCGGCGCCAGAGTATCGCCGTCCTTCACCACAATGCCTCTTCCCTCCAGCAGCAGGCCGTAGGACTGACGGTTCAGGGCAAATATCTTTTCATTTCCCACCAGCTTCATATTTGGAAAATGCAGCATCAGTGCCTCTATATTGGCACAGTGGCCTGGTTCTATATGGTCTATCACCAGGTAATCCAGCCCGCGGCCCCATAACTCATATAAAACATTTTCCAGGAACTGGCAGGAGGGGCAGAGAGGTTCACCGTATCTATCAGTTCTGTTTTTTCTTCCATAATGAGGTAAGAGTTATACGCTCCGCCGCGCGGAACGGGAAACAGGTTTTCAAAAAGCGCCAGACGGCGGTCACTGCCGCCCACCCAAGTGATGGCGTCCGTCAATTTCCGGGTGCAATACATAGTTTTCCTCCTTTTGGCACGGCTGTCTCAGCGCCGCTTTGTGCCCTGGTTCTTTACGGCCTGCATTTTAGCCTGCATGGCCGCTGCATCGCCCAGATAGCGGTGTCTCACTGCACCCAGGCCTTCGTCCAGGCCGTATACCAGCGGGGCGCCGGTGGAGATGTTCAGCTCTGTTATCTTGTTTTCCGGGATATGGTCCAGATACATCACCAGCGCGCGCCTGCCCGCCTCAATATCCCGGCGGATGTGCCTTTCATAATAGGGGGTGACGCGGGCAATGGTGTCTTTCAGGCTTTTTGCCAGCGGAAGCTCGCTTACGGCGATGCCCTGGTACATGGGCTGCAGGGCGGGGCTCCTTTCGTCCGTGCCTCCAGTGCGGGCGGGCGCACATCGAACGAGCGGCGCCATATTTTCACCCGCGCTTCGCCATACTTTTCCGCCGTATCTGCCTTGTTCAGCCCCTGCAGAGCTCCGTAATGGCGTTCGTTCAGCTTCCGCGTTTTCACCACAGGTATCCATTCTTCGTCCATTTACTCCAGCACACAGTTTGCTGTGTGGATGGCACGTCTGAGGTGGGATGTATAACACACATCAAAATGGAACTTCGCCTCTCTCAAAAATGTGCCGCCCTACCATGCCTCTTCCCTTCCCGTTTCGGGAAAGGTCTACATCCGTCCAGCCCGTGAACAGGTTTTCTCTGTTCCACACGCTCTCCCCGTGGCGTATCATAACCAGTTGCCTGTACATATCAATGCCTCCTTCTGCGCTTTCTTTCATTTCCACCGGATATGCAACCGGCAGACAGCAATTTTCAAAAAACGCAAAGGTTAGCTTTATCTAACCCATAGACAACATACGACTTTTCTCTCTGAATAGCAAACCCCTGCATATAAAAAGCACATGACACAGGCGTCTCGGCTATGCCCTCCGCCCGGCCATGGGCCTCATACCAGCAGGCCTTTCAAAAGGCAATGAGCCGGCGCCGTCTGCACGGCAGCCCGCAGGCGGGCGGCCCTGTTTCAGCGGCACCTTTTTACCGGCTACAAGGCCGCCGCTTGTTTCCAGCTTTGCGCGGCGCCTGAAGCCAAAACCCTTTTGCCCGCCCCAGCAGAGCCGGGGCGCTTATACTACTCAAGAAAAAGGCAGGAGCTCTGCGCCCCTGCCCTGGCTCTGTCAATGCGGGGCCTGAGAGCTCTGCTGCTCCGGCTCCGCCTTATGTGCCGTCACCGTCAGGCCCCTCCACCGGCGAAAAAGGGCAACCTCCAGCACGATGCACAGCACATACCCACCCATAGCCGCCAGCTCTAGCGGCACAAAGGCTTTCAGCACCAGAAGCTGATAGCCAATGTCAAGCACCAGGGCCACCGCCAAAAGGCCTGCGGCGATAACCGTGCCTCCTGTGAGGGCATGGTTTACGGTGTTATACTCCCACGCAGGGGCGTCCTGTCTGGTGGTAAACAGGTTCAGCACGCCATATACCGTATATGCCGCCGCAAACAGCCCGAACAGGGCCGGCAGCGTCACAAGATTGGTGGCATTGCTGGGCACCGGCAGGCACAGCGTACCCACCAGCAGCGCCGCCCCTGCGAAGGCCAGAAGGCCAAGGTGCACCTTTAACGTGCGGAAAGCGGCTGCCGTCATCACAAAATGGCGCATTTCACCCTGATACTCGTACACTACCCGGCGCCCCTTGCGGTTGTTGGCCGGCACCTCTTTGCGCACATAATTCTGAAACCCGTCCCGGAATTCTTTTCCCATACCTGCCTCTTTCCCGGCGGCACGCACTGGCCAACCCAAATAACGTATATGTTTTATATCTTATCACATCTGCAGCAGGCATGCAACGTCCCGGTGCGCCGTCACGAAAGCTCGAACATGCCGTTGTAAAGCTGGTAGTATTCGCCCTTCTGTGCCAGAAGCTCCTCGTGGCAGCCGCGCTCTACAATCTGCCCATGCTCCAGCACGATGATGGCGTCCGCGTTGCGCACGGTGGAAAGGCGGTGGGCAATGACAAACACCGTGCGCCCCTGCATCAGGGTATCCATGCCTTTTTCGATGAGCGCCTCGGTGCGGGTGTCGATGCTGGAGGTTGCCTCATCCAGAATGAGCACAGGCGGGTCTGCTACGGCCGCGCGCGCGATGGCAATCAGCTGGCGCTGGCCCTGCGATAGATTTGCGCCGTCCGCGGTAATGCGCGTGTCATAGCCCTGCGGCAGACGGCGGATGAAGGAGTCTGCGTTGGCCAGCTTTGCCGCGTGCTCTATCTCCTGCTGTGTGGCATCCAGCCTGCCGAAACGGATATTGTCCGCAATGGTGCCGGTGAACAGATGGGTGTCCTGCAGAACCATTCCAAGGCTGCGGCGCAGGGAGTCCTTGCAGATATCCCGGATATCCAGCCCGTCATACATGACTGCGCCCTTCTGCACGTCGTAAAAGCGGTTGAGCAGGTTTGTGATGGTGGTTTTGCCCGCGCCCGTAGAGCCAACAAAAGCGATTTTCTGGCCGGGCTTTGCGTAAAGGCTGATGTCCTGCAAAATGGCATGCCCCGGCTCATAGCCAAAGCTCACATGCTCAAAGTGCACATCTCCGCGCAGGGGTACAAGGGTGCCGTCCGCCTTCTGCCAGGCCCAGCGGCCTGTCTTTTCCCGGCAGGCGGAAAGCGTGCCGTTTTCTTCGCGCGCGTTTACAAGGCGCACAGTGCCCGCGTCCTCCTCCGGCCGCTGCGCCATGGCGCTGAAGATGCGCTCGGCGCCGGCCAGCGCGGCCAAAAGCAGGTTGCTTTGCTGGGTGAACTGGTTGATGGGCAGCGCCGCCTGCCGCACGAACACAAGGTAGCTTGCAAGGCTGCCGATGTCCGTCATGCCCCGCAGGGCCATGATACCGCCCAGCACGGCTACCAGCGCGTAGTTGATATAAGAAATAGTGACCACCGCGGGCACCATGGTGGCGGCATAGCTCTGCGCGCCCGTGCCCGCCCTGCGCAGCGCGTCGTTCTTTTCGCGGAACACGCGCTGGTTTTCCGCCTCGTGGTTGAACACCTTCACCACCTTCTGCCCGCTGACCATTTCTTCGATATAGCCGTCCAGCTCGCCCAGGCTGGCCTGCTGTCGGGTGAAGTAAGCACGGCTGCGCCTGCCGCTGTAACGGATATACAAAAACATGGCGGCATAGCCCACCACCACCAGCAGGGAAAGCTGCCAGTTCAGCACAAACAGCATGGCCAGCGTGCCCACGATTTGGATGAAGCTTTGAATGACCATGGCAAAGCTGTTGTTCAGCGCGTCGGAGACGGTGTCCACGTCATTTGTGAAATAGCTCATCACATCGCCGTGGCGGCGGGTATCGAAAAAGCGCAGGGGAAGCGTCTGGATATGGGCAAACAGATCCCGGCGGATGTCGAACAGCACCTTCTGCGCCATGTTCACCATCGTCTGTGTGTAGCCCCACGCCGCCAGCACGCCCGCGCTGTAGATAAGGGCCGTGACCGCCACACCCCGCACAAGGGCGGATATATCCGCGCCCGCCAGGCTGTTCACCACAGGCCGTATCATATAGGTGCCAAGCAGGTTGGCGCAGGCGCTTATGGTGACCAGCGCCGCCACCGCGAACAGCAGAAGCCTGTGCCGCCCCATATAGCGCAGAAGCTCGCCCACGACAAAGCGAAGGTCCTGAGGCCGCTTACCGGCCGACTGGCGCGCCATCACCATCGCCTCCCTTCATCTGGGAATGATAGATTTCCTGATAAATAGCATCTGTGCGCAGCAGCTGCTCGTGCGTGCCGCACGCATGCAGCCGCCCGTCCTCCAGCACCACAATCTGGTCTGTGTCCATCACAGAGGCGATGCGCTGGGCAATAATGATTTTCGTCACGCCCGAAAGCCCGGCCAGCGCCGCGCGGATGCGCCCCTCCGTGGCAGTGTCCACCGCGCTGGTGGAATCGTCAAAAATCAACACCCTGGGCTTTTTCAGAAGCGTGCGCGCAATGCACAGCCGCTGCTTCTGCCCGCCGGAGACATTCACGCCGCCCTGGCCGAGGTCTGTGTCCAGGCCCTTTGGCATGCGGGCCAGAAATTCATCCGCGCAGGCCGCGCGGCAGGCCTGCCACAGTTCGTCATCGCTGGCCTCAGGGGCGCCCCATAACAGGTTTTCACGCACCGTGCCGGAGAACAGCACGTTCTTCTGCAAAACAATGCCCACGGCGTCGCGCAGGGCCGCAAGGTCATACTCGCGCACATCGCGGCCGCCCACGCGCACCTGCCCGGCGCTTGCGTCATACAGGCGGGGGATCAGCTGCACCAGTGTGGATTTTGCCGCGCCCGTGCCGCCCAGAATGCCCACCGTCTGCCCGGCCGGGATATGCAGCTTAATATCCGAAAGGGCATATTTGCGCGCCTCTGGCCTGTATTTGAACGAGACGCCGCAGAAATCAATGCTGCCGTCCGCAATTTTCTTCACGGCCTCCGGCGGCGATGTGAGGGCCACCGGCTCGTCCAGCACTTCGCCGATGCGCCTGGCGCTGGCCAGCGAACGTGTCAGAAGCAGGAACACGTTCGATATCATCATCAGCGAATTCATCACCTGCATTACATAGCTCAGAAAGCCCGTCAGCTCGCCCACCTGAAGCTGTCCGCGCAGTATCATATTGCCGCCGAACCACAAAAGCAGAACCGTGGAGGTGTACATCACAAGCTGAAATGCAGGCAGGTTCAGCACCGCACAGCGGAAGGTGCGGCGGCTCACATCCATCAGCTCCCCGTTCACCTGCCGGAATTTTTCCTCCTCATACTCCCCGCGCACAAATGCCTTTACGGCGCGGATGGCGATAAGCCCCTCGCGCACCACGCCGTTCACATGGTCCACCGCGGCCTGCAGGCGGGAATACAGCGGTGCTACCCTGCGCATGATGAAGAACAGCGCCGCGCCCAGAATGGGCGTGCACACGAAAAACACCAGCGAGAGCCGCGCGTTCATCCAGAAGGAAAGCCCCACGCCCAGCACCAGCATCACCGGCCCGCGCACAATGGGGCGAAAGCCGCTGTTGATGGCGTTCTGCAGCACTGTGACGTCAGTAGTCATGCGTGTGACAAGCGAGGAAGCCTCGAAATGGTCCAGGTTGGAAAATGCATACTGCTGTACTCTGGCATATTCCGCCTCGCGAATACGCGCGCCCAGCCCATAGGACGCCCGCGCGGCAAAGCGGGCATACAGCATCCCCGTCAGCAGGGCCAGCAGGGCGCACACGCCCATCTGGACGCCCTTGTGCAGAATGTAGGCCACGTCGCCGCCGGCGACGCCCGTATCAATAATACCCGCCATCAGCACCGGAATGATGAGCTCAAACGACGTCTCCACCACCACAAGGAAAGCGCCGAACACAAGGTCCTTCCGATAGGGACCAAGGTAGCTGAATATCCGCTTCAAATCTTTCATGCGCAGCCCCCCTCACAAACCCTTTCCGCGCAGGTTGCGGTATGCGCGGGCCAGATATTCCGAAAACTGCTCCGCCTCCCGGCGCGTAAAGCCCTGAAGCATCTTCCGCTCCAGCGCGCGGCAGCACTCCTGCCATTCGGCGCAGGCCGCGCCGCCCTTCTCCGTCAGGCGCACCACGTCTGCCCGGCGGTCGCCCTGCTGCGCGCTGCGCGCAACAAAGCCGCCCTTTTCCAAGGAATCCAGCATGCGGCACACAGCGGCGGGGTCTATTTCGAAATATTCCGCCAGCTCCCGCTGGCGGCAGGGCCCGTGCCCGGCCAGATACCAAAGCAGCTTCGGCTGGCCCGCGCCCAGGCCCAGCCGCGCCATATGCGGGCGCAGACAGCTGCGCTGGGCGTGAAAGGCTCGGTACAGCAGCATGTGAAACGTCTTCTCCACTCAGGCACCACCTTTTGATATGTCAATCATTGATATATCAACCATCTATGATATGATGATAGCACGCTGGGCAGAATTGTCAAGCGGCGGCAAAACGGAGTCCCTCAGAGGGGACGCCGTTTTGCCGCTGTGCTTCTTTACACGCCTGTTTTCGGGTTTAGCTTTTGCCCTGCGGGCTGGCCGGCCCCACCTTCCGGCTTCTGCCCGCTTTTTTGACAAGCTGCGCCTCCCGGCTGCCGTCATATTCCACCAGATATCCGGTATCGTCACTGGTAAAGACAGCTTCCGGCAGAACGCCGCCGTTGCCCGCATCATACCCCTGTGTAAAGGTGCCCGGCGGGCATTGCATGGTGACGCCTATTTCAGAGCCTTTCAGGTCTCCCAAAACATGAAGCAGCTGCCCGCCGGCAGGCTCACCTCTTTGGGATGCCCGCGCAGAAAGATACAGATTGTCTGTTCTTCCGCCGGCGCCCGTGTTGTTCTGAATGATGCTGCGGCCAGACTCACAAATGGTAGAGGTATCGTCTATACTGCCCACCCCGCCTCCGCTGTGTTCGGCAGAGTTCTGCTCCAGCTCGCTGTCCTGCTGGGTGAGCGTCGCTTCGTCTCCGTTGAGGCCGACGCCTCTGCCAGCGCCCTGCCACTCTCCAAACGCCTTTACCGCGTTGCCCGTGAAGCTGCATGCGAAAATACCTGCAGCGCTTTGCTGTACATACAGCCCGCCGCCGCGCTCTGCGGCGCTGTTTTGGGAAAAAATTCAGTTTTCAAGCTCACTCTTTATCCCAGACAAAAACAGGCCGCCGCCAAGATAGCCCGCCTTGTTTTCCGAAAAAGAAACCCCATGGAAAGAGGCAACCGCATCTGTTCCGCCGCTTACATAAATACCTGCGGCCATACCACCGGAAGTGTTTTGGCTGACACTGCTGTTCTTCATATTCAGGCTGCTTTTCATCACGCGGATGCCGCCGCCTGTGATATTTGCAAGATTGCCGCCGGCATTGCCCGACACCTAATTTCCTGAAATTTCTGTTTCCTGCACAGTCAGGGCATTTTTGTTCGCATAAACACCGCCGCCCAGCGCCCAGCCGCCGCCTGCTTCGGCCGCATTGCCCGCGATGAGCATATTATTCAGCGTCAGGCCCGTACCACCCGACGAATAAATACCGCCGCCATAGGCGGCTGTATTTCCTTCTATCACACCGCCGCCCAGGTTAAGCACACCGCCCTCCAGCACACAAATGCCGCCGAGGTCGGCCTTATTTCCACTGATGGTGCCGCCGTACATATTGAAGGTGGTGTCAGCCGATTCTACCGCAACACCGCCTCCATAGCTGTACGCCGTCTCGCCGCCGTTATTGACTATTTCGTCCCCATACATATTAAAAACTGCGCCGCGCTGAATCCGCACTGCACCGCCAAACCGGTTCGAGCTTGCCATATGCCCAGTGAGCTTCACATCACTGTACATGTTCAGCGTGCCGCTGTCTATCACCAGAATACCCGACACTCCCGCTGTATAGCCCTTCAGCGTCAGGCTGTCGCTTCCGTCCTCCCGGCCGAGCGTGAGCTGTGCCCCGTCCCGCACCTCAAGTTCAGCATTATAAATAGTGTGCCCATTGCCCAACAGCTGTATTTCGTTTTTCAAAAGATCTATTGTATACGCCGTAAAATCACTGGGGTCTTCGGTTTGGGGAAGCGTGATGTCAGCTGTTAAAGAGATGATATATGCGCCGCCCTCGGCCTCGTTTATCTGCTTCACCGCAGCATCCAGCTCCCCCTTGCTGGAAACCTCGAACAGCGTCTGCACTACCGGTGCCGGGGCGCTTTCTTCCTGCACAGGGGCTGCCTGCGGCTCTGCGGCAGGTACACTCTCTGTACTGGCAGGGAGGCCTCTGCACTGGCATTTTCTGCGAAGGCACCCGCCCCCACCGCAGCAGACAGGGCCAATGCAAGGAATACCGCCAGCCCTTTTTGAATTTGAACATCTCAAATCCTCCTTTATTCCATACCATTTTCCGTTTTCCTCAGATATGTGCCAAAAGGCGCCCCGGCGGCCAGACAGAGGCTTTCTCTTCCCCGCGCGGGGAAGAGAAAAGAGGCGCCTCTTTTGCATGTTATTTTTATTATACCTGCCGCATGCCCCGTTGTCAAACCGGGGCCACCCGCGGCACACTATGCTCTGGGGCCAGGCAGACGGCCCTCCAGTCTTTTGAACAGGCGCGCCAGCACCAGCACTGCCGCCGCGCACAGCACCAGTTCCGCCAGGGGCTGCGCATAGGCCAGCCCATACAGCGGGAACATCCAGTTCAGCACGAACAGCGCCGGTATTTCCAAGGCTATTTTGCGCAGCACCGCAAACAGGAACGCCTCACGCCCCATACCGGTGGCCTGAAAAACGCCCACTGCCAGAAAATCCACACAATAGAACGGCAACGCAAGGCAGAAGCCGCGCAAAAAGCTGGCGCCGTAGGCCACAATGGCCTCATTTTGCATAAACATATGCGTCAACGGGCCCGCGCACACATAGTAGAACACCATCACCGCCGTAAGGAAGGCAACCGATATCCTGGCCGAAAACATCACGGTCCCCTTCATGCGCTTGATGTCCCCGCTGGCGTAGGTATAGCTGACAAGCGGCATCACGCCCTGTGAAAGGCCCATGGCGATATACATGGGCACCATATTCACCTTCTGGGTGATGCCCATGGCGGCCACGGCGTCCGAGCCGAAGGCGGAGGTGAAATTGTTCAGCACCGTCATGCCGGTGACGTTCAGCAGGTTCTGGACAGCCGCGGGAATGCCCACCCCGCACACGCCCAGCAGCACGGCCCTCTGCACACGGAACATGCTGGGCCGCACGCAGACATATGTATTCTTCCTCTTTACAAACAGAAGGACAAAGAAGTACAGGCAGGCCACGCAGTTGGACAGGAAGGTGGCAAGCCCCGCCCCCTCGGCCCCCATGCCAAGCCCCCAGGGAAGAATAAAGACAGGGTCCAGCACAATGTTCAGCAGGCAGCCGCTCATGGTGCCGATGCTGGCATGCAGCGCCGCGCCCTCGGCGCGCACCATATAGGCCATCACCACATTCAGGATGGCAGGCGTTGCCCCGCATACCACCGTCCATTTGGCATAGGCTGCGGTAGCTGCCGCCGTCTCCGGGCTGGCTCCCAGCAGAATGAGAAGCGGCTGCTGGAGCAGGGCAAACAGCGCGGAAAAGAGGATGCCGGCCAGCACCGAACTGTAAAACCCGAAGGCAGAGCTGCGGCAGACGGTGTCATAATCCTTCCTGCCCAGCGCGCGGCTCATCATGCTGGAGCTTCCCACCCCGAACAAATTGTTCACGGCGTTAAAAGCCAGCAGCACAGGCGCCGCCAGCGTGACGGCCGCGTTCTGCACAGGGTCGTTCAGCATGCCTACAAAATAGGTATCCGCCAAGTTGTACAGCACCATCACAAGCGAGCTGAGGATGGTGGGCACCGCCAGCCTGCACACGGCCTGCGGAATGGGCACCTGTTCAAATAGCGCCGTTTTCTGCTTGTCTTCCAAAGCCTTGCGCCGCCTTCCTTCTTTCTGCTTTTCTAAAAACAGGCCGGGCGCTGCCCGCCCCCCTTTCGCTCAGTCCCCGATGGGGAACAGAGGCAACTCTTCCAGAAAAATAATATCGCTGCGCCTGGCGGCGTCGCCCTCTGCAAGGATGGCCGCCCTGGCCGCCACCTCGCCGCCCGCCTTTTCCACAAGGCGCTCAATAGCCTGAAGAGATTCGCCGGTGGAGATGACGTCGTCCACCACCGCCACCTTTTTGCCCTTCAAAAGCATGGCGTCCTTACCGTCCAGGCACAGCGTCTGCGCCTTCTGCGTGGTGATGGAGACCACCTCGTCCGTCAGCGGGTGGCTCATGTACGGCTTCACGCTTTTGCGCGCCACAATGTAATACGGCAGGCCGCGCAGGCGGCACAGCTCGTGCACAAGGGGAATGCCCTTGGCCTCGGCGGTAATGATATAATCCACCTGCGGAAGCTGCTTTTCAATCAGCGGGGCGGATTTTGTCACAATCTCGCAGTCGCCCAGAATGACAAAGCTTGCAATGGCAAGGTTTTCCGATATCTGTATAATGGGCAGCTGGCGCGTGACGCCGGCCACCTCCAGGGTATATTGAGCCTGCATATGAAATATCCTTTCCAAATTTTTGGTCGCTTACAGCGCAAGGCCGGTGGCGCCGATAATCATTTTCAACACAATGCCGGCCAGCATGCCGAAGAACGGGTCGAATACCGCGGTGACAGACATGGTGACGGCCGCAATGACAGAGCCGCCCGCAGCGCCCGCGGCAAAGGCCGCGGCGCCGTCGCCGGGGATGGTGACAAACGCCCCCAGAATGAACAGAAAGCCCGCGATAGACTGGCTGGGCACGAATTTTCCGATTTGGGGCAGCAGCCCAAAGAACAGAATGAGCGCCATAACCGCCATCATGATGACGCCGGACAGCACCGCGTGCGGCGCGGCGCCCGTGGCCGAGATGATGGCCTCCACCGGGCCGCCGCCAAACAGCGAGCTCACGGCGTCCGCCAGGCCCGAATACACGGTGAGGTGGTCTACATTCAACTCACCAGCGCCCATTCCGCTGGTGATATTGCCGAAGGCGATATTGGCGCCAATGGTAAGGCAGGCCAGCGAAAGAGCGCCGCGGATAACCGAAAGGTTCACCACCGGCTTTTCCAGCTTCAGACGGCACATCTTTTCCGCCACAGTGTTCTCCCCAAGTTTCTGCCCGGCCAGCTTGGCCGCCACGCTGGAAATGATGAGCGAGCCCACAATCGTGTACACAAGGGCGTTGCCCGGGTCCAGCGCTTTGGTAATGAGATAAATGACAACGGCAGAGGCCACCGACACCCAGCCCACCAGCTGGTTTTCCTTCACCATGTTGAAGGCCGTGCGCACCAGCACAAACCCCACGCCCGCCATCATGGCGTGCACAATGGCGTCGCCCGCAAAGGCCGTGACGGCAGACAATGCCCCTGTCAGGCCCAGCACCACCATAATGAGGCCGCCGAACATCACCATGGAGAGGCGGTCCCGCCTTGTCTTGCCCATACTTCCGGCCATCACAATAGTCTCAGCCTGGAAGGAGATAGGCGCCACCGAGCTCAGCAGGCCGCAGCTTACCGCACCAATGGCAAAGCCCAGCGCCGTGGGCACCGAGGCAAAGCCATAGCTGAGCGCCAGCAGGCCCTGCGGGATGCCGTTCAGCACAACGCCGATGGCAGCCAGAATGTCTTGGATAAATTCCAAAAGAAACACCTCTTCTTCAATAATAGAGCATTGCAGCCTCTGTACAGCGGGCCGCACCCGTGCCGCAGAAAACTCCCCTGCCCGCGCACAGGCGCAACCTATGCACGGTTTATTATAATAAAGCATTTTCCGGCAGAAATCAAGGCCGGCCGCCGCGCCGCGCGCGCCGCCGCACACCCAAAATATCCTCTGCACTGCGCAAAAAAGGGCAGGGCGCTGGGCGCCTGCCCTTTTACCTTCTGTCAGCCCTGTTCGGGAAATGCGGCGCGGTACACAGCATCCTGCTCCGGCAGGCGCGTCACATACCCTACCGGAATGCTGTTCTGCACCGCCTGCGACACACAGCGGGCCCCCTGCGGGCCAAAGGCGCCGCACAGCTCAATGCAGCCCACACCTGCATGGTGAAGCCTCTGCGCGGCGGCGCAGGCCTGCTCTATATCCGCAACACCCACAATACAAGCATCGCCCCCGTGGATAGCGGCATAGTCCTGCCGCACATCAAAATCACCCATAATAAGAAAAGCAAATTTCAAGGCGCGCACGCTCCTTTCCCGGCAATGCTCATGCCTCTGCTGTGCCGAATATGGCGCTGTCCAGCAGGCCCACCTCGTCTGGATAGGCCGCTGAGAACGCCTCGTAGGCCGCGCGGCGCAGCGGGGCAAACTGCGCCGCCATGCCCAGCTTTTCGGGCAGCTCATAGGCCACACCGTAAATTTCGGCCACTATTTTTTCCACCAGCTGCTCCGGCTTCAGGCGCACCATGCCCAGAAAGCGCGTATTATAGCTGCCCTCGGCACAGGTGGAAAGATACAGGCGTACGGCATGCACCAGCTCCTGATAAACCAGCTCCTGCTCCAGGCCGCTTGCCTGCGGGGCATCTATGCCAAGCTGCCTGAGCATGCCGCCCAGCTCCTTCACCGCCGCACGCACACGGAAGCGGGAGGCCGTATCCCTGCGCCACAGGTTCATGGTAATCCACAGCCCGGCATAGCCGTCTGCCGGCGGCATGTTCTTCTTCGGCTGGCCATAGCGCAGCGCCCACAGCTTCTGGCGCACGGCGTTCTCCTCCGGGTTTCCCTCGCCGTTCTCCACAGCGCCGTCCAGCATTTCCTTGCGCCTGCGGGCATCCAGTTCGTCATAATAGCACTGGGGCCAGGGTGCGCGCTCCTTGTTCATAGGCTGTCTCCTCTGCCTGCGGCCGGGGCTGGCGAAAGCGGCCCCGGTCTTGTTTTTTCTCATTATAGCACAGCAAGCCGCCAAAGAAAATCTTGTTTTGATGCAGGCCGTTCCGCTTCTGTGCCGGGCCGGGGCGGCTATTTTTCAAAACTCCACGCCTTTTCGGGCGGCAATACCCTGTTCATACGGGTGGCGGCGGCAGCACATTTCTGTGCTGTAATCTGCCGCCTCCAGCATCCATTGTGCGGGCTGGCGGCCTGTAAGCACCACCTCCATGCCCTGCGGGCGCCCGCACACCGCCTTTTTCAACAGCGCCTCCTCCACCATGCCGAACTGGCAGGCCGCACACGCCTCGTCCAGCACCAGTATATCACAGGGCTCTTTCAAGGCTGCTTCCAGCAGGCTGGCATGTTCCGCACAGGTGGACGCCTTTTCCTTCGCCGTCATCTGGTATACGAATTTCATGCCCGGCGTGCCGGAGTACACCTTTGCGCCCAAACGGCGCAGCGGGGCCAGCTCGCCGCTTTGGCCGTCCTTCAAAAACTGCACCACTGTCACGCGCAGCCCGCTGCCCAAGGCGCGCAGTGCAAGGCCCATGGCCGCGGTGGTCTTGCCCTTTCCATCGCCCCAGTACACATGGCACAGCCCTGTGCCCCGCTTTATTCCGTCCATTGACGCCCTCCTCCTTCTTCCTGCAGGCCCTCCCGCAGATGTTCCGCATACATCTGCTGCACGCCTGGCAAAAGGCCAAGCCCTGCCATGGTGCACCGCACGGAAAAGCCCGCCTGCTGCAGCCGCGCTTTCCAGCTCTGCCCGTCTTCGCCCGCCATGTCATGCTGCGCATGGCCGCCCGCCGCCAGCAGAAGGGGCACCAGATGCACGGCACCGGCGCCGCTTTGCCGCACCTGTGCCAGCACCTCGCCATAGCCGGGCCAGCCCTTCAGCGTGCCCACATACACATCACCGCGCCCCTCCATACGGAAAGCCGTCTGCATGGCCGGGTAGACAATGTCCGCAAAATGCGCCGCGCCATGGCCCACAAACACCAGCCTCTCCCCCTTCCGCCGCGGATATGTCTCTGCCAGCACCTTCGCCAGGCGGCGCACCTCTGCGCTGCCCGCCAGCAGGGGCACACCGAGGCACAATTTTTCGAAGCGAGGGCGTACGGCGTTCACTTCCGCGCGCAGCTTTTCGTATTCGCCGCCGTACAGCATATGGGTAGGCTGCACAAAAATACGCCGTACCCCGGCGCGCGCCGCCTTCTCCAGCGCCTGCGCCGCGGACAGCACCGATTCTCCCCGGCGCGCCAGAATACCGCGCACTGCTTCGCTGGTAAAGGCACAGGTATGCGGCAAGCCCGCCTGCCGCGCCAATGCCCGCTCTACGGCATCAATGCTCGCTCGCGCGGGCGCCATGCCGGTGCCGAAGCTGGCTATCAGGACATGGTCAAACAATTCGCATCCCTCGTTTCTTTCTACCAGTCACCACCCTCGACTAAGCCGGCAGCCGGGGTTGGCACTATAACTATCTGACCCGCATGCGTTCCAACGCGCACAAAAGCTTATTTTATCCGCATCACCTGCGCCGCCGCCCATCCGCGGGCAACAGTTCTAACGACAGTCTGTCATCTCTTGTATCTTGTTATGAGCGGCTCGCTTTTCAGAATGCTGCAAGCGAAAGCTTTTTCGCGGCACCTCTTACCGGCAGCGCCGGCAGTGTTCCTGCTCAAGTCAGGGCCCCCGGTTAAGCCTGGGGCTTGAGTAAGCCCTGAAAAGGCATCGTACTGGCAAGTCTCTCAAGAGGCACTGAAAAAATCCGCCACCTGCATCACTTGCCCTACAGCCCGTAAACGGGCGCCGTTTGTCCAAGATTATCTTAGTAAAGTTGTTAATATCTCTTCCCGCTTCGTTCGATGCTTGAAGATAAAGCTTTTTTACTCCCCCCAGCTCTGCTGGGGGGTGTCATTTCGCTAAAGCATACAAAACAACGCAGGCCGTACCTTCCAGCACAGCCTGCGCATAAAACTCTGTACACCCGCTAATGCAGCACACCGGGGCAAAAAAGCCGTGCAAAATGCCGACTTTTATTATAGCAGAACCGCCTGTCCACGCACAAGGCCCGCCGGCCCTCTGGTGGAAAGGCCGCGGCCGTTCAGCCCGCTGCGGGGCGGGGCTTTTCCGCCTTCTGCGGCAGTTCCCCTGCCCATTCAAGGCCTTTCTTTGCCATAAACACCGCAATAATTTCATTAATCACAGCTGCCGCCGCAATGGTGCCCTGAATGATAGAGGCACACTCCGGCGCCGGGCCGCTCAGCACCGACACGGCAATGCCGGTAAACACCAGCGAAACGCCGGAATGGGGCAGCAGCGTAAAGCCCAAAAACTTCTTCACCGTTTTAGGTGCATGCGTCACCGCCGCGCCGAAATATGCCCCGGCATACTTGCCCACCGCGCGCGCCGCAATATAAATGGCCGTGTACAGTCCTGCGCCGAAAATGAGGTGATAGTCCAGCGGGGCACCCAGATTCAGGATAACCACAATCAGTCCCAGCCCTATTACAGGGTCCATCACCTTCATAATGCCCGCCAGCTGCTCTGCTGAAATCATGTTGGCAAACATGATGGAATAGCCCATGCCAATAAGCATGAAGTTCAGCACGGGGCTGGGCAGCGCGCGGTTTATGGCAAACCCGATGCCCGCCGAGGCCAGCAGCATTGTAAGCATCACGGCCAGCGCGGCGCGCTGCGTGCGCATTTTTCGCATCAGCCTGCCCGCTGCAAACCCGGTAGCAAGGCCAATCAGCACCGGCAGGAATACAAGAAACAGCACAACTCCCACAGGCACGCCTGCTGTGGAGATATGGGCAGAGACAAATGCCACCACCGTAAAGAATATCAGCGCCCCCACGAGGTCATCCAGAGCCGCCATGGGGATCAGCGTGCTGGTTACGGGCCCCGATGTTTTCATCTGGTTTACAATAGATAAAGAGGGCGCGGGCGCAGTGGCCAGCGCAATGCCGCCGAACAAAAAGGCAAGGTAAACCGGCACGCCCACCGCCCAGAATATAGTGCCGAACACAAGGCTCACCACTGCAAAGGTGCCCAGCGACTCCGTAATGGTGATGACTACAATTTGTTTCCCTGCCTTTTTTAGCTTGTCCCACAAAAGCTCGGTGCCTATCATCAGGCCTACCGTACATTCCAGAATACTTTCGGCCGCACTGAACCAGCCGGAATCCAGCACATCGCTCTGCAACAGGCCCAGTGCATGCGGGCCAAGCGCCATGCCCGTGATAAGCCAGCCCAGAATAGAGGGCAGCCCCAGCCTTGCCACTAGCTTGCCCACACCAAATGCCAGCACGGCGGCAAGCAGCAGCCTGCCCACCTGTAAAATAGCCATATTCTCCCCTCCAGATATAGACGGATTAGTCTCTATTTTATTATATCACTTATGAACGAAACCGTCTATAAAAGTTCTGTGAATTTTCACCCGTAAAAGTACGATTTTTGCATAGCAATAAATATCCCCCGGCAAAGCCGGGGGTTTTTCATATGCGGGCATAGCCCTAG